>Ga0066710_100006815_pt1 | contig 10772 bp, 7 predicted proteins | sample GraSoiAngelo_159_FD_79666 | JGI IMG/M metagenome (GOLD analysis project Ga0066710, IMG submission 79666) | Grasslands soil microbial communities from the Angelo Coastal Reserve, California, USA - 14_1009_16_40cm | ecosystem: Environmental > Terrestrial > Soil > Grasslands | place: USA...
AAGCTCAATTTGAAATGAATCTAAAGCCCGCCAAACAATCTCCTCTTGATGATTTGCGGACATACCCAGACCTCCCTTGAAAATTAGAAAACCTAAGGGGGGAAAGCGCCGAAGGCGCTGGGGTGTTTCGGCTGGCAAATGCCCGTCCAGACTGCGACAGAGACATCCTCCGCAGGCTGACGCCTATCCCCCTTTATTAAGGCGTAATAAGTTGTATTTTCATCACTCGCAGGGCTCTCCTGAAACGCTTTGCGACACTATACTGATTCCATTTTTGCTGGTTAACGAACTGCTGTTGTGAGTATGATCATTTGCTGCCAAAAAGCTCATGAAGCGGTCAAGTTTTTCCCACTGCTGAAGGAACTGTCCCCCAGCCCCTTGGGGAGAGGGGTGAACGCTTAATACGCGTTCGCCAGGCCGCGTGACGGGTAAAACTGTTAGGAGACGCAACTGTCGGCAGTCTGAGGTTACTCGCTACAGATAAGAAAGGGGGGGCGAAAACTTTCAAAGGGATGATTTCACGAATCAATCGGATCCCTGAGCTAATTTGAAACTGAAGTATTTTGTCCAGGTTTTCTCGTCACCTTTCCGAATGGGCTTGAACTCCCAGTCTTGAACCGCCCGCAAGGCAGCCTGGCTCAACGAAGCGTTACTTTCATCCTGGTTTACAGGAGCGGCTTCTAGAACTTTTCCCTCCTGGCTAATTACAATCCTTATCACAACCAGCTGGGTGCTGTCGGCTTGAATCACCTCCGGTGAGAGGACCGGTCGTCGTGACTTTTTCAGGAATGGTAGTTTTCCCGCACCCGTTACATCATGGATCACCAAATTCGCAGCGCGTCCGGCTCTTGGACTTCGAACCTCCCTTGGAAGAGCATGCCTCGCTGACCTCGTTTCCCTTGTATGAAGGGGAACACTGGTCGAAGACTCACTAAGCGCATCCGGAGGAAGATTCCTATCATCGGGCGGAGAGGAAGGTGTTGCCGGCGCCGTTGTTTGCTTTGCTGGCTCCTGATTGGAGCCTGGCGAAGGCACCCCGTTTGCCGTTGAAGGCGTCGAGCCAGTCTGAGAGGACGGCTGAACTGCTGTCGACTCTTCCTGTACCTCTAGTGTCATATAGTCCCTCTTCTTCTCAAAAAAAGGAATGCGGCCCTTCAGCCAAAAGAAAACCAGGAAAAGCAAAATCATAATGACCACGATCTGGAGAGGTCTGGATCTGTAAATCGGAGATGCGGCTGGGGATTTTTGAGCTGAGGACAAAATATTCAATTCGTTTGAAGCGGCTGGCACTAGCTGGCTTGCTGCCGGCCTAACCTCTGGCTGTGGAGCTGCAGGCTGCGCAGAAACTGTTTCCGCTGTAGCTATAATCGTCCCTTGATCTTTTTCGGGCAGTCTGGCTGCTTCGTCCATGGCAGAAACGGGAGAGCTCTGCTGGGTAGTCACCGTCTCCTCCAGCCGAGACTCGGAATTATCGGCAGGCTCCGGCGTCGCTCTAACTTCAGTTTCGCCGGCTGGCTCACGGCTCCGCGCCTTTTCTTCTTTTGACCCGTCCAATGCCGAACTCCCCGTTCTCTGGGCAACGACCTCCGTGGCTACTTCTCTTTGACTGAGAATGCCTGCCACAGCCTTTGTAAGAGCTTCTCTCTGAAAGGGCTTAATGAAATAATCGACGGCACCGTATTTCGAAGTGACCTCTTTGCGAGCATACTCGTCGCGATAAAATCCGGTGTAAAAGATGACCGGGGCCTGAAATTCAGCGTCCGCAGCGATTCGCGAAGAGACTTCAAAACCACTAAGGCGATCCAGTAATAATTCGGTTATCACCAGGTCCGGTTGAAACAGTTTTCCCTTCTCTAATCCTTCCAGGCCATCGCGGGCAGTTTCTATCGAATAACCTTGCCCTTCCAGCATAAACCTTAGCTCGGTTATTTGGTCCTCGTCAGGATCTATGATGAGAATCCGACCGGGCAACTAAGCTTCCTCGTGGGCAAAACGAAATGAAAAAAGTGACCTTGATCATCGCTGTAGCGACAGAATGATATCCTCAGAAGAGACAAAAACCAAATGCAAAAAAATCGAGTTCCTGAAGGTCATGATTCGACGTAGGATGGTTGTCGTACGGGAACGTTTCCACCACTCCCTAGAAGCCACCAGTCGCCAGCCCCATCCTAATCCAGGAGAGGGATCGTCTTTTCACCTGCGGTGGAGATCCACAGGTTCATGATGGACTCTCTTGACCACTTTGAACTTAACCAATATTCTGTCTCGCCGGGCCGGTGAAAAGAACGATCTGGTTAAAGTCGCTCGCGAGCGAAGACGATTCCTTGCAAGAAGTCGATTGAATAAGAGGTAGTGAGGATTGTGCCAAAGAATGCCTTAGCCTGCTTCATGAAATTCACAACACGCAGGTTGGAGATTATTAACTGGTTGAGGACATCAACGGTTGCAATGGGAATTGGAATCAGCCTCTGCCAAGTTCTGACCACCGCCTCCTATGGTGATGTCATCATTCTGAAGAACGGCAAGCGAATAAGTGTGGAACGCTCTTGGGAAGAAGGTAATAAGCTTCGATATGAAAAAGATGGGAATGTCTTTGGATTTTCGAAGGACCTGGTAGAAAAGGTTGAGACCGGGACGTACATACCCGATTCCGAGGAATCCACCGTACCGACCGGCAGGCCAGTCAGTAAGTCCATCCCGATTGAAATTCTTCACGAAGACCTTTCGATTGAAAACAAGCATTCACTGAATTCCATTTCTGAAATCATTAAAGAGGGAAAGGCGGACAATAAGAAACTCGGGGAAATTGAAAACGAGGCTCGACTCAACCCTCGAGATATGGACAAACAGAACCGGTACCGAAGTGCCTTGATGGAAGTGATTAATTGGCAATTCAAACAGGGAGAGCAGGCAGACGCTATGCGCAATTTGCAACAATATCTCCGCATGGATCCCGGCAATCTTCAAGCTTCTATCGCTCTAGGATCCCTTTACCTCAGACAAGGGCAATATCTCCACGCTGAAGATATTCTGAGCCAGGCGCAGGTCAGGAATAATGACTCCTCTGAATTGTACTACCTCTTGGGCGCGACCTATTATCTTCAAGACAGGAATGGTATGGCCAGTCGAGCGTTGCGACGATCGTTGGAACTGGGATTCAGGCCGGAGGTAGATCACCTGCTCAAGAAGATAGAAGAAGAAAATTGGGCTGAGAATGCCTTCAAACAAGCCAATAGCCTACACTTTGTGATTAAGTACGAGGGGACTGAAGGAAATGAAGTTTTGGGTCGTGAGATCCTTCTCAGCCTGGAAAGGTCTTTTACTGAACTGGAATCTGCTTTGAATTATTCGCCTAGAGAGTCAATCTCCGTGGTTCTTTATACGGGTGAGGTTTTTCGCGACGTGACTCGAACCCCCAATTGGGTGGGGGCAATCAATGACGGAAAGATCAGGCTGCCGATTAAGGGGTTAAGCCGGCTGGATGACGATCTACGAAAAATTTTGAAGCATGAGTTAACCCACTCATTTCTTCGTCTAAAAACTGCAGGAACGTGTCCTGTCTGGCTCAACGAAGGCTTGGCCCAATACGAAGCGGGAGATTCTGCTCGTCAGTTTTTTCCGCTCTTTAAGCAAACGATATCGGAAAACAATTTTCTACAACTCAAGAGATTAGAAGGCCCCTTTGTTCATCTTCCCTACGCCGCGGCAAGCTGGGCCTATCAAGAGTCTTTGGTGGCTGTAGAATTCCTGGTTAAGTCGTACGGCCTGGGAGAAATTCGAAGGTTGCTGGAACAGAGTGTCAATTCTGCCGATTTTGAAACGACTTTAAGAACCGTCCTACGGAAAGATTACGCCGAACTACAAAGGGAACTGCAAGATTTTGTAACGAATCAGTAGGCTTCATTCCTAAGCTTTTTTCATGTAGTCTTTGTACCATTCAACTGTCAGCCTTAAGCCTTCCTCGAAGCCCACGGTTGGAATGTACTTCAAATTAACCTTTGCTAGCGTAATATCAGCCATGGAGTGCTTGATATCGCCTGTTCTGGTTGGTTCGTAGATCGGCTCTAAATGGCTTCCGAGAAGACGATTCAAAATCTCCACTACCCGATTTAAAGTGATCCGATCGCCACACGCCACGTTGAAAACCTTGCCAATAGCCTTGGAAGAATGGCAAGCCAAAAGATTTGCCTGCACTACATTGGAAACATAGGTAAAGTCGCGGCTCTGTTCACCGTCTCCAAAAATCACAGGGCGCTGCCCGGAGAGCATGGCAGTAATAAAGCGCGATAGCACCCCTGAATATTGAGAGTTCGGATCTTGCCGCGGGCCGAAGACATTGAAGTAACGCAGTGAAACCGTTTCTAAACCGTAAAGAGAACTAAAAAGTTGGCAGTATTCCTCGCCCATATACTTCATCAAGCCATAAGGAGAGATCGGACTAACCCGCATTGCCTCCTCTTTCGGAAGCTGCTCACTGTCCCCGTAGGCGGAAGATGAAGCCGCATAGACGACCCTTTTCACGCCGGCTTCCTTAGCAGCCCATAGAACATGTAAGGTCCCGGTGACATCGGCGTTATGTGAGCCTATAGGATCAATCACCGATCTAGGTACCGAAGGGATAGCCGCCTGATGAAGAATGTAGTCAACTCCCTCGACTGCCTTTTTCAAATCAGCCAGGTTACAGATGTCGAGCTCCCTAAAATCAACACGGTTCCGAAATGTTCGCAGATTTTCTAGGTGACCAGTTGAGAAATTGTCGATGACTCTGACTCTGGCTCCCTGATTTACCAGTTCCTCAACAATATTCGAACCAATGAAGCCCGCGCCACCTGTGACGAGATAGATCGACATATCCGACCTTTCGCTTTGGAGAGTCCGCCCTTCTCAAAAGGCTTTTTAAAGCTAGCACAAATGATATTCAATTCCAACCCGACTAAACTGATGTCAATGCGAAAAATTCCTGTGGTAAGATGACGCCGAGTAAGAGAATCGTTTGGGTCGAGAGCCTTTTGGGTATGTCATTAGGGCCCGAAGTTAATCCAAAGGATTGAAATGTCGATAAATAACTTTGGTCTTTTCGAAACTTAGGCAGGGATAAATGGGCATGACGGGAAACCTTTCTGAACGGTTATTTCCAGAGATTCTCATGCATTTCTCTCTTAATTCTAAGAGTGGGACTCTGGTTGTACGTCGCAACCCGACGGAAAAAAAGATCTATTTTGATAAGGGGTCAGTGGTCTTTGCAGAGGGCAATGTGCCCCAGGATCACTTCGGTGAACTGCTCATTAATATTGGCAAGCTCTCTCCCAGTCAATTGGAAGGGGCGTCCGAAAAAGTCTCTGCTGAAAAGCCTCTAGGTAAGGTCCTGGTTGAAATGGGCTTGTTCGCCGCCACAGAAATTCGTGAGTTGCTGGAGCTACAGGTCCAGGAAATCATTTATCCCTTGTTTGATTGGAATAACGGAGAATTTGAATTCAAGAATAGCAGCACGTCTCTAGATAAGGACCTCGGTCTAAGTATTTCCACTCACAATCTGGTGTTAGAGGGTATTCGCCGCATTAAGAATTCCGAGATCATACATAAAGGCCTAAAGGGAACCGAAAGTCTCGTTCGGCTGGCTCCGGATTATGAAAGCAAGGTTGCGGACCTTTTGATAAAACCGGACGAAGCTTTCATTTTAAGCCGCATCGAACCCACTTCCAGAATTTCCGAGATTTTGCAAGTCTCACCACTAGGTTTGGAGATGACGCAAAAGGCCCTTTACGGCTTTATTTCAACCGGGATCATTGAATTTGTTACGGATTCAAATGAAAGTGCTTCGACTTCCCCGCCTAGGTCTTATAGAGCCCAGCGTTCGCAGGAATTAAGTGCCACTCCCCCATCGAGTGAAACCTCAGAAAAGGAGGAAGAAGATATTAAGGAGGCGCGCGCCGACATCCTTTTGATGTTAGAAGACACTAAAAAGTCAAATTACTATGATCTCCTCAAAGTCCCGTCGAATGCATGCTTCGACGAGATTAAGAAAGCCTATTACGGACTAGCCAAGAAATATCACCCCGACCATTATCAAGCGAGCGCTATCGATCTAAAAAATAGCCTGGACACCATTTTCTCCACGCTGTCTCAAGCCTACGACACACTAAAAGTTCCGGCCACCCGGGCCAGCTATGATGCCAAGATTTTCAAATTGGAAGAAAACCAAGCTCATTCGACGGAGAAATCTGTAACCTCCCAAACATCCGCTACGGGAGGGGCCCAGCAGAAGTTAGCCGAGTTAAACTACCGCCAGGGGCGTGGGTACTTTGACCAAAAGGACTATTGGAGTGCTAGCCAGGCTTTTCGTCAGTCAGTGCGTCTGGAGCCTGAGAACGCCCGCTATCGGCACTGGCTGGCGACCTGTCTGACCAAAAATCCTAAATGGCGCCGAGAGGCTGAGGAACACTTTCTTAAGGCAATTGAACTCGAACAGTTCAATCCGAGCCACTACTTAGGACTGGGACTGCTCTACCAGGAAGTAGGTATGCCTAAAAGAGCTGAGGCTCAATTTCGTCAGGCTTTGCAACTCTCACCTGGAGACAGGGCAGCAAAAGAAGCGTTAGAAACTCTGGCCAGCTCCAAAGGAAGTGAGAAAAAAGGTTTCAAGACGTTGAAAACTCTCTTCGGGAAAAAATAAAGTCATCTCTGTATTGGCTGAGTAGGGGAAAAGACCGTCAGGCGAAGTGGGCTCGGATGAAAGCAGCATTCGCCATGGCCCATCGTCATGGACTGGAATAAATGACCTCCAACCGCTCTCAGGCCGGACGAGTGTCCACGCCTCTGGCCTGAGGACAACCTCTGATTTAAAGTCCTGAATCGAGGCGGCTGGAATATCGAGAACGAGATCAACGAAATTGGGTGCCACGCACTGAGGGTCAGTCAACCAAAGGAACCACCAGCACTGGCCGATGCGTCCCACTGACGATCTGGTTCGCAAGATCGTGCCAGCGAAGGCGCCGAGGTGGTCGTGGTGCCGGTGCGCCAATCACGATCAAATCATAGTCGCCCTCTTCGGCTTCGCTCAAGATGTGATCGATGGCAGGTTCTTCGCCGATTTTGCTTTGACTTTTGACGCCCATGGATTCCAGCGTGGATAGCGCCTGGCGCAAATGCTGTTCGGCGCGCCTCCGTTGTTCGCTCGTCTCTTGAGAGCTGCGCACGTGCAGCACAGTGGCCAGTCCGCCGGTCAAGCTGGCCAGTCGCCCACCGATGCGGACGTCGGCCTTTCCCGGCTCGCCAACGGCACTGCAAATCAAGACACGGCCCAGGCTCGATCTCGGCTCTTGAACCATGAGGACCGGTACTCCAACTTGTTCCAGAAGAGGTCTGACCGTGCTCCCGAAAGCAGCGGGCCTGGCCTCTTTGGAGCTTTTCTGTCTCCCCAGGATGACCAGTTCATAGTGCCCCTCTTGAACTTCGAGCAAGATCTCGCCGCCAGCGGCACCTTGGCGGACCCGAATTTCCAGGTGTGGAAGCTGCCCCAGCCATTGTTCGCGCAGCCTCTCCAGCCTCTCCCGAGCGTTCACCAAGGCTTGGCTTGAATCCACGACAGACACCATCGTGGCTGACCCTCCTGCTGCCTGAGCCAGATAACAGCCGAAATTTGCTACAGCTTCTCCGGCACTTGAATCCTCGCTACAAATCAACATCTTCAAGCCGACGGTTTCCAGAATGTGATAATGCCTGAGCCCAATCCAGAATTTTTGTTCAGGCGTGAACTGGACGAGTGGCTCTGCCTCGCTCGGTCTTACAGCCTCAATCTGAGTGGTTCGCCAACCATAGTCACTCTGAGGGACCCGGGACGGGATTTCTTGCAACCCTTCGACCTCCAAGCGGATGCGCTGCTGAGAACCAGCAAACACCCGCTCGATGACTTGTCCTTGGCCAAGCGCGATCACTCCACTATCAGCTGAAAAAGGCTCTGACTGCAGCAACACGGTTTCTGGCCGAAAGAGCAGCCTCACCGGCCTCTCTTCATCGTGCGAAGCGATCCCTCGCGGTAGCGGCAAAACGGTGGATCCCACTTTGACCTGGTTATCCCGGACACGTCCGGTCAGCACATTGCTCCCTCCGATGAAGTCGGCCACAAACTCGGTCCTGGGCCGGTGGTATAACTCCTCCGTCTTGCCCACCTCGATCAAACTTCCGCGCTCGATCACTCCAATTTGATCGGCTAGTTCGAAAGCCTCTTCCTGGTCGTGGGTCACCAGAATCGTTGTCACCATAAGCCGGCGCTGAATATCTTTCAAAGTTTTGCGGAGTTGCGCACGAATCTTGACATCCAGAGCTCCGAACGGTTCGTCCAGCAAGAGCACTGCCGGTTGATAGGCCAAAGCGCGGGCCAAGGCAACTCGTTGCTGTTGTCCGCCCGAAAGCTGGTCTGGAAACCTCCGTCCCAATCCAGCCAGTCCCACCAGGTCCAACAGTTCTTCACTGCGTTCCCGCCGCCTGGCAGTGGGAGTCTTACGAATACGCAACCCGAACTCGATGTTCTCGGCTGCCGTCATGTGTCGAAAGATGGAATAATTCTGAAACACAAATCCTATCCCGCGCGCCTGAGGAGGCAATAAAGTAACATCCTGGCCGTTTAAGAGGATCGTGCCGCCATCGGGCTGGATGAGCCCGGCAATCATCCGCAAGATAGTGCTTTTGCCGCTGCCGCTCCCGCCCAATAGCACAAACAAGTGACCATCAGTTACTTCTAAAGAAGCCTTGTTCACTACAAGGTTCCTGCCGAATCGCTTGGTGAGGTCAGTCAACACAATGGACATCAGGCCACCCTCTGACTGCGTCGTTGCGTGAAGCGCAGCAGGACAAAAAAGAGTGCGAAGGAAAGCGTAGCCAATACCGCTGCCACAGCGTTGGCAGTCTCGATATTGCCGGCCTCGAACTGGGCGAAGATATAGAGTGGAGCGGTCTGGGTCCGCAAGCGCAGGTTACCACTGACCATGACGGTGGCCCCAAATTCTCCCAGCGAATGTGCAAAGGTAAGAAGCGTGCCAGAAAACAAGCCGCCGCGTAGCGTGGGCAGGATGACAAATCGGAAAGCCTGCCAGCGGCTAGCCCCGATGGTGTAAGCCGCTTCTTCATAGGTGGCTTCCAACTCATCGAGCACGGGCTTGACTGCCCCAAGCATGTAGGGAAAGGTGACGAACAAATGAGCCAGAAACACTCCGAAAGGTGCAAACATTGGCTGGACTCCCATCGGGTCGAGAAATTGCCCGAGCAAACCCAAAGGCCCCCAGAGCAGTAGCAGGGAGGTACCGACCACGACCGTGGGAATCGCCACCGGAAGATTGACGACAACACTGAGAGCTTCACGTCCGGGAAAACGGTACTTAGCGAGTACATAAGCTGCAAAAGTCCCAAGCACACCGTTCACCAGAGAAGTCGCGAAGGCGATCAGCAGCGAGAAGCGCAGGGCGAACTGGGCGTCGGATTGACTGAAGGTGCGAATAAAGTGCCCCAGCCCACCGCGCGCTGCAAAAATGTAGATCGCTCCAAGTGGCATGAGCAACAACGGCAAAAGAACCAGTAATAAGAAAGAAATGGGCAAAAGGCCAGTTGTTTTACGCGAAGTTCGTCGCCTTCTTGTCTTCATTGGCCTATCTCTTGCAGTACGCGGTTTTTCCAAATGGCATCGACAATTTCTCGCTTGGCCTGGGGCCAGTCACCGAAGTCCCTGATCAGGAAAGGGTCTTGGATATGCCCAAACAAGAGGTTGCTCTCATTCAAAGTCTCATTCATACTGCGATAACCGAACTTCACAAATATTGATTGCGCCGGATCGCTCCACAGGAAAGCCACAAAGGCCTCCACCAATTCGCGTTGTTCGATGGCGATATTCTTATCCACAACGACCAGAGTGTGTTCACTGAAAATGGTGCTTCGGGGGTAAACGATCTCGGCTCGCAACCTGCCGCGAGCCAAGTCCCGGATCGCCTCTTGCTCGTAGGTAATCAAAGCGTCACCAAAGCCATTTTCAAACTGCGTTCGGGCAGCCCTTGCTGAAGCAGCCTGGGCAACCACGTTACGCCAGATCCCCAGCAGCAATTGGTAACCTGCCTGGGCTGGATCAGGACTGTGGCGGGAAGCCGCCCCATACTCCGCTACGATGGCCCAATTGGCCCCACCTGACGTCAAGGGATCCGGATGAACCACACCGATGCCAGGGCGAGCAAGATCGCTGAAGCCATGTATCCCTTTCGGATTGCCAGGGCGCACCAGAATGATGAACGGGGTACGGTTGAGCACTCCCGCATAGGGTAACTGGCGCCAAGTAGGACCACGCAACACCCCAGCCTTGACCAGTCTTAGCGCGTCCAATTCCAGGGACAAGACACCCACCTCAGCCGGGACACCCAGGATCATCTGGTTAGTCACTGTACCCGACCCCGCAAAAGAAGAAATGAACTGCAGTGACTCACCTCGTCGCATCTCCCACTCGGATTGAAAAGCCGGGAAAATGCCCTCGCTCATCACCTCGCCCAGAATGCTAAATCCATATACTACCAGAGTGCGAGTAGGTATGGCTCGAGCTCCCGGAATCCATGGCCAGAGCGCATAAAGCGCCAAGCCAGCCACAATCGTGAGAAAGCTCAGCCGCTCGAAGAGTAACCGCCAGCTCATAAGGCCGAAGAATGCTGGTTGGTTCATGCAGCCTCGAATGATGAGTTGCTTACCTCGAAAAAGTGCTCAATCTCAAGACCGGCAGTCAAGGCTAGAAAAGAAAATTA
>Ga0066710_100006816_pt1 | contig 10772 bp, 13 predicted proteins | sample GraSoiAngelo_159_FD_79666 | JGI IMG/M metagenome (GOLD analysis project Ga0066710, IMG submission 79666) | Grasslands soil microbial communities from the Angelo Coastal Reserve, California, USA - 14_1009_16_40cm | ecosystem: Environmental > Terrestrial > Soil > Grasslands | place: USA...
CGCCCAGGCGACCGTCCGCGAGGGCCTGAAGAACGTCGCCGCCGGCGCGAACCCGATGGGGCTCAAGCGCGGCATCGAGCAGGCCGTCGACTCGGTCGTCGAGGACCTGAAGAAGCAGTCGAAACAGATCTCGGGCAAGGAGGACATCGCCCGCGTCGCCACGATCTCCGCGCGTGAGCGCGAGATCGGCGACGTCATCGCCGACGCGATCGACCGGGTCGGCAAGGACGGCGTCGTCAACGTCGAGGAAGGGCAGACCTTCGGGCTCGAGCTCGAGTTCACCGAGGGCATGCAGTTCGACAAGGGCTACCTCTCGCCGTACATGGTCACCGACCCCGAGCGGATGGAGGCCGTGCTCGACGATCCGTACATCCTGGTCGCGAACCAGAAGATCGGCGCGGTCAAGGACCTCCTCCCCGTGCTCGAGCAGGTGATCCAGGCCGGTAGGCCGCTGCTGATCATCGCCGAGGACGTCGAGGGCGAGGCTCTCGCCACGATCGTCGTCAACAAGCTGCGCGGCACCTTCACGGCAGTGGCCGTCAAGGCGCCGGGCTTCGGCGACCGCCGCAAGCGCATGCTCGAGGACATCGCGATCCTCTCTGGCGCCGAGGTGATTACCGAGGAGATGGGCCTCAAGCTCGAGAACACGAAGCTCTCGCAGCTCGGCAAGGCCCGGAAGGTCGTCATCGACAAGGACTCGACGACGATCATCGACGGGGCCGGTGACGCGAACGCGATCAAGGCCCGCATCAAGCAGCTGAAGGCCGAGATCGAGACCACGGACTCCGACTTCGACCGCGAGAAGCTGCAGGAGCGGCTGGCGAAGCTGGCCGGCGGCGTCGCGGTGATCAAGGTCGGTGCCGCGACCGAGACCGAGATGAAGGAGAAGAAGCACCGCGTCGAGGACGCGTTGCAGGCGACGAGGGCCGCGCTCGAGGAGGGCATCGTCCCGGGCGGCGGTGTCGCACTCCTGAACGCAGTCGACGCCATCAAGGCCGACTCGCTCGAGGGCGACGAACGGACCGGAGCACTCATCATCACGCGTGCGCTCGAGGAGCCGATCCGTCAGCTCGCAGACAACGCGGGCCTTGAAGGGTCGGTCGTCGTCGACAAGATCCGGAACAGCCCGAAAGGCCACGGGCTGAACGTCGAGACCGGCGAATACGAGGATCTCGTCAAGGCCGGAATCATCGATCCGACGATGGTCACGCGCTCTGCGCTGCAGAACGCGGCTTCGATCGCGAAGAACATCCTCACGACCGAGGCGATCGTCGCGGAGCCGCCGGAGAAGACGCCCGCGCCGGCCGGTATGCCGGACATGGGCGGCATGATGTAGCGCGACGGGGCCGCGCTGCGCGCGGCCCCTCGCTTCACGGGGGAACCCCTGGTTCCCCCGTGTGCCCCCTCCTTGCGGGCGGCTGCTTGGGACTCGCGTTTCAGGAGCCGCCGCTTGGAGTGGTGGTTCGGACGTTTCTTTTGGTGGTTAGCCTCCCGCCGGGCAAAGCCCGGCTCCGGCGGCTGATGGTGGCGCTCTCCGAGAGGTGTTAATCCCCTCGTTTGAGGGATCGACCGGCCCCACCGAGCGCCGATACCGCAAGCACCCACCTCCCCCACCCTCATGCGGATCGTGGGTTCACTCCGAACCGCATTCGAGAAGCAAGAGGCCGGCGCTGAGCCGGCCTCTTTGCATTTCGCGTCGGGGCCGCTTCCGCGGCCCCTCGCTTCACGGGGGAACCCCTGGTTCGAGCACGGGGGAACCCCTGGTTCCCTCGTGGGCCCCCTCCTTGCGGGCGGTGGTGTGGGTCTTGCGTGTCAGGAGCCGCCTCTTGGAGTGGTGGTTCGGAGGGTTCTTTTCGTGGTTGGCCTCCCGCCGGGCTGAGCCCGGCTCCGGCGGCTGATGGTGGCGGTCTCCGAGAGCGTGGTTTAGAAGCTGTACCGCTCTTCTTTCCAGTAGTCCGCTTCGTTGTGGTATCCGTAGCGCTCCCAGAAGCCGGGCTTGTCGCTGTTGAGGAGCTCGAGGCCTCGGAGCCACTTTGCGCTCTTCCAGAAGTAGCGCGAAGGGACGACCAGGCGCAGCGGCCAGCCGTGTTCGGGCTCGAGCGGTTCGCCGTCGGCTTCATACGCGAGAAGAGCGTCCTCCAATGCCGAAAGCGGCACGTTTGACGTAAAGCCTTGCTCGGCGTGGGCGAGCACGTACCCGGCCCTCGGCTTCGGTCGGCACAGCTTCGCCAGCTCTCGCCAATGGACTCCGCGGAACGTCGTGTCGAACCGGCTCCAGCGGGTGACGCAGTGGATGTCGATCGTGATCTCGCTGCTCGGCAGCGCCTTGAGCTCGTCCCAGCTCAGGGTGAGGGGCTCCTCGACCTCGCCGAAGACCTTGAAGTCCCAGGTCGTCAAGTCCGTTTCGGGGACGCCGCCTGCATGCAGCACCGGCCACTTCTCGGTCAGGTACTGGCCCGGAGGCAGGCGCACGGGGTCGTAGCCTGCGTCCCGGACCTTCTGTTCTGCTCTGGAGCGGAACACCGTTCCTACACTAGTGAGCATGGGAACCGTCCTGCGTAGAGTGGCCGCGCGGCCCCGCGACTACGTCCGGGTCGCCGGCCCGGACGCGGAGGACTTCCTCCAGCGGATGCTGTCGAACGACGTCACGGCCGCACCCTGCGAGGCGTTACTGCTGACGTCGAAGGCTCGCGTGATCGCACCGGTCGTCGTCGCGCGGCGCCAGGAGGACTTCCTGCTCCTGACCGAGCCAGGTCTCGGCGAGACAGTCATCGCCACTCTGACGCGCGCCCGCTTCGCCGCGAAAGTGTCTATCGAAGCCGAGCAACATGAGTCGGTCGTACTCATGGGGTCAGACCCCATGAGTGGGGTGTTGTCAACTCCGAACCGGGAGTTTGGCGAGCCGGCGGTCGAGGTGATCGACTCCCATCTCGAGCCAACGCTCTCAGAGGCGGAGATGCAACGAATGCGGATCGAAGCCGGCATTCCGGCCTGGGGGAAAGAGATCGACGACTCGATCCTTCCGGCCGAGGCCGGCCTCGACGAAACGCACGTCTCGTTCACGAAAGGCTGCTATCCGGGTCAGGAGCCGATCGCGAGACTGCACCACCGCGGCAAGGTCAACCGGCGTCTGCGCGTACTCGCGGTCGACTCGGCGCGGCCCGGTGACGAGATCCGCTATCGCGAGAAGGTCGTCGGCCGAGTGACGAGCGCAATCGACGGTCGAGCGCTCGGTTACATTCGCGTCGAGGTTCCCGACGATGCCGAATTAGCGGTCGGGACTGCGAAAGCGCGGTCGCTACACTAGGCCTCCGCGCGCCCGTAGCTCAGGGGATAGAGCGCTGCCCTGCGGAGGCAGAGGTCGCATGTTCGATTCATGCCGGGCGCATGGCTCAGCCAAGCGGTTTTGGAGAGGAGCATGCACCAGTCGGCCGCTAAGGGAAGTAGACCGCGGCGTTATTCCCGCCTGTGCAGACGTGCGGCGAACTGCTCGTGCAGTACATGCTGTAGGTCCGGTCTGTGACTGGGCTGTAGACGGAGATCCAGCCGGCGCCTCTGCGGTAGTACTCGGTCTGAACGTTCTCGGCAAAGGCGCAGGACGTATTCGGACCGACGACGAGGTCCCCGGCGCACCGACTGAGGTCATAGCCCGTCGCCGATCCGCCACTTGAGAAGTAGACCGACGCTCCGTGCCCGCCAGTACAGACATGCGGCGACCCGCTCGTGCAGTACATGCGATATGTCTGGCCAGTCGTCGGGCTGTGCACGTCGAGTACTCCGCTACCCGACGCTTCAAACGCTGTCCGGACGTTCTCTGCGAACGGGCACGAGGTGTGGGCACCAGCCGTTAGACCGCCACCGCAGTTAGTGGCGCTGGATAGAGGGGGTGCTCCCTTCGCTCGGATTCGTTTGGCCTTGCGTTGGCGCGGGCCAAGCCGGTTGATAGTGATGGTTGCGGTGGCCGGCGCAGACCCAGCGGCGCTCGCCACGACATCGATCGTATTTGCGCCGCCGTGGAGCGGAACGAATCCGGCGAAGACCCCGTTGCCAACCTCAACCGACCTCCCCAGGATCTGCACGGTGGCATCCGACGGTGTGACCGTGCCCCTCACCGCCACGCGATCGGCACGCATCGAGCTCCCGTCGGAAGGGGCGGTTATGTCGAGCTTCACACTCGCGTTGGCACCCGGGGCGGCTATCTCGGAGCGCACACGCTCGAGCCCGGTGCGGGACCCAACCGAACGTCAGTAGGAACGACTGGACCTGGAAGGCGATCTCGTGCGCCGGACAGCTCCGTGACTTCGCCGACCGTCGCGACAAGCCAACGCCGAGCGAAGCCCGTACTGACCGAACTCCTCACCGCGGTTGACCGTGCGAGCTTTGCAAGGCTAGAACGCAACCTTGGGGGAACTAGCGGGCTCGCCGTCTCCGCAGTTGGACTCAATCGATCGGTGAGCCAGGTAGGCACGCTCCGAGACGGAGTCGCGTGGTCGACGATCAAGGTGCCGATCGCAATCGCGATCGAGACACGAGCACGGGGCCATCCGACGGCTTCCGAGCAATCGCTGCTCACGCGGGCCCTTACCGCCTCGGACAACTCGGCGGCGGAGGAGTTGTGGACCAGCCTCGGCCCCCCGAGCGCCGCAGCATCGGCCGTGCGCAACGTCTTGGCTTCAACTGGCGACACATCGACGCAGGTTGAAACGCGGCTCCTTCGCCCCGGCTTCACGTCGTTCGGCCAGACGCAATGGTCGCTCGCCGCGCAGCAACGATTCATCGCTGGCTTGCCCTGTTTGCCGAACGCGGAGCCTGTTCTTTCACTAATGGAGCAGGTCCTTCCGGGTCAGCGATGGGGACTGGGATCGATTGGCGCCGATACGCAGTTCAAGGGCGGCTGGGGTCCCGAACTCGACGGCCGCTACCTGGTTCGGCAAATGGGCATCGTCAGGCTCGCAAACGGCCGCCCTCTTGCCGCGTCGATCGCGACCCTGCCTGGCGATGGCAGCTTCGAGACGGGAACCGCCAATCTCACGCAGATCGCGAGATGGCTGATAGCGCACGTCGACGCCTCGAGCGTTCCTCCCGAGGAATGTAGGCGCATTTCGCGGCCCAGGCCTGAAGGCTAAGGCTTGAGGATCACCTTGCCGAAGGTCTCGCGCGCTTCGATTGCGCGGTGCCCCTCGGCGGCCTGCTCGAGCGGTAGCTCGCGGTCGATGACGGGGCTCAGCTCGCCGTTCCCCGTCATCTCGATGATCCGGTCCAGCGTCTCTCGCGGGGCGGGTGTGTTCCCGAGGCCGATGATCCGAGCCTGCTTGCCGACGAGCGACCAGAGGTTGAGCGATACCTCTGGACTGTCCACGGCGCCCGGGATCAAGAGGCGGCCGCCTTGCCCCAGCGCCTCCACGCTCCGCGCGAATACCTCGCCGCCCACGGGGTCGAAGACGACGTCCGCGCCGAGCTCGCTCAGCTTCGGGTCGTCGTACGCGAGGGGCTCGACGCCGAGCTCGCGCAGGCGATCGAGCTTGCTCTCGCTCGCCGTCGCGTAAACCGTGGCGCCGAACGCGCGACCGATGTCGATCGAGGCCTGGCCCGTCCCACTCGAGCCCGCCTGGACGAGCAGCGTGTCGCCCTCCTTCAGCTCGCCGAGGTCGACGAGCGCCCACCAGGCAGTCGTGTAGGGCACGCCGAGCGCGGCCGCGGAAGAGGCGCTGACCGAATCGGGGATCGACCAGAGCTTGTCTTCGGTGACCGCGACGAGCTCGGCGTAGGTGCCGCTTGCGCGGGTGACCAGGACGCGCTCGCCGCTGTCCTGCCGAACGCCGCCTCCGTCGCTGCCGAGGATGAGCGGGATGTCGGAGGCCGTCATCGCCCGGAGGTTGATGTCGTAGTGGTTGACTCCTGCCGCCTCGATCCGGACTAGCAGCTCGCCCTCTCCCGGCTCGGGATCGGGCACCTCCTCGTAGCGAAGAACCTCCGGGCCGCCTGTCTCGTGGATGACGACCGCGTGCACGAAACGAACTTTATGCGTCGTCGAGTCCGGCGGGCGCATCAGCTTCATCCCGAAGTCCGGCTGACCGTTTCGTCGCTCCGAGAAACCGGGTAAGAGCGGCGCAATGCCTCTAAGAGCATCGATCTGGCTTGCCCTGATCGTTCTTGCCGCCGCCGGCTGCGGGGGCGGAACGCTGTCCAGGAAGGCGTTGCAGAAGCAGGCCGAGTCGATCCAGTCGCTCGCAGCGGAAGGCACGCTCGTCGCCAAGGGCGCCGCCGGCGATCGGACGACGGACAACTTCGTCAGCGTCCACACCGACTACCTCGGGGAGGCTGCGAGGAAGATCGAGAAGGACCTCGGCTCGTCCCCCGCGACGGGAAGCCTCGACGCCAAGCGCAAGGAAGCGGAGCGGCTTGCCGGAATGGTCGCGGACGACCTCGACCGTCTCCATCGAACTCCCGGCAACCGCGGGCTGGCCGCCGCGCTCAGGTCGAGCTTCGCCAAAGAGGCCGAGGCCGCGGGGAAGCTCTCGAAGTGAGCAAGATCTTCCAGATCGCGCTCGGAATCCTGGCCGCGATCGGCGGCTTCGTGGACATCGGCGATCTCGTGTTCAATACCGAGGCCGGCGCGAAGTTCGGTTACGAGCTGCTCTGGGTCGTCGTGGTCGGCGTCGTCGGCATCATCGTCTACTCGGAGATGTGCGGCCGCGTGGCGGCAGTCTCGAAGCGGCCGGTCTTCGACGCGATTCGCGAGCGGCTCGGCTTCGGCGTCGGCTTCGGCGCCCTCGTCTCGTCGCAGATCGTCAACCTGATGACCCTCGCGGCAGAGGTCGGCGGCATGGCGCTGGTGCTCCAGCTTCTGTCGGCGCTCCCGTACCGCCCCCTGATCGTCGTCGCCGTCGTCGGCATCGCCGTCGTCACCTGGCTCGCGCCCTTCGAGTGGATCGAGCGGATCTTCGGCTACGGCGGCCTCTGCCTGCTCGTCTTCGCCGTCGGGGTGATCAAGCTGCACCCCGACTGGGGCAGCGTGGGCCACGGTTTCGTTCCGCAGATGAGCGCCAGCGGGCACCTCGTGTACGCCTACTTTGCGGTCGGCCTGCTCGGCGCGGCCATGACGCCCTACGAGGTCTACTTCTATTCGTCTGGCGTCGTCGAGGAGAGCTGGACACCGAAGGACCTCGGCCTGAACAGGGCGAACGTGATCATCGGTTACGGCCTCGGCGGGTTCCTCTCGTTCGCGCTGATGATCACCGCCGGTGCGCTCTTCCTTCCGCAGGGCATCGAGCCGCAGTTCGTCGGCACGGTCGCGCTCGGCGCGCAGGTGCCGCTCGGGGCGATTGGCCTGCTGCTTGCGCTTCTGGGCATCTTCTTCGCGGTCGGTGGAGCTGCGATCGACACCTGCTTCTCGGGCGCCTACAACTTCGCTCAGTTCTTCGGTTGGGAGTGGGGCAAGTACCGTCGCCCGAGCGGCGCGCCCCGCTTCACGATCGCCTGGATCGTTCTGCTCGCGCTGGCACTCGTGGTCATCATGAGCGGCATCGATCCGGTGATGCTCACCGAGTACGCCGTCATCTTCTCCGTCGTCGCGCTTCCGCTCACGTACATCCCGATTCTGCTCGTCGCGAACGACCGGACCTACATGGGCAGGTACGTGAACGGGAGGCTCGCCAACACGTTCGGCTTGCTCTACTTGGTGATCATCGTCGTCGTCGCGCTGACCGCGATTCCGCTGATGATCGTCACGAATCAGGGGCAAGGATGAGGTCGCCGACGGAGCTCGATCTCGGTGTCGGCGTCCTCGACCACCAGCTAGTCGATTCCGAGGGAAGGCGCTGCGGCAACGTCGACGACCTCGAGCTGAAGGGGATCGACGAGGGGTTCCCTCGGGTCGTTGCGATCCTCGTCGGGCCGCCCGTGTGGCGAGGACGGGGTCGACTGGGCCGGCTCGCGGCGGCCTTCGCGCGGGGGCAGACGGTGCGCGTCCCCTGGGAAGAGGTCGAGACGATCGACTCGGCGGTGCGTCTCAAGAAGACGGCGCGCGAGCTTCGGCTCGGACGGGGCGACGACCGTGCTCGTCGCTGGGTCGAGTGGATTCCGGGCTCCTGATGCGTTTCTCGGATCTGCTGAACGTGAAGGTGACGACCGAGTCGGGAGAGCTTTTGGGCCGCGTTCACGATGCCCGCGGGGAGCTCACGAGCAGGTCGCTCAGGATCACCGGCCTCGTCGTGGGCGGCCTCGGGTTGCTCGAGCGGTTGGGGCTCGGCTCGCCGGAGTCAAGAGGCGGCCTGGGGAGGCACGACGTGGTGCCCTGGTCGGCGGTGGTGCGCGCAACGCGCAGCGGTATCGTCGTCCGCGATGGGGCGAAGCCGAAATAGGCTTCATGCGTTCGCGTTGGATATAGACGGATCGACCGGTCATTTCAGACGGGTGCACGGGCCGAGCCCGCGCACCCTGGAGGCGGCACCGCGAGCGGTGCCTTAGCTCTCTGCCCCTGTACCTCACCGAAAAGGATGTCGAATTGCTCTTGACGCCGGCGGATGCGCTCGCGCCGATCGAGGCCTGCTTCGAGCGGCTTGCGCGCGGGGTGATCGAGAATCGCCCGCGCACCCGGCTGCGATTCGGCGAGGGAGGGTTCGCCGTCATGTTCGCGGTCGACAACGAGCTAGGGCTCGCAGGGGCAAAGATCTACGCATGGCTGCCGGGCGGGATGCCTTTCGTCGTCGTCCTGTTCGACGCGGAGAAGGCCGAGCTGGCGGCGGTGATCGAGGCCGACAAGCTCGGCCAGCTCCGCACCGGAGCCGCCAGCGGCGTGGCTGCGAAGTACCTCGCCAGGGAAGACGCTCGGACACTCGGGATCATCGGTTGCGGCTGGCAGGCTGAGACGCAGGTCGCGTGCATTCGTGCGGCGCTGCCTGGAATCGAGCGTGTCGTCGCCTATTGCCGCACGGAGAAGAGCCTGCGTGCCTTCTGCAGGAAGGTTGGGGCCGAGCCCGGCGCGAGCCACCGCGACCCGGCCCAGCAAGACGTCGTCGTCACCGCGACGACATCGAAGGATCCGGTCCTCCGCGGTGAGTGGCTCCAACCCGGGGCGCTCGTCTGCGCGATGGGGGCGAACGAGCCTCGCGCGCGGGAGCTCGACAATGTCGTGCTCGAGCGCGCGGTTTTCGTCTGCTGCGACTCGGTCGAGCAGGCGCGCCTCGAGTCGGGCGATCTGATCGAGCCGATCGAGCGAGGCGTGCTCGACTGGCTCGAGGTGCACGAGCTGCAGGAGGTCGTCGCGGGGGAGATCTCGGGGCGGAGCTCGCCGGACGACATCGTCCTCTTCAAGTCGAACGGGCTCGCGGCCTGGGACGTGGCGATCGGAGCCGCCGCCGTTCAACGGGCCCGCGAAAAGGGAGCGGGGAAAGAGGTCTAGCCGCGTCCGGTGCGGGCGGCGGCGACCACGTCGTCACCGATCGCGCGAATCAGCTCGGGCCGGTCGAGCAGGCGGTCTCGCTCCTGCGGGGTGCACCGGTTGCGGACGTACGGGTCCTCGAGGATCTCGTCGAGAGAGCGGCCACGCTCGTGCTCCCTGATCAGGTAGGCGGCGACCCGGTCTTCGTGGCTCGAGCGGGTGAAGAGAAACGAGAACGGATTGCGGAGGAACGCGCCCAGCCTCGCCATCGAGGGCGATTGTATCCTGGCCCCCATGCGCAAACAGTCGACCGAGTCGCGCTTCGCGGAGCGGGAGCTGCACGGGTTCGACGAGGTCGGCAGCGAGGAGCGGATCCTCGTCTGGATCGAGCGCCAGCCGGGCTCTCTGTGGGCAGTCGGCCGGGCGGTCAATCCTCATCTGCGGCCGAGCGACGAGCCGCGACGGGACGACTACGTCTTCCAGGGCTACGAGCTCCAGGACGCGATCGACCGCGCGAACGAGATCCTCGACGACGACGTCCGCGTCTCCGAGCAGGACGGCAGGCCCGAGCACATCCGCCCCTTTACCCGCAAGGAGCTGCTCCGGCCGCTCGAACGCTGGTTCTTCGGCCGGTCGCCGCGATGAAGGTCCGTCTCGGACACAGTCCCGATCCCGACGACGCCTTCATGTTCTGGGGCCTCGCCGAGGGCGAGGTCGACCCGCGCGGCTTCGAGTTCGAGCACGTCCTTCGCGACATCCAGACGCTGAACGAGTGGGCGCTCGAAGGGCGGCTCGAGGTGACCGCGATCTCTCTCCACGCCTATCCCCTCGTCCAGGACCGCTACGTCCTGCTGCCGCACGGGGCGAGCATGGGCTCGGGCTACGGGCCGATCGTCGTCGCCCGCGGGCCGCTTGCCGACGGCGACCTTCGCCGGATCGAGATCGCCGTCCCGGGGCGGATGACGACGGCGTTCCTCGCGTTGAAGCTGCGCCTGGGCGATTTCCCGTGGCGCGAGGTGCCGTTCGACGAGATCATCGACGAGGTCACCTCGGGAAGGGCCGACGCGGGCCTCCTCATCCACGAGGGGCAGCTGACCTACGCCGCCGAGGGGCTCGAGAAGATCGTCGACCTGGGCGAGTGGTGGCTCGCAGAGACCGGCTTGCCGCTGCCGCTCGGTGTCAACGTCGCGCGCCGCGACCTCGGCGACGACGTCTTGCAGGAGCTGTCGGCGGTTCTTGCCGAGTCGATTCGAGCCGGGCTTGACAACCGCGATCGCGCGCTCCAGTACGCACTCCAGTTCGGCCGCGGCCTCGACGACGAGCTAGCCGATCGCTTCGTCGGCATGTACGTGAACGAGCTGACCGAGGACTACGGCGAGGAGGGACGGCG
>Ga0066710_100006817_pt1 | contig 10772 bp, 8 predicted proteins | sample GraSoiAngelo_159_FD_79666 | JGI IMG/M metagenome (GOLD analysis project Ga0066710, IMG submission 79666) | Grasslands soil microbial communities from the Angelo Coastal Reserve, California, USA - 14_1009_16_40cm | ecosystem: Environmental > Terrestrial > Soil > Grasslands | place: USA...
CGCCGCGAGCCTTCCCCAGGATTCGGGGTACAAGCGACCGGAAATCTTGGGCCACCAGAAATGCATTCCTCCGAGATATCCCATGACCGCGCCCCCGACCATGATGTAGTGAAAGTGGGCGATGACGAAATAGGTGTCGGTCACGTGCATGTCGATGCCTAGCGCCGCAAGAAATAGGCCGGTAAGACCTCCCATGGTGAAGAGGCCTATGAAGCCGAAGGCGTAGAGCATTGGCGCGTCGAAATGAATTGAGCCCTTGTAGAGCGTCGCTGTCCAGTTGAAAACCTTGACAGCAGAGGGCACGGCGACGGCGTAGCTCAGCAGCGAGAAGACGAACGCAGCGTAAATGGATATACCGGCGACGAACAAGTGATGCGCCCAGACCAGAAATCCGAAGACAGCGATGGCGATCGAAGAGAAGGCCACGAAGCTGTAGCCGAAAATACGCTTGCGCGAGAAGCAGGCGATGATTTCGCTCACGATGCCCATCGAGGGCAGAATCATGATGTAGACAGCGGGATGAGAGTAGAACCAGAACAGGTGCTGAAACAGCACAGGGTCGCCGCCCAGCTTGGGATCAAAGATTCCCAGATGCAGGGCCCGCTCCGCGGCGACCAGCACGATCGTGATGGCAATGACCGGCGTTCCCAGAAGCTGGATGATGCTGGTGGCGTAGTGCGCCCAGATAAAAAGAGGTAGCCGCGACCAGGTCATGCCCGGCGCTCGCATGCGATGAATCGTTACCACGAAATTCAGTCCGGTAAGGATCGAGGAAAATCCCGTGACGAAGATTGCCAGCCCGGCTTCAACGATTTTTGTATTCGTGTAGGCGGTGCTGAAGGGTACGTAGAAGGTCCAACCTGTATCGACGCCTCCGGTCAGCATGCAGTGAAGCATCATCACGCCGCCGATAATGTACAGGTACCAACTCAGCAGGTTGATGCGGGGGAATGCCAGGTCCTTGGCCCCGATCATCATTGGAACCAGAAAGTTGCCCAGCACGGCCGGAATGGATGGAATCAGGAAGAAGAAGACCATCACCATGCCGTGCAGGGTGAAGAGTTTGTTGTAGGTATCGGCTTGTACCAAGTCCCCGGCGGGAGTCAGCAACTCCAACCGGATGAGCAGCGCGAAGAATCCTCCGATAAAAAAGAAAAACGTAATCGAGAGCAGGTAGAGAAGCGCAATGCGTTTGTGGTCCGTGGTGAACAGCCACGATGCAACGCCGTACTCCTTGTTCAAATAAGTCTCGCGCTCACCGGGGTGAACATTGAAAGTAGCCATACTCATTCCACCTGACTTCCCTGGGCTGCACTCGCTGTGGCTCTTCCCTCAGCCTGCTTGGTTGCCGACAGTGATTTCACATACGCGACCAGCGCATTCAGTTGCTCTTCGCTCAGCAGCCCTTGAAATGTGGGCATGACGGGCTTGTAGCCGTTTACGATCTTCGCTCCCGGATCAAGAATTGATTCACGGATGTAATTCTCGTCGGCAACCAGTGTGCGCCCATCCTGCAATTGCACCGGCTTGCGGAAGAGTCCCTGCAAGTTGGGACCACGGCCCTGGCCATCGCTGCGGTGGCAAGTCACACATCCCAATTCCGCGAAGATCTTCTCTCCGGTGGCCGACAGAGGTCCGGTCGAGCCGCCGCTCATCCATGTTTCGTACTGCGCAGGTTCGAGAACCACAACCGAACCGATCATCCCCGAGTGCTGCGTGCCGCAATACTCCGCGCAAAACAGGTGATACGTGCCAGGCTTGGTGGCACGAAACCAAGTCGTGGTATAGCGTCCCGGCAGCACGTCCTGCTTAATGCGGAATGCAGGAACGAAGAAGCTGTGGATCACGTCCTGCGAAGTCATGATGAGCTTGACGTCGCGGCCTACCGGAACATGCAGTTCATTGATTTCGCGCTGGCCTTCCGCGTGCTCCAGTTTCCACATCCACTGCTTAGCAACGACATACACTTCGGTAGAGTCGCGAGGCGGAGTGCGCTCCTTGAAGAAAACAACAGCGCCCCACGTAAAAATCACCAGGAATACGCCCAGCGGAATAATGCTCCAGGTCAATTCCAGCGGAGTCGAGCCTTCGATCTGCTCGGCGGGTACATTCGCACGATAGCGGTAGCGAGCGGCGAAGTAGAGCATGCAGGAGAAGATGAGCAGCGTCACCATTCCCGTCATGATGAGCAGGAAGATGAAGAGAGCGTCCACGTTGCCCGCCATCGTGGAAGCGCGCTCCGGCCATAATGGAAAGTTGCTGAACATGTCCCTAACTCGTTGCTCTCGTTTCTGGGTCCGGCTCTCTTCGTGGCAGCGAGCGTTCCAGTCGGAACATGATGAGCAGGAATCCGCCCAGAATCAGAATCGTCGCCGCTCCCGCCAGGCGCAGAATGTTGGTGATGACGGCGCCGTACTTTCCGCTCGCCGGATCATAGTGGTAGCAGTAGAGCAGCACCTGATCGATCGGATTGCCAATCTTCCCCTGCGACGCTTCGACCAGGCCCATCCGCAGATCCTTGGGTGGAAAATCCACCCCATAGAAGTAGCGCGAGATGCGACCCTCCGGAGTCAGCACCATGATCGCGGTCGCGTGCGCGAACTGGTTGATCTTCGGATCGTACTGATACTGGAAGCCTACCGCCCTGGTCAGCGCGTTGATGGAATCGGGTGAGCCCGTAAGGAAGTGCCAGCCCGAGGCAGCATTCGGGCGTCCGTAGCGTTTCACGTAATCTTTCTTCTTGGCAGCGGCGATTTCTGGTGTCTCGTGCGGATCGAAGCTGACGGTGACCACGTCGAACTCCTTGCCCACATCAAACTTCACAAGGCGCATCCCGCCGGTGAGTCCGGCGAGCACCTCGCCGCATAGCATGGTGCAGTTGTAGTAGACGAGGTTCAAGATAACTGGCTTCTTACCGAAGTAGTCACCCAGTCTGACAGTCTGGCCCGCCTCATCACGGAACGTCAGGTCGGGAGGAGCTTGGCCGTCGAGATGCGGTTCGATGCCGACGTTTTGACGGGACGGCGGCCGAACGTTTGCAGGCGGGGACATAATGCCTTTGTTCATGCCTTGTCCCCAGGCGGAAATCGCAAGGAGTAGGGTCGCCGCAAAGGCGCGCGCCGCGCGCGAATTGTTCTGCACACTGCTCACTGCTTTTTCCCCTTCTTTTTCGTGGTTCCTGTTTGCGGTTGTGCTACCGACGCTGGTGCTGCGGACGGCCGCACGGGAAGTCCACGCTGGGCGACCAGGTCCATAGCACGCTCGATCGGGATGCGAAGTGTCTTCGATTTCTCGTCGACCCAGCCGTAGCTGTTGAGAGTTTGCTCTTCGTGGAGACGGATCTGGTTCAGTTGGTTGCGCTCATCGTTTTCCAGTCGGGGGTCCGGAAACGCCTTGTCCGGATAATTGTTTGGGATGTGGCGAGTATCCGCGGGCACAGGCGTCACCAGCGGACTCACTGGAGCCTGCTCGGCGACGGTGCGCTTATCGAGAAAGTCGTAGAAACCGACCAGCAAGAAGTGAATCACCACCGTGGCCGCAGCCAGACCCAGGAAGAAATAAATCACGCCCGCAACGCCGATATCGCGGCGCTCGTAGCTACCGTGTCCTTGCCCGTTCTTGTTGTCGTGGGTCTCGATGCTCATGTTCGTTACTCGTGTTCGTGCGCCGGCTCCAGAACCTCGACCGCCGACGGATCGTAGACCGGAAGCAGCGGCAACGCTGCCAGGTTGCGGAAGAAATATGACAACCACAATCCGCCAATGGCGATGGGCACAACTACGTCAGCCCAGGTCAAGCTCAGAGTCTTTGAGAAGTTCGGTTCGATAATCCAGAACAGGTCGACATAGCGCATCAGCAACAGCCAGACGGCAAGCCAGACCAGCTTGCGAATGTCGCGTTTGAACGGCCGTGACAGCAGAATCGCGAATGGAACGGCGAAGTGGAACACCGCGAGAATCAGGCCGATGGTTCCCCAGCCGCCACTCAAACGTTTCAGATAGAACGGGATCTCTGCCGGCAGGTTGCCGGCCCAGATGATGAGCCACTGCGAGAAATTGAAGTAGGCCCACACCATGGTGAACGTGAGCATCCATTTGCCATGGTCGTGGACAAAGTCAGGCCGCAACATCTCCGACATCGGCTTGTAGTTGAAGAGAATCCGCTCCACTACGACGGCGAAGCACATCGCCGACAACACTTGGCCGATGAGCATGACGAGTCCGAAGATGGTCGAAATCCAGCTGGGATCCAGTGACATGACCCAGTCGATGGCGGCGAAAGAAATGGTGAATCCGTAAAGAATCAGCCCAGGGCCGGACACTGCTTTGAAGCGCACTGTGTGATGGGGACTTCCGGGACGATCAGTTTCTCTGGACCACTTGGAGAGCAGGAAAGACAAAAGATTCCATACGGCGAAGTAGATGACGGCACGAATGAAGAAGTCACGAAAAGTCAGGTAGGTTTGCGTGATGAATTGATTTTTCGCCAGATGCTCGCGGATGTGCTCGTCCTGAATTGACTCGAGCGGCATCGCCCAGGGATAAATATGCTTCACGCCGAACAATAAAGGTATGAACAGCAACGCCAGCAGCGGCAACGTGCGCATGGCCGCGCCCAAAATGCGGCGAATCACCATGCCCCAGCCGCCTCCGGTCAGGTGGCGAATCATCAGAATCGCCATCGAACCTAGCGCCACTCCTAGCCACGCCATAAAACCCAGCAGGTACGCGCGGTAGAACTGCGCGCGCCCGGTCGGGAAGATGAACATTCCTGCGACGGCAATCACTGAGAAGATCACGCCGACTACGAGCGACCGCTGGGAGATTTTCCTCACCACCGGCGGCGGCGTCAGATCGAGATGGTTGGCGGTCGCCGGTGTCATTTGTGTTCCCCAGTCGGTTCCACAGCTTTCGGACTTGCTTGGTTCGTGGTGGCTGGCAGGGTGACGCCGGTTCCCATATCTCCAAAACTCGGCGGCTCTGACGGGATCTTCTGCCCCGCGGGCACGTCCGCCATGCTGGCGTTCTGGCTCAACTGCAGGGCACGAACGTAGGCCACGATGTTCCAGCGATCCTGCGGCGCAATCTGCGAGGCATAGTCGGCCATGATGCCGAATCCGTTCGTCATCACGTCGTAGAAGTATCCGAGAGGCGCCTTCTGCAGCCGCTGGATGTGAAACGAGGGTGGCTGGCGCGCAAATCCGCGGGATGGAACGAAGCCGTTGGAGTCGCCCACGCGCGAGTGGCAGGGCGCACAGAAGATGTTGTAGCGCTCGCGGCCGCGCTCGAGGACTTCCTTGGTCACCGCGAACGGCATGTAATCGCCGGGATTGCCTCCGATCTTGCCGGTATAGAAATATGTGTCGTCACGCAACTGGCCGCGGGCCACGGTGCCCTCCACCGGGGGCCGCGCCGAACGCTGGTCGGTGAAGAAGTCGCTCCGGGCGAGTGGATTGACACGCGGTTGCACGTGCATGTCGATCCGACACCCGGCGGCTGCCATCGCCAGCGTAAGCGCCAAAGCAAGCGGCATCCCCTTGTGCAGGCTGCATCGCTCCCCACCCTTGCGCAGAAAACGCGGAAGGATGGGCCGCCCAGCCACAGCTGACAGACCATCGAGCTTCGCTCGACCGGACGGCCGAGGGCAGCCGTCCCCACATAAGAGTTTACGGAGATGCAGCATCTAGCTGGGCACCTCCGAAACCGAGCGCGGGGCAAGGCTTTCCAGGAACTGGCGCGTTTCCGCCCGGTGATATTTCTTGTCGGACGAAAACACGATCAGAAAGAATCGATCCTTCGATGCAAACGCGAAGCGCGGAACGTTGAACACCGGATGGTACGGCATGGGCAGGCCGTTCAACGCAAGCATGCCGAGCACCGCGGAGACTCCCGCAAAGAGAATCGTCATCTCAAAGGTGATGACAACAAATGCGGGCCAGGAATGCGGCGGCTTTCCGCCGATGTTGAGCGGGTAGTCGACCGCCGACATCCAGTACTGCATGACGTAGCCCGTCAGGCCACCGATGATCCCCCCGATCAGAACGACGAGGGGAACTTCGTTGAAATGGAAACCGATTTCCTCCGCCAAGCCTTCAATCGGAAACGGGCTATAAGCGTCGATCTTCTTGTAGCCCGCCTCGTGCGTACGCTTCGCGGCGTCGATCAGAGCCTGAGGCGTATCGAATTCCGCCATAGTGCCGTAGATGGGATCGCGCTTCATTCCGCCTTCACCTCCGCTTCGGGTAGAAGGGTGCGCATTTCAAAGATCGAGATGGCCGGCAGAATCCGCAAGAACAGGAACATCAGCGCCAGGAACATACCGATGGTACCGATGTAGGTCATCCAGTCCCAGCGCGTCGGGTAGTACATCCCCCACGAGGACGTCAGGAAGTCGCGGTGCAGGCTGACCACGACGATTATGAACCGCTCCAGCCACATGCCGACCAGAATCACGCCGGAAACAAAGAACAGCGCCCCCGGACTGGTGCGCAATCTCCGGATCCAGAGAACCTGAGGAATGAAAATATTGCAGATCAGCAGCATCCAGTAAGGAACTGCATAGGGTCCATGCAGACGGTTCCATAGGGTAAAGGTATCGTAGCGGTCGCCGCCATACCATCCCATGAAGGCTTCGATGCCGTAACCGTAGGCCACGATCAGGCCGGTCGCGAGCATCACTTTGGCCGAGTTCTGCAGATGGCGCTCGGTGATGAAATCTTCCAAACCGTAAATCTTGCGAATGGGAATCGCCAGCATCAGCACCATGGCGAATCCGGAGTAGATCGCGCCCGCGACAAAGTACGGCGGGAAGATTGTCGTATGCCAGCCCGGGACAATGCCGACGGCAAAATCGAAGCTGACCACGGTGTGAACCGAGAGCACCAGCGGCGTCGCCAATCCAGCCAGCAGCAGGTACATGGTTTCGTACCGATGCCAGTGCCGCGCCGAGCCCCGCCATCCCATCGACAGCATGCCATAGATCAGTTTGGCCCAGCGGTTCTCTGCCCGATCACGCAGCGTTGCCAGATCGGGGACCAGTCCGATGAACCAGAACAGCGCCGAAATAGTCGCGTACGTGGAAACCGCAAAGACGTCCCATATCAGGGGGCTGCGGAACTGCGGCCACACCTTCATCGTGTTGGGATACGGAAAGAGCCAGTAGGCGAGCCACGGGCGTCCAATGTGGATGGCGGGGAAAACTCCCGCGCACGCGACCGCGAACAAAGTCATCGCCTCGGCAAAGCGGTTGATGGAATTGCGCCACGACTGCCTTAAGAGAAGCAGAATTGCGGAGATCAGGGTGCCCGCGTGGCCGATTCCAATCCACCACACGAAGTTGACGATGGCGAAGCCCCAGCCGACGGGGATGTTCACGCCCCATATCCCGATGCCTTTGAGAAATAGATACCCAATGGAATAGAGCAGCATCATCGTCAGCATGAAGGCGATGCCGAAGCCCAGAAACCATCCGTTCGACGCCGGACGCGTCAGCACGATGGCGCTGATCTTTTCCGTGACCGTGCCGAAGGTGTGGCCCGGTTCGATTACCGGCGCTCGCTCGGGGCCGACTGCTGTTTTGTATTGCTCGTCCATGCTCGGGTCTGGCTTTTAGCTTTTGGCTCTTAGCTCTTGGCTTCCAACTCTGGATTCGGATTGCGAACTTCCGCAAGATACGTTGTCCGTGGGCGGGTGTTGAGTTCGCCCAGCAGGCTGTAATTTCGCGATTCGGCCTTCAGTTTTGAGACCCGGCTGTTCGGATCATTAATGTTGCCGAAGATGATGGCCTCCGCCGGGCACGACTGCTGGCAGGCCGTTTGCAACTCATCTCCGATCCGGATGTCTTTGTTCTCGCGCACCGAAGCGGTCTCCACATCGATGCGGCGTTCGTTGATGCGCTGTACACAGTAGGTGCACTTCTCCATCACGCCGCGGCTGCGCACGCTGACGTCGGGATTGCGCATCATCTTGAGTTGGGGCGTCTCCCAGTCCTGGAACAGCAGGAAGTTAAAGCGGCGCACCTTGTACGGACAGTTGTTCGAGCAGTAGCGCGTGCCCACGCACCGGTTGTAGATCATGTCGTTCAAGCCTTCGCTGCTGTGGTTGGTGGCGCCCACGGGACAAACCACTTCGCAGGGCGCGTTCTCGCAATGCATGCAGGGGACGGGTTGGAAAAATGCCTTGGGATTGTCGCGGTCACCCTGGTAGTAGGCGTCGACACGAATCCAGTGCATGTGGCGGCCCAGCACAGTTTGTTCCTTGCCGACCACGGCAATATTGTTCTCCGACTGGCAGGCCAGGATGCAGTTGTTGCAGCCCACACACTTGTTCAGATCAATCGTCATACCCCACGCATACTCTTCCTTCTTGTAGTCGTACGCGGGATAGAGTGTGAGCCCCGGCGCAGGCTCTTCTTCCCTCGCGAAGTTCGGCTCTTTCCGATACTCCTCAAGACTCGTCTCACGGACCAGCGGACGGTGCCCGCCGTCAGGGGTGTCCATGGTCTGGTAGCCCTGCGTGGAGGCGAGCTTGTAAGTTTCTCCGGTCTTGTGGATTTGCAGGCCGGTGGCGATCCACGGCGCGGCGGTCGTGCGCAGAGAATACGCGCTAAATCCCTGAGCAGTTCCCACGCGGCCGGCGCGCGTGCGGCCGTAGCCGAGAGTGACGGTGACCGAATTGTCCGGATGGCCTGCCTGAATCCAAACCGGGCCGGTGACTTTCTTGCCGTTCAACTCAAGCTCGACCACGTCTTCGGTCCTGATCCCGAGCCGCTCCGCCATCTTGGGACCGATGAGCACGGCATTGTCCCAGGTGAGCTTGGTCATCGGCTTGGGGAGCTCCTGAAGCCAGCCGTTGTTGGAGAATTGGCCATCGTAGATGGTGGGATCGCGGCGGAAGTTGAGCTCGACAAAGTTCAGGCTCAGATCGTAATTCGACGGTTCAGGGAACTTGCCAGCCTTCACGGCGACCGACTTTGCCGGAAATGTCGTGCCCTCGATCCAGCCGTCGTGCAGCGACTTCCGCCAGAACTGCTCGAAGGTAGTGCATCCGAGGCCAGCACAAGCCGGTGTGGCCTGTCTCTGCCAGTAGCTGCGAACGAGATCGTAACCCGTGGCATCGGCCTGTCCGGAGAGCAGTGCGACAAACTCTAGCGAGCTCTTTCCGCCGTAAAGTGGGGCAATCAGTGGCTGAGTGATGCTTACCGTTCCGTCGTACGCGCGAGCATCGCCCCAAGCCTCAAGTTCGTGCGTCTGGTTTACATGCCACTGGCACAGATCAGCAGTTTCGTTCTGATAAGGACCGAGATGCACACGCAGCGGAATCTTGCCGTTTTTCATTGTGTCGGCGAAGTTTAGGTCGACAGGAGCGTCGTAGACCGGATTCCCACCGAGAATGACGAGCAGATCAACCTTACTTGCACGCATTTCGGCGACGAGCTCTTTGATCGATTCGGTCTGATTAATCGGATTGGCATCCACTGGGTCGGTATAGAAAACAGTCTTCCCGACATTGCTCAGCTTGGCGTTCGTCAGATGGGCCAGAGCATGCACTGAGCGAGACTGGTGCTCCCCCGCAATTATCACGGAGGAGCCTTGGTGAGCTTTGAGCTCAGCGACAAGTTGGACCACGTAGTCCGACGTCAGCGTCCCCGCATCCTGCGGAACGCCAGCCTTAACTTCAGCAAGAAATCGCACAAAATGATCGAGCATCGCGGCGGGCATCGGCCACCGATGATCCGCCTTCGCCCCCGTTGAACTCGGCGTGCTCTCGATGACATACAGCCGGTTCATCTTCCCATCCGGATCACGCCGCTTGGCGAAATCGCGGATGTAGCGCGTGTTTCCCGGAAATCCTGCCGACAGGAAATCCGCATCCAGCGAGACGATCACATCCGCTTTCGAAAGGTCATACCGCGTCTCGATCGGCTGGCCGAAGGCCATCTTCGCGCCTTCGAGCACGTTGTCGCGATTGACCGGCTCGTACACATGCCACTTGGCCTGCGGATAAATCTTCAGGAAGTTGCGCAGCTGGTCGGCCAGCGTCGGTGAAGAAATCGTCGGCGTCAGAATACGGATGCCCGCACCCTGCAGCGCCTTCTGCGCGCTGAGCGGCCCGCGAATCGCGCTCAAGAACGACTTCCAGGAGCGCTGGTCGCCCATCGACATCACGCTTTGCGAACGGTCAGGATCATACAGCCCGAGGATTGACGCCTGCCCAAAAATGTCCGTACCGCCCATCGACGCGGGATGCTGGTCGTTGCCTTCAATCTTCGTCGGACGCCCGAGGTGGCTTTCGACGAGCACCGGGCTGGCGTAGCCGCCTAGAGTCATCGCCGTGGCGTAAAACATCGGACGGCCCGGAACCACATCTTCGGGCTGGCGGACGTAGGGAACGATGGGCTCGAGCGGCAGGCGCACGCAGCCGGTCATGCCCGCCAGCGCCATGGACGCGCCCATCACCTTGAGGAAGCCGCGGCGCGAAACGGAATCCACCCACTCGGAAGCGCCCTTTGGAAACTCGCGATGCAGCGCCTCCTGAAAGTCCGCGCTGCCGGCCAACTCTTCCAGACTGCGCCAATACTCGGGGCCCGTTTTCGTCGCCTTCTCGATTTCCAAGCGCACGGTGTCCAGGTCCAGCTTGCCTTTCTTGCTGGGGCAAACGTCTTCGCGCCTGCTGGAAGTCTGTTTGTGCTCGTCCATCTTCATCCTTATCGTTCGCCGCCTACCAACTCCGCCGTCTTCTCCGCGTCCTCGGAGAAAGTCCTAGCGATGACAG
>Ga0066710_100006819_pt1 | contig 10770 bp, 8 predicted proteins | sample GraSoiAngelo_159_FD_79666 | JGI IMG/M metagenome (GOLD analysis project Ga0066710, IMG submission 79666) | Grasslands soil microbial communities from the Angelo Coastal Reserve, California, USA - 14_1009_16_40cm | ecosystem: Environmental > Terrestrial > Soil > Grasslands | place: USA...
ACGATCAGGATTCTTTGCACGTCGGCTCTCCCGATTTCTGATTTAGGTGCAGTACAGTGGGGGATTCTTGAGGCGGTTTCGGCGGCCCGCTATCCAATGCCTGGCGGACTTTGGACACCAAGCCGTCGCGGCTAAAAGGCTTTTGCAGAAAGAAACTGCCTTCCTCCAATGCGCCGTGAGAGCCGACAGCCTGTCCGGTGTAGCCGGACATGTAAAGAACCTTGATCAGTGGCCGTTTCTGAGTGAGCTGCCCTGCCAACACTCGTCCACTCATTCCCGGCATGACGACATCAGTCAGTAACAGTGGCAGAAGGCCGTCGTACTGGTTACTGATGGTGATCGCATCGGCACCACTCTTAGCCTCGAGAACAGTGTAGCCAGACAATTCCAACAGATTGCGAGTCAGAGTGCGCAAGGACGCCTCATCCTCCACCAGCAGGATGGTTTCATTGCCGCGAGATTTCAGCAGGTCAGTCTCCGGAGCCTTGTGAGAGTCGAGGGCATCGTGCACTCGGGGCAGATAAATCTTGAAAGTTGTACCTTCGCCCAACTCGCTATAGACGTCGATATAGCCGCCACTCTGCTTCACGATTCCATAGGCTGTTGCCAGCCCTAGTCCAGTCCCTTTGCCCTTCTCTTTGGTAGTGAAAAATGGCTCGAATATGTGGGCGTCTAAAGGCGAGGAGCTGGCGAGTGAGCGTGGCGGCGCGGCGGCCTGCCCCTAAAATTTCGTCAACACTGCCCCGCAGCGGATTGGTTGGCTGCAGCTTCTCTTGCAATATCTCGCTGTAACCGATAATTACTCCCAGCAGGTTATTGAAGTCGTGAGCGATCCCTCCGGAGAGCCGGCCAACGGCTTCCATTTTCTGGGCCTGGCGAAACTGTTCTTCCAGCCGCCTGCGTTCCGTAATATCGCGGTTTACGATGACCAATTTTTCAGTCCTCCATCTGCATTCCGAATGGTGCTGGCCGCTGGATTCCAGAAAGTGCCAACTGCCATCCTTGTGGCGCATACGGTATTCAATCCTGTGGCCCACGCCGAAAACCAGCGCTTCTTTGGCCGCTTCTTCGACTTGCGGCCGATCGTCGGGATGAACCTGATCCAGAGACGATGTGTTTTGAAGTTCTTCCGGCGTGTAACCCAGGATCTTCTGATAGGAGGGGCTGTTGTAGAGCCGGCGTCCGTCCGAATCCACGACCGCAATCATGTCAGCGGCATTTTCAGTGATCAGACGAAAAAGCTCTTCACGCTCCGCCATCTGTCGGCGAATGCGATAGATCTGAAGTTGCTGGTAAACGGTGTAGATATCGAACAGCAGCACCATACCGACCAGACCGCGCATGGCGTTGTTCACAGGGAGAGGGTCGGCAGCCTTATGTGGGTGGAGAATGGGAACCAGAAAGGAAACGATGCCTAGAGTCAGCAATAGAGTGACAAGAATGGCTGAGGTCCAGAGCCACCATTCCCGCCGCTCAATTTTCCGGATGTGAGCATCCATCCCGCCTTTAGCGACGGCATACAGTGGAAGCTCTTTCGTTCGTGGAGATTTCATTGATTCTGGTGAGTTTGTCACGACAGGTTGGCAACAACGCGGATGTTGAAAAAGAAATCGCGTGTGACTTGTTCAGAACGGGAACTCTTTCCTTGGACGCCCGAAAGAGGACCAGCACATTCGACCCCACAGTACATGTCTATTAGTGTTTCGACTGGACGATAGTGATGTCCTCAGCACTACCGCGGGTTTTCACAACGAAACTTTCCCGTCTAGGCAAGGTTCCTCTGTGGGAACTTTTCGCTCACCTTTGTGTTACAAGATAAGAATAGGCATACCTTCATCTGCAAACACCCGTGATCTCAAAAAGCATACTGCGCCGAGCTGCGCCATAACTATGAGAACAATAGTCTTGCCAAAACTGTTTTTATTGTCTTGCCTCATTTCCCTGATGTTTAGTCTGGCTTGCGGATCAGGTACGAACCTCTTCAATCAGGGTAGCGGGAACTTTTCCAATGCAAGCCTGAAAGGCCAATACGCTTATCAATTGACGGGAGTCGATACTGCAGCAAATTTTCGAGAAGCAGGCGTGTTTACGGCAGATGGCAATGGCAACATCACCGGCGGCACCGACGATTTTTCCGAAGGCACGACGATCACTTCCGGTTCGAGTACTGGCGCCTACACGATTAGCAACGACGGTACTGGAGTTCTCGCAATCTCAATCTCGGACGGCCGAGCCCTCCAATTGGCAGTAACCCTGGTCAACTCCTCAAAAGTTTATTTGATGGTGACCCAGACTTTTGATTTTGCTAACGGAGCGGGCATCGCCAAAAAGCAGGACCCAGCCACCTTCGCCGCGCCTCCCAGCGGCACTTTCACTTTCCGCAACCACAATGTGAGTACGGCGCAGGGTTCTTCCGCGACGGTCGGCGTATTTACGGTTTCGGGTGGCACAGTTTCGGGCAGCGAGGACGTGAATCGTGCCGGCGTGCTGAGTTCTCCAACGTTTACTGGTTCGTTCAACTCCCCGGATACAAGCGGTCGCGGTACGGGAACCTTTACCGACAACGCGAATGTGACTTCGACGTTCATCTACTATGTGGTGGATACCAACAACCTGCGCTTCTTCTCCACCAATAACGGCGCACCCGGCCTGGGACGAGCGGAAACCCAAACCGGGGCGCCATTCGCGAACACGTCGCTAGCCGGCAGTTATGCTTTCGGCAGCAGTGGCGACGACAATTTCTCGGTTGCTGGCGCCAAGACGGTTGGCCGCTTTACGGCCGGTGGCGATGGCACAATCAGCGCAGGGGCCTACGACTCGGTCGAGAATGGAACTGTTTCTACTAACATAAGCTTCACCGGAACTTACAGCATGGCGTCGAATGGGCGGGCGACGGTCACGCTGAATCCATCCACTGGCACGATTCAGCAAATCTTCTGGATGGTCAGCCCATCGCGTGCTTTCTCCCTCACCAGCGATCCGAACAAAGTGGAAGACGGCACGCTCGATTTGCAGCAAGCAATTACTTTTTCGAATTCGACGATGAAGGGACAATTCGCAGTTCTTATGGATGGATTTGATCCTTTCGACTTCGTCGACCGTGTCGGCACATTGCAATGGGACGGCGCAGGCAATCTGACGCTGGATGAATTTATTAATCGTTCTGGAACGACTCAGACGCCGGGATTTATTACCGGAACCTACTCGGTTGCGAGCAATGGGCGAGCCAGCGGCGCGATCAGCGGATTGTCCAATAACCTGGTTTTCTATCTGATTTCCGGCAGCGATGGTTACATCCTGCAGAATGATACTAGCACTGAGATCGACGGCGTCATGAGCAAGCAGCCTTAGCAACTTTTGATTAGTCGCCTTCGCCTTCCTGTAACTCGTAGGTGCGCCCTCTCGGAATCAAAATTTCTGTGTTGTCGCTCTCAAAAGGACCTATCACCAGACGATATGGCTTCGGTCGTGGGGGCCCAAAGAAGAGATGACCTTGCAGGCCAAGACTAGACTGGACGAACGCTGGCGATACTGACTTCGAACCAAAAGGTCCATTGAATACCAGCAGCACGAAATTCTGGAATGACTTCGAACGGTCTATCACGACGATCGCAAAATCGGTTGCAGCGCGAAATTGCTGGTGTCGTGCCAGCCATGTTGCCAGGATTTTCTGCTCTCGCGACGTCAGTGTGTGACCACCCCAACTGGGTGTGACTAGGACGAGGCAGATAAGGACTCCAAACGCGACTCGGCTGCTGAACATGATGTTAATAGTTTCACATCGACAATCGTAAGTCGAAACTCGTAAATGTTTACCCCACTTGCCATACTGTATCCAAAACCGTCCCGTCGACCCACTTCACCACAGCTACCGGACGATCTCCAAGCTGGGGCCGTGCCGGTTTGCCTCCGCAGATGCGCTCAACTTCGGCTTTGATGTCCTGGATGGGCCGAATCGGCAAACTTGAGCCTTTGACAGAATCCAACAAGTCTTGACGCAGCGGGTTGATAGCGATGCCACGCTCGGTTACGACCACGTCAATCAACTCGCCGGGGCCGGTGAGCGTGGTGACTTCATCCACAATCACGGGAATGCGATCGCGGAATGACGGCAACGCCAGAATGGTGCATCCGGCCGCCAGACAGTTTTGCCATCCCCCGATGCCGTGCAACAGACGGCCGTCGGAATGGGTAACGACATTGCCGTTGAAATTCACATCGACTTCGGTTGCGCCCAGGACCACGGCATCCACCATGGAAGCGAAATTTCCCTTGCCGTGGTAGTTGTAAGAAGTGAAGGGAGACGTCGGCACATGCCGAGGATCGCTGGCGATGGACTTCACAGCTTCGAGATCGAAGGTCTGCCCGTCGAGGATGTAATCGGTCAAGCCTTCCTGGAGCATTTCGACCAGGTAGCGCGTCGATCCTCCGCGCACGAAGCGGGCTTTCACTCCATCTTCTTTCATCATGCGCCGCAGGAAATCCACGAAGGCCAATGCGATTCCTCCGGCGCCTGCCTGAAACGAGAACCCGGTGCGCATGATTCCTGAATATCGAAGGAAGCGTGCGACCAATTCGGCGATTCGAAGACGGTCGGGAGAGCGCGTAATCTGCGTCGTACCGGAAACGATCTTCGCCGGATCGCCGATTGACTCGACTTCCACAACGTAGTCAACGTTGTTGCCTTGAATCTGCCAGGGAATGCAGGGGAATGGCACCAGGTTGTCGGTGACCACGATTACATTGTCGGCATAGATGGAATCGGCGAGTGCGAAGCCTAGTGATCCGCAGGCGGATTTGCCATGGGAACCGTCGGCGTTGCCGAAAAAATCTGCGGTGGGCGCGGCAATCACGGCGACATCTACGTGCACTTCTCCATCCTGGATTGCCTGCCAGCGTCCGCCGTGGGAGCGCAGCACGCCCATGCCGCGCATTTTGCCCTGAGTGCAGTAGTCGCCGAGTGGACCATTCATCGAGCCTTCGATGTGATGGATGACGCCTGACTCCATCAGCTCAATCGCGGCTTTTTGCGACGGGAAAGAGGCGCTGGGAAACCATGTGAGGTCCTTCACTCCCAATTTCGCCGCCACTTGTAACGCCATGAGAGCTACGCGGTCACCATCGCGCAGGTGATGATGGTTAGAGATCACCATGCCATCGCGCAGTCCGCACTTGCGCAGCGCAGTTTCGAGATCGGGAACGTGCTTGTCGCCGTTTTCGGGATAGTCTTTGCTGGAGCGCACCGCGGGCGCGGCTTTGCGGGCGCGCGGCTGATATTTTTCGACGCCAAGATAAGGAATCTGAGGCTTGCTGTTGACCATGGCCGGCACCATGCGTCCTGCGGCGTTTTGCGCCAGTTCCACGCGTTCAGTCATTTGGTTCCCGCGCAATCCTTCAGAATCCACGAACGGTCAAGAGCAAACCCCAGCGGCTAAAGCCCTCAACCTCGAACCGGCACGCGGCCCTGAAGGGCCGCTCTTCCACGTTACTGTTAAGGTCGCTCTTGTTATCCCTAATGCCGTTCCTGCACATCATTGTTAAGGCCGCTTGAGTGTGGCGCGGGCGCCCCCGCCCGCGAGCGGGCTACCAATTTGCGTGCCCGTTCCACCACCGGCGCATCAATCATCTTCGAGCCCAGGCTTACTACTCCAAGTCCACGTTGCTGCGCTTCCTCAAACGCGGCGACGATCTTCAACGCCTTCTCAATCTCCGCCTGCGACGGAGTAAACGCATCATGAATCACTGCGATCTGAGAAGGATGAATGCATCCCATGCCTTCGAATCCTAATTCCCGCGAACTCTCAGCACAGCGGCGCAAACCATCTACATTGCCCACGTCGCCGAACACCGAATCGATGGCCTGAACTCCCGCTGCTTTTGCGGCATTCACCACACGCGCGCGGGCATAGAGCGATTCGCGTCCTTCAGGCGTCTTGGTCACGCCCAGGTCGGCCGTGTAATCCTCGAGACCGATGGTTAACGCCACTACATTCGCAGTCGCGGTCGCGATAGTAAAAGCATTCTCAATAGCGAGTGCGGATTCCAGGATCGGCATCAGCCAGATGGGACGATCGATCTTGTGGCGGTGCTTCAGCTCGCTGATCATGCGATCCACTTCAGTGACTTGTTGCGGATGTTCTGTCTTCGGAATCAATACCAGGTCCGGCGCTTCCGAAATAATTTCCGCGAGATCCTCCAATCCCATAGGGAGCTGGTTGATGCGCACCATGCGCTCGCAGCCACTGAAATCGACAGCACGCAGCGTGTTACGAACCAGGATGCGGGCAGCATCTTTCTGCGCGGGATGAACTGAATCTTCGAGATCGAGAATGACTGCGTCCGGCCCATGCAGCCCGGCGTTGATGAAGTATTTCGGCTCGGTGCCGGGCAGATACAATCTCGACCTGCGCAGGCGGCCCCGTGCCGAAGGCTGTGGCAGCGGAAACGGCTCGGGCAAAGCTTTTCGCGAGATCGGCAGGCCGGCCCGTTTGGCCGCAGTCTCAATCCGTGCAGAGATTACAAATGGCAGAGCGCCTTCGTCATGGATGGCGGCTCGAGCGTGCTTCACGCCGAGTGACTCAAGAACCTGCTTTGTCTGGGCAACGATCGAATCTCCATAATAAGGAGCGACGCGCGATTCCAGAGTGATCTCCAGGCCTCCGCTATCCCGCGGCTCGAGGGCGATGTGCAGGTCGGAGCGTATATCCTTGCCCCAGTTACCGGCTTCGGCGGATCGCGCCACTTTGGTTTCCGTCGAACTTTTCATGTTTTCTTTTGCGGTGATGGTGTGGCCCGGTTATTTCAGCTTTGCCAGAATCGCGTTCGTCATCTGCACAGTTGAGGCGGCACCCTGGCTGATTGACTTCGCGCCGCCCGGAATCCGCATCATGTCATACGTCCGCACTTTGCCTTCCTTCACTACGTCTGCAATGGCTTTACGGATGCGTTCAGCTTTCGCGCTTTCGCCCACGTGGTCGAGCATCATGGCTGCGGAAAGGATCATCGCGATTGGATTCACGATGGGTGGATTCAGCTCCGCATATTTCGGGGCTGAGCCATGCGTTGGCTCAAACACGGCGACTTCATCTCCGATATTTCCCGATGCTGCGAAACCCAAACCGCCGACCAGTCCGGCGAAGGCGTCGGACAAAATATCGCCGAAGAGGTTGGACGCAACGATCACGTTGTAATCTTCGGGATTCTTGTTCAGCCACATCACTTGAGCATCAATGTTCGTCGACCAGAGCGCGATTCCGGGATAATCCTTCGCCACATCCTTGGCCGTCTCTTCCATCATTCCGGAAGTTTCGCGCACCACGTTGGGCTTCTCACAGATAATCACGCCCTTGAACCCGCGCTTTTTGGCGTACTCGAATGCCGCCGTAACGATGCGTTTAGCGGCGGGGCGCGTGATGATTCGCAGGCTCACAGCGAGATCGGGGCCGGGCGTGGAAGCAAAGTGCTTGAACTTGGGATGGGTGCCGAGAGCGGAGCGAACATTTTCCGGCGGATTCGTCCATTCGACACCGGCATACATGCCCTCGGTATTCTGGCGGAATACGGTGGTGTCGATCTGCGGCTCGTCGAAGCGGCCGTCAGTCCGCTTGCGGATGTAGTTTAGAGGATTGCCGGTAAAACCGATGCATGGGCGCATGCAGATATCCAGATTGAACTTCTGCCGCATGCTCACGATCGGGCTGTAGTAAACGAATTTCTTGTCGCGCAGTTCCGGCTTCAGTTCGGCTTGAGCTTCTTTGTTTGGTTTCGAAGTGATCGCGCCGAACAGACCCAGCTTGTGTGTGGAGAGCAGATCAATGGTACGGTGCGGCAAAGCATTGCCTTCATTGCGCCAGATCTCCCATCCGATATCGGCGTGAACGTATTCGGCGTCGAATCCTACTGTTTTCAAAACTCGCAATGCCTCGGGCAGGACTTGATTGCCGATGCCATCCCCGGGCATGGTTACAACGGTGTGCTTGGCCATTCGTGCTATTTTTCTCCTGAAATAAAATCTGTTAGGCGAGTCCCAATCTGGTGGCTACCAGATTCTCCACTCCGCCGGCTATCACCAGCGACTGCGGGACACTTCCCAACGGTGGGAATGAGAATTGCTCCTCGCGACAGCGAATTACTCCCGAGGTGAAGTCGATATCAATCTCTTCGCCAGGGATAATCGTTTTCTCTTTCGCTGCGATCTCCTTTGCGAACTGCTGCCGTAAGCGCTTCACCAGTTCAGGCACTTCCACGCACAAGAAACCGTTGTTGAAAGCGTTGCGCAAATAAGTTTGCGAGAAGCTGGCGGCAATGACTAGTGGAATACCCTTGGCTTTGAGCGCAGTCACAGCCTGCTCGCGACTGGAGCCAGTTCCGAAATTGAAGCCACTCACGATCACATCGCCTTTCTGAGTGCGCGATGCAAATTTCGGATCGTAATTCTCCATAACTACTTTGGCCATCAGCTCCGGGGTCACGTCGTCGCGGTAAGTGTAGTCTTTCCCGTAAATGGCGTCGGTGTTGACGTTGTCCTGCGGCATGAACACCAATCGTCCACGCACGCGCTCAGGGAAACCGGGAAGAATATCAACTCTTTCCTCGGCCGCGCCGCTGGCAAATTCGGTATAGCTGCGGTCCGGAGCATGATCGCTCATGTGATGCGGACCGCAAATGTATCCAGCGAGCGCGGAGGCGGCCACCACTTCCGGACTGGCGAGATAACATTTGGCATCGCGTGATCCCATTCGACCTTTGAAATTACGATTGGTGGCCGAGATTCCAACCTCGCCGGGCTCAAGCAATCCCACTCCCAGGCCAATGCACGGACCGCAACCCGCAGGCAGAGGATTCGCGCCCGCGTCCAGCAATGTCTGCCAGATACCGCGCTTTTCGCCTTCCTCCTGAACCCATTTGCTGGCGGCGCCGAGATAAAACTTCACGCCCGGTGCGACTTTCTTTCCTCGCAGGACATTCGCGGCAGCCTGCAGGTCTTCAACGCGAGAATTGACGCAGGAAAGCAGATATGCTTTCTGAATCGCAACTTTATTCTTCTCCATTTCGGCGAGAGATGCCATCACCTGCACCGTGTCGGGGCCGGAGACATGCGGACTTACCTGATTCAAGTCCAGGACAATGCGTGCGGAATAGACTGCATCCGGGTCTGGACGCGGTGGATTCTTCGACCAGTTCTCGATATCTCGCTCGGTAAAACGCTCGATCCCCTGCGCGGCTAGACGCTGCTTCACACCTTTTAAATAGTCGATTGTCACTTGATCCACCGGGAACCAACCGACCATCGGTCCCCATTCGGTGGTCATATTCGAAATGGAGAGGCGTGCGTCCATGGACAGGCTGGCGACACCCGGTCCGGTGAATTCGACCGCGGCGTTCAGCACCTCATCATGGTTGTAGAGGCCGCAGAGCGTGATGATGATGTCTTTTCCCGTCGCGCCTTGCGGCAGTTTTCCCTCGAGCACAACCTGCACCGATCGCGGAATTTGCCACCAGAATTCTCCCGTCGCCCAGACTGCGGCGGCATCGGTGCGGACGATGGGCGTGCCTATCGCGCCCAGCGCGCCGTACATATTGGAATGTGAATCGGATGCAACCACGAAGGATCCAGGCACGACATACCCACGCTCCACCATAATCTGGTGGCCGATTCCAGAGCCCGCAGGATAGAAGTCCACGCCGTGTTGTTTTGCGAATGCTTCAATGGCGCGGTACTTGGCAAGATTCGAGTCTTCACGGTTTTGGATGTCATGATCAAGGGCGAAAACCAATTGCTTTGGATCGTGAATCTTTTTTGCGCCGATGCCTTTGAGTTTGCTCATCACCGCAGAGGTGTTGTCGTGGGTCATCACGTGATGCGGGCGGATAGAGACGAAGTCTCCGGTCCGGAGTGGCCGATTGGGACCTTCCGCCAGATGGGCTTGCGCGATTTTTTCAACGATGGTCTGGCCCATAAAGATTTCGGATCTTGCGCGCTTTTACTCCCTTTTTTTCTTCGGTTCCTTTTGGCTCTACTACGCGGCTCAATCCATCATCGCCCACCCAGCGCTGAAGCGCTGGGCTAATATTGTGCCGTCCCTGCGGGACTGTAGCGGGATGGTTCTAACGCTTCCCTCCTCGCTTACTTTCGTGAGCCCCAGATGCTGCCTTCTTTCGCGTATCCGCCTTCATCATTCCCATCAACGTGCTCACGGAAGGAATCTTCTCTAGGTTCCAGATGGCGTCTTTCAGCTGCTGCTGCGCGTTCTTTGAGAGTACGCCTTCTGCCAGCGCCGCAAATTTTTCTTCGATCTCCGTATCTGTAAGCGGATTGCGTGGATCGCCTTTGGGATAATCCAATTGCCTGGTGAACGTTCGCCCGTCTTTGGTGGTGATGTTCACAATCACGCGTTGCAGCGCAGGAAATACTTTTTCAATCTCGGGATCGGCGACTACTTCGATTTTCTTCAACTGCGCCCGGACTGCCGGATCCATGATCTTTTCCATGGTGAATTGCGCCGGAGTAACTTGCCGATCGACCAGCGCTGCGGCAATCACGTAGGGGAGCGAATGGTCCGCCGTCTCCTTGGATCGCGGATCGTACTTGCTGGGGTCCGACAAAATATCGGCGGCGCGGGCTAACGATCTGATTTGCACCTGCTGCACGTGGTCGTGCTTAAGATCGTTTTGTTTGACCAAGTCGAGCGTGGCTGAGATTGGAGTGTGCGTGAGACCTTCCGTGGGAAAAGCTTTCATTCCGCATTGCGTGATGCGCCAGGATTCTCC
>Ga0066710_100006820_pt1 | contig 10769 bp, 10 predicted proteins | sample GraSoiAngelo_159_FD_79666 | JGI IMG/M metagenome (GOLD analysis project Ga0066710, IMG submission 79666) | Grasslands soil microbial communities from the Angelo Coastal Reserve, California, USA - 14_1009_16_40cm | ecosystem: Environmental > Terrestrial > Soil > Grasslands | place: USA...
CTCGGGAGCTGTACTGCGAACGCGATCGGCGCGGCAATCGAGTTCGACCAGCGAAAGCAGGAATTGGAGCAACGGTTTACGCCGTCGCGGTTATTCATCTACTATAACGAGCGCGCGCTCGAGGGAACCATCAACACCGATAGCGGGGGCATGCTGCGCGACGGAATGAAAACTGTGGCCGCGGACGGGGCCTGCCCGGAAACATTGTGGCCGTATTCCGAGGAGAAATTTGCGGAGCGGCCCTCAGCACTCTCCTACGAGATCGCCAAGACTCATCCGGTTGTGCGCTACAGCCGGCTGGCGCAGAGCCTCGGGCAGATGAAGGCCTGCCTGGCGGCGGGTTTTCCCTTCGTGTTCGGTTTCACGGTATACGAGAGCTTCGAAGGCGACGTCGTGGCGCGGACCGGCGTCGCTTCCATACCGGATCCGTCCGAGACGATCCTGGGCGGCCATGCGGTGATGGCCGTCGGCTACGACGACCAGTCCAGCCGGTTCCTGATACGAAATTCGTGGGGCGCGAACTGGGGCATGGGCGGACACTTCACCATGCCGTACGCTTACTTAACGGACAACAACCTGGCGGATGATTTCTGGACGATCCGGCTGGTGAGGTGATGTGGGCCGGCAGCCACGGTCACTGCGCCCCGGGTTGGCAGGCTCCCATCATGTATCGCTGGCCGCAATAGTCCAGAACCAGATTGTATTCTCCTGGGCGAAGGGGGGCTCTCATGTTCTTTGCACGATCCACGACGATGCCCGGATCACGATAAGCCAGTCGAACGATATAGAGCGGATCCCAATCCTCGGGTTGGAATCCATCCCTCAAGAACAAGACTTTGCCGTTCCCGGCCAACGAGGGACGGACGCGGAGCAGATCTTCCTTCAGCGCGCGGATGCGGGCCTGCGAAGGATCGATTCGATCGAACGACCGGTAAGAATCGTGCGATTGGATATTGAAAAGAACATAGGCGGCGATGAGGAACAAACCGACCCGCTCGGGTTCCCAAGTGTTCTTGGGCAAGGGCGGCCGCTTCCATACAGTGTTCCACAGCCATTCTCTTGCGGCTACGAGCAGGCTCGACAGGTAGATCGCCCATCCGGCGAGCGGCAAATACATCACGAAAAAACCGCGATACGTGATGAAATTGACGGGCAGGGGAGAGAGGGTGATCAGGGCCGCGCACAACAGGAGGGGTCTCTGCCGTGTGACTAACGCGATCGCCCACACCGCGGCCAGAATCGCGATGGCTTTCGCCGTGTTCAGGGAGCCCTCGGGCAAGAAGAATAGTTGATCGAGGAAGAGTTTTGTCGTGTGAAGGAACTGATGCAACGAAAAATGCAGAGCGTAGTCGGGCACTCCGGCGAAGGAGCTGGAAGGACCGGTTTTCATTTTGATCGCGACGGCGGTGATGATCGCGGTCGTCCACACGGCGTGCTGCCTATAGAGCGGCGTGCGATGAAAGATCCACTCGTAAGCAAGTAGCACCACCGGCAGAGTGCACGCCATCTCCTTCGAGTTGAGGGCGAGTGTATAAAAGGCGCAGAGAATAGCCAGACGCCGCCAGGAAAGGGCGCCGTACTTCGCGCGCGCTGAAATGTAGTAGCAGAGCGAGAGGTAGTAGAAGACCGAGCAGAGCACGTCGTAGATGGTTCCATCGTTCAGATAGATGTCCATGAGCCGGTTGTGAAAGGAGCCGAGCAGCGCCGATAAAATCGCGATCTCCGTGGATCCGGTGAGGAACCGGGCCAGGCGGAAGATGAGCCAGACGTTCAGCATCATCAGCCCGTAGGCCACGATCCGAAAAGGCAAGGGATGCAGCCCAGCGGAGTGATACAGGAGTCGATAGAATCCCGCACCAAGCGGCCGATACACGGAAGTGAACGGCGTCAAGTTCGCCAGAACAAGCTTGTACAGCGGCAAGACCCAGGCCTGATACATATTCATCAGGTCATCTTCCTGGAAGTAGACGGCGAGGCCTTTCCAAGTGTGGCCGAGGAACCAGGCGGCAATGGCCAGCATCAGCACCGCGGATTTCAGGCGATGCCTGTCCATGGCTAACGGGCCGGGATGACCCGGCGGCCTTCGATCTTGAAGCGCCCGGAGAGCACCAGCGCGATCGCTTCGGTGTAGATGCGGTGCTCCTCCTTCAGGATCCGGGCAGACAAGGATTCGGCCGTGTCGTCGTCGAGAACAGGGACGACGGCCTGGCAGAGGATGGGCCCGGAGTCCAGGCCTTCGTCGACGAAGTGCACGGTGCAGCCGGAGAACTTGACGCCGTGCTCGAAGGCCTGGTGCTGCGCGTCGAGGCCTGAAAACGCCGGCAGCAGCGAGGGATGAATGTTGAGAATGCGCATGGGAAACTCGCGGATGAAGTAGCCGCTGAGAATACGCATGTAGCCCGCCAGGCAGACCAGACCAACATCGTTGTTGCGAAGTTCGGCCACAAGCTTGCGGTCGTAGATCTCGCGGTCCAGACCTTTCGACGGCAGAACCACAGCGTTGAGGCCACGCTCAAGAGCCAGGGCGATGCCGGGAGCCTCGGACCGGTTCGAGATGACGACCGCGATCTCTGCGTCGAGGCGTCCGGCGGCGATGGAATCGGCGATGGCGAGGAAGTTTGATCCGCGGCCGGAGAGGAGGATTCCGAGACGCCTGTTCATTGATAAACGACGCGGGGGCCTCGGGTGCGGATCACCGTGCCGATACGGTGCCACGATTCCCGCAGCTTGTCGAGTATACGGGCGGCTTTCGGCAAGGCTTGGGGAGAAACCACCAGGATCATCCCGATGCCGAGGTTGAAGGTGCGCCGCCAGTCATCGGCCGGGATGTTGCCAAGGCGGCGCAGCAGCTCGAAGATCGGCAGAATGGGCCACGAACCTAGGTCGATGCGCACGCCAAGTCCCTTGGGAAGGATGCGGGGCGTATTATCGGTGATCCCGCCTCCGGTAATGTGTGCCGCGCCTTTGATCAGGCCTGCCTGGTGAAGCGCTCGCAGCGGCGAGAGATAACTCCGGTGGAGTTTCAAAAGCTCATCGGCGAGGGTATCGCGAAGCCCTTCGAGTCTGGTTTCGGGCGTGTGTCCCGCGACCTCGAACAGCAGTTTTCGCGCCAGCGAATAGCCATTGGTGTGGAGGCCGGTGGAGGGCAAGCCGAGCAGCACGTCACCCGGGCGAATTGATGCGCCCGTGAGCAAGTGCTTACGTTCCACCGCGCCAACGATGAAGCCGGCCAGATCGTACTCGCCGGGGGCGTAGAGGCCCGGCATCTCCGCCGTTTCCCCTCCGATCAGGGCGCAACCGTTGGCCCGGCATCCGCGGGCGATGCCGGAAACGACCTCGGTGGCCACGCCCGCGTCGAGCTTGCCGGTGGCGAAGTAGTCAAGAAAAAAGAGCGGCGCGGCGCCCTGCACCGCGATGTCGTTCACGCAGTGGTTCACCAGATCTTCGCCAATAGTGGAATGGCGGCCGGTGAGGAACGCGAGTTTCAGCTTGGTGCCGACCCCGTCGGCGGAGGAGACCAGGACAGGTTCGCGGAAGCCCCGCAAACGAAAGCCTCCGCCGAAGCTTCCGATATCGGTGAGCACACCGGAGGTGAAGGTACGGCGCGCCATGCCGCGAATGGCACTGACCGTCCGGTCCGCTTCCTCGATGCTGACGCCGGCGTCTTTGTAACCTATCCTTTTTTTCTGCGCCATGTATTTGGTCGTGTCTCGCGGGCTCGCGCGAGAAGCTTTTATAATAAGCGATCGCACTATGAAAAACGTTTTGCTAGCGCTGGCAGTATTTTGCGGATGCGCCACGGCCCAGACGCCCTCGGCGGTGGCGATTCGCAATGCCAAGGTGGTGACGGTGAGCGGCCCGGTGATCAACCGTGGAACCGTGGTCGTCCGCAAAGGATTGATTGAAGCGGTTGGGGAGAACGTACAGATTCCGGCGGACGCGATGGTGGTCGAAGGCGAGGGGCTCACGGTCTATCCCGGCCTGGTCGACGGGCTGAGCACCTGGGGAATTCCTGGAACGGCGCCGGGGCCCGCCGGAGGCCGCGGCCAGCAGGCGGTGGCGGCGAACACGCCATCGGTCCCAATCCCGCCTCCCTCGCGGGGTCCGGAGGACCGCCCTGCGACGACGAGTTGGATTAAGGCGGCCGACGAGATACAGCCAGGCGATCGGCGCATCGAATCGGCACGCAGCGCCGGCTTTACGACGGCTGTGACGTTTCCGACACGCGGCATTTTCGCCGGCCAGGGTTCGGTCATCAATCTCACGGGTGAAAGGCCAGGCGACATGGTTCTGGAGCCGTCGGTCGCACAGTACATTTCGCTTTCGCGAGCCGGTGGCGGCATGGGTGGCGGCTTTCCGAGTTCGCTGATGGGCACGATTGCCTATATCCGGCAGATTTACCTCGACGCGGCCCATTACAAGGTGGTCAGGGAAGCCTACGCGCACGATCCCCGCGGCATCCAGCGGCCTGAGTACGACCGGGCGCTCGAGGGCGTACTGGAATCGAGGCGGATTCTACTTCCCGCGAATCGCGCTGTGGAAATGGATCGCATGCTGCGGTTCGCCGCCGAACTGAAGCAGCCGGCGGTTCTTTACGGCATGCGAGAAGGCTATCGGGCTGCGGAGGTCTTGAAGAAAGGAGAAGTGCCGGTCCTGATCAGCCTGAAGTGGCCTGAGAAGCCTCGGGACGCGGATCCGGATGAACAGGAGACTTATCGGACGCTTGAAACGCGCGACAAAGCGCCCTCGACGCCTTCGGTGCTGAAGAACGCGGGCGTCAAGTTCGCGTTCTATTCCGACGGCCTGGATCAACCTCGCGATTTGCAGAGGGCGGTGAAGAAAGCGATCGACGCAGGGCTCTCGCGCGAGGATGCGGTCCGCGCGCTGACGCTTTCGCCGGCCGAGATCTACGGCGTCGCGGATCGGATCGGGAGTATCGAAAAAGGCAAGATCGCGAACCTGGTGGTGACGAGGGGAGAGCTATTCGACGATCGGACACGAGTGGAAATGACATTCATCGACGGCGTCAAGTTTACTCCGGCGCCCGAGGCGGAGAGGCCAGCAGGACAGAGACCGGCCACACCGAGCAATCCAGGAGAGAACCAATGACCAAAGTATGGATCGCAGCACTCATCGCGCTTGCGCCGCTCGGGGCTGAAGTGACGGTGATCAAGAACGCCACCATCATGACGGAAAGCAACAAGGGCACAATTAAGGGCTCGATTGTCATGCGTGACGGAAAAATCGCCGACGTGGGCGAAACCGTCATGGTGCCGCAGGGCGCGACGGTTATCGACGCCAGCGGCCAATACGTGATTCCAGGCATTATCGACTGCCACTCGCATATCGCCGTCGAGGGCGGGGTCAACGAGGGCAGCGTGTCGGTTTCTTCGATGGCGAATATTAAGGATGTCATCAATCCGGAGGACATCGCGATCTACCGTGCGCTGGCCGGCGGCGTGACGACAGCGAATATCTTGCACGGCTCAGCGAACTCGATCGGCGGCCAGACGATCGTTCTGAAAATGCGCTGGGGCAAGGACGCGCAGGGCCTGGTGTTCGAAGGAGCGATGCCGGGAATCAAGTTCGCGCTGGGCGAAAATCCGAAGCGGGCGGGCAATCCGCCGGCAGGGAGAGGCAATGTCACTCAGCCTGTCAACGCCCGTTATCCAGCGACCCGCATGGGAGTCGAAGATACGATTCGCGAGGCGTTCAACCAAGCCAAGGCGTACAAGGCGGAGTGGGACGCCTACGACGCGAAAGTCGCGCGCGGCGAACATCCGATTCCACCTCGCAAGGACCTGAAGCTCGAGCCGCTCAAGGAGGTGCTCGAAGGGAAGCGGTTCGTGCATTCGCACTGCTACCGGGCCGACGAGATCCTGATGTTGATCCGCGTGGCAGACGACTACGGATTCAAGATTAAAACGTTCCAGCATGTGCTCGAAGGTTATAAGGTGGCCAAGGAGATCGCGGCGCACGGTGCGGGCGCTTCCACCTTCAGCGATTGGTGGGCCTACAAGGCCGAGGCTTACGACGCGATTCCCTATAACGCGGCTCTCATGACCAAGAAGGGCGTCGTGGTCAGCCTGAACAGCGACAGTGCGGAGCTGATGCGCCGCCTGAACACCGAGGCCGCGAAAGCGATGAAATACGGAGGCATCAGCGAGACCGAGGCGCTCGCGATGGTGACGCTCAACCCGGCCAAACAACTTGCGATCGATAGTCGCGTGGGCTCGATTGAAACCGGTAAGGACGCCGATATCGTGATCTATGACAAATACCCGCTATCGAACTTTGCCAAAGTGCAGAAGGTGTTGATTGATGGCGACCTGTACTTCGATCGCGACAAGGAAGTAAGCGGGCGGCCGGCAAAAGAGATGGAAAAACAGAAGCTCGTCAACAAAGAGAAGCAGGAGCAGCCGCGTCCGGCGCCGGGCGCAAGGAGGCCACAATGAAATTCCTAGGCTTGTTGATGGCGTGCGCTCTTTGCGCAGGGGCGGCGTCGAATGACTCGCTCCTGATCCGCAACGTGGACGTGCACCCCGTGACCGGTCCGGAGATGAAGGGTGTCTCGATTCTGATCCAAGACGGGAAGATTGCCGATATCGGGGCCAGGATCGCTGCGCCGAAAGGCGTGAAGGTGGTGGAAGGGAAGGGACTGCGCGCCTATCCCGGCATGATCGACTCGGGAACTGAGCTGGGCCTTGCCGAGGTTTCCTCGGAGCGCATGACGGTGGACACCGGCGAGTTGGGCGAGTTTATGCCGCAGCTCCGGGCGCTCGTCGCCGTGAATCCGGAAAGCGAGCATTTTCCGGTGGTCCGCGCCAACGGCATCACCAGCGTGATGACGTTTCCAGGGGCGGGCGGGCGCGGCGGCGGAGGACGCGGAGCCGCGGGCGGACCCCAGCAGCTCATTTCGGGGCAGGCTGCGCTGATCCACATGGCGGGCTGGACCTGGGAGGATATGGAGATCAATCGTAGCGCCGCGCTGCACCTGATCTTCCCGAGTCTTGGCGGGCGAGGCGGCCGGGGCGGCGGCAACCCCGATTTTCCGGAAGAATTACTGCGGCCAACTGGCGCCGTCCCACTCACGTTTACAGAGGCGAAGCGGCAGTACGATCAGGAGATTGCCAAGCTTAACGAGTTCTTCGATCACGCCCGGCAATATCAGAAAGAGAGAACGGCGAATCTCGCCGGGTTCAAGCGCGATCTCAAAATGGAGGCGATGATCCCGGTACTCGAAGGCAAGGTTCCGGTAGCCGTGTCGGCGAGCAGGGAGCGATCGATCCGTGACGCGATCCGGTTTGCCGAGAAACAGCACGTAAAGATGGTCATCCTGCAGCCGCGCGAGCTGGCCAAGGTGGCTACGGAGCTGAAGGCCAAGAATATTCCCGTGGTCCTGGGGCGGACGGAGGAGCTTCCCGAAAACGAAGATGCGCCCTATGACGAGGCGTTCAGCTTGCCGGCCGAGGCTTACAAGGCTGGCGTAAAGTTTGCCTTCGGAACGTTTAGCAACAAGTTCGTGCGGAACCTGCCCTACAACGCCGCGAGAGCGGTGGCTTTCGGGCTGCCTTACGAGGAAGCGATGAAAGCCGTAACGATCAACGCCGCCCAGATCTGGGGCGTTGCGGACAAGATGGGCTCAATTGAGAAAGGCAAGTGGGCGGATCTGATGATTACCACTGGTGATCCTCTGGAGATCCCGACGCAGGTCAAGTATCTCTATATCAAAGGAAAGGAAGTCGATCTGTCCAACAAGCAAACCCGGCTGTACGACAAGTACATGAGCCGGCCGTAGTCCCGTCCGCCACGTTTCCTTGGGGGTGGTTGTTACGGCGCTTTGTGATGTTGAAGGCGCCACTGCGCTAAAATGGCTTGAGTGCCCACCTGAAGGCGCGCCCTGTAGTTCAAATTCATGTTTGAGAACCTAAGCGACAAGCTGCAGCGGGTGTTTAAAAACCTGCGCGGCGAAGGGAAACTCACGGCGGAAAACATGGAAACCGCGCTGCGCGAGATCCGCGTGGCGCTGCTTGAGGCCGACGTGCATTTCCGCGTCGCAAAGCAGTTCATTGAAGCGGTCCGTGAGAAGGCTATGGGGCAGGAGGTCCTGACCGCGCTCTCACCCGCCCAGCAGGTGGTCAAGATCGTCCGCGACGAAATGGTCAAGATGCTGGGCGCTCACCAGGCCAGGTTGCGAACGGCGAACGAACCTCCAAGCGTGTTCCTGATCGTGGGTCTGCAGGGTTCGGGAAAGACCACTTCGACCGGGAAGCTGGCGCGGTGGCTTTCGAAAAACGGGCACTCCCCGATGATGGTTTCGGTGGACGTCTACCGGCCCGCCGCGCGAAAGCAGTTGAGCGTGCTGGCGCGCGACCTGAAGCTGCCTGTATATGACGGCGCTGCGGAGGAGGCGAAACCGGCCGAGTTGGCGCGTTCGGCGAGGAAGGAAGCGGTTCAAACAGGACGGGATGTGCTGCTGGTGGACACGGCCGGGCGGCTGCACATCGACGACCACCTCATGACCGAGCTGAGCGAACTGAAAGAGCAGCTCAGCCCGAGCGAGATCCTGTTCGTGGCGGACGCGATGACCGGCCAGGACGCGGTAAAATCCGCGGACGAGTTCCACAAGCGGTTGGGGATCACGGGTGTGATCCTGACGAAAATGGACGGCGACGCGCGGGGCGGCGCGGCCCTGTCCATTCGCGCGGTTACCGGGCAGCCTTTGAAATTCGTCGGCGTGGGCGAAAAATCGGATGCGCTCGAGCCTTTTCATCCGGACCGCGTGGCGCAACGCATCCTGGGCATGGGCGATGTGCTCAGCCTGATCGAAAAAGTCGAGGAGACCATCGATCAGAAGCAAGCCGAGGAGATGCAGCGCAAGCTCATTGAGGACGATTTCACGCTCGGCGATTTCCGGGACCAGATCCGGCAAATCCGCAAGCTGGGACCGCTCGAGTCGATTCTGGGAATGATGCCGCAGATGGGTCCGCTGAAGGATCTCAAGAACGTGAAGGTGGACGAGAAGGAGATCACAAGGCTGGTCGCAATCGTCGACTCGATGACCCCCAGGGAGCGCGCCAATCACATGATCATCAACGGCGCCCGCCGGCGGAGGATCGCCAAGGGGAGCGGCACGTCGGTCCAAGAGGTGAACAATCTGTTGAAGCAGTACGCGCAGATGCGCAAGATGATGAAGAGCTTTACAGGCGGCGGATTCCTGGGCAAGCGGCTCGGGAAATTGAAGCTTCCCTTGGGTTTCGGACCACAATAGGAGAACAGGAATAGAGGAACTGCGATGCTGATGATTCGTTTGGCACGCTTCGGCGCTAAAAAGAAGCCGAGTTACCGCGTGGTTGTGATCGAGAAGGATCGGGCGCGAGACAGCCGGTCAGTGGAAGTCGTGGGCACCTACAATCCGATCGCGAAGCCGGCCGCGGTGAAGCTTGACCACGAGCGGATCGCGCACTGGATGAAAAATGGGGCGCGTCCGTCGGATACGGTCGCGAGGCTGCTGAAATCCAACCCCGCGCCGGCGGCCTGAAGAGACTGACGGCGGGCCGCGCGTTGAGAGCGGTGAACCCGCTCCGTTACCGCCGCGGCTTAGTTTGAGACACTGCCCGATCAGCGACTTACTTCGCGGTACCTGCTAGAATCGATCCAACAGGAGGGTGAAAACGGGTGAAAGAGCTGGTGACGGAAATCGCAAAGGCGCTGGTCGATATTCCGGAAGAAGTGACGGTTCGTGAAGTGGAGGGCGAACAGGTCACGGTACTCGAGCTGCGCGTCGCGCCGAGCGATTTGGGTAAGGTCATCGGAAAGCAGGGCCGGACCGCGCGATCGATCCGGACGCTGCTGGGCGCAGCGGGGATGAAGTTGAACCGGCGGTTTACGCTGGAAATCTTGGAGTAGTTGCCGCCGGGCGCGAAACTATCGGCACGATCGCGGCCCGGTTCGATCGGCGAAGTTGAAGGAATCGGGTGAGCGAGGGCTGGGTAGCGGTTGGGCGCCTTACGCGCACGCGCGGAAATCGTGGCGAGTTGCTGGGCGAAATCTACAGCTCGCAGCACGGCCGCGCGGAGAAGCTGAAGGACATAGTTCTCGAGGCGGGCGGCCGTCGAAGATCGGCTAGGGTTGAGCGGATCTGGTATCACGAAAACCGGCCCGTGTTCAAATTCGGGGGGATCGATTCGATCTCCGACGCGGAACCGTGGGAAGGCGCCGATGTGCTCGTGCCTGAGGCGGAGCGCGCCCGGCCCGAAAGTGACGAGTATTCGCACGCGGACCTGATCGGCTGCATGGTGGTGGACGAGGGAGCCGGCGGGTCGATCGGCGTGGTGCGGGGCGTAGAGGATTACGGCGGTCCGTCGCTGTTGCGAGTGGAGACGGCGGACGGCCGTGAGATTCTGATCCCGTTCGCGCGATCGATCTGCCGGGAGATCGATGTGGCGGCGAAAATCATCCGGGCGGATCTGCCCCAGGGATTGACGGAGCTGCCATGATTTTTCATGTCGTGACGATCTTCCCCGAATTCTTTCGGGGGCCGTTCGAGCATGGCGTGATCCAGCGGGCCAAGGAAGCTGGTTTGATAGAGATCCGCGTTCAGGACCTGCGCATCTGGACGCACGACCGGCATCGAACAGTGGATGACCGGCCTTTCGGCGGCGGCGAAGGCATGCTGCTGAAAGCCGGACCGATCTTTGAAGCGGTGGAAGCGATCTATCCGGCGCGCCGGGAAAACCGGCGCGTTGTTCTTCTGTCGGCGCAAGGAA
>Ga0066710_100006822_pt1 | contig 10767 bp, 8 predicted proteins | sample GraSoiAngelo_159_FD_79666 | JGI IMG/M metagenome (GOLD analysis project Ga0066710, IMG submission 79666) | Grasslands soil microbial communities from the Angelo Coastal Reserve, California, USA - 14_1009_16_40cm | ecosystem: Environmental > Terrestrial > Soil > Grasslands | place: USA...
CGAAATGCTCCGTGCTGTTGCTATCCACCGGGATGCCCTTTTTGCCGACTTGCATCAGGAACTTTCCATCCTGCGTAAACTTCAAGACGTGAGCGTCGCCTGAGCCGTTGCCGCCAATCCAGACGTTGCCTTTGTAGTCGATGGTGATGCCGTGATTGGAGGCGGGCCACTGATAGCCGTCCCCGTCGGCGCCGCCCCAGTGGCGAAGCAGTTTGCCGCTTTGATCGAACTCGAGGATAGGAGGCGCCTTTGAACAGCATGCGCCCGTCTTCGCGTCCGCGGCCGCTTCGTTTGCGGAGAAGGTGTCGGTTCGATGCACAATCCAGATGTGATCTTGAGCATCTACTGATACGCCAATGGACATTCCCTGATACCAATGATTGGGCATCGGTTTCGGGAACGTCGGATCGACTTCGAACTTCGGCGCCTGGACGGTGTTGCCTTTTCCCGCTTGCGCCGCCGCTTTGTCGAGCAGGTTTTGGCCAATACCGAGGATCGCAATCAGTACGACAAAGGTTGCACCGGCATAAACGTTACGCTTCATAGACGATCACCCTGGATAAGCACCACTCTAGTGGCTTGTAACAGAGAAATCGATACCACTGGCTCTTCTGTAGGGGCGGTCTCTGACCGCCCGTCTTTCACTGCCCCCGATTGGAAACCGCGGCCATCCCCTTGTAGGCGAACTTCTGCACGCGTTTTCCTTCGTAGTTTTCACCCGTGTAGACGTTGCCCTTCGAATCGACAGCGATGCTGCCGACGCCGAAGAACAGGCCCGGCAGGCGTCCGCCGTCGCCAAAACCGGACACGACTTCGAGCGTGTCGCGGAGCAGAATCCAGACTTTCTTGTCATGGCCGTCGGCGACATAGATGAACCGTTGCTGTCCATCGCTCGAAAAAGCGATATCCCACACGGATCCGTCGCCAGTAGTTGTTTTTGAGACGAAGGCTTCCTTGACGAACGTGCCATTCTTGCGGAAGACCTGAATCCGGTCGTTCTGCCGGTCGCAGACATAAACAAAGCCATCCTTAGAGACGCGGGCGCAGCTCACGGTGCGAAACTGTTTCGCGGGCGGCGCGTTCGGATCGTATGGACCGAGAGTGGCGTCGTCGGGTTTTTCGCCATAGGCGCCCCAGTGCCGCTTGTAGACGCCGGTGTTCGCGTCGAACACCGCGACGCGGCGGTTCACGTATCCGTCCGCAACATACACCTCGTTGGCCGCTGAATCGATCTCCACGTTGGCCGGACGGTTAAGACCTGTTGTACTGTCGCTGGCCTCGGCTTTTCCCGCGTGTCCGATTTGCAGCAGGAACTGGCCCGTGCGCGAGAACTTGATCACTTGAGCGTCCTCGGGCGCAGGCGCGGCGCCTCGTGCTCCCGCTCCACGGGCGCCTCGGGCGCCTGCAGCCGCGGGCGCGGGGAGTTGGCCGCCACCGATCCACACGTTGCCCTTCGAATCGACGGCAATGCCCGAAGGCGATTGCGGCCACTCCACTCCCTGCGCTGGCCGGTCCCAGTAACTGAGCAGGTTTCCGGCCGCATCGAACTCCAGGATTTGCGGAGCAGAGAAGCAGCATGAACTGGCGGGCGGGTTCAGCGTCGGACCCTTTTCATTGGCGGCGAGCGAATCGAGGCCTCGATGAACAACCCAGATGTGATCCTGCGCGTCAACCGCGACGCCGGTGACGGATCCGAGGATCCAATGATTCGGTAGTGGCTTTGGCCACAACGGCTCCATGTCGAACCGTGGCGCCTGACTGGCATTCCGTCCTTGAGCTGCGGCCATCACGATGGAAAGTACAATTAAGGCCGCACCTATATAGAGGTCACGTTTCCACTTCACACTGCTATCCTCGCGCTACTGGGATGGATTACGTGCGCCCATAATATCGCCACCCGAGCGACGGTTCAAATAAATCCCACTCTCTCCGCTCGGCTGGCGGCGCAACCGCAGGCGCCGTGGTGTCGGCGTTCGTCTGGAACAAGAACGTTGGTGGACCCAACGATTGCCATCCGGATGTTTGGCGCTGTTGCTGGCCGATGTGTGCGGAAAGGGAATTCCCGCGGCGCTGGTGGCGGCATCCCTTCAGGCGGCGGTGCGCGCGTATGCGCCTGCAGCCGGTCGAAATAGCGGCGCGCTGTGAACTGCTGGGGTCCTTGCACGAAACTGCGAAAGCGCGGCAAGAAGCATCGGTCTTGCTCTCAGCCTGGAGGCGGGCCGTTGGCCGATCAGTAAGGGAACTTTCGCGTCGGACTACCCAAAGGTCAAGGAGCTGGCGGGCCAGCCTGCAGAGACGCATGCGCTGGATACCAGGCTGGCTGGGGCCGAGACAGTCGAGTCCGGCTGGGATGATTGGCAGCTCGTCCAACGCAGCGACTCCCGTTCGGTAACGAAATCCTGGCACAAATCGGGGCCGATCGCCCTTCTTGGGTTTACTGGAAAGGGTTCTATAAGAGTCCACCCGGACGGAAAGCGAATCGCGTGGACCGCTAACGCGGTGGAACAGGAGACTTGCGCAATCGATAACCTCGCGTCCGCCCTATCCAAAGGCGGGCGATAAACGCTCTGCGGCAATGGGGACGGAGGCCTCCGTCCCCAAGTCCTGTTGTGAGGCTGATATGGTAGAGTAATGGCATGAAAACTACCATTGATAAGGCAGGGCGTGTGGTAATACCTGCTGCGGCGCGTGAGAAAGCCGGGCTTGAGCCGGGCGCCGAGCTTGAAGTTCTTGTCGACGACTTATCGATCCGTCTTATCCGCATAGCGCCCCCTCCGGTGTTGGTCCGCCGGGGCAAGCGGCTCGTCGCCAGACCGGCGGGGAAGCGTTCCGAAGTTCCCAATGTGGACCTCAGCCGTCTGATTGAAGAGGAACGCAACCGGTGGCCCTGGTAGCGCCTGTTTTTTTCGATACCAGCGTGTTGCTCGGCGGATCGATCGAGATGGGTAAGCGGGGCGCCGCGGCTCACTCTCTTCTCGATGCCGTTGCCAGCGGGAAAATCCGGCACGCTCACACGGCATGGCACTGCTGTCTGGAGTTTTTCGCGGTTGCAACAAGGCTGCCCGCGCAATTGCGGCTCACGCCCACGGATGCCGTCCGGCTGCTGAAAGCTGAAATCCTGACGCGTTATCGCGTGCATCAACTCCCGGCAAACGCTCGTCTGGGATTCTTTCGCGACGCGCAAAGCGAACACGTAGCCGGCGGGAGAATTTACGACTCGCATATCGCCGAAATCGCCAGGCGGGCAGGCAGCCGGACCGTATTGACGGATAATCGGCGTCATTTCACTGTCCTCCTGCGCCATGGAATCCGGGTTTTAACTGCGAGTGAGGCTGTTGCCGAACTGTAAAGCGCCCGGATTCCCACCTCGCAAACGCAAACACGGACGGAGCGACCGTCCCTGGAGATCCGGAATCCGTCAACGTTACGGGTTTGGCGACTGGCGTTTGTGGGGGGTCGGGCCGGAACGGAATCGCCGGGAGTCGGATAGCCGGGATGGGGATTCTTTCTGAGGTCGAACTGCTGCCGAAATTCCTTGTTTAGCAACTTATGTCTCGGGCTATCTTACAAGCATGCGTGCAATCTGCGTTGCGGTCCTCTCGTTGATGCTCGCTTCATCGATGGAGATTGATCGACTTCAGCAAGCCGTGAATAACGCGATGACTCGCCGGGACGGCGCTGCGGTCGCGCTCGATGTGGAAACGGGACGTATTTTGGCATCTTACCGGTTGGACGTCGCGGCTCGCCGTGTTGCTTCGCCAGGATCGACTGTAAAGCCGTTTACGTTGATGGCTTTGTTGGAGGCAGGCGTCGTCGACGGGCAAACCGCGTTTGTCTGTCCGATCACGGTGCGAATTGGGGGACGACAGCTCGATTGTTCTCATCCCTCGACGGCCGACCCGTTTGATCCAATCCTGGCGCTTGCGCACTCATGCAACCACTTTTTCATTCGATCCTCCGAACGCCTTCCGATGGATGCGCTCTACCGGGCATTCTCTGGTGCTGGGTTCGATTCATTGACCGGCAAGTCGGAGACTGAAATCCGCGGAAGTCTCCAACTCCCGGTGTCGAAGGAAAGCATGCAGCTGATGAGTGTCGGGGAAAGCAATGTTGCCGTGACGCCTCTTGCGCTGGCAGAAGCGTATCGATCTCTCGCGTTGCGGTTGCGGGCCCCCCGGCAAAGCCCGGAAGAGCTGCGGCTCATCCTTCTCGGGCTGGAAGCCGCTGTGAAGGTGGGAACGGCGCGGGCAGCAGCGTCTGAAAGAATGCAAGTGGCAGGGAAGACCGGTACATCTGGCGGGCATGCCTGGTTTGCGGGATTCGCGCCAGCCGGGCGGCCCGAAATTGTCGTGGTGGTCTTTCTCGAACATGGCACTGGCGGAAGCGATGCTGCTCCCATCGCCGGCCGGATATTTGCGGGATATCCCCCTCTAAGAGATGGCAGATGAAACGCATCCTTCCAATCAGCCTTTTCCTGATAGCGGGATGGGTCTTCGCCGAACGGCCGCAGCCGGATACAGTCCGAGTGCGGCTGTTTTCGCAAGAGCAACCTTCAGTCGTCCGAGTGACTACGGCCGACGGACGCACCCTTGTCCTGAATGCTCGAGAATTGACATCTCCATTCCAAGATGACGGTCCGGTCACGATCCAGCGCGGGAGCAGCGCGGCCATACGTGTGCAACATCCCATCAAGATATCGGCTCGCGATGGCACGCTCGTGATCCTGACGGAGCTATCCATCGACGACTACGTCGCCGGGGTTCTTGCTGGAGAATCGTCCGGGTTTCGCTCCGAAGAATCGATGAAGGCCATGGCCGTGGCGTCTAGGACCTACGCCGCGCATTTCATGCACCGGCATGAATCCGAGGGCTTCGACTTTTGCGACAGCACGCACTGTCAGGATTTGCGTATTACGGCCGTTACAAGCCGGCTGCGCAAAGCGGTTGATGCAACCAGCTCTGAGGTGCTGCGATATGAGGGGCAACCAATACCGGCGTACTATCACCAAAACTGCGGCGGTACGACCGAGGCGCGATCGCCATACCTCGCGCAAACGAAGGATGCCTTCTGCGTTTCACGGGGACGACGGCCATGGTCGACCGAGCTCACTGCATCCGATTTGGAGGTGGCACTCGGCTTGCGAGAGGTCTTCGGAATCGAAGTGATTGAGCGCACGAACTCCGGACGAGCGCAACGCCTTCGGGTGTCGGGCGCGGCAAACCGTGTCATGGATGCGGAGATATTTCGGCTGGCCGTCGGAAGGGCGCTCGGATGGGACCGGATTCGCAGCGACCTCTACGAGGTGCGGCGCTCCGGCGGCCGATTCGTGTTTGAAGGATACGGCGCCGGCCATGGAATCGGCTTGTGTCAGGATGGCGCGGCGGTAATGGGGGAGAAGGGCTATACGTACAAAGAGATTCTTGCCTTCTACTTTCCGAATACGACAATCGCAAAGGTGAGGTAATGGGATTGTTTAACGGAATTCAAGCTCTGGCGATCTTACATCGAAAGCTGCGCTGGGCCATTCCGGCGGGAATTGTGCTCGCCGTTTCATTCGGCCTGGTCTGGATCGTTCGCGCAAGACACGCCCTGGAACAAGCGGAGTCGGAGTCTTCAAAGTCTCGGATTCCGTTTCAGATCCGTCCTCTTTCCGATTCAAAACCCACAGCGATAGATTTTTTGTCTGCGCATCCGGACTTCCGCGACGCACAAGTGTTCCATGATGCGCTTTACCTCGCCGGCGCCGGCGGCATCTGGATTTATGACTTTAATGGCGATCTACGCGCAACCTACCTTTTGGGACGCGATCTGCCGCCTTCACCTCCCACTGCCATGGCCGTTGGAACGATCGCAGGTGATGCCGAATCCAAGTTGTGGATCGGAACCGCGGCCGGAACCATCCTCGTTTTCAATGGAGTGGGGTTTTCGCAACTTCAGTTGCAGACAAAGGGTTACGGCGGAATTACCTCCCTGCTGATGCTGCCCACGGGCATTCTGCTGGCCGGCTATTCAGAGGGCGGCTTGCTCGCCTATGACGGCACTGCGATCAATCCGTTTCATACAAGCCTTCGTCGCATTTCCGTAACAGCGCTGGCCGGCGACGAGGGGGACTTATGGATCGGCACGCGCGATCGTGGAATCATTCACTGGCAAGGCGGCGGCACGGAAGAATTCACCGAACAAGATGGCTTACCCGACAATCGGGTGCTCTCCATCGCGGAGGCAGAGGAGCGGGTGTTCGTAGGAACGTCGGTTGGCGTTGCGGAGTTTCGGGGCGGCAAACACGTTCGGAACATTGCAGAAGGAGTTCTCAGCCGGTCGCTGCTGGCGGCCCGGGACAGGTTGTTGATCGGCACAGTCGACGAAGGCATCATCGAGGTAAGGTTGGATAAGGGAAAGGCTCCACGCTTTTCTCCCGCTTTCGAATCCCAAACGCTTTCCGTGCGCCGGATCATCGAAATTCAGGGCATCCCCTTCGCGGTGTCCGCGGACGGCCTGTTTGAACAAAACCCACGGACTGGTCTTTGGACCCGGCGCATTGTGGGGAACTCCTCCTGGAGCGACCGCAATGTCTCCGCCTTATCGGTGGCAGCGGGCAAACTATGGATCGGCTATTTCGATCGCGGAATCGATGTTGCAGATGCCGACGGAGTGCAGCGCGCCATGCACATCGAAGACGACCAGGTGTTTTGCATTAACCGGATTGTGTGGGATGCCGAGCGGCACACACAGGTGGTCGCCACGGCCAATGGCCTGGTGCTGTTCAGCCCGGACGGCAAGATCATGCGGCGCATTCTCCGATCCGACGGTCTCATCTCCGACCATGTCACCGACGTCGCGGTCCGCCCCGACGGCCTGGCAGTCGCCACGGCCGCCGGCATAACCCTAATGAATGCCGGCGGGCCGGAATCGATCTATGCGTTTCACGGCCTGGTGAACAACCACGTTTACACACTTGGAGTCGATGGCTCTCGCCTGTTGGCGGGCACGCTCGGCGGACTGTCCATGATTGATGACGGATTCGTTCGCGCCAGCTACACGACGGCCAATTCGCCGCTCAAACAGAACTGGATCTCCGCCGTCATCCGCGCCGGCGACTCGTGGTTTGTCGGAACGTACGGCGGGGGGGTGCTTCAACTGGATGCCGACGGCAACTGGGAGAATTCCCCCGGCATTCCAGCAAACACGGTAATCAATCCCAACGCGATGCTGGCCGTCTCCAATCGGGTGGTTGCAGGAACACTAGACCAAGGCGTCTTCGTTTACGATCCCGGCAACCGCCGGTGGACACCGATGACCGAAGGACTCTCTTCCTTAAACGTCACTGCGCTTGCAAGTTCTTCCGGCAAGCTCTTTGTCGGGACGGATAACGGAATTGTCCGCATGCCAATCGAGAAAGTTCTTCAATGAGAGCGTTCATCATCCTGTTACTGGTCTTGCCGTTGGCCGCCGCCGATTCCGGTGTACTCATCCCCGGAGACCGAACCGCTCCCGATCCCAGCATTCTCTCCCTCGAAGAGATGGCTGTCGACATTGTGATCGACAACGGCACAGCGCGAGTCGGCGTCCGCGAGATTTTTACCAATCACACCAGCGTGAATCGCGAAGGCACATATAGCTTCGCGTTGCCCAATCGCGCCGTGCTTTCCGATTTCGCCGTTTGGGACGAGCTCGTTCGGATTCCGGGCGTGATTCTGGAACGCAAGCGAGCCGGGGAAATCTACGACACACTGAGGTCTCAAACGATCGACCCCGGTCTTCTTCAGATGGGTGAGCGCGTCGCCGAGGAGGCGGCTCGCAGTTCGGAGTTCACGGCGCGGGTGACGCCGATCCCCGCTCGAGGCACTAAACGCGTCGAGTTGGAATACCACGAGCGGCTTTCCGTTGAGCAGTTCGAAAGCGTGCTTGCGATTCCGCTGCGGCCGGATGCCTATCAGGCACAGACGGCGGGCCGGTTGGACGTGAACATCACCGTTCAGTCGGAGCGTCCGATCGTCGGATTTGAAGGGACCGCGAAGGCCTATCCGCTGAAAATCGTGGAACGGACGCCGAATCGAATCCGGGCGTCGTTTTCGGGCGCCCGCGTCGCTCTGACTGAAGATTTCAGCGTCAAATACAAGGTCGATCCGGCAAGCGCGGATGCACTTCGCATCGTCACGTATCGAAATCCTGCGCAGGCGCCCTCCACGGGCTTCTTTCAAGTTTCCGGCCTCTTCGGTTTGGGCGCGGCAGATCCGGGAGGCAACGCGGCGCCGCGGACGGTCATCGCCGTGTTCGACACGTCACTCTCGATGCAGTGGAACAAGCTCGACGCCGGTTTTCAGGCATTCGAATCCGTACTGAAATCGTTGCGTCCGCGCGATCGCTTTAACGTGGTCGTTTTCAACTCGGACGTATCCCTATTTGCGCCGTCGGTTCAGCCCGCCACGGCAGAACAGATTGAGCGGGCTCTCACCTTTGTGAAGCAGAGCCGGTTGCGAGGCGGCGCCGATGTGGGGGCCGCGCTGGAACGCGCTCTGGCGCAAGCGAGTGGAGACGCTTACGTTGTCTTGTTCTCCGATGGCGGTTCAACGCAGGGTGCGGTTCAAAATGCCCGTTTGATCTCATCCTTTATTACACGGTGGACTCGCTTCGCTGCTCAACAACGCCCCCGGATGTTCGTTTTTGCTGTTGGCGACGATGCAAACCTTCCGTTGTTGAAACAGATTGGCGCCGCCAACGGAGTATTCGAGTGGGTGCGCAGCACCGAGCCGGTCGATTTCAAGATCCGACAGTTCACATCGAAAATCGGTCGTTTCCCCATCGGCCCGTTACAGCTCTCCGTTTCACCCGCCGGCAATGCCGACATGATTTATGCCCTCGAACCCGCAGTCTTCGGAGGGTCGGAGCAAACGTGGATCGGACGGTATCGGGAACCGAAAGCCGCCGTGACATTCACGGTCACCGGACAGAGAAGTGCACAACCGGTGACTTTGAAAGCGGATGCCCCATTTCCCGAAGAGTCGTTGGAGCACGCAGCGCTTCCGCGGACGTGGGCAAAGGCGCGCGTGGATGCCCTGCTCGAAAAGATTGATCTCAACGGCGAGGACAAGGCGTCCATTGAAGAAATCATCCGGCTTTCGCGGAAGTACAAGTTCGTGACGCCCTACACCTCATTCCTGGCCGCGCCGCGATCCCTGCTGAGGCCTCGCGTGATCCGGCCGGGAGATCCGATCCTGCGTGTTCAGACCGATGCGTCTATTCGGTCCGTGATCGCCGTCTTTCCTTTTGGTTTGATCAAACCGCTGAAATATCTCAAAGGCGAAGACGTTTGGCAGACGCGCTTTCTGGCGCCGGCCGGCACTCCCGACGGAACACACCGGGTGCAGCTTGTGCTCAGAGACGACCGAGGAAATGTTTATCGCGAGCAGAAAACTTTTGTCATCGCCAGCAAGCCGCCCGTCGTCCGGACGAAATTGGGTCGATCCAGCTACCGCAGGGGCGAAACCGTTCGGCTGCAGGTGGGCGCTTCAGAAACAACACGGTCGATCGTTGCCCGGATGTATGGCATCGCGCCAGTCCGCTTGGCTTGGAACGCCGAAGAGCGGTCGAACACAGGTGAGTTTCGAATTCCGGATGATCTTCCAACAGGACAGTACCGGGTGATTGTGTCTGCAGAGGATTTCGCTCATAACATCGGAACACAGGAGGTCAGCCTTGCGGTGGTTCCGTAACTGGAAGGTTGTGACGCTGGCTGTCGCTTTCCTTGTCGTGTTTACTTTTGCCGCTCAAGCGGAAATTCCCGCATGGGTGCAATGGCAGCCCGCAAATTCTCCTGCCTTGAGCATTCTGTACCGCGCCTTCCCGACGCCTGCCGGTCCGACACCCGTGCGGCTACCGCCGCGCGTCACCGCGCCGCCGCTCGTCCTGCTCGCCGCCAGGAATCCGTTGGACGCAGAACTGGTCGCCCTCTCCGCGCAAGAGTTCGAAGCTCATCTCGATTTCGTGCAGGCGGAGGCCCGGTGGAAACTGCTTGAAGCGGTGTCCGCTGATCGCGCGGCAAGCCGGATCGCGCTGGCGGATTACTATCACCGCCGCATGCAACCGCAACAGGAACTCCAGGCGCTGGCCGCGGCCGACGCTCGCCTTCCGGCAGTCGAGGATCAGTTGCAGCCGGATAATCAGCAGCGCGCGTGGAAGCTGCATGAGCGGGTTCAACAATTAATTCAGGCTGAGACCATGCCCGCTGCTGCGGCCATTCAGGACTACGAGGCATGGATTGCGAAATACCCGCAGGCCGAGTCTCTGTACCGCCGTTATTTCGATTTTGTTCTCGCGGCTGGGATGCCGGCGCGCGCCTCCCAGATTCTCGAACGTCACCAACGGACGTTCCCGAACGACCGCGTGTTTCCCGTCCACGCCAGGACAGCTCTCGCGGAAAAGCGAGGCTTCCCTGGGGGCGCGATCGCCGTGTACGATGCGGCCTTCGACCCTCTCTGGCCCCAGGAACTGCTGGACGGATATTTCAAGCTGCTGACGGATTCGCACAAGTTGTATGACTTCTATCAAAATGCGCGTCGCAGAGCGCTTGCGGCGCCCCTGGAGGCCGCTCCAGTCGGCCGTCTGTTTCACTACTACAAAAAACAAGAAGATCTCAGCGCGGCTCGCCGCGAGCTTTCCGAGTTTCGTGTCCGGAAAGAAGCCGCCAGGGCAAGCTGGACTGCGCCGGAGCTCAGCACGCTCGCAAAACTCAACGAGTCCGCCGACGATTACGAAGAAGTCATCCGC
>Ga0066710_100006824_pt1 | contig 10766 bp, 8 predicted proteins | sample GraSoiAngelo_159_FD_79666 | JGI IMG/M metagenome (GOLD analysis project Ga0066710, IMG submission 79666) | Grasslands soil microbial communities from the Angelo Coastal Reserve, California, USA - 14_1009_16_40cm | ecosystem: Environmental > Terrestrial > Soil > Grasslands | place: USA...
CGTGATAGCCGAACTGAGCACGGCTCTGAATCACCTGGGGTAGCCCGAGTTGCGGACCCTGGGCAGAATGCAGAGCCATGAAGATGGCACCGAGCAGGTTGCCGGCCAGGATCGCCACGAGCGCCCACCAGAAATTCATTCCCAATGAAATCGCAATAGCACCCGTCACCACAGTAAGGACGTGGGCACTTGCTCCAAACCAAACGAAGAACAGCGATCGAGTTTCTCCGTGTCGCTCGGTCACCGGCACGTAGTCGTAGCTGTGCTCTTCGATCAACTGCCGCTTGGCGGACGACGCCGCGGCGCCCTGCGTAGTGGCCATCGCTCGGATCCCCTCCTCGCGTGTTCGGATGTACGAACGGCGTTCGCGATTTCGCTGTCGCAAAGCTATACCGAGTTTGGTCGCTTGTCAACGGCCCGGTGAATCTACGGGCCGAGATTTACGTCGTCAGGGCCCCGAGGTCGACAGGAAGGCAGGCACCCGTGATGCCCGATGCTCGGTCCGAGGCCAGGAAGGCGACCAGCTCGGCTACTTCCGCAGTCTCCAGAAAACGCTTGCCTGGTTGTGAGGCGACCATCTCAGCGATGACCCGGTCGCGGGTGAGCCCTCGCAGCCGCATCTGGTCGGCCAGCTGGTTCTCGACAATCGGCGTGCGCATCCATCCCGGAGCGACGACGTTGGCCGTCAGCCCGACGGACGCCCCTTCAAGGGCGGCCACCCGAATCAGGCCCAAGACCGCGTGCTTCGCGGCCACGTACGCCGGCTTGAACGGCTCTCCAACGAGCGACAGGACCGAGCCAATGGCGATGATCCGGCCGCCGGGACGCCTGGTAAGTGAGGGCCAGGCGTACTTAATGGCAAGAAAAGGACCTTTCGCCATCACGTTCATGAGTCGGTCCCAATCGTGCTCGGCGTAGTCAGCAATCGGCGCAACCAGCTGGGTTCCAGCGTTGAGAACCAGGATGTCCAGCTGCCCGTACCGGTTCAGCGTCTCATCGACCATGGCTCGATTTCCTTCAGCCGTCCCGACGTCGGCAAGCAAGCAGCCGTCTCCGCGAAGGTCTACCGCTACAACGCGGGCGCCTTCGCGAGTGAAGGTCGCGCAGAGGGTGCGACCCAGGCCGCCGGCTGCTCCCGTTATTACCGCGATCCGACCTTCGAGACTCACTGCAGCAGCGTACGCATGCTGGGTCTCCTTGACAAGGGCGCTTGAGCGCGACCATGATCCTCGCGTGATCAGGGAGCGCACCAGCAGGCACCCGACCGCTGTCCAATTGGGCGTGATGGTTGGTCATCCGCCTCCTCCGGAATTGCGTGTCGGTCTACACAACTGGCAGCAGGCGCCCTTCAACCGCTGGTCGTTTCGGCACACCCGCCAGGTGATACCGACTGCTAACGTCAGCCGCGGCCTTAGACCCGTCTGGGAACTCCCTAAAGTAACTACGGCGCTCGGCGACATCAGGTTTGACTCCGCCGGTGGCGTTGAGATAACCCTTGCTGATTTCTTGAATGATTCCTGGACTGACGGCTTCATCGTGTTGAGTAACGGCTCGATTGCCTTCGAGGCGTATCAGAACGGAATGGAGCCGCATAGCCGGCACATCGCGATGTCGGTCAGCAAATCGATTACGTCTCTGGTCGTTGGCGCTCTGGTCGGCAAAAACTTGATCGATGTCAATGAGCTGGTTACTCGCTACGTCCCGGAACTCTCAGGAACAGCGTTCGATGGGGCAACCATCCAGCACCTGTTGGACATGACGGTCGCCAACGCCTGGCGCGAAGACTACTTCGGCGACACGACGGAGTTCTGGCGGCTGGACGTGGCCTGTGGCTGGATTCCACCACGAGACGGTGCTGCGCCGACGCTCTTCGACTTCTTGAAGGAAACCAGGCAGGACGGCCAGCATGGTGAGGAGATCGCCTATTCGTCGTTGAACCCCGATCTCCTCGGACTGATTGCTGAGCGGGTCGCTGATGCGCCCTTTCCTGCGGTTGCATCGCGCGAGTTATGGGCGCCGATGGGGGCCGAGTTCGATGCTGACCTAACCGTCGACCCCGCAGGTATGGCGGTGGCTGACGGCGGCTACTGTATCGCTCTTCGTGATTTCGCGCGAATCGGGCAGCTGTTCCTGAACGGTGGAGCTGCCAAGGGCCACCAGGTCATCCCTGCAAGGTGGATCGATGAGTGCCGGAGCGCCCAGCGAAGGCCTTTCCATCGGACATCATATGGAGCGGACCTCCCAGACGCCCGGTACCACAATCAATGGTGGCAACTGGATGGCCGCACCTGCGCCATGGGCATTCATGGACAGATGATTGCCATCGATCACGAGGCCCAGGTGGTGGTCGCCTTCGTGTCTTCCCAACCGCAGCCGAATGAGACCCATCTTCGGCAGGAGCAGCTTCGGATCGTTGCTGCCGTATGCGAGGCAGCGTCCCGCTCAAACAAAGCCGGGGGGAGGATCGAAGGCTCCGATGGTCTCAGCCAAGGAGGCGGCGATCCCAAGTAGCCGAAAATCAGACCATCTGGCCGCCACCATCTGAACCCCGATCGGAAGTCCCTGCGCTGAAATCGAGAGAGGACATACCAGCGCCGGGTGACCCGTCAGGTTGAACTCATAGCAGTGACGGCACTCGTCGTCGTACCGCACCGGTTTGCCATCGACCAGGATCGGACTCCCGCGCTCAGAGTGGGGGTAGGCCGTTGTCATGCAGGGTGGACACAACAGTACGCTCCACTCGGTAAAGAATTCCTCCCACTCGGCGATCAACCGGTCACGGCGATCCATGGCCTCGAAAAGTTCCTTAAGGCTTGGCGGCTCCTCACCATCGTTGACTTCGTCAATCCCATGGAGCCGCGCCCGCAGTCGCCAGGTGGCGTTCGAAATCGTCTGATAGGCACGCCACTGCTCGTCGAAACTCAAGTTCGGGATCGCCTCTTCCACTCGCAGGCCGCGTCCGGCCAGATCTTTTGCCAGCCTCTCCATACTCGACGCGATTTCCGTCGAGATGGGCGCGCCGGGAAAAGTGCGTGTCCAGGCAATCTTTAGATGCTGAGGCTCGACGACCTTCTTCTCACTCGCCGGAGCTGGCGGAATCGTGCCGTCCTTTCCATCGGGCCCGCTGATGAGCCGCAATGCCAGGCCAACATCCTCGAGCGAGCGGGCAATCGGCCCACTCGTCGAGAGCACCCAATCCAACCGGGACCGTCCGGGAAGGTCCGGAATGTGGCCATGCTGGGATACAAGCCCGAAGGTCGGTTTGAGCCCGTAAACGCCGCAGAAATGTGACGGCACCCGGATAGAACCACCAGCATCACTTCCGACATCAAGCGCCGTTAACCCCGCGGCGATCGCCGCGCTCGCACCGCCGCTGGACCCACTCGGCGTTCGCGTAAGGTCCCATGGATTGTTCGTCCGGCCGAAAATCGGGTTCGACGTTTGCTGGTCGTAAGCAAGCAAGGCTGTGTTGGTCTTGCCGAGCAGAATGCCTCCCGCCGCTTTCAGCCGAGCCGCAATCGTTCCGTCAACCAGCGGAACGTAGTCGCTGAGCGGTGGGTATCCAGCCGTCGTCCGCAGCGCCCGGGTGGAATGCGTGTCCTTGAGGGTGATCGGAACGCCATGGAGCGGACCGAGCGATTCCCGATGCGCGGTAGCTTCGTCCGCCTCTGCGGCACGCGCCGTGGCCCCCTCCTCGTGCAGAGTCACGATGGCATTGATCGGCGGATTAAGGCGCCGGATCCGATCGAGATGGAGTTCGACCAGCTCCCTGGCCGAAATTTGTCGAGAGCGAATCAGCCGCGCCAGCGAGCTCGCGCTCCAGAAAGCAAGACCGATGTCGCTCTCGACTGTCACCTCACTCGACAGGAATCTCCTTGTAGCGATCGGCGACGTCGACGCCCTGTCGCAACCGATACCACCGGGCAACGAAGTACCAAACGATGGCGGCCACAACGACTCCGGCGTTGAGCCAGAGGGAAAACGGCGTGTTTGCCCCGAAGGCCGAGTCCACCACCGCCCGGAAGATGACCCATAGGAGAGTCACTGAGGCGACCACGGCGGCCACGGTGATCAGGGGCAGGCCAAGAATCGTCATTACAGCAGGCGACCCCTCGTAGGCATCCCGCTTGATCATCGGGAACACAATCGCGGCCAGCGAGGTCATGCAGAAAGCCGTCGCAAAGCCAATCAAACCCGAGAGGGTGACCAGCAACGTCGTAAACGCGTAGACGGTCAGCGCGACAAGAGCGATCACGACCGCGACAATGATCGCCCAACTCGGCGAGTGGTACCGCTCGGACACGTCAGCGACCCTTTCGGGAGCCACACCATCCAGCCCCCAGGCCATCAATGCACGTGACGAGTACAGCGCACCGGCACCGCCCGCGTAGGGGATTAGAAGCAGCACGTAGAGGTTCAGCAGGATGGTCAGCAGCCAGTTGTTGGTCGCGATCGATGCCAGCAGGTTAAGCCAGGGCGAGATCGGCAGCGGGAACTTCGACCCGACAGAGGACGCGGCCAGCAGGAACTGGTCGCCGACGGCTGCCCGGATGAAGAACATCAAAGCGATCATGATCAAGCCGGCCCAAATCATCGCGCCGGTGATGCCTAGCAGCTGGCCTCGCCTCACGTTCTTGATCTCGCCGCTAAAGGACACCGAGTTGATTGCGAAGAGGATCGAGAACGCCGGCCAGATCAGGAAATTGATCGTCGAGCCGAAGCTGAAGCCAGGATTGAGATTCGTGCCTCCGCTCCTCGCAGTCGCGATCACCTTGTCGAACGCTCCGGTGCCGGCCAGAGCGTCAAAGTTGCTCTTGAAGTTGAAGACCCCGGCGGCTGTCAGCGCCAGCACGATAATCAGCAGCGCCACACTCGCGAGCGCGATCCAGACGGACCAGCGCTGGAAGGTGAAGTACACCTTCGCGCCGCGGAAGAGCAGCGTCCCGATGACCAAGACCATCACAAGCCCCGATAGGAAGATGCCCCAGTTGCTGCCGAAAAACGTGCCCAGGTTGGTCAACGCCTGGCTTTTGGTGAGCAATCCGAGCGTCGTGAACAACGGCGACCAACCGTAGATCGCCCAGAACGCTCCGGTAACGCCAAAGTAAAACGCCTGCCAGAAGACCTGAAGAAAGCTCACGACGAAGCCATACGCCGGGTGGATCGTTCGAGAGAGGAAGACGTACTCACCGCCGGATCGCGGGTAAACCGAGCTGTACAGCGCATAGGTAATGCCGAGGCAAACGGAGCCGATGATCGTGATCGCCGTTGCCAGTTCCATCGATGAGCCGGGATACGAGACCCACGCCGCGATGATGAAGATGATGTACGGGATGCCGATTTGCATCATGCCGTAGAACGCGGTATCCAACGTCCCAACCTGCCGGACAAGGCCAGAGCTTGCCCGAGTAAACACGCCTGGCTGGCCAAATCGACCGCCTGTCGTAGTCATGTGTTCCTCCTCATCGCCGAGTATTTTTAGCCGCTCACCAACTGAACCTTCGCAAGACGCTTGTCATCCGTCAGATCGACGACCGCGCCTGTCAAAATACCCTCCGCGTACTCGCTTCCTGGATTCACGATTGTTGTCGAGCCGAGGCGACGGCTGCCCCTCGACTCGTGGATGTGCCCGTGCAAGCCCAGCAGTGGTTCGTATTTCAAGATCGCGTCCCGCACGGCGGTGCTGCCGACGGGGACCATCTCCGGCGCTCCGGATCCCGAAGCGATGACGCGCAGGTCCTTGTCCAGCTTGGGAGCGTCATCCAGGCCGCATCCATACGGCGGAACGTGCAGGTTGAAAATGGCGTGGTCCATGTCCCGCACGGACCCGGCCAGGTCATCAATGCGTTGCCCCAGCTCTTCTTCGGAGATATCCCGCGGACAGTTCCATGGTGTGGGATTGGCGTAGCCAACGCTCAGCATCTCGAAACCCTCCAGATCGACCACTCGGCCCTCGGGGACCTCAATGGCCTGCGACTGGCGCAGGTAGTCATCGACCTCGAAATAGTCATCGTTGGCTCCGCTCACCAAACAGCGCACGCCGGACGCTCTCAGGCGGCGATCGGCGATTTCCACCCATCGCTCAACGCGTTCAAGCACAACCCGTTTGAATAGCGCATCAATCCGATGTTGGTCCGCCTGGTAAAAGGCATATTCCTCGGGCGTGACCTCAACCCAGTACTGGCCGGCATTGGCAATCTGCGTCTTTAGCTTCTCGAGCGCCTTGGGTGAGTCGATCGTTCGCTTCACACCAAGAAATTCCGCCGTGGCCCCGCCGTCGGCCCTTTTGAAGATTGGCACGATGAATTTCCCCGTGATGTCCCCCCCGATCATCAGGATTTCCGCCTCGTAGTACTTTGCCGCTGATAGGAATTTGAGCCAGCACTTGTCCGACCCGTGAATATCGGAGGCGAAGTAGAGCCGCGTCACGCCTTGCTACCGCTCAACCTCTCCGACCTCCTCGTACCAGGGAAGCCGTGGACCGATTGCTGCTCGCATTCGCCAGCGAAGGCTCTTCGGCTCGGATTGGATCCGGCTTCGTATCGCCGAGAGCCTCGACCACATGGTCGACACGTCGTCGGGGTCCAGGCCGTGCTGCGTCTCGAGCCAGCTTTCAACCAGGGTCAGGTTCCTCGATGCCGTGTAGTAAAAGCCCCAGTCCTCGCGCAGCCGGCGCAGAAGGTAGGGCACATCGATTTCGTCCCCCGACCCTCCGAGGTCGTGCACCAGCAGGATGGCCACGATGTCCTTGAGATCCTTCTCGGTGATGCGGAAAACCTGCAGCTTTGCCAGGAGCAGGTCGACTGGCGCCACGGTCATCGCGCGCCCTTCGAGGCGATTCTTGAAGTCGATGGTGTGCGACATTCGCAAAACATCCAGAAAGACGTCCACCTTGACGCCGCTCTCCGGCGCGTAATAGATGAGTCGCTGGATGCCCCACTCCTGGCTCTGCGCGATCGTTGGATCGATCCGGTAACCAAGCTCTTTGAACATCAGCATGATCAGGCCCTGCTGCTTCAGGTAGCCCACCAGGTCGATGTCGATCGGAGGCTCGCGATCAAGCCGCAGGAAGATGTCAGTTCGACCGGCGCACCGCTCGCGGACGGCAATCGAGCCAAGCAGGCGAAGCGTGATGCCGCGGGCGGTGCCGCCCTCGACCAGCTGCCTTGCGAGCTGCTGTAGAGAACCCGCCGTCTCTGCCATCCTCCGCGGCTCCACCCTCAATCGCTCACTTGTCTAACCGCGACCCACGAACGGCATCTTGGTCGCCAGCAAGGTCATGAACAGCACATTGGCATCCAGCGGAAGCGATGCCATGTATAGAATCGCCTCCACGACGTGCTTGGTGTCGATCCGCGGCTCGACCGCCATTTGACCGGATGCCTGCATGACGCCCGACGAAAACTCCTCCGTCAGCTCGGTCGCCGCATTGCCAACGTCAATCTGGCCACAGGCAATGTTGTATGCGCGGCCATCGAGCGCTGTCGATTTGGTCAGGCCGGTGATGGCGTGCTTAGTCGCCGTATACGGTGCCGAGCGCGGCCGAGGGGAGTGCGCGGAGATGGAACCGTTGTTGATAATCCGACCACCGCGGGGTTGCTGCGCCTTCATGATCTTGATCGCTTGTTGCGTGCAGAGGAAGGCGCCCGTCAGGTTGGTGTCGACGGTCGACTTCCACTGCTCGTAAGTCAGATCTTCGAGCGGCACTGACGGCGCGACCTGGCCGGCGTTGTTGAAGAGGAGGTCAAGCCGACCGAAGGCTTCCACGACCTTGCCGAAGAGCTTGCTAACGGACGATGGGTCGGCGACATCGGCGGTGACGGCCAGCACTCGGCTCCCAGACAACGATCCCTGCCGAGCCGTCTCCTCGAGGGGCTCAGGTCGCCGGCCGGCAACGACCACCGAGTAGCCATGGCCGCAGAGGCCGAGCGCAACGGCACGGCCAATTCCAGAGCCGCCCCCGGTGACGACGGCCACCTTTTCAGCCATGCCGCTTCGGTCGTCCCCTCCCGGTTAGCTCCTGGGCACCCCACCAGGTTTGTGTTTCCGCCAAATTCTATCCAGTGGGGAGCGCCGAATCAAGGGGCAAATGCGGAGGGCGACCTTAAACGTTGATTGCTCCGCCGACGAGTCCGAGAGCCTGCTGCTGAATTTCCTCGTCGGGAAGCTTGCGAAGAAAGTCGAAGTCGCAGCCCTGATCCGCTTGCAGAACGCGCTCGAGGTAAAGGGCGCCGTACCCCCGTCGGTACTTTGGGCTTGGTGGTTTGAATCGAGCCCTGCGGGCTTGCAGCTCCCCGTCCGGTACCTTGAGGTCCATCTTGCCGGCCTCGACGTCAAGCTCGATCCGGTCCCCGTTTTCGACCAACCCGAGCGGACCCCCGACAGCAGACTCTGGCGTGACATGAAGGACGACCGTGCCGAAGGCCGTCCCACTCATCCTCGCGTCGGAAATGCGGACCATGTCGGTGACTCCCGCCCGCAAGAGCTTCGCCGGAATCGGCAGATGGCCCCATTCCGGCATGCCGGGCGCGCCCTTGGGACCGCCGTTCTTCAGCACCATCACGGAATCTGGCGTGATCTCCAATTCCGGATCGTCCACCCGGCGGGCGAGGTCATCAATGTCGTCGAAGACGACGGCCAGCCCCGAATGCTTTTCGAGGGCGCTGGTCGCGGCGCTTCGCTTGATGACTGCACCGCTCGGCGCCAAGCTTCCGTGCAGCACGCCGATTGCGCTTCGGGCCCGCAATGGCCGACCTAGGCTCGCGATCACGTCGCGGTCGTGGACGTTGGCGGCCGCCACGTTTTCGGCCAGCGAACGCCCGGTGACCGTCGGAGCGTCGCCATGCAGAAGCGGAAGCAACTCCTTGATGACGGCCGGCACGCCCCCGGCCCGCTCGACATCCTCGAAGAGATGCTCACCGGACGGGCGCACGTTCACGATCATCGGCGTGCCGCGGAACAGCTCGTCGAAACGGCCGAGACTGAGTGGGACGCCGACTCGGCCCGCGAGGGCCAGCAGGTGAACGATCGCGTTTGTCGATCCGCCCAGTGCTCCAAGGGCAGTGATTGCGTTGTCGAAGGCCTCCGCGGAAAGGAGACTCGACGGCCGGAGGTCTTCCCTAGCGATCTCAACCGCGCGGCGCCCGGCTGCTTCGGCGCCGGCGGCTCGCCGTGCGTCGACGGCGGGCAGGGCGGCAGATCCCGGAAGCGCCAGGCCCAGAACCTCGGTCAGTGCGCTCATCGTTGACGCGGTTCCCATTTCCGAACAGGTGCCGACCGACGGGACAAGGGAGGCCTCCAACTCGTCCCACTCCGCTTCGCTCATTCGTCCAGCGCGGTAGTCATCGGTATAACGCCAGACATCGGTGCCGGCGCTGATCTCGCGTCCGCGGAAGAAGCCTGCTTGTGCCGGACCGGCTGTGACGACGATGGTCGGCAGGTCGACACTGGCCGCGCCCATGAGCGCCGCCGGGATGGTCTTGTCGCATCCGACGAGCAGCACCACGGCATCCATGGGATACGATCGGATGCTCTCCTCCACATCCATGGCCATCAGGTTTCGATAAAGCATCGTGGTCGGCTTCATCAGCACTTCGCCGAGAGAAATCGTGGGAAATTCGAGGGGCAGGCCACCGGCTTGTAAAACGCCGCGCTTGACGGCCTCGGCCAGGCCGCGGAAGTGGAGATTGCAGTTGACGAACTCTGACCACGAGTTGGCGATGCCTATGATGGGCCGGTTGCTGAGGGCCCGCTGACTAATGCCCTCCGCCTTCAGGTATGCACGGTGCGCCATGCCCGCTTCGCCAGGAGCTTCGAACCAGGCGGCGCTGCGCAGCCGACGACCCTTTCCATCCATCACGACCGGATTATTGCAGTCCGGCATCGATTACCTTACGGCTATGACCGGAGCGCGCTGATGGATCAGTCGGTGCCTCTGGTCCAATTCGTGAATCGTCCGGGCGTCATCGACCTGGCCTGGGGACACCCTGATCCCGACCTTTTACCTGTAGAAGGCCTTCGGAACGCGTCGGCGCGCGTCTTTGAACGCTATGGCGCGGACGCCCTCAATTACGGCTACGCTGCCGGTCCGGGACCACTAATTGACTGGCTCTGCGGCCGGCTGTCAGACGTCGACGGACGAGCCGCCACACCGGATCAGGTCGTTATTAGCGCCGGCACCTCTCAGGCGTTAGACCAGGTGACCACGCTCTTCACGAAGCCCGGTGACGTCGTGCTCGTTGAGTCGCCGACCTACCACCTGGCGGTTCGCATCCTTCGCGACCACCCGCTCGAACTCGTTCCCATTGCGGCGGACGAGGACGGCGTCCGAGTCGACGCACTCCACGAGCGGCTTGTGGATCTGAAGCGAGGTAAGCGCAGGGTGGCGTTCCTTTACACCGTACCCACCTATAACAATCCGACAGGCGCGTCACTGGCCATGGACCGGCGCCGGCAGTTGGCGGAGTTGGCGTCCGCGGAAAGGCTCGTCATCATCGAGGATGACGCCTACCGTGAGCTGTCCTACGACGGATCGGCGCCGGCTTCGCTTTGGAGCCTCGCCGAGCCCGGTGCAGTGATCCGCCTCGGATCCTTCGCCAAGTCCTTGGCGCCCGGTCTACGTTCCGGCTTCATCACAGCAGATGTCGCGACTATCAAGCGAATCCGCGAATCGGGCCTGCTCGACTCCGGCGGCGCCATTAGCCATTTCAGTTCCCTTGTCGTGGCCGAATTCGCCAGAACGGGCGAATACTCACGCAACGTGGAAC
>Ga0066710_100006825_pt1 | contig 10766 bp, 18 predicted proteins | sample GraSoiAngelo_159_FD_79666 | JGI IMG/M metagenome (GOLD analysis project Ga0066710, IMG submission 79666) | Grasslands soil microbial communities from the Angelo Coastal Reserve, California, USA - 14_1009_16_40cm | ecosystem: Environmental > Terrestrial > Soil > Grasslands | place: USA...
ACGCTACGCCAGGCGGCGATAGATGAGCTGGGTCGTGTGACCTGGCTCATCCGCGTAGGTGCCCTTCACCTCTTTGTCGAGGTACTTCGCCCAGCTCGCGTCGCTGGCCAGCTTCTGCTGGGCGGTTTCCAGAGCCTGGATGTTCGCGTGACCGCTGAGCCAACCGACGCCGCCGTAGATGCCGGTGACGTCGGCGAGGAACAGCGTCGGCGTGCCGGTGATCTTCTCGGCCCGCTGGGCGATCTCGACGCCCAGCTCCATCCCTCGAGCGAGGTTGCCTGTCGCGCACACCGTGCGCACCCCGGTCACGTATTCGATCTGCCGGCTCGGATCGGGTGCGCCGGAGAGCACCTGCGAGAGGGTGTCCTCTGCGCCGCCGACGGTCAGGGCCGCCCCTTTGTCGGTCGCCGACACGAAGTCGTCGTCGACGTTCAACTTGTCTCCCGCCGCTTCGAGCGTGGCGAGATCGGGCACGAAGGTGCTCCAGCCGATGGAACCAACCTCAAGCGAGTAGACCTGGGTGTACAACGAAACCTGCAGCCCGGTGATCCGATTGACCTTCTCGGTCTGCCCGAGCGCCCATTCCATGGCGGCACGCGTCTGGCCGCCTCCAATGCGAACGCGACGACTGAACAGGTACATACGGCCTCATCTCTCCCGGACGAAGGAACCCGACGAGCGGCGATTCCCGTCCGGGAATGAGAAGAACCGTGCTCGCCGTCACCCTTGCCGTTGTTCTCCCGCAATGCAATGGCAAAGTACTGATATCTCACTGTTTCGAGTCCACTGATCGCCGTGGGTATCGTTCCCCCGTCCTCAGCGAGCCAGCGGCGCGACAACGTGCGCCGGAAGACGGGGTCGCGGCCTACGAGGCCTGGGAGCGTTCCGTAGGCAGGACTCAAGAGCTTGCTCGCCTCGGGCCGGCTGATGGTGCAGTGTGCGCCCCACACGATCAAGGGGAGCCTTCATGGCTGACAAGGAGACACCGACCGGCGGGGCTACCAAGCGTTCGGCGAGGGGGACATGGAGCACTTTCGGGCGATCTACGCGCTCGATGTCGTGCAGCGCCAGCCAGGCAACAACCAGACCTCCGGTGAGCACAAGGGGGTCGACAACGTCCTCGGGTTGTACGGGCAGTTGTTCGAGTTGTCGGGCGGCACCTTTTCGGTGGACCTGACGAGCGTGAAGACCCAGGGCGACAAGGTCGTCACCGTCCACCACGCGAAGGGCAAGCGCGAGGGCAAGACCCTCGATACCGACGAGACCATCGAGTTCACGTTCTCGGGCGACAAGATCTCCCGCCTCGACGTGGGGTACACGGACGAGGCCGCCGAGGACGCCTTCTGGGGCAAGCTGTCCCGATTACCCGGCGGGCGCTACAGAACACAAGCACACAGATCGACAAGATCGGCGTGTCCAAAGCGACTGCCTTGGCGTGTCCCAGATCGCCGGCTATGCGTCGCCGTCGTTCCGGGTTAGCTGCTGGTGGCTGAGGGGGTGAGGTGTGCGAGGCCGCGGAGGAGCCATGGGGCTCGGCGGGCCATGGTGGCGACGGTGCGGTCGGAGCGTCGCATGGCAGTGCGTGCCGACGGCGTGGCAAGCGAGACGAGTATTGCCTCGGGCGATCCGGGTTGTGGTCCGCTCGGATTCACCGCGAGGAGATGCCAGTGTCCGGGGCCGCCTTTGAGTTCGCGTGAACCGCGGTCGTCGAAGCCGATCCCGGAGCCGACGACGAGGTCGCGTAGCGAGCTGGAGACGAGGATCTCGCCCGGCCCTGCTTGCGACATGATCCGCGCCGCGATGTGGACGGCGATGCCGCCGATGTCGTCGCCCATGAGTTCGCACTCTCCGGTGTGAACGCCGGTGCGGATCTCGATCCCCAACGCTTCCGCGTCAGCGCACAGCGCCTCGGCGCAGCGGATCGCGTACGTGGGTCCGTCGAACGTGGCGCGATGGCCGTCGCCGGTGCTCTTGACGACGGTTCCGCCGAAGCGTTCGGCGAGGCTCTCGGTGACTTCACCGAACCGCTGCAGGAGCGCGCTCCAGCGTTCGTCGCCCATCGCGGCCGCCCGCGCGGTGGACGATACGATGTCGGTGAACAACACCGTCCTGAGCGCACGGTGCGCCTGACGTGGCGCCGCGTGCGTGCCGGTGAGGAACCCTTCGATGGTTCGGTTGATCCGATCGGGGTCGGACAGGAACGGCGCGTGGTCGTGCCCTTCAACTTCCATGAACTGGGCCCCCGGAATGTGATCCGCGAGGTACCGGCCGCCCTGGACCGGCACTGGGTCGTCCCTCGCGTGGATCACGAGCGTCGGCACATCGATCGCCGACAACACCGACCTCACGTCGAGACCGAAGGCGGCCTCCATTGTCACTCGAGCCATTCCGGGACTGGCGCTCGGCGCAGTCGAGGAGGAGGCCGAGCTTGGCTGCCATTCAGCTGGGCTTGGCGTAGTTGGCCGCGCCTTGGAACTCGATCGACACCATCGGCTCGTTGCCGACGACCCACGCGTCATGGCCGGGTCCGATGCGGTAGACCTCGCCGCCGGCGACATCGACCTCGCTGCCGTCGTCGTGCGTAACGTGGATGCTGCCCGATACGCAGTAGCCGATGTGTTCGACCTGGCAGCTGTCGGTGCCGACAACGGGCTTGATGCACTCGGACCATTTCCAGCCGGGCTGGAACGTGTAGCGCCCGATCTGACCGCCCGCGAGGTTGACGAGCTCGACCGTGGTCTTGTCGGGCGTGCGGGTCTCGTCGGGTGTCGTGAAGTCGCGGCTCTCCACTCCGGGCATGGCGTGTCCTCCTTGTCGTGTGTTGTTCGGCAGTACTCAGTCGCGAGAGCTCTACATCATCTCCTCGCGCACGACATCGAGATTGCGGAACGTCGGCGGCCCGTCGCACAACGACGCGAGCTTGGCTGAGAACTCGCCCGTCTCCGGCAGGTTCGAGTTGGCCATCGCCTCTTCGTAGGAGGGGAACTCGACGATCTGCACGTAGGTGTTGCTGGCGTCGCGGTCTTTGGTTTGCACCCCGCGGGTCGAAGCGCGCTTACCTTTGGTCGCTTCCAGCCAGCCGTCGAGCGCTGCGTTGAGCTCGTCGATCTTGCTGGTCTTGTATTCGATGATCTGGATGAACGGCATGGGTTCCTCCTTCGACGCGGTCACTGTAGATCGCCCGACGCGGGCGCGTTCCCGTCAGTAGCTGAAAGTGGTCGCAGGCTCGTCGCCGATCTACTGCCAGCGACGACGATGTTCAGCTCGGCGCCCGGATCTACCTGCTCACCGCCGGCGTCGATCGGTAGCGCCGGCGGCGCGCGCCGTGCGGTCACGTCTCGGTCCGCCTACCGGCGGACTGCGATGAGCGCCCAGGTCGTCTCCACCAGACCGAAATCAATCAGTCGGTATCGCGATGGCCACGAGCGTGATCATGTTCGTCGCGACCATCTTCGTCGTCCTCGTTCTCGTGCAGGAGGACGCCGTTGCGCTCACGACCGACTGCTGCGAAGACTGTCGTGGACGTGTCCTCGTCATCGGACTTGTAGGAGAAGCCGTCATCGCTGTGGGCGCTCCATTCGATGGTCGCCGTGCCCTCGATGAATTCGCCGACGAAGCCCTGCGCCAGGCTCCCGTAGGTGACGTGCTTGTCGCCGCCGTTCCAGTCGATGTCAAAGGAGGCGCGGGCCTCGACCGAACGGCCGTCGTTGACCGCGTTGACGAAGTCGAAGTAGTCCTCGAGCGCCAGATCCGACACGTCGAGGCGCGCCTGGCCATGTGCCGGGAACCGCACGCTGTGGTGGGGAACCGGGATCGTCCAGAACAGCCCTTCGGGGAAGGGATGAATGCCGGGGTTGAAGTCGTGAATCTGGTTGGCGGGGTCAACTGACCCCCGGAAGAGATCGAGTCAGACGAAGGCGAAGGTGCCTCGTTGCCGTCGCCCGGTGAGGTCGACGAAGTCGCCGTCCATGACCCGCATGTCGACATCGAAGGGCATTCGCTCGCCGGTGTTGGCCGTACCCATCCCTTGCAGCTCGCAGGCGGCGACGATCCCGCTGAAATCGGTGATCGTCGAGTTCTCATTGCCCGAGCCCGGCGGCTGGAGGTGGAAGCGCTTGCCCGGGGCGAAGGGCAACTCGATGAACTGGGGGATCGGCCGGGGGACGCCACGGCCCGCCTGGGGGCGTCCGTCGGCCCACGCCACGCCTGTGCTCCCGAGCAGCTTGGTGCCCAGGGCGAGGCCGGCAGCGCCGGCGCTCGAGACCTGCATGAACTGCCGGCGCGACATCGCCGCGCGGGCCCAGAAGTGTTGATGCCCGCGAGCGGGCGTTGCCTTCCGACCGGCGTTCGTCCCGGTCCGGATCCCGGTCATCAGCGAGAGCGACATGCTGACCCCCTTCCCCAGCGCACACGCGTGCGATCACCTTCCGTCCAGCCATACAGCGTGTCAACCCCCGAGTCTCCAGGTCCGCGGCGTTGTGGATCGCGGTGAGGAGCGCGAGGATCCGTGCTGGGCGATGGCCGGCGGCGAGCGCCGTCGACGGTGGGTCGGGTGATCGCCGGTCCCGCCTTCGCGGCGCGTCTCCCGGCGACGGGCGCGCCGGTCACACCCTTGCCAGTACCCGCGTCATCGAGCCGATGGGCGTCCGCTACGTCGTGATCACCAGATCCGGGTAGCGGGACAAGGGGTAAAGTGGACGGTAAACGCTGCATCATCCGTGTCATCGATACCGGTCATCAGCTCGACGGGCGCACTCTTGGGGCAGGTGCCCGATGTGTCATCGCTTGGTGGCAGGGGAGCCGCCTTGATGCACGCACTGAGCGACGAGATCGGCTTCACCTCCGAGCCCGAGGCCGGAACCATCGTGCGCCTCGTCAAGCACCTCGTGCTCACGCCCGATAGCCAACTGGCTCGACTCCACCGCCCGTAGAGCGCCACTCCACTGCCGAAATGCGAACGGAAACGCGCCCCTCCCGCGCGGGTCGGCCCGTCGAAGCTGTCCCGCGAAACTCACCCTCATGGCAGGGCGCCGAGAAGCTTCGGCCCGAGATGCGCAGCGGCATTGCTCACGCGACTGCGGGACCCGGCCCGGGCCCCGCAACGTCGTTCTTCGATTGTCACCCGGCAACGGACTCGAGCGACCGCGCCGTATCTGATCGGGGGAACGTGGCATAACACCCGCAGGCGCGGAGCCGGGACCTTCCCGGCGCTTCCCATTCGGTGCCGCAACCGCGGTAGGTGATAGCGCCGTTCTCGAGGGACGGCCGGTCGCCGAGGTCCGTTGTCGGGCAGGTGAGCGGACTCCACGGTTGTGAGTCCGCGTGATCAGTCGGGCGGGGAACGCTCCACCGAGCCAACTGCCATCGCGGACACCTCCGTCATACGGCATGACTGCTCCGGCACTGTCAAGCAGTATTTTCGCGCTGCCGTCGTCGGCGTCAAGGGGCCTGATATCGGATCCACCGGCAGCACGCACGTGGGTCGCCCTCGCCGGACGCTTCCTGGTGTAATCGAGGGTTCTGCATCGGCGTTGCGCTCTCCAGTGGACCGCCGGCGCGGCCGTTCGGGTGTTGGGCGTGGGGACCCGCTCACCCGGGGCCAACGATGTCGGGGGTCAGGCGGTGCTGGCTTCGATCTGCTTGGCGTCGCCGCCGGAGCTGACCTCGACCCTGCGAGGCTTGGCCTGGTCGGCGACCGGGATCCGGATGGTCAGCACGCCGTTGTCATAACCGGCCTCGACGTGGTCGACGTCGAGGCCGTCGCCTAGGAACAGCTGGCGGCTGAACTTGCCCTGCGGGCGTTCGGCGGCGATCACGTCGATACCGTTCTCGCGCTGCCACGCCCGCTCGGCGCTGACCGTGAGCACGTTCTTCTCGACGGTCAGGTCAATCGAGGACGACTCGACGCCCGGCAAGTCAAAGTGGACCAGGAACTCGTCACCCTGCTTGTAGGCGTCCATCGGCATGACGGGAAGCCTCGCGTTGCCCCACAGCTGGTCGGTGAGGCGGTCGAACTCTCGGAACGGGTCGGACCGCATGAGCATCGTCGCTACCTCCTCCGTAACTAGTGTCCTCTGTCGTCTCCAACTCGGGAGCATAACCCTCCATCATTCTTCTTGACAAGCACAGACTGAAGTTTTATCCCTTACAGAGCAACAGTACGAGGGAGGATGGCCAGTGACCCGCACGGTGGGACCAGCCGGCGATGGGATGGGAACGCGTCTGCCGCCCGGTTCCCGACTCGCGCCCGATGCTGGGGTGTACGTGATGTCGGTCGCGGCCGAGCTGGCCGGACTGCATCCCCAGACCCTGCGGATCTACGAGCGGCGAGGGCTGCTCGAACCCGCCCGCACCGACGGAGGGACCCGCCGCTACAGCCACGCTGACCTCGCCCGCCTGCACCGCATCGGCGAGTTGACCGGCGTCGGCGTGAACCTCGAGGGCGTCCGCCGCATCCTCGATCTCGAGGCCGAGCTCGCGGCCGTAACCGCCGAGCTCGCACGTGTTCAAGGCAGCGCCGGTGCGGTCGACCCCCGCAGGCCGTTCGGCGCGGGATTCAGCACGGCGGCCAGCCATCCCGGCCACGGGCCGAGCAGCGAAACTTCAGGGGTCACCCCATGAGCTGACGGCGGAGGTGAAGCGAGTGAGCCTGTCGATCCATGTCCAGAGCACCAACGGCACGGTCGTCGTCGCGCTGGCCGGCACGGCCGACGCCCCCATGCTCAAGCCGCTCCTCGAGCCGCTCTCGGCAGCGCTGCTCGGAGCCCAGACGCTCGTCCTTGACCTCGATCAGCTCACCTTGTCCGACGCGGCTCCCCTGCGAGAGCTGGTCGTCGCGCTGCTCGACAACGCCCACGGCGGCCAGCTCACCATTGCGGCCGGCCACGACCACGCTGTGGGGGCGCTGACGGCGTCGCGCGTCCACCATCTCGTGCCCATCCACCGGAGCGTGGCCGACGCCATCGGTCACCCGACCCAGAGCCCGGGACACTGAGCCATGGTGAGCGAGCCGGGCACGGACCGGGCACCGAAACAGGACACGCGCCCGGTGCGCGCGTTCGTGGTTGAGCGCGCCGCCATCCCTGTGGGGATCCGGTGCTGCGCCCGTGGTCGGCTCCACCTCCCTGGTGGCCTGGTCCGGGATTCGACGACGCGCGGTCCGGCCGCGGGAACGGGCAACCGCGCCACACGTCTGTGTCATGCTCGCTATGGCGCGACCGGATGGCTGGTCATCGACCGAAGCTTGGCCGCCGCCCTCCCGGCTGAACCGCAGGGATGGGCCAGCGCCCGTAAGGAATGAGCCGTGGCCTTCGACCGCGACGACCACCCTGACCGCTTCACCGACGCCCAGCGGGCGGGTCTCGACGTCCGCCAAGCCGACCACGACCGCACCCTCGCCGCGATGCACGAGCTGGAAGCGGCGCTCGCGTCGGCCGCGCCGGGTCGCGAGACCGCGTGGCGAAATGCCGTGCTCGGCGCGCTCGACATCCTCGACGGTGCCACCTCGGCGGAGGAGGCCAACGCACGTCGGGCTGACAGCCTGCTCTCGGACATCGAGCGAACCCAACCGCGCCTCCGCAACCGCGTACGCGGGGTGCGGGCCCAGTACCGCCAACTCCGCGGGAGCCTCACCTCGCTCCGGCGCGAGTTGGCCGAACCAGGAAGCAGCGCCGTCGACTTCGCCGACCTTCGCCAACGACTCGCGTGGCTACTCACCGCGCTGCGCCACCAACGCGCGCGAGAGTCCGACCTCATCTACGAGGCGTACTACGAAGCGTTCAGGCGCGACATCGAAGAAGACGCTCGCCCGAGGTGACCAACAGCACCCGAGATCACGGCGACGAGGGTGACGACCTGTACGACGCGCTCGGCGTTACGTCGCGCGCCACAGGCGAAGACATAACCCGGGCGTACCGCCGACTCGCACGCGAGCACCACCCCGACACCAACCCCCGCGCTGAGCGCGAGCGCTTCAGCGACCTCACTGACGCCTACGACGTCCTTCGCGATCCAACTCGCCGCCGCGCCTACGACAGGACACGCACCGCGCGTGCCGGCGCCGCACGAGCCGCCGCAGGCGTTCGCATCCCGGTTCGCCGGGTCAAGCCAACCGAACGATTGCACCCAACCGGTCCCGCAGACAACACGCAGCCGCACGACGACCCACGGCCAGAACACGGTGAAATCGATCTGCCTCTTTCCTTCGATCAGGCGGCGCTCGGCACCACCGTCACGATGCCGGTCGACACGGACGTCCTCTGCCCTGCGTGCGCCGGTGGCGGCACGGAAACGACCGGACCAACAACCTGCCCCGACTGCGACGGAGAGGGATCGACCGAGCGGCAGTCGGGCGGACTCAGGATCCGGTACGAATGCCCGCACTGCGACGGGTCGGGCAAGGCGCGAGCGCAGCGATGCTCACACTGCGGCGGGCGGGGCCAGGTACGCGAGGTTCACGAGGTGACCGTGAGGGTTCCCGCCGGTGTCGACAACGGGACCCGCCTGCGATTCAACCTTCCAACCGTCACCGAACACCGCGAGATGTTCGCCGTGGTGAGCGTCGCCGACCATCCCTTCTTCGGTCGCCACGGCTTCGATCTCACGCTCCGACTACCGGTTACGCTCTCCGAGGCCGCGCTCGGCTGCGTCGCAACTGTCCCCACCCTACGCGGAGCAGTCGCGATCCGCATCCCTCCGGGAACACCGTACGGGCGAACACTGCGCGCACGCGGCCATGGAATACCTTCAGGTCCCACCCCGGGCGATCTCCTAATCACGATCGACATCGTGATCCCGGCTGAGCTGAACGAGCGACAGCGCGCCGCGCTGGAAGCCTTCGGTGACGCGACCGAGTCGCCCCGCAAGCACTTCGAGTCGGGGGATCCGTCATCGCCATTACAGCCTTGAAGAGTTGCTGGTGAGCTCTACGTCACGAACGCAAGTGCCGTTCTCTCGCTCTCACTGCTGAGCTTGGCGGAACACCTTGGGGCGGTCTGACGTCTGTATCCTGTTCCCGCTTCTGAGCGAGCGACTCCGTCGGATGCGTCGGCAGACGTCTCAGGCACGGCGTGGGTCGAGCCTGAGCTTTGGCCATCTGACACGCGCAGGACTGGCAGCGGGGATAAGCCGCGCTCTTGACCGACGGCGTCGATGTGACCAAGGTCGGCGAGCAGCGCGGACCAAAATCGGGTGTGCAGATACATCCGTAGGTGGACTCCACCCAAGCCGCCGTAGCTCGCCACCGCACGAAGCGAGGTCGGCGACGGGTCTGAGTCCGATGCACCGCACGGCGTAGGTAGACATGACACCCGTTGCGGTGTCCGCTGTCGCCAAGCCTTCGCGTCGCGCGCGTGATCCATTGCTCAGTAACGAGTCGGCATCCGTCTCCGCTCTGACGAAGATGTTGGCGGCGGGACCGAAATCGACCTCGCACTCGTAGACGACGCGTGTTCCCCGGCCCTCGGACGTGAGACGAAACCACCATTGGATCCGCCGAGGCTTCGGCGGCACCGATGGCATCGACGTCTACGAGACGACCGCCGGTGCCTCGAACTGCACGATCTCGGACGCCGCCGTCATCTTGGTGGTGCGGCCCATTATTCGGATCTCCTCATCGGCCTCGAACTTGGCACCGACGCCGAGCGGGCCATCATCGATACGCCGCAGCGCCTTCAACTCGCCGCTGCCTGGCAGGGCAGCATCCCGCCGGAATCTCACGACGCTACGGAGGACCGCAACGCGTTGGTCAACTCAATCAGGCAGATCTGTATGCGCCGCCGTGCACCTCGCCACTACCGACGTTGTCCTTTGTCCGCGTGTATCTCAGGTATGCGTGCCGCAAAAAGTGTGCGCCGCAAGAGGCCTTCGTCGATTGCGGAACGCATCGCTTGGCGTTCGGCTTTGCGTTCTTCAAGAGCGTGCGTGCCGAGCAGGTCGACCAACTCATCTTCGTGCTCACGCCATCCATCGACCCACGCCTGTTGGGTCTGCGAGAACGCGGTCGTCACATCGATCGCCTCGACATCGATGAAACCGGCCGATGCCAACATCTCCTCATGTGGAGCCTCAGCCCAGACCTCGGGCGGGCCGTTCTTGATCGCTCGCTCTAACTCTGCCGCGGAGAGGCCTTCAGTCGGATGGATCGTGATGAACGCCATTCGACCTCCTGGTCGGAGCAGCCCAGCGCACGCTCTCAGCACGGAGAGCTTGTCGTGCAGTCAACACAGCGTGTCGGTGTGCACGAGCGCCTCGAACGAACCCTGCCGCAGCGGCAACGCCTCGCCACTCGCCGCAACGAAACCCACGAGGCGATCCAAGCCGTCGTGGCGGGCACGACGCATGCCGACTTCCAGGCCCTCGATGGGCACGTCGCACGCGACAACCCGACAACCGAAACTGGCCGCAAAACACAGCGCTGGCCAGCCACGCCCAGTTCCGATGTCAAGCACGCGCATCCCCCCATCGAGCCGTAGGCGCGCCGCGATGTCGTCGACCTGCGCGCGTGTCGTGTACCCGTTGGCGCCGTTGTCGCCGCCGATCACCTCCCGCTCGATCTCAACGAGCACATCCGACTCAAGGCCATACCAATCGCGAATGCGCTGGCGACTCTCCTGCTCACCGGTAGGCATCCCACCCCTCCTTCGATCACGATGCGCTCTGGTGCTGGGTTCAGGTGCGCCAGTTCACTTGGTACGCGTGGATCGGTTCTGAAAAGCCCTTCAGCTGGATGCTGCCACGATCCTCGAATCGGATCGACTTGCCGATGC
>Ga0066710_100006826_pt1 | contig 10766 bp, 8 predicted proteins | sample GraSoiAngelo_159_FD_79666 | JGI IMG/M metagenome (GOLD analysis project Ga0066710, IMG submission 79666) | Grasslands soil microbial communities from the Angelo Coastal Reserve, California, USA - 14_1009_16_40cm | ecosystem: Environmental > Terrestrial > Soil > Grasslands | place: USA...
ATGCTCGACATCGAGGTCGCCGGCGCGGTCGCGCCCGGAGCGAAGATCGCCGTCTATTTTGCCCCGAACACAGACCAGGGTTTCCTCGACGCCGTCAACGCCGCCCTGCACGACAACGTGCGCAATCCTTCCGTCATTTCGATTAGCTGGGGCGGACCCGAGGATTCCTGGACCGCGCAATCCCTCAATGCCTTCAATCAGGCGATGGAAGATGCCGCCGCTTTGGGTGTCACGGTCTGCTGCGCCGCGGGCGACAATGGTTCCGCGGATTTGCCATTGACAGACGACCAGGGGCGCCGGCTTCGAGACGGTCGTCCGCATGTGGATTTTCCGGCCGCCAGTCCTTTTACTTTAGCCTGCGGAGGCACCCGGCTCGAAGGCGCCGCAACAACCATCACGAGCGAAATCGTCTGGAACGAAGGCGACCGTGGCGGGGCGGGCGGCGGGGGAGTCAGCAGCGTCTTCCCTCGACCATCCTACCAGTCCAGCTTCAAAATCCCAAAGTCCCCCAAAGGCAAATCTGGCAGAGGCGTGCCCGATGTCGCCGGCGATGCGGACCCTGTCACCGGCTATCAAGTTCGTGTGGACGGACGGAACACAGTCATCGGCGGCACTAGTGCAGTCGCTCCATTGTGGGCCGGGTTGATGGCGCGGATCAATCAACGGCTGGTGAGTCAGGGCAAGAAACCGGCTGGGTTCATCAATCCACTCCTCTATCGTTCGCCCAATTTGCTGCACGACATCGTGCAAGGCGATAACGACATCGATGGCACCCTGCACAAGTACAAAGCGCACGCGGGTTGGGATGCCTGCACCGGCTTGGGCTCTCCTGACGGAGCGAGGCTGATGCAAGCGTTGGGCGGGTGAAACGGCTCCGCTTCTAAACCAGATAATCCACGGGCACCCATGAAAACTCAACCGATCTCCAGACGAAAATTCATCAAAATCAGCGCCGCTGCTGCCACAGCGCCCTTTGCAGTCACCACTCCGATCCATCTGTTCGCAGCCGATTCTTACGGCGGTAACAAAATCCCATTCGGGCTCCAGCTCTATTCGGTGCGCAACGAGTGCGCCAAAGACCTGGACGGCACCCTCACCGCAGTGGCGAAGATGGGCTACAAGGCGGTCGAGTTCGCCGGCTACTACGGGCGCGACGCCAAAAGCCTGCGCAAGCTGCTCGACGATGTCGGGCTCAAATGCTGCGGCACTCACATCAGCCTCGACACGTTGCTCGGCGACAACCTTCCGAAGACCATCGAATTCAACCAAACGCTGGGCAACAAGTTTCTCATCGTGCCGAGCTTGCCGGGCAAGTACACCAAGACCCGCCAGACCTGGCAGGAAGCCGCCGACGTCTTCAGCGAACTTGCCGACAAAGTAAAACCTCATGGGATGCGAGTTGGTTACCACAACCACAACATTGAGTTCAAAGCCATCGAAGGCGAGGTGCCATGGGACACCTTCTTCAACCGCGCGAAGAAAGAGGTGGTGATTCAATTCGACACCGGCAACGGCGCTGCCGTTGGCGGCGATCCTGTCGTGTATCTCAAGAAGTTTCCGGGCCGCGTCGCGAGCGTTCACGTGAAGCCGTACTCAAAAGCCAAGCCCAATGCGCTCATCGGCGACGACGAACATCCGTGGAAGGAAATCTTCCACATCTGTGAAACGATTTCCGGAGTGGAGTGGTATATCATCGAATACGAAAGCGACGCCTACCCGCCTCTCATCAGCGTCGAGAAGACGCTCGAAGTGATGCGGCGTTGGGGAAAATGTTGAACGCGAGTCGCCGATGACGTGACTAAGCGATGTTGCTCATTCGACAACCCCCGGTTGGTCGGAATTAGTTAGACACAACCGATCGCTCCTGTTCGAGTCGAATTCCTGCCGCTGCAATCATGCAAAAGCCCACGAGGTTTACCTCGCGGGCTGAGTTCTCTCCAGGCACCATCGGAGCCGCCAGGTTTTGGAGTGCGCCAGTCCAAGACGCTACCGCGCGATCCGCAGGTTCATGTCCCAATGCACGTATGCAAGTCGTGGAGAGTTCTGCATGAACCGACCCACCCCCAACCCCTCCCAGGAGGGGAGCGTTCGTCCGCGCCGTGTCAGTTCCCCTCCTTGGGAGGGGTTAGGGGTGGGTCCAGGGCCCAAATGCAGCGGACAAAACGAAAGGACGCTACCCGCGTCTGTTCTACTTCCCGGCTTTGCCGGAGAGTCCTGCCTTGTTCAACGCGGCAAAGGCATCTTTCGAGTTAAAATCGCCCGTAACCTCGAAGGACTCAGCGCCTTTGGCAGCAGTATTCCCTTTCACACCCGCGACTTTGGACAAGGCGTCGTTCACACTCGTCACGCATTTGTTGCAGCAGAGGTGCACGCCGGTGACTTTGAGCGATTGCACTTTGCCATTCTCTGCCCCGCTGTTTGCGTTCACTTTGATGGCAGAGTCACTGGACGTGCCGAAATAACCGGCTGCCACGAGCGCATCCACCGCCTTCTGCGCAGTCGCCTTATCGGGCGCTGTGATGCTCACAGTGCCAGCGTCCTTGTCGGATTGCGCCTTCGCGCCGCTGACGCCGGTGAGCGCCTTGTCCACGCCTTTGACGCAACCGTTGCAACACAGATGGACCTTGCTGAGTTTAACGCTGGTATCGGCGGCTTGAGCGGACCAGCCGAACGCGACGAGAATGGATGCCAGTTTGAGGATGTTTTTCATATGGGTTGATGGTGATGCTGTGCCTGGTTGGACGAGAGTGGGGCATTCGTATTCAACAAGACTCCTCAAGACGCCACTGCTGGTTGTATTGAAAAGTTGGTTTCGTTGCGCCAACGCAACAGCAGGGCCGCCCCCGGACAGGCAGTCGCAGGGGACGGCCTTGCCCTTACTGACCTGGCTGGCCCTCTCTCCACCCTGCTTTGCCCGCATCCCTAATCCCCCACGCAACTTGGGTGGGGAGAAGAAGCGTGCCGTCCCGTCGCAGAATGACGCCACGGGCATGCAGTGTGCCGGAAGCAGGCTTGCCAGTCTCCGGAATGCCGGTATCGTTTTCGCCACTGAACTTTTGAACTTTTAGGAACCCTGTTCCGATGAACGTTCGCGTTCGATTTGCCCCGAGTCCAACCGGTTTTCTGCACGTCGGCGGCGCGCGCACCGCGCTGTTCAACTGGCTCTACGCCCGCCACACCGGCGGCACGTTCATTCTGCGCATCGAGGACACTGACGTGGCCCGCAATACCCGAGAGGCGGTCGAAGTGATTCTCAACGGCCTGCGCTGGCTTGGTCTCGAATGGGACGAAGGCCCGACGACCGGCGACGTGAAAGGCTCAAGCAAAGGAAATCATGGGCCTTATTTTCAGTCGCAGCGCGCGGAGACTTACCAAAGGCGCGTGCGGGAATTGAAGGCGAAGGGCCTGGCTTACGACCATGAAGGTGCGGTGAAATTCAAAATGACGCGCGAGCCGGTGATCATTCCAGATCTGGTCGTCGGCGACGTGACGCGCGAATTGACCGACCGCGAGAAACTGGATCCGGATTTCGTCATCGTTCGCTCCGACGGCCAGCCGGTGTTTCATTTCGTCAATGTGGTGGATGATCTGGAGATGGGCATCACGCACGTGATCCGCGGCGAAGACCACTTGAGCAATACGGCCAAGCACATGGCGCTGTTTCGCGCGTTTGGCGCCGAACCGCCGAAGTATGCGCACATTCCGCTCATCCTGAATCAGGACGGCACGAAGATGAGCAAACGCGACCAGGGCGCGTCACTGACGAGTTACCTGGAAGAAGGCTTCGCGCCGGAAGCGATTGTGAATTACCTTTGCCTGCTCGGCTGGTCGCCCAAGGACAACCGCGAGGTGATGCCTGTACCGGAAGTCGTCCACTTGTTTGATCTTCCGCAGATCTTGCGGCACAACGCGCGATTCGATCTCGACAAGCTTCATTGGCTCCACGGCGAATACATCCGCTTGATGAGCAACGAACGCTTTTACGAGCTGGCCCTTCCTGCGCTGGCCAGGGCCGGTTACGACACCAGCCAATATCCGCCCGCTTACGTGAAGGCGGCGCTGGACACGTGCAAAGGCAAGAAACGCTTGTTCTCCGAGCTGGCGGACTACGGCGGTTTTTACTTCGTCGAAGAAGTGGCTTACGAGCGCGAGGCTGCGGCGAAGGATTTCACGCCGGAAAACCGCGAACGGCTGAAGCAATTGCGCGAGGTGTTCGCCGGTCTGGCGACGTTCGATGCGGCGACGTTGGAAAATTCATTGAAGGAAACGGCCAAGCAACTTGGCGTGAAGGCAGGCGCGTTGGTGCATCCGACGCGCCTCGCCTGCACCGGCAAGACGGCGGGCCCAAGTCTGTATCACCTGCTCGAAGTGCTCGGCAAAGAACGCGTGCTCCGTCGGCTGGATCGTGCGTTTTCAGCGATGAATTGAAATAATCCCCTCAAGGTTGGACTGGATAAACGCGAATCTCCGCCGGTCGCTCGCCGAGTCGAGGCACAGCGAGATAAAGCCGGTTCAGGTCTGGCGAGAACAAACAAGTGCGCGCGCCGCTCGCCGTTGGAATTTTCTCCAACACCTTGTAGTCATCGACGTCGCGCTGCTCGATCACGTCGATAAATCCTTCGCCGCCGGCAGCGTAAATTCTCCGCCGCGCCCCGTCGTAAAACAAGTCATCGGTGTCGCCTGAGATGGGAAGGTCCGCGACCCTCTTGCCGTCCTTGGTATCGAGAACGATCAATCGCGCCGGGTTGCGGCAGCCCAGGAACAACCGATGGTCCCCTTCATCGAGGGCCATGGGAAAGTTGGCGCGAAAGTCTTTGAGCGGCCACGTCTCCACCACGGCGCGCAGTTGGCGGTCGATGACGGCGATGTGCTGCGCGTCAGGCACATTGGCAAAGAGGTACTGTCCGTCCTGTTCAATCTGGAACGATTCGGGATGGGCTTTGAGCGGAATGCGCACGGTCAGCACGCCGGTGACCGGATTGATCACGCCAATTCCGCCGTCCCCGTAGCCGACGTAGACTCGGTCCAGCTTCGCGTCGTAGCGGAGGTTGTCCGCGTCCTCGAGCCCGCCGAGGGTCACGATCGGTTTGAAGGCAGCGCCGTCATAAATCCGAACCCGACCGTCACCGCCGTTGGCGACAAACAGGAGATTGGGCCTGGGTAAATACACCAGGCCTTGCGGCTTGCTGCACCCGGCGATGGAGCGGAGCCGTGTTCCGGCGTCGAGATCGAGCACTTCGACGGTGTTGTTGCCAAGCGCGGCGACGAACAATCGTTTGCCTTTGGTGTCGACGGCCAGGTGATCGATGCGGCCTTTCACGTCCGGCAATGGAATCGTTTTAGTCAAATTCAGCGAACCCGAATCCGCGCCGCGAACTGCCAGGGCGAACAGGCAAAGCAAGCAGAGCGATGATGGATTCATGTCCTGCCGTTACTGTTCGCCGAAGCTGAAGTCATCAAAAGGCGTCAACCTATCGGCTTTCGTCCACACGCCGACCATCCCAGGTTCAGTGAAGGTCGGGTCGTCCCACGCAATGTCCTTCTTGCCGTTGAAAGTGACGGTGAAATGATTGCCCATGAACTCGACGCGCAGATGTGCCACGCGTTGGAGGGGACCTTCATATCAGTCCGTTTCTTCGAGGTGCGCTTTCCGTTGAGCGTGTGGAGTCGAGGCATCGTTTGCATGGCTTCAAAGGCTAAAACGTTGTTCAGGTATTTCAAGTTGAAATATCTATTACGTTCGCTACCCTGAGGCCGGTGGCGATTCCGAAGAAATGGCTGCTGTTGTTGTATGGGCTGCCCACGAAAAAGGGCGCCGTGCGAGTCAACCTCTGGCGACAGCTTAAGAAGTGCGGGGCGCTCCCGTTGAAGACCTCCGCCTATTTGCTTCCCGACATGGCGGAACATTACGAACGGCTGCAATGGCTGGCGCAACAAGTCCGCGACGGCGGCGGTGAAGCGACAATTATCCATGTAGCCGAGATCGAAGGGCTCAGCAACGAAGCTATCGTTCGCCAGTTCAACGAAACGCGAGCGGTGGATTATGACGCGCTGCTCCCCCGGTTAAGGGACCTGGTCGCTCAGAACCGGAAACGCGCCCGCGAGCCGTTCGCGGTTGACTTGGAACGGTTGCGCCGCCAGTTCGAAGAGGTCCGAAGGATAGACTTTTTCGACTGTCCACGAGCGCACGACGCCCAAATGCTCCTGAAACGCGCCGCCGGTCTGCGGAACGCCAGGTCGAAAACCGCACCACCGCTGGCTGCAAAAAAGTTCGTCGGCAAGACGTGGCTCACGCGGCCCCGGCCCGAAATTGACCGGGTTGGATCTGCGTGGCTCATCCGCAAGTTCATTGATCTCAAAGCCAGATTCATTTTCGACGGCGATCCGGCCCGGCACCCCGAAGCCGTCCCCTACGATATGTTTGAGGCGGAATTCTCTCACCACGGCGACGACTGCACGTTTGAGACCTTGGTCAAGCGTTTCAAGATTACGGACAAGGCCGTGTTGCAGATTTCCAGGATGGTACACGATGCCGACCTGGAAGACGGCAAGTTCGCGACGGCCGAAGGCGTCGGCATTGATCGAGTGCTGAAAGGCTGGGCCAAGAACGGTTTGAGTGACGAAGAACTTTTGACGCGCGGCGGCGAGTGTTTCGATGCACTCTATCAACACCTCAAAAAATGAACGTAGACGCCACTTCAATCGAAAGCGCAACCGGGTCGGATCGCCAGCGGGCATTTGTCGAGTTCTCGCGTTTCTGGATCGAGCTTGGCTTCATTCCTTTCGACGCGCACTTTCTGCTGCCGGACGCAGGCGATGCGGCATCGTCTCTGCCGCCGCGTTTGCCGGCGTGGCGAACTGGAGCTGGAGCATCCTTCCGGTCGTGCCGCTCGCGGGAGTGTTGGGAGTCGTTTGCCAGGCGTTGCTTGGACTGTGAACCGGGCGGCAAAAATCATTGAATTCCTTGCACTCAAGCGTAACACGGCGCTGCTGCTCGGAGCACTCGTGCTCGCGCTAACCGGCGAACGGCTCTGGCTCGGCTTCGCGCCAAAATATCTCAAGACGCTCGGCGCGAGTGACCTGATTATTGGGCTGTTCGACGCGCTGCAAACGTTGCTCGGTGCCCTTTACGCCTATCCCGGCGGGTGGCTGACCGAGCGTTGGGGTCAACGCCGTTCGCTGCTGCTTTTCAACGCGCTCTCGGTGAGTGGTTACTGTTTGGTTTTGTTTTGGCGGCATTGGCTGGCGTTGGTATTGGGTGCTTTTCTGTTTTTGGCCTGGAGCGCGTTGTCGCTGCCGACGACCTTTACCGTCGTGGCCACATCGCTCGAAGCGCGCCAGCACACGATGGGCATCGGCGTGCAGTCCATGGTCCGCCGCGTGCCCATGATGCTCGGCCCGCTGTTCGGCGGCTGGCTGGTCGCGCGGTTCGGCTGGACCTCAGGCATAAAGTGGGCGCTGCTCGTTTGCATCGTTTTGGGGCTGCTCACGGCGGTGTTTCAGTGGTTCATGGTCGAGCCGACCGACCTTGAAACGCGAACGCTCAGCCTTCACGTTTCCCAAGAAGGGAACCCCACCAGCGGAGCGGCAGGAACGCACGCCGCCTCCGGAGGGGCTGGGGGTGGGTTTTTGATCGGCGGGCGGGTCCAAAGCGAACGCGAGATATCTCTTGAGCCCACCGCTGACCCCTCCCAAGAGGGGAACCCTGGTCCCGCGCATGTCTCGTCAGTGGCGGTCGGGTTCAGCGAAGTTGTCACCTCGTTCACTCCGGCGCTGCGCGAATTGCTGGTCAGCGACATTTTAATTCGATTCTGCGAACGCATTCCATACGCCTTCGTGATTCTCTGGGCGATTGACCACAATGGTCTGGGGGCGCAACAGTACAGCTACCTGGTCGCCATCGAAATGGTCACGGCCATGCTCTGCTACATCCCCGTTGCCCACCTGGCGGACAAATATGGTCGCCGACCCTTTGTGTTGGTGACCTTCCTGTTCTTTACACTCTTCCCGGTAACCCTGCTGTGGGCGAAGAACTTCTTTTGGCTCGCGGTGGCGTTTGCTGTCCGCGGACTTAAGGAGTTTGGCGAGCCGGCCCGAAAGGCGCTCATCATGGGCGAGGCGGCGCCGGCACTGCGGTCGCGCATCTTTGGCGCCTATTACCTGATTCGCGATTGCGTGGTGACGGTCGGTTCATTCCTCGGCGCGTGGCTTTGGAGCATCAGTCCACGGGCGAATTTCATCGTTGCGGCGGTTTGCGGCGCTGCGGGAACGTTGTGGTTCTGGCAGTGCGTTTATAGGCGTGGGGCGAACCAGCGTGTTTAGACCCGGGCGCCGAAGCCGCAACCTGCTTGGATAGCAACCGCGAAGGCGTTCGGGGCAATCGCGGCAATGGGGACACGACTTCACCTTGGAAGGGTTTGCGGCGGTGAAAATGCGGCGCGTGCTCCGACCTGAGGGCCATGAAGCGGATGTGGTCACCGACTCTTTGCCAGGCGCCGGCGCGGCCTCCTTGCCACAATTCACCCGCTTCGAAATCCAACGCGTGCACGCGTTCGGGACTAACCGCGCTCGAAAGGATGTTTACCATGGTGAGGTTGCCATAGGAATTTCCGCCACACCGGCGTAAACGGGAAGTTTCCTGGTAGAACCCGCGCAGCCATCGCCTACTGTCGCCAGCGCCAAAAGCCAGAAAAAATGGACGGCCTTCTTTCCTGCAAAGACGCGGCTGGCATTCGAAGGAGTTGCGCCGCTGCACGCGGCGCGGACATCGCAGCGCGATGTCCCTACCACCTTGGACACATACCGCGTAAGACGTAACAGGCCCAGGGTGAGGGCCGCTTTGTTCGTATACGTCTCCTGTTGCGGACCAGGTTTTGCACACATCCTTAACCGCCGCACAGCTTCAAAAGCTCTTTCTCATCGATGATCCTCACCCCGAGCTTTTGCGCCTTGTCGAGTTTGGAACCGGCCTCGTCTCCGGCGAGGACGTAATCGGTCTTTTTGCTCACGCTGCCGCTGATCTTCCCGCCGAGCGCCTCGATTTTCGCGGCCGCTTCTTCGCGTGTCATCGAAGGCAACGTGCCGGTCAACACAAACGTTTTTCCTGCGAACGGGCCCGCTGCTGCTTTCGGGCTGTGCACGGACGATTTAAAATTGATGCCCGCCTTGCGCAGGCGCTCGATGAGCTGCTGATTTCGCGGCTCGCCATGCCACTGCACGATGCTGTCGGCGATGACTTCGCCGACGTCTTCGGTGTCGGTCAGTCGATCGACGCTCGCGGCGAAGACGGCGTCGAGGTCCGGAAAGCCGCGCCCGAGTGTTTTAGCGACGCCGGCGCCGACATGCAAGATGCCGAGACCGTAGAGCACGCGCCACATATCGCGGGATTTGCTGGCGGCGACACCGTCGAGGAAATTGCGGGCGGACTTCTCGCCCATGCGCTCGAGGTTCGCGATCTCATCCAGCTTGAGCCGGTACAAATCAGCGACGTCCTGAACCAAGCCGTTCTTGACCAGTTGGGCGACCAGTACTTCACCGCCGCCCTCGATGTCCATCGCGCCGCGCGAACACCAGTGTTCAATCCGGCCGCGGATTTGGGCTGGGCAATCGGGATTGACGCAGCGCCACACGGCGGCCTCGCCTTCGGCGGCTGTGACTTTGGAAATCTTCGAGCCGCATTCCGGACATTGCTTCGGGAAATGAAAAGCTCTCTCGATCCCGGTCCGCTTGTCGGTCACCACCCGCACAACTTCCGGGATAATCTCGCCGGCCTTTTGAATGACTACAGTGTCGCCGACGCGGACATCAAGGCGCCGAATCTGATCCTCATTGTGCAGTGTCGCGCGCTTGACCGTCGTGCCGGCGAGGAACACCGGCTCCAGCTCGGCGACCGGCGTGAGCGCGCCCGTGCGGCCGATCTGGACGGTGATTGCCTTCAACTTCGTCTCGGCCTGATCGGGAGCATACTTGTAGGCCATGCCCCAGCGCGGCGCCTTGGAGGTTGCGCCGAGCCGCTCGCGCAGCGGGATCGAATTGAGTTTGATGACTGCGCCATCGGTTTCGTAGGTAAAGTGATCGCGGATCTTTTCGAGCTCGTCGATGGCGCGGAGCAAATCCTCCACCGAACGGCAGTGCCAGATTTTCTCCGGCGTCTTGAATCCAAGCGATTTGAGCCAGTGGAGCAACTCGATCTGCGTCGGCGGCACGCGTCCGCCTTCCACTCTGCCGGTGCCGTAGAGAACGATGTCGAGCTTACGCCTGGCGACCAGGCGGGGGTCGAGTTGCTTGAGCGAGCCGGCGGCGGCGTTGCGCGGGTTGGCGAAGGGTTCTTCGCCGGACGATCGGCGCTCGGCATTGATTGTGGCAAACACTTCCTTCGTGAAATAAACCTCGCCGCGCACTTCCAATACGGCAGGAATGCCGTCCCGCTTGTCCAGGGAAGGCGAGACGCTTGCCCTGCTCTGGAGTCGCAAAGGCAAACCGCGGATGGTTTTCAGATTCGCTGTGATGTCGTCACCGGTCGTGCCGTCACCGCGGGTAGCGCCAACGGTGAAAACGCCGTTCTCATAACGGAGATTGATCGCCACACCGTCGATCTTCGGCTCGACGCACCAGTCGAGGGTTTCCTTTGGAACGAGCTTCTGAACCCGTTCAACGAACAGGCGCACTTCGTCCTGCGAATAGGTGTTGTCGAGGCTCATCATCGGGACGAGGTGTTGTGAGGGCTTAAACTCGCTCAGCGGTTTGCCGCCGACGCGCTGGCTGGG
>Ga0066710_100006828_pt1 | contig 10765 bp, 12 predicted proteins | sample GraSoiAngelo_159_FD_79666 | JGI IMG/M metagenome (GOLD analysis project Ga0066710, IMG submission 79666) | Grasslands soil microbial communities from the Angelo Coastal Reserve, California, USA - 14_1009_16_40cm | ecosystem: Environmental > Terrestrial > Soil > Grasslands | place: USA...
GGAGGTCTCCGCGCTCCTCGGCCGAATGCCGAGTGCTGTGGGCTACCAGCCGACGCTGGCCACCGAGATGGGTGAGCTGCAGGAGCGCATCACCTCGACGAAGAAGGGCTCGATCACGTCACTCCAGGCGGTCTTTGTGCCGGCGGACGACTACACCGACCCGGCGCCGGCGACGACGTTCGCCCACCTCGACGCGTCGATCCGCCTCGAGCGGTATCTCACCGAGCTGTCGCTCTACCCGGCCGTCGATCCGCTCACGTCGACCAGCCGCGCACTCGATCCGCTCATCGTCGGGCAGGAGCACTACGACGTCGCCCGCGAGACGCAGCGTGTGCTCCAGCGGTACAAGGACCTGCAGGACATCATCGCGATCCTCGGTGTCGACGAGCTGTCCGACGACGACAAACTGCTCGTCGCGCGCGCTCGCAAGATCCAGCGTTTCCTCGCGCAGCCGTTGTTCGTCGCGAAGCAGTTCACCGGCCTCGACGGCGTCTACGTGAAGGTCACCGACACGGTCCGCAGCTTCCGCGAGGTGCTCGAGGGCAAGCACGACGATCTACCGGAGCAGGCGTTCTTCAACGTCGGCACGATCGAGCAGGCCCGCGAGAAGGGCGAGCGGCTCGCGAAGGAGAACGCGTAGCCGTGCCGATCCGGCTCGAGATCGTCACGCCGGAGAAAGCCGTGTACGCGGACGATGTGGACATGGTCATCGCCCCCGCGACCGAGGGCTACGTCGGGATCCTCCCGCATCACACGCCGCTCCTCACCACCCTCGGACCGGGCGAGTTCCGCGTGAAGAAGGGTGGGGTCGAAGAGGTGCTGGCCGTGTTCGGAGGCTTCATGGACGTCCGCGGCGACCGGGTCATCGTTCTGACCGAAGCGGCCGAACCGGCGGAGGAGATCGACACGCAGCGCGCACAGGAAGCGCGGGACCGCGCGCAGCAGGCCCTTCAGGCCGGATCGATGTCCGCCGCCGAGGAGGCCCGGGCCCGGGCGAGCCTGCAGCGGGCGCTTGTCCGCATACGGGTCAGCGAGCGGAGGCGCCGCCGCCTCTAGCGCTTAGTACTACTGAACGGTCCGTTCGGTGCCCGTACGGCCTTGGCCCTGTGGCGTTCGCTTTCCGGTGCGAATAGGCTGACGCCGACGCGGTCTGGGGCCGTGGTCCAGCGGAGTGGTCGGCGGAGTGGTTGTGTGAGGGGTCTGGCGCTTCTGGCGATCGGCGTGGTGCTCCTCGCCTCGTGTGCGGGCGCATCCGTCGCTCCAACGTCTTCCGAAGCCGATACGACCGCGGATGTTGCCGCTCCCACCGCGGCACCGATGTCCACACCGATGGCGACGGCTCAGCCCACCGTCGACCCGCGGCTCTACGCGAAATTGCGCGTGTTCGTGGCGTCGGAGAGCACCGATCAGGTGTGGGTCTTCGACGGCGCCCCCGATGCGCCGTACGCGCTCGTGACCAAGATCCCCGTGGGCCGCATGCCGCATCAGCTGTCCGTCTCGCCCGACGGCAAGTTCGTCGCCGTGAACAACCGGATGGCCAACACGACGTCGATCATCGATCCGATCGCGATGAAGGAGATCGTCCGACTTCCGGTCGGCAAGCAGCCGCACGGCATCATCTGGTCCCCGGACGCGAAGACGCTGTTCGTGGCGCACGAGAAGGACACCTATGTCTCGCGGTTCGAGGCCGGCACCTGGAAGATGCTGCCGCCGCTGATGGTCGGCGTGCCACAGCACGTCCTCACGATGAGCGCGGCGAGGCCGAACGAGCTCTGGTTCACGGTCACGAACTCGAACGAGAACGACCATCTGCGCGTCTACGACCTCGACACGAAGCTGATCACGAAAGTGAAAGTGAACGACGTCCACGACGCGTACTTCACGCCGGATGGCAGCGAGATGTGGTCCAGCTCATCCGGCTTCCTCGACAAGCCTTCCGACCGCATGGTCATCTACGACCCGATCGCGAAGACGGTCAAGGAGGAGATCCACTTCAAGGGCCGCTATCCGTTCCACACGCTCAAGGTCTTCCAAGACGGCGTGTACTACCCGACCAACACCAGCGTGATGGTCCTCTCCGATCACCTCGGACCGTCACTCCTCTGGGTCGATTGGCGCGAGCGGACCATCATCGGCGAGACGAAGCTAGGTCAACAGCCGTTCCATTCGACGTATGACCCCGAGGGCGATCGGATGCTCGTCACGACGAACGTCGACGGCATGGTGAACGTGATCGACATGAAGACGCGGCGGGTCGTGCAGAAGCTGCCCGTGACCAAGGCGCACGGCATCGCGTCGGTGGGGATCGCTGCGCCCTAGCGTCGCGTAGTCTGGCGTCGTGGTTCTTGATCCGACCACGATCGCACTGAAGGGTGACGAGGCGACGTGCACGCATTGCCGCTCTTTCGGTAGGCGTTTGCGCGAGCACGAACTTGTCGCGAGCGGCCCAATCATCGATCGCGCCGGCAACTGTCCATGCTGCCGCGTCGCGATGACGAGCGTTGTGGTTAACGGTGTGCGACGCTGTCTCGCCTGTGGCATCGCTGATCTGGAAAGCGAAGGCCACGTCGCTGAGTTCTGGTGGGGAGAAATTCCTGGCGGTCCTCAGCTCAACACTGGCTGGGGCGGCAGTGAGATCTGGGCATGTTCGTGCGGTGCCCGCGATGAGGATGGCCCGGAGCCCTGGGGCGCGGACTGGGCCCGCGCGCACGTTGAGACGCACGGCCGGGCGTCGTCCCGGTAAGGGCCTTCGGGATGCTCATGCGGCTGCTGGCGATGCTCTTCAACGCGTTTCCGGTGCGCTGGCAGCGGCGCTTCATGACCGCGGCGCACGTCCGTTTCCTCGTCGGCGTCACCGGCCTCGGCGTGGACGAGAACGGCCGGGTGCTCCTCGCGCGCCACCGCTTCGGCGCGCCACAGTGGCGTTTCCTCGGAGGCTTCTTGCATCCCCGCGAGCGAGTCGAGGACGCGCTCGCGCGCGAGATACGCGAGGAGACTGGTCTCGTCATTGAGGTTGGGCCGGTCCTCGAGGTCGTGACCGGATACCGCTGGGAGCGTGTTGAGATCGTGTTTGCCTACCGCGTGGCGAGCGGGTCAGCGGCCCTTACCAGCGAGATCGAGGAGCTACGCAGCTTCCCGCCCGACGAGCTGCCCGAGGTGCGTGCCGATCAACGCGGGCTCATCGAGCGACACGCCACCACCGCAATAGCCTGGGCGCAGCGCGCATGAATGTTCAGCGTCTCGACCACGTCGTCCTCACCGTCGCCGATCTCGATAAGACGATCGCGTTCTATGAGCGCGTGCTCGGCATGACGGCGGTCTCGTTCGGCGCGGGAAGGCGAGCGCTCACGTTCGGTGACCAAAAGCTGAACCTGCACCAAGCTGGTCGTGAGTTCGAGCCAAAGGCGCGCAGGCCGATGCCCGGCGCGATCGACCTCTGCTTCACGACCGACGTACCGCTCGAAGACGTCGCGGAGCACCTGCGGACATGCTCGGTCGAGATCGAGCTCGGCCCCGTCGAGAAGATCGGCGCGCGACGCGCGCTTCGTTCGCTGTACTTCCGCGATCCCGACGGCAACCTCGTCGAGGTGTCGAACGAGGTCGGCCCCTAGCTAATCTTTCGTCGGAGCGGCGAGCGCTGCGAGGATCTCCTTGATGTGTTGGTAGTGCTCGAACTGGTGCTCGAGCAGCCGCCGCATCACGCGTTTCGTCGTCCACCGCCGCCCCATGATCGTGTGGTCGCGCCAGTCGTCGGGCTCCATCACGCTGAAGCGCTGGACGATGATGCGATGCACGGCCTGATACGAGCTGAGCGGATCGGCCGGCCACTTCTCCAGTCGAGAGAGGAGTGCGATGTCCGTCGTCATCATGTGCTCCAGCGCCTGTCGCACGCTCCACGTCCCATCGCTCGGCACGTTCTCCATCTGGTCGGGCGAGAGCTTGGCAACGAGCGCGAGGACCGCGGCGCGTGACGCCTCGTATTGATGGAGGAAGTCGCGTATCTGATGCTCCTCGAATGGCTGGTCCTCACCGGGCACGAGCGGCGGCGTCTCCAGCTCGCCGACGGGAAGCTTGTCGGGGTCGATGTCCTTCCAGTGATCGATCGCGACGCCGTGCGCCTCGAGCAGCGCGCGGTAATCCGAGAACACGCGCCGCGCTTTCGCGATGGCTTCTTCGCGCGTCTTCCCCGATGCGACGCAACCAGGCAGGATCGGGATGATCGCGAGGAAATAGCCGGGCTGCGCTTCGGCCGCGTAGATCTTCGCGTCGGTCATACCGCTACCCACACCTTTTGCCCGCAGTCCGGGCGGAGCGAACGCACGGTGCCGTCAACCGCCACGCGCAGCGTCCCCGGGCGCTGCTCGACCATCTCGAGCGTTACGCCCGGACGTACGCCCTGCGTGTCGAGGTACTGGAGGAACCCCGGCTCGTGCTCGAACTGGTCGGGGATGCGTTCGACGGCGGCGCGCTCGCCGGTGGCGAGCCGCTCGAGCGCCCGCGTCGGACGCGGCGTCGTGCCGGGCATGGGGTTGCCGTGCGGGCACGTCTGCGGATCGCCGAGGACGCGCACGAGGCGCTCCTCCATCTCGGGCGACATCGCATGCTCGATGCGCTCGGCCTCCTCGTGCGTCTTCCACCACTCGTAGCCGAGGAGATCGACGAGCATCCGTTCCGCGAGCCGGTGCCGGCGGACGATCGAGCTCGCCGCTTCGAGCCCGCGCTCGGTGAGGCGTACCTCTCTCCGCTCGTCGAGCCGCAACAGCCCGTCGCGCTCCAGGCGGTGGACCATCTCGGATACGGCGGCGGGGGATATTCGAAGAAACTCCGCGAGGCGCGCGCCGATGACCTGGCCGCCCTCGTCGGCGAGGGTGTAGACGGCCTGCAGGTATTCCTCAGTCGCGGGTGAGGCCTGCGTCGTAATTCTTGACCTGCCAGGTCGGGAATTGTTAGGCTCACCTTACGACCGTTAGGAGAGCCTCGGGACTCGTCGGACGGGCCCGAGTATCGCACCGGAGGGCGTCTTGATCGCCGGCGACCTGACCGCGCTGCTGCTGAGCCTTCGCGAGGGTGTCGAGATGGCGCTGGTCGTCGGGATCGTCCTCGCGTATCTCGGCCAGGCGGGCGCCCGCGGCGCGCGCAGGTTCGTCTGGGCCGGGGTGGCGGCGGCGGCCGCGGTCAGCCTCGTCGCTCTTGGCGTGCTGACCGCGCTGGACGCGGAGTTCCAGGGCGCGACCGAGCAGATCTTCGAGGGCACGACGATGCTGCTCGCGGCGGTCTTCCTGACCTGGATGGTGTTCTGGATGCTCCGCAACGCGCGCTTCCTGCGCACGGAGCTGCAGCGCGGGGTCCAGGCGGTTCTCGAACGCGGCGGTGCCGCGTGGGGCGTGTTCCTCCTCGTCTTCTTCGCCGTAGTTCGCGACGGCGTGGAGCTCGCGCTCCTCGTCTTCTCGACGCCCGGCCAGGGCAAGATCCTCGGCACAGTCGTCGGTCTCGCGATCGCGTCCGGGATCGGCCTCCTCATCTACGCGTTCGGTCGACGCATCGACCTCCGCACGTTCTTCCGCCTGACGACCGTCGTCCTCGTGCTGTTCGGCGCCGGCCTGGTGTCGCATGCGGCCCACGAGTTCGCGGAGGCCGGCACGCTCGCGCCGATCGAAGGCCCGCTTCTGTGGAGCACGCGGGCATGGCTGCCCGAGGACTCCGGTCTCGGCTCGATCCTGCGGGCTCTGCTCGGATACGCCGATTCGCCACACGCGATCGACGTCGCCGCGTATGTCCTCTACTTCGTCGGCGTGTGGCTGCTTTCGAAGACCAACATCATCCGTCCCGCGGTCCGCGCGACAGCGGAAGCGACGCGCACCGCCTGATCACGGCGCGCGACCACAACGCGCGCATTCTGGCGACGTTCTAGATTTGGTCCAGATGTTCACCAAACAGATCGGCATCGACCTCGGCACGGCCAACATCATCGTGTACGTGCGCGGCAAGGGCATCGTCCTCACCGAACCGTCGGTGGTCGCCCTTGCCCACGACGATGGTTCGCCACGCCCGCGCATCGTCGCGGTCGGTGAGGAGGCGCGGCTCATGCTGGGCCGGACGCCAGGGAACATCACGGCGATGAAGCCGATGCGCGATGGTGTCATCGCGGACTATGTCATCACCGAACACATGCTCAAGCACTTCATCGACAAGGTCTGCGGTCGCATTCGCATCTTCCGCCCCGAGCTCATGATCTGCGTCCCGTCCGGAGTTACAAGCGTCGAGCGGCGCGCGGTGAAGGACGCCGCGATCCGCGCCGGCGCGCGGGCGGCGCATCTGATCGAAGAGCCGCTCGCCGCCGCGATCGGCGCGAATATCCCGATCTCGGGTCCGAGCGGCAACCTCATCATCGACATCGGCGGTGGCACAGCGGAGATCGCGGTGATCTCGCTCGGCGGCATCGTCGTTTCGCGGAGCGTGCGCGCGGCGGGCAACAAGCTCGACGAGGCGATCGCGAACTTCGTGCGCAAGCGGTACAACCTCATGATCGGCGAGCGCACGGCGGAGGACGTGAAGATCCAGATCGGGTCCGCGCTCGCGATGGACCAAGAGCTCACGATGGAGGTGCGCGGGCGCGATCTCATCGCCGGCCTCCCACGGACCATCACCATCGGGAGCAACGAGATCACCGAGGCGATGGACCCGGTGCTGCAGCAGATCATCACGTCCGTGAAGGCCGTGCTCGAAGAGACGCCGCCCGAGCTGGCGTCGGACGTCATCGACAAGGGCATGGTTCTCTCCGGTGGCGGCGCGCTGCTGCGCAACATGGACAAGCTCCTCACGCAGGTCACCGGCGTCGCCTGCTACGTCGCCGAGAATCCCCTCTATTGCGTCGCGAAGGGAACCGGTCTCGCGCTCGAGCACATCGACTTCTTCCGCAGAAGCCTCGTCGCCGTCCATTAGATAAGGTCGTGTCCGCGCGGGTCGACGTCCTGGGCGTGGGCTTCGACCGCGTCCACCTCGCCGCGGCGGCCGAGCGGATCCTCCGCCGCCTCGACGCGGGCGAGCGCACGTTCGTCATCACCGCGAACCCCGAGTTCGTGATGCTCGCGCGTCGCGACGAGACGGTCGCCCAGATCGCGCGAGAGGCGCAGCTGGTCGTCGCCGACGGGAGCGGGATCGTCGCCGCGTCACGACTCCTCGGCGACCCGCTGCCACGCGTTCCGGGACGCCTTCTCGTCGATGCGCTCGTGCCGCATCTCGCGCAGCGGCGCTCGCCGATCTTCTTTCTCGGTGCGGCGCCCGGCGTCGCCGAGCGGGCCGCCGCCGAGCTCCGCCGTCGCGCGCGCGGCCTTGTCGTCGCCGGCGTGCACGCCGGCTCAGCGGAGCCCGAAGACGACGCGGTGTCGGTCGCGCGGATCCGCGACTGCGGCGCACAGGTGCTGTTCGTCGCGTACGGCATGCCGAAGCAGGAGCGCTGGATCGCGCGCAACCTCTCCGCGTTGCCTGCGGTGCGTCTCGCGATCGGCGTCGGCGGCGTGTTCGATCAGCTCGCCGGCGTCCAGAAGGTGCCGCCGGCCGCCTTTCATGCGGTCGGCCTGGAATGGCTCTGGCGACTCGGGCGCGAGCCACGGCGTTGGCGACGGCAGCGGGTCCTGCCGGTGTTCGCCCTGCTGGTGCTGCGGAGGCGCCTCTTCGGCCGATGAAGGTCGCGCTCGCGCATGAGTACTTCGCGGCCCACGGTGGCGCGGAGCGCGTCGTCGAGGTGCTGCACGCGATGTGGCCAGAGGCGCCGGTGTACACGTTCTTCCACGACCGCAGACGCTACGGTGATCTCGCGGGCTGGGACGTCCGCACCAGCTATCTGCAGCAGTTCCCGATCGGCGGCGGTAGGCATCGCGTGCTGCTCCCGCTCTATCCGAGCGCCGCGCGGCGGCTCCGCGTCGCCGAGGACACAGATGTTGTGCTCGTGTCGACGAGCGCATTCATCAAGGGACTCCGGCTCGCGGACCATACCGTCGAGGTCGCGTACTGCCACTCGCCGACGAGGTATCTCTGGGACTGGCGCGACGAATACCTGCGCGAGGAGGTTCCCGCGCCGCTCCGCGGAGCGGTGAGCGAGCTGCTGGCCGGTCTACGTGATGCCGACCGGGCCTTCGCCTCGCGGGTCGATCGTTGGATCGCGAACTCGGCCGTCGTTGCGCAGCGGATCCGCCGCTACTACGACCGTGAGAGCGAGGTCGTGCATCCACCGGTCGACGTCGACACGTTCGTCGCGCAGCGCGACCGCGGAGATTTCTGGGTGTACGTCGGCCGGCTGTCCGCTTACAAGCGCGCCGACGTCGCCGTCCGCGCGTTCGCCCGTCTCGGCATGCGCCTGGTCGTCGTGGGCGAGGGACGCGAGCGCGCCGCGCTCGAGTCGATCGCGCGCGACAGCTCGCTGCGGCCGATGGGGAACATCGCGTTCGCCGGACGCCTTGACGACGCCACACTGCGCCAGCTGCTTGGTGCGGCGCGCGGTCTCATCTTTCCGGCGGAGGACGACTTCGGGATCGTGTGCGTCGAGGCGCTCGCGTCGGGTGCGCCCGTCGTCGCGCTCGCGGCGGGCGGGGCGCCCGAGATCGTGCGCGATGAGATCGACGGCGCGCTGGTCAGCATCGCGGAACCCGACGCGTTCGCCGACGCGGTGCTGCGCGTCGAGCAGCGGAGGTGGGACGTCGACGAGCTGCGTCGCTCCGCACGGCGTTTCGATGTGTCACGATTCCGAGACCGCATCCGCAGCGTCGTCGACGATGCGCACGCGCGCGGGCGGAGGATGCAGGGGATCGCATGAGCAAGCTCAAGGTCGACATGCATACGCACAGCGAATACTCGCCGGACAGCCGTACGCCGCTCGGCGCGCAGGCGGCGGCCATCAAGGCAGCGGGGCTGCACGTCGTGTGCGCGACCGACCACAACACGATCGAGGGCGCGCTGCGTCTGCGCGAGCTCGCCGATGGCTTCCGCGTGATCGTCGGCGAGGAGGTCAGCAGCCGCGACGGCGAGATCATCGGTCTCTTCCTGGAAAAGGCGATCGCGCGCGACCTGAGCGCGGAAGAGACGATCGCGCGGATTCACGATCAGGGTGGCCTGGTCTCCGTGCCGCATCCGTTCAGCCGCAATCGGAGGTTCCATCTACGGCGGTCGGTGCTGGAGCGCGTCTACAAGGATATCGATTGCATCGAGGTCTTCAACGCTCGCGAGGCGTTCACGCAGGACAACCTACGGGCGGCGGCGTTCGCCACAGACAGAGAGATACCCGGCGCGGTCGGCAGCGACGCGCATCGCGCGGCGGAGATCGGGCGCGCCTGGGTCGAGGTGGAGGACTTCGCGGGTCGTGACGACTTCATCGCCGCGCTGCGTGAGGGCAGCGTGGTCGGAAAGCTCACCGGCAACTACATCCACGTCTTGACGCGGCTCGACGTGGTGCGGAAGTGGTTGAACCGACAGCGCACCAAGAGCCTCAGGTGAGCCGCATGTCCCCGCCGCGGCGCGAAGACCCGGCGCACGTCGAAGACGCGACGATCGAGCAGCTCGCCGAGGTCGCGGGCCACACCGACGACCTTGCCGTACGCCGGCAGCTCTTCGGGATGCGCGAGCTCGTCTCCACGCTCATCCCCCTCGCCCTCATTGCCGTCTTCGCCCGCAACGTCGACTGGTCGGAGGCCGCGCGGACGATCGGCCGATCCAGTCCGCTGCTCGTCGCCTGCGCGCTCGTGGTCTATTACGCGACGTTTCCGCTGCGCGCGGCGCGCTGGGCGCGCCTCTTGCGCGAGGGTGGCGCGGACGTTGGGTGGCGCGATCTCGTGCGGATCCTGTTGCTCGGCTGGTTCGTCAACAGCCTCGTTCCAGCGAAACTTGGCGACCTCTACCGCTCCTACCTGGTGAAGCGCCGCTTCGGCATCTCGCTGTCGCGCACGGTCGGTGTCGTCGTCGCCGAGCGGCTCCTTGATCTCATCGTCGTATTCGGCCTGCTCGTGGTCGGCGGATACGTCGCGTTCGGTCGCACCGTTCTGCCGGATCTGTGGATCGTGTACGCGACCGGAGCGGTCCTCGGCCTCCTCATCGCGATCGGGCTTGTGGCGATCTACGCTCTCGGCCCCAAGATCGCTCGCTTCTTTCCGAGCGAGGTGCGGCGTATCGGGCGCCTGTTCCGCGAGGGTGTGCTGCACAGCTTCCGCGCTTTACCGTTCGCGGGACCACTCACGCTCATCATTTGGGGTGCCGAGGCGATGCGCCTCATGTTCGTCCTCTGGGCGCTCGGTCTGGAGCTGCCGGCGTCCGGCATCGTCTTCGTCGCGGTCGCGACCTCGCTCCTCACGACGGTGCCTCTCACACCGGCCGGTTTCGGCTTCGTCGAGATCGCGATGGTCTACGTGCTCACCGAGGGGTTCGGACTGTCGCAATCGAACGCCGTGGCCGTTGCCGTGCTCGACCGCGCGGTGAGCGTCTTCTCGGTGATCGTCGTCGGCGCAATTGTCTATGTCCGCTCCGACAGATCAGAGAGGGTCGGCGGCTAGTGGTGAGACGCGAAGCCGGCGGCGAGTGTCGCGAACGAGCATCGAGGCCGCGGGATGACGCGTGCGGTGCGGATGCGAACGGAGCGGGCCCGTCTTGCGAGAGAGCGACACCCGCCGCTGGCTGACGGGGCTCGCGCCACTAGACTCGCCGCCATCCGACCCCTCCTGATCGTGTCGGTCGCGGCACTCATCGTTCGCATCGCGAGCGCCGTCGTCGTCGCGCAGCC
>Ga0066710_100006829_pt1 | contig 10765 bp, 8 predicted proteins | sample GraSoiAngelo_159_FD_79666 | JGI IMG/M metagenome (GOLD analysis project Ga0066710, IMG submission 79666) | Grasslands soil microbial communities from the Angelo Coastal Reserve, California, USA - 14_1009_16_40cm | ecosystem: Environmental > Terrestrial > Soil > Grasslands | place: USA...
CCGAAGTGAGCGCCCCTGGGTCTTTGGTTTCCCATTGGCATCGCCCACTCCACATCACCTCCTTTCTTTCGTCATCCATGCTCACACGCGCGCGGCGGCGCCGTCAATGTGAGGTAGGTCGCAGATGAGATTGCTAGGGAACGTGGCGCAGCGGTAGGCGCAACCGAGCGGATTCGCCCGGCGAGGGAGCCGCTAGCTAACGCTCAGGGAAGGTATGGGCGCGGGTCGCGGGCCTGCCCGTTCACGATCGTCATGAAGTGGCAATGAGGGCCGGTCGTCCAGCCGGTCATGCCGACGTAACCGATGATCGTGCCGGCTGCGACGAACTGGCCGACTCGGACCGGCGGCCAGCGGCTGTCATCGAGGTGGCCGTAGAGCGTCGAGAAGTTGTAGCCGTGCGCGATGATCACGACGACGGCGGTGTCGCCATACGCGACGTACGGGCGTCCGACGGTGACGACCTGGCCAGACGACGCGGCCCTGATCGGTGTGTACATCGGCGCCGCGATGTCGAGTCCGTTGTGGAAGCCGCCCCACCGCGCGCCGAACGGTGACGTGATCGGGCCGACGAGGGGCCACATCGCGAGCTTCGATCCGTTGAACGCGCCAAGGCCGCTCTTCGACGCGAGCTGCGACGCGAGCATCGCGTACTGCGCCTCGGCCTGCTCGAGCCTGGCATTGAGATTTGCCGTCTCGCGGTTCGCCGCGGAAAAGGCACCTGCGGCCTGCGACCGGTTCGCATCCGCATAGGCGCGCTGCGCGTCGGTCTGCTCGATCGCGGTCTGCATCTGGGCGACGAGCTGGTCGTAGTTCGCTTTGTCCGCGGCGAGACCCTCACGCTGCGTCGCGATCTGCTCCTGAAGACCGAGGATCTCCCTCTGCTTGCCTGCGGCGTCGTCGAGCTTCGCCGCGGTGTCCGCACGCAGGCTCCGGATCTCGTTCGCGAGCTGCTGATCCTGGCGGTTCACGAAGATCATCTGCTGTACGCGGTTCGCGAATTCCGTCAGGGTGTGCGACGAGAGGAGCATTTCCAGCGGGCCGATGAGCGCCTGCCGGTAGGTCACGACGAGGTGCTTCGCATAGAGGTCTTCGCGTGCCACGAGCTGGCGCTGCTGCTCCGCGGCCTGCGCGTTCAGCGAGTCCGCGAGCGCCTTCGTCTCGTCGAGCTGGAACGCGACGAGCGCGAGCTGCTCTTCGGCGATCTGGATCTGGAAGCCCAGCGACTCGGCTTCCGTCTGGGCCGCGGCCTGCTGGTCGGCGAGCTCCGAGATGCGCGCATTCGCCGAATCGACGGCGGCCTGGAAGTGATTCGCGGCCTGCTTGTAGCGCTCGGCGTTCTGGCGGGACACGGTCACCGCACGCGCCAGCTCTTCCTTGCGGCGGAGAGCATCCTGGAGCGGGTCGTCGGCGGCGGCGGGGATCTGCTGACCGATGAAGAGGGCGAGCGCTGCCAGCGCGACCATGGTCGCGCGCAGTCCGCTCTTCCTCCACCCACCTCCCCGGCCATCCCGGGGAGCCATAGCCGCCGTATCGTCCCACCGCGGGCGGCCGCCGGTCAAGACGCGACGCCGTGTCATTTCGCGAGATGGGCGCGCACGGACAGCGTCGCCCCTCCTGCGCCGACGAGCAGCGCCACGCCCAGCACGCTCGCCGCGAGCTGGAATGCGAATTCGGGACCCAGTGAGATCGGCAGCGTGACCAGGAAGTCGAGCATCGCGCCCGTGACCGGGCCCGCCGCGGCGAAGACGATCGATAGCGCCACGACCGCGCCGAGCGTCCCGACGAGCATTCCCTCGAGGATGAACGGCCAGCGCACGAAGGCGTCGGACGCGCCCACGAGCTGCATGATCTCGATCTCGTCGCGACGCGCGTGCACCGCGATGCGGATGGTGTTGACGATCACGAACAGCGCCACGAACAGCATCATCGCGAGGATCGCGATGCCGCCGACGGACAGCACGCGCGTGATCGTGAGCAGCTGGTCGACGACCTGTGGATTGTCGATGACGTCGGCGATCACGCCGCCGCCGACCTCCGCGCGCAGCTCGTCACCGAACCGCTTGGCCTGACGCGCATCCGAGAGCTTCACCTCGAGCGACGCGGGAAGCGGATTCCCGTCGATGTTCGCGAGCACGAAGTCCTTCCGCCGGTCGGCGATGTCCTGCAGCCGTTTGAGCGCCTGCTCCTTGGTGACGTAATCGACGCGCGACACCGCGGGGTCGGCCTCGATCCGTGCCTTCAGCGCGAGGACCTCGGAGACCTTGGCGTTGTCGTCGATGAAGAGCGCGATCTCGACCTTCGATTCGAGCACGCCCACGGCCGCCTGCAGCCCCCGATCGGTGGTGAGGAAGAACGCGAAGAGCAGGAGCATCAGCGTCACCGTGAACGTCGAGGCCAGGCTCATGACCGGATTGCGCCAGAATCCCTGGCCCGCCGCGCTCAGGACGTACCCAACGCGCCTCATGCGGCGTAGAGGCCTTCGCGCTCGTCGCGCACGACCATGCCGTGATCGAGGTGGACGACGCGCCGCCGAAGGGCATTCACGATCTCGGCGTTGTGGGTGGCCATGACGAGCGTCGTCCCCAGGTCGTTGATGCGGGTGAGCAGCTTGATGATCTCCCAGCTCGTCACCGGGTCCAGGTTGCCGGTCGGCTCGTCGGCGATGAGGATGCGCGGGCGGTTCACGAGCGCGCGCGCGATCGCGGTGCGCTGCTGCTCACCGCCCGAGAGCTGGCTCGGGAAATGGTCGCGCCTCGCCGTGAGGCCGACCAGCGAGAGCGCCCGCTCCGTCTCCTCGCGGACGAGGCGCCCCTCGTGGCCGGTGACGATGAGCGCGAAGGCGACGTTCTCAGCGACGGTCTTGCGCGGCAGCAGCTTGAAGTCCTGGAACACGACGCCGACCTTCCGGCGCAGCCGGTGCACGCGCGACCGCGGCATGCGTCCGACGTCCTCGCCGTCGACGACGACGCGTCCGGTCGTTGCGAGCTCTTCGCGGATGAGGAGTCGGATGAGTGTGGACTTGCCGGCGCCGGATGCGCCGACGAGGAAGATGAAGTCCCCGGAGTCGATCCTGAGGTCGACGTCGCGTAACGCGAAGGTCCCGTTGGGGTAGCGCTTGCTCACGTCGTCGAGCGCGATCAACCCGTTGCCTTCCCTCTCAAAGCGTTGAGCCCGAAACGGCTGCCTGCTCGTTGTCCCGACCAAGCGACGCCCGAGTGCTCGACCGTCCGGGAGACCATATCGGCCCGCATGCGTCGAAACAACGGCCAAACGAGCGCAATTGGTACTGCTGCGACCGAATTCGTACGCGCGATTGACAGGTCCGGACCGCAAGTCTGCCTGTCGGCGCCGCTGCTACTTCACCGGAAGCTGAGTCTGCGTCGGCCGGGTCGTGGTGAAGGTGGCAATGGAGGCGATCTTCGCGTCACCGGTGGTCATCACCTTCACGCCCATCGTCGGTCGGCCCAGCACCCGGATCTGGTCCAGCGGCGTACGGATCACGACGCCGGTGGTCGAGATCAAAAGGATCTCCTGGCTGCCCTCGTCGACCATCTGCATCGCGGCGACCTCGCCCGTCTTGCCGCCCAGAGAGGCGAGGATCACGCCCTGGCCGCCGCGGCCCTGGGTCGGGAACTCCTCGACCGCGGTGCGCTTGCCGTAGCCGTTCTCCGTCACCGAGAGGACCTGCGTGCGCGGCCTCGCGATGCCCATCCCGACCACGGCGTCGCCCTTCTGGAGGCGGATCCCGGTGACGCCCTGGGTCGGCCGTCCCATCGGTCGGGCGTCCGAGGCCTTGAACGAGATGCCCTTGCCCTTGCGTGTTGCGAGGATGACGCGGTCGTCCTTCGCGCAGGCCGCGGCCCACGCGAGCTCGTCGCCCTTGCGGAGCGCGATCGCGATGAGCCCGGCGCGCCGGACGGTGGCGTACTCCGACAGAGCGGTCTTCTTCACGAAGCCCTTGCGCGTGGCCATCATCAGGAACTCAGCCGACGTCGTATCGCGCAGCGCGACCAGGGCCGAGACGCGCTCGCCCTGCTGCATCGCCTCGAGGATGTTCTGGATCGGCGTGCCCTTCGCGGTGCGGCTCGCGTCCGGCAGCTCGTAGACCTTGAGCGCGAACACGCGGCCACGGTCGGTGAAGACGTAGAGCTTGTCGTGGTTGCGGGCGATGACGAGGTGCTGAACGTCATCCTCGTCGCGTGTCTGCATCCCGATGACTCCGCGGCCGCCGCGGTGCTGCGCGCGGTAGGTCGAGAGCGGCATCCGCTTGGCGTAGTTGCGGCTCGAGAGCGTGATGACGACGTCCTCGTCGGCGACCAGCTGCTCGTCGGTGAACTGGCGCGGCAGGTCGTCGGCGATCAGCGTCCGCCGCTCGTCCCCGTACTTCGCGGTGAGTTCATCGAGGTCGGTCTTGATGAGTCCGAGGATGCGGCGCGGGCTGGCCAGGATGGACTCGAGCTCGGCGATGAGCTTGATGGTCTCCTGATATTCGTCGTCGATCTTCTGACGCTCGAGACCGGTCAGGCGGCGGAGCTGCATCTCGAGGATGGCCTTCGCCTGCAGCTCGCTGAGGCCGAACTTTTCCTGAAGGCTCGCGAGCGCGGTCTCGGGCGTCTTGCTCGCGCGGATCGCCCTCACGACCTCGTCGATGTGATCGAGCGCGATCTTGAAACCCTCGAGGATGTGCGCCCGCTCCTTCGCCTTGGTGAGGTCATGCTGAGTCCGCCGACGAATGACCGCCTGGCGGTAGTCGATGTGGTGCTGCAGGACCTCTTTGAGCGACAGGGTCCGCGGCTCCTGGTCGACGAGCGCGAGCATGTTGAGGTTGAAGGCGGACTGCATCGCTGTGTGCTTGTAGAGGTTGTTGAGTACGCGGTCGGCGCTGTCGTCGCGCTTGATCTCGATGACGATGCGCATGCCCTCGCGGTCGCTCTCGTCGCGGATGTCGCTGATGCCCGCCAGCTTCTTGTTCTGCACCAGATCCGCGATCTTTTCGATGAGCGACGCCTTGTTGACCGCGTAGGGCAGCTCGCTGACGACGATCGCCTGGCGGCTCCCGCGCATGTCTTCCACGTGCGCCTTCGCGCGCATGAGGATGCGGCCGCGGCCGTTGGCATAGGCGCGCCGGATCGCGTCGATGCGCTCCGCCTTGCCCGTTTCGACGTTCTTCTCCTCCTCGAAGCGGTAGATCAGACCGCCGCCTGGGAAGTCGGGGCCGAGGATCGTCTCGCAGAGGTCGTCGGTCGTGAGCTCGGGATCGTCGATGAGTCGCCGCGTCGCGGTCGCGATCTCCGTCAGGTTATGGGGCGGGATGTTCGTGGCCATGCCGACGGCGATGCCGGCGGAGCCGTTGACCAGGAGATTCGGCAGCCGGGCTGGCATCACGACGGGTTGCATGTGCCGACCGTCGTAGTTCGGTATCCAGTCGACGGTGTCTTTGTCGATATCCGCGAGCATCTCGTTCGCGATCGCCGCCGGCCGGGCTTCCGTGTAGCGCATATGCGCCGGCGGGTCATCGTCGATCGAGTTGTGGACGAAGATCCCCGCGGCGAGCGCGAAGTTCTGCGTGATGTCGACGGTGAGGTCGTACACATCGGCGCGTCCCGCCGGCTCGACCTTGGCGACTTTCTGCGCGAGGCTCGCCGGGATCGGGAACGCGCCGGTGCGGTGCAGGCGTTCGGGGATCGACGAACGCGCGAAGGGCATGAGCTGGTCCTTCGGTTTCAGCTGCTGCGCCTCGCGATACGTGCCGTCGCGGAGCATGAAGCGGTGGTCCGGCGTGCAGACGATCTCGGCGCCGGACTCGAGCGTGATCTTCACTACCGGATCGTTGCGGCGGACCAGGCGCGGCGCGCGCATCGGCTTGATGCGCACATTGCGATGCGCGTCGACGGTGAATACATCGACACGGGCGCCGCGGTGCGCCATCTCCACCAGCTCCGCGAGCGTCTTCTGTTCGCCGTTGTAGAGCTCGACCTTCGTGTCGCCGGAGAAGCAGCCGAAGTTCCCTTGGCCCTGCACGAGGGGATATCGGGCCGCGAAGTCCTGCGCGAGGCGCACGAGCGCGTCGTAGATCGGCACGTCGCCGTGAGGGTGGTACTTCCCCATCACGTCTCCGACGATCGCTGCTGACTTGCGGAGTGGTCGATCGCTTCGTAGCCCCATCTCGTGCATCGTGTAGAGGATCCGGCGCTGCACCGGCTTGAGGCCGTCCCGGACGTCAGGAAGCGCGCGCGCGACGATCACGCTCATCGAGTAGTCGAGATACGCCTGGCGCATCTCCTGCTCGAGCTCGATGCCGATCACGCGGTCGTTCTTGGGTTCGTCGATCACGTTCGGCCGTGCTCCCTGACGCGTTCTTCGGCCGCGACCGCGGCGCGTACGCGCGCGAATGCCTCGTCGGCCCGCGAGTAGCGGCGCTCGAGGTCCCGCCGGCGCTCATCCGGCATCCGCAGGAAGACAGCGTCCGCCTCCGCGAGGACCGCGCCGTCGCTCGCGCGCGACACGGTGCCGTGCGTCTCCATCGAGCGGCTGCGTTCGCGCACGACCTCGCCGGTCACGCGCAGCTCTTCACCCACCGGGACGGGCTGCTTGAACGTGACGGTGAGCCGAGCCGTGACGCCCCAGATGCCTTGATGGAAGATCGCCCAGCCCATCGTCTCGTCGAGGAGCGCGGTCACGATGCCGCCGTGCACCGTGCCGTCGTATCCCTGATGACGGCGGTCGGGGACGCAGCTTGTCTCCGCGCGCCCGCGCGAGACGTCGAAGTCGAGATGCATCCCACTCTCGTTCAGACGGCCGCAGGCGAAGCACCAGTGATCGAAGTCGACGCCCAGCTCCGAGAGTCGTGCCATCAGATGTCGAGCGCCGCCTTCTTCGCGTTCGCCATGATCCACTTCTTGCGGCCTTCGACCTCACTGCCCATGAGTTCGTCGAAGGCCAAGTCAGCCTTCTCGGCGTCTTCCAGCGTGACCCGCTTCAGCGTCCGCGTCGCGGGGTTCAGCGTCGTGTCCCAGAGCTGCTCGGCGTTCATCTCTCCCAGGCCCTTGTAGCGGGCGATCGCAGGTTCGCGGCCACCCTTCCCGTCGTCGGTGCCCTCGTCGCTGCCGACGGGAGCGTCTGCCTCGGCGTCGACGGCCGCTTCCGCGGCGCGGCGCCGGGCGCGAGAGGTGGCCTTGTCGCCGCCCTCGGCGTCCGACTTGTCGGCCGCGGCCTTCTTGCGGTCGTCGCGCTTGGTCCGCGCGAGCTGCTTCATCTCTTTTATCAGCTTGTCGCGCTCGTGGTCCGAGTACGCCCAGCGGATCTCCTTGCCGAGCTGGAGGCGATAGAGCGGCGGCTGACCGATGTAGATCCGCCTCTCCTCGATCAGCGGCTTGAAGTGTCGGTACAGAAGCGTGAGTAGGAGCGTACGGATGTGCGAGCCGTCCACGTCCGCGTCGCAAAGGAGGATCGTGCGGCCGTAGCGAAGCTTCTTCAAGTCGAAGTAATCGCCGATCCCCGTGCCGAGGGCGGTGATGAGCGCTTTGATTTCGTCGTTGCCGAGCATCTTGTCGGCGCGTGCCTTCTCGACATTCAGGATCTTGCCCTTCAGCGGCAGGATCGCCTGCGTCCGCCGGTCGCGGCCGCCCTTCGCGCTGCCCCCGGCGGAGGGGCCCTCGACGATGAACAGCTCGCACTTCTCCGGGTCGCGCTCCTGGCAATCCGCGAGCTTGCCCGGCAGCGAGAAGCCGTCGAGCGCGCCCTTGCGGAACACGTCGCGCGCCTTGCGCGCGGCCTCTCGCGCGCGGAAAGCGGTGAGGCACTTCTCGACCATGCGTTTCGCGTCGCCCGGGTTCTCCTCGAGGTACTGGCCGAGAGCGTCGTTGACCGCGGCTGCGACCTGACCCGCGACCTCGGCGTTGCCGAGCCGCGTCTTTGTCTGGCCCTCGAACTGCGGCTCCTTGATCTTGACGCTGATGACGGCGGTGAGGCCCTCACGCACGTCCTCGGAGGTGAGGTTCGCATCCGACTCTTTCAGCTGCCCGCTCTTGCGCGCGTAGGCGTTGATCGTTCGCGTGAGGGCGTTCCGGAACCCGGTGAGGTGCGCGCCACCGTCGATCGTGTTGATGTTGTTCGCGAACGTGTAGACCTTCTCGACGAAGCTGTCGTTGTATTGGAGCGCCACCTCGACGACCGTGTCGTTCTCGAACGTCTTTTCGACGTACACGGGCTTCGCGTGCAGGGCCAGGTGCGACCGATTCAGGTGGCGCACGAACGAGACGACCCCGCCATCGAAGTAGTAGTTCGCTTCATTCTCGGTGCGCTCGTCGTGCAGCGACAGGAAAAGCCGCTTGTTCAGGTACGCCGTCTCTCGCAGCCACTGCTCGATGACCTGCGCGTCCCACTCGATGACCGGGAACACCTGCGGATCCGCTGTGAAACGCGTCACGGTCCCCGTGATCTTCTCGGGCTCCGTCCAGGGAAGAGGCTGCGGCGCCGGCAGCTGCGGCTTGGTGGTCGTGCGCACCGCACCCGTCGGCTTCCCGCGCTCGAAGGTCTGCGTGTGGACCTTGCCGTCGCGGTGGACCTCGACGATCGTCGACGCCGATAGCGCGTTCACGACCGATACGCCGACACCGTGCAGGCCGCCGGAGACCTTGTAGCCCGCGCCACCGAACTTTCCGCCGGCGTGGAGGATGGTCATGACGACCTCGAGCGCGTCCATCGGCTTGCCCTTCGTGTCGCGCTGGGTCGGGTGCGGCCCGACGGGGATACCGCGGCCGTTGTCTGCGACGGTGATGTCATTGTTCTTGTGGATCCACACGTCGATGCGATCGCACGTGCCATTCATTGCCTCGTCGATCGAGTTGTCGAGGATCTCGCGTACGAGGTGATGGAGGCCGCGGATATCGGTCGTGCCGATGTACATGCCGGGACGGCGGCGCACCGCCTCCAGGCCCTCGAGGACCTGGATGTCCTTCGCGCTGTACGACCCGGGCGGCCTGCCGCCGTTGCCCGCGGTCTTATCTCCGCCGCGCGTCTTTACGTTCTCGTCGTCTTTTCTGACGGCCACGTGCTCTCCCTACGCCCGGCCGGCGCGGACCAGGAGCTCATACAGACGCTCGAAGTCCTCGTCGGAGTAATAGTCGATCGCGATGCGGCCGCCCTTGCGACCGCGGAGTACCTCCACCTTCGTGCCTAACGCAGCGCGGAGCTCGCTCGTGACCTGCGCGAGGTCGGGATCACCACCACGCAGGCGCGGACGCGACCGACCCCGTCGCGGCGGATGGACCATCTTGCGCGCCAGGGCCTCCGCATCGCGCACGGACAGCTGCCGCGCGATGATCGTCGCGAGCGCGTTGAGCGCATCCGAAAGAGGTAGCGGAAGCAGCGCGCGGAGGTGACCCTCGCTGATCTTGCCCTCGAGCACGGCGTCCTGCAGCGCCTGCGGCGCCGTGAGTGCGCGGAGCATGTTCGCGACCTGCGAGCGCGACTTCCCCACCCGCTCGGCGACCTGCTCCTGCGTGAGGTCGTACGTCTCCATGAGTAGCTTGTAGGCGCGCGCGGTCTCGATCGCGTTGAGGTCCGCGCGCTGGAGGTTCTCCACGAGTGCGAGCTCGAGACGGTCACGCACGTCGTCGCGCACGACCGCCGGGATGGTCATCTTGCCGGCGACGCGCGCTGCCAGTACGCGACGGTGGCCGGCCACGAGCTCGAAGGCGTCGCCCTCACGGGATACCACTATTGGTTGCAGGACACCATGCCGAGTGATCGACGCCGCGAGCTCCGCGATCCCCTCGGCGTCGAAGTTGGACCGTGGCTGCTGCGGATTGGGACGGATCCGCTCGAGCGGGATTTCCGTCGTGCCGACCGGCTGCAGGGTCGGCGCTGCCGCGCCGGGCGCCTGACCGAGAAGCACGTCGAGCCCGCGTCCCAGTCCAGTACGTGCCATCAGGCGATCGCTCCCGAGAGCGCGATCGGCTCACGCGCTTTGAGCCGGCCGGTGAGCTCGCGCGCTAGATCGGCGTAGGCCCTGGCCGCACGTGAGTGCGGGTCGTAGACGCTGATTGGCTTGCCGTGGCTTGGCGCCTCCGCGAGCCGCACGGTGCGGGGAATGCGCGCGCGCGCGACGAGCTTCGGGAAGTGTTTACGAACCTCGTCGATCACCTGCATCGACAGCCGGTTGCGACGGTCCTCCATCGTGAGCACGATCGCCAGGACCTCGAGCTTCTCGTTGAGACGTTCGCGGACCGCTTCGATCGTATCGAGAAGCTGCGCCAGTCCCTCGAGCGCGTAGTACTCGCATTGGACCGGCACGACTACGGCGTCGCCGGCCGCCAATGCGTTCACGGTGAGGAGGCCAAGTGAAGGCGGGCAATCGACGATCACAGTGTCATAGCTAGCCGTGCTGCGGAGCGCCTGGCGAAGGCGGTATTCGCGTGCCATCAGTGGGACGAGCTCCACCTCGGCGCCGGCCATGTCTGGACCCGACGGGACCAGGTCAAGGCCGGTGAGGGCCGTCGGCACGATCGCCTCGACGAGTGGGCGCTCTCGGAGTAACACGCCATAGATCCCATTCGCCCGCTCCTTGCTGATTCCGAGGCCGCTTGTTGCGTTGGCCTGCGGGTCAAGGTCCACGATCAGCACCTTTTGGCCGCGCTCAGCGATGGCCGCGCCGAGGCTGATCGCCGTAGTTGTCTTGCCCACCCCGCCCTTCTGATTGCTCACCACGAGGACCGTCATTTCGCCCCCTGTCACACGTGAATCACTGACGAGAGAACCTAGG
>Ga0066710_100006831_pt1 | contig 10764 bp, 12 predicted proteins | sample GraSoiAngelo_159_FD_79666 | JGI IMG/M metagenome (GOLD analysis project Ga0066710, IMG submission 79666) | Grasslands soil microbial communities from the Angelo Coastal Reserve, California, USA - 14_1009_16_40cm | ecosystem: Environmental > Terrestrial > Soil > Grasslands | place: USA...
GGGAAGGAGGAAGAGGTCGCGCGTTTCCTCGAGGGGGCGCTGCCGCTTGCCCAGCCGGAGGAGGCCACGACGGCATGGTTCGCGATCCGGATGGGTCCATCGACGTTCGGAATCTTCGACGTCTTGCCCGACGAGCCGGGACGTGAGGCCCATCTCGCTGGGCCTATCGCTGTCGCGCTGATGCAGAGAGCCGACGAACTCCTGACCGAGCCGCCGATGATCGAGAAAGTGGACGTCCTGGCAAGCAAGCTCAGCGAATAGGGGATCACGCTCCGAAACGTCTTCCGGACGTGGGCGCTGGTGGACGTCCTCTCCGGCGACGTGGTCGGGGAGATGGGACTGCACCTTCGCATCCGACGCACATTGGATCGGTGGGCTCGCGACGACGACTTCTGGGTCCGACGGTCGTCGCTGCTCGCAGAACTGACGCCGTTGAAGCACGGTGAGCCGTTCGAGCCGTTCGAGCCGTTCGAGCCGTTCGAGCCGTTCGCGCGCCGCGCGGACCCGATGCTCGAGCAGACCGAGTTCCTCATCCGGAAGGCCATCGGTTGGGTCCTGCGAGAGACCTCGAAGACGCGACCCGACGAGGTGTACCGCTGGATCGCGCCGCGCACGCAGCGGGCATCCGGCGTCACGATGCGCGAGACCGTCCAGTACCTCGACGCCACAGGGGCCGAGCGTCTGATGCGGACGTACAAGGAGGGCCGCCCTGACGCTTGGCGCGGCGTCCGACGGAGCGTCGGTCGGTTAGAACCGAGGTCTTGACGGGAGACCGCTCTCGCTGGCGTCACTCTTCACGGCCAGCACCTGATGGACCTGCGTCCTCCCCGCCTCGAAGTTGAGCGCCGAGGCCGCCATGCAAAGCCGCCAGAGCTGCGCCCTGCCTCGCCGACCTCCGCGGCGCAGGCGCCCGGGATCGCTCGAGGTTCTGGACCCACGCCCGGAGCGTCAGGGCGTGGTGCTCGCGCAGGCCCTCCACGTGTCGCACCGACTGATCGTGACGCCGGCCTCGCCCGCCTGCGCCACCGCCTCCATTCGCATGCTCGAGCAAGTTGGTCGAGCCCGTCACGCCTTCGGTAGCCCCATGCGGCGCAGGACCTGTGGACGGTGGCTAACTCCGGCTTCACCACGATGATGCGCGACCTCCGGATTCCCGGGGCGCCAAGGATTGTGGGACGGATTCGCGCAAGCCGTGTCGCGAAAACACCGCTCAGTCAGAGAAAAACCCTGCGGGTGAGCTTCGCCCTAGGATGTGTCACGTAGAGCCTCCTTGCTCGCGGATTCGACCCTGCCGAGCGGGGAGGCTCTCACTTCTTGAACAACGTGTTGGGGAACTACATCTAGACGTTGCCTGGCACGTCTTTCAGGTGTTCGGCCGATCCCTCGATCGCTGCCTGACCGAAGCCCAGGTGACGACGGCCAGGATCCCGATCGAACAGACGACGCCCGCTACGGTCCGGGCAAAGGCCGCTCCTCGAGCGAGCGTGCCCGCCGAGACGAGCGATGAGCCGAGCACCAGCGTCCCGAGCGAGAGCAGGCCGAGCCGGATCACGCGGCGTTTCGTCACCTCGGCCTCGTTGACGACGGGGGAACGAGCGTCGAGCGACCACATGACGAACTCTGTCAGAAGCAAGAGCCCCGTCGCGATGAAGGCAGCGCCGACATCGACCGGTCCACCTCCGATGTGCAGGACCGTGTACTCGGTGCCGAGCGCGACGACGCCCCACCACGTCGCGCCGGCCCAGCCGGCGAGGGCCACGAGCGTCGCGAGGACCCCGACCACGCCGAAGCCCCAGAGCCAGCCGGCGCGGTCGCTGCTAGCCAGCGCGGATACGGTCGCGAGCACCGCCGCGAGCCCGAGTGCGGCAGCCGCCGTGGCTAGGCGTACCTGAGACGTCCCCCGCGCCTTGATGCTTCCACCTCCCACACCGCTCGTTGCAAGTGGTCTCCGTCGCGCCACTCGGCAACCGAGATCCCGACGCGCCGAAGGTCGCGGTGCAGCGTCTGGCGCTCCATGGTCCAGATCCTGTGCGCGAGCTCCGACACGACGTCGTCCGACGGCGGGGGTTCGGTCGGTACGGGGGAGACATCGACGACCGCGACGTCGAACGCGCGACCGCGGAGATCGAACAGCGCGCCGACGCTCCGTTCGTCGAGCAGGGGCGTTACGGCGAGGACCAGCGCCTTCGGAGGAAGGGTGCGGATCGGGATCACGTCGATGCCCTTCCACGCGTAGTTCACCGCAACCTCGGTATCCAGGAGCGCTTCGATGATCCGGTACTCCTGACGGATCCCCATCCCCGGCATGAGCCAGCGGAGCACGCCGCCGAAGCTCACGAGCCCGACCCGGTCACGGCGTTCCAGGTACACGCTGACGATCGACGCCGCGGCGCGGACCGCACGCTCGACCGTCGTGGAGCTGCCCGTCCGAACGTCGGAGAAGGTGTCGAGGAACAGGACAGCGTCGGTGTTGCGTTCCGGGTGGTGCTCGCGGACCCACGGCGAGCCGCGCCGGGCCGTGGTCTTCGGATCGATCGAGTGCACGACATCTCCGGGAACGAACGGCCGCAGCCCCGCGAACTCGATCCCGTTCCCGACGCGCCGTGCCACCTGGTTGCCGGTGGAGAGCTGGGTCTGGGCCGGTCGGACCAGCATGCGGAGCGTCTCCGTGCGGGGGAAGACCCTGATCGGCCGGCGCGCATCGAGCCGGTCGTCGTACCGGAAAAAGTCGAAGCGATCGTGGGCGCGGACGTAGAGGTCGCCGAGCTCGTAGACGCCCCACCGGGGGAACCGGAGACGCAACGTGACGTTGCGGCTCCGGCCGCGCGGCAGGTGGAAGGCGAGGGCGGTGTCGTCGTCTTCGACGGAGATACCGCCCGGGAGCGGCAGGACCACCTCCACCCGCTCGACGTCGGTCTCGGCGGCGATCCGGACATCGAGCGGGATCGCCTCGCCTTCGACGAGGCGATCACGCTCGATGTCCACGCTGAGGGTGGTCCACACCGGCGGTTCGGCCGTGAGGAGACCAGCCACCAGGATCACCACGAACGGCGAGGCCATCACGACGAGCTCGGGACGGCCCGTCGCGAGCGCGCCGACCAGAAAGATTGCGGCGACCGACGCGAAGCCGGCCAGCTTGGGCGACGGGTGCCGAGTCACGCCCCGCCGCCCTCGGGCTCGGGCGGCGGGGCGGGGACGCGGTCCAGGACCTCCCGCACGATCGCATCGCCCTTGACGCCGGCCACCCAGGAATCGGGCCGGAGCGCGATCCGGTGCGCGAGCGCCGGGACGGCGACGGCCTTCACGTCCTCCGGGGTCACGAACTCGCGACCGGCGAGCACCGCCTTCGCTCGCGCGAGCTTCACGAGCGCGAGGCTCCCGCGCGGACTGGCACCGACCTGCACGCGGGGCGCCGACCGTGTCGCGTCGACGATCGACACGATGTAGCGTCCGACCACCTCCGAGACGAACACGTCTTCGACGGATCTCTTCATCTGCTCCAGGTCGGACGGCCCGACGACGGGCGTGAGCTGGACCTCGTCGGTCTTCCGCTGGAGCCGTCGTTCGATGATCCGCCACTCGTCGTCGTTCGTCGGATAGCCGACGCCGATCCGCATCAGGAAGCGATCGAGCTGGGCCTCCGGGAGCGGATAGGTTCCCTCGAACTCGATCGGGTTCTGCGTCGCCAGCACCAGGAACGGCGGCGGCAGGGGATAGGTCTCGCCCTCGATCGTGACCTGTCGCTCCTCCATCGCCTCGAGCAGCGCGGCCTGCGTCTTCGCCGGAGCCCGGTTGATCTCGTCCGCGAGCAGGACGTTCGTGAAAACGGGACCCCGACGGAACTCGAACGCCCCTCGGTGCTGGTCGTAGATCGTCGCCCCGGTGATGTCGGAGGGCACCAGATCCGGCGTGAACTGCACTCGTCCGAAGCCGAGCCCCAGGACGCTCGCGAACGACCGCGCCATGAGTGTCTTGGCGAGCCCAGGGACGTCGTCGATCAGCACGTGACCGTCGGAGAGCATGCCCAGCAGGATCATCTCGAGGACGTTGCGTTTGCCGATCACCGCTCGTTCGATCTCCGCGATGATCAGGTCGGAGAGCTCGCCGACCTCCACATGCGTGAGCGTCATCGCGAGAGGTCCTCGACGGCGGTCACGATCCTCCTGATGTTTTCGATCGGCATCCCTGGTCCGAACCGATCCTCCGGCGGCTCCTGGTCGGGCCGGAGCAGGTCCCACGCTTCCGCGCCGAGGAGCGAGCGCGCGGCCTCCGGGTCGGTATCCAGTTCGACGCCGTATTCGACGGCGAGCCGATCCGCGGCGAGCCGCCGGAGCCGCCGGCGGAACCGGTGGTGGAGCTCCAGCGCACGATAGGTCGAGGCGCCGACCTCGAACGCGATCCGGTCGGGCTCGGTGGCCCGAGGGATCGCCTCCCCACCGGGTTGGCCGAGCGCGCGGTCGAACGGGAACGGGCCCGGCGCCGAGGTGGCGACCCGGACCGCCTGGACCAGGAGCCGGATCACGAGCGCGCCGACGACGATCACGAAGATCTGTGCCGAGGCTCCCGCGTACCGAGGAACGGCCATCGCGGCGGTGAGCAGGACGACAGCGGCGAGCGTCAGCACGAGGGCCGAGCCCTTCCAGCGGAGGCGCGATGGACCGATCATGTGACCTCCGACATCAGCGCCGATCGGATGTCGAGGAAGCAGTCGATCGCTCGTCGCTTCATGGACACGTCGATCGGGCGATCGCTGAACCTTGCGATCTCGAACAGCTCCGTGAGCGACCGTGCGGGGGCGGCCGGCACCGCCAGCGTGCGGAGCGCGCCATCGATGTACTCGAGCGGCGTTTCCGAGGGACGACGCGGGATGCCCCCGCGGGCCAGGACGGCTTCCATCCGTGCGTAAGCGCGGATGATCGCGCGACGCGGGTCGGGGTCGCGCTCGATGTCGCCGATCGAGTCGTCGACCACACCGACCACGTGGCGCAGCAACTCGGGGAGCGGCTCCCTGTCGTCCTCGATGTTCGTTCGCCTCCGTGCGGCGAAGGCGAGGGCCGCCGCGGCTGCGGCGGCTCCCGCGGCGAACCCGACGATCACCCATGTGGAAGGTCTGCGTTGATCCTCCGCAGTGCCGCTCGTCAGATCCGACCCCGGCGCCGCGGTCGGCGTTGGCTGAGGTCCCCGGTCCTGACCGTTCCTGAAGGTCAGCAGCGGGATCAGGAAGACGGCGGCCACGATGAGCCACGCGAGCATCGAGACCCACCACGGCATGGGGGGCGGTGGCGGCTCCAACCCCTCGGCGTCCTCCTTGAGCCGGCGCCTGAGCCTCCGGACCATGACGATGAGCACGACGACCCCCGCACCCGACGCGGACGCGAGGACGGCGTTGAGCGTTCCGCCCACGCCCGGACTCAAAGTCCGGGCGGAGCCGCTCGCACCGCCGGTCCGCACCCCGGTCACGGCCCACGCGACCAGGGCCAGGAGGACCCCGACCACACCGATAAGCGCGAGCCTTCGGGAGCCGCTCGCGACCGATTGTCGGAGCCCCATCCGTGGAGAGATCGCCGCTCCTTCCCAGGTCGGGATGCCGCCTGCATCTTCGTGACGGTTCATGGAAGGCGTCAAGGAAGCCCGGGCCCTGCCGGCGCTTCTTAGACTGCTCGGCGTGGACCGATGGGCGACCTTCGATTGCTACGGCACGCTGATCGACTGGAACGCCGGGATCCGGGCGGCGCTCGCCGGGATCTGGCCGGACCATGACCCCGATGCGTTGCTCGCCTCCTACCACGAGGCCGAGCCCGGGCTCGAGGCAGACGGGACGCACTCGTACCGTGAGGTCCTGACGCAGGCGGTCTTCGAAGTCGGGGCGACCAGGGAGCTCGCCGTCCCGGACGGCGCCGGTGCCTCGCTGGCTGCCTCCGTACCGTCGTGGCAGCCCTTCCCCGAGGTGCCGGCGTCGCTCGGTCGGCTTCGCGAGGACGGGTGGCGGCTCGCGATCCTCTCGAACACCGACGCGGACTACTTGGACGCCTCGCTCAGCTCGATCGGCGTTCCCGTGGACGAGCGTGTCGTCGCGTCCGATATCGGGTCCTACAAGCCGGCGTTCGCCCACTGGGAGACGTTCTTCCGGCGGACCGGCGCCGACCGCGCCGGCCACGTCCACGTGGGCGCCTCGTTGTTCCACGACGTCGAGCCCGCCGCGGCGCTTGGGCTCCCGTGCGTGTGGATCAACCGGCTCGGCGAGTCGAGCCAGATCCCGAGAGCTGCGGAGCTCCCCGACCTGTCGGGGCTGCCCGCGACGCTCGAGCGGCTCGTGCCCGCGGGCTGATGGCCCGCGGCCGCGTCTGGTCGAAGCGGGTGGGAACGAATCCTGATCTGAAGGACACACGCTCCCGGAACTTGGCGTCCCGACGCGTCGTTCGCGGGTTCGCCTCGTCCACGTCCCGTCGTTCCAGGGAGGATCCCTTGCGAGGCGCGCGAGCTCGCGATCGTGCCCTGACGTCGGTGACGTCGGCCAAGCGGTCGTGGAAGGCCGCATGACGGTGCTCGGGGAGGCCTACCCCGCCGTTCCTTGGGACGCCATCTGTGGGGCGCGGCTCGACCGCAGCAGCTCGACGACGATGAGGTAGCTGCTCACGAGGAGCGCCGGGACGTACACGGTCACGATCACCCAGTTCACGCCGAGCGGATCGTCGAACACGTTGAACCGCATCGACTGGATGACGGCGTTCACCGTATCGAGCATCCCCACTGCGACGAAGACCCATACGAGCAGCATCGCGCGGGTCCACTCCGTTCGCAGGGCGAACAGGGAGATCAGCGCAAGCGCCGCCGTCACCATGTCTCCATACCCGACCATCTCGCGGAACTCCGCCGGGACGCCTGGACCCACCGAGCCCGGCGCCAGGATGGAGCCGCCCACGATGCGAAATACATGGATCCAGACCAACGGCACGAGCGCCGCCCCAGGGGGGATCCGTCTGAGTCTGGGCACCGCGTACCATCGCGCCGCCAGCGCGTAGGCGATCAGAGCGAACGTGAATTGGATGCCGAACAGGACGATAGGTTCGATCATCGGCGTCTTCAGCGAGCCGGAGGCGCCACGCCCAGCTGGCCAAGCAACGAACCCATGTCGAATACTCCCCAATGCTCCGAGATGAGACCGCCCTCCGTGAACCGGCACACGTCCGACGCGAACACCGAGAACGACTTCCCGGTCGCTGGGATCCCCATGAACGTTCCGCGGTGGGTCCCGCGCATCACGTTGTGCGCGGCGACGAGGTCGCCTTCGGCCACCATGTGCTCGTTCTGGAAGGAGAGGTCGGGGAACGCCCCGATGAACATCCGGAACAGGCGCTTGAATCCTTCGCGACCCTCGGTGAACTCGGCGGGCAGGTTGGGGTCGTGATCCGGGCGGTCGGGCGTGATGAGCTCATCCGCGGCGTCGACGCGATGACCGTTCATCACCTCGTCGTACAGCCGCTGGAGGTTCTGCTTGTTGCGTTCGGGATCCATCGTCGTTCCTCTCTCGCCTCGTCTACCGGGGCGTCCTTGCCCATGCGTCAGGTTCGGGAACGCCGCCCTCCGCCGCGACGATGAGCCGTGGAAGGTAGTGGTCCCACCCTTCGGAGCTGCCTGCGCGGATCTCGTCGGGGACCCCGCTGTGCACCAGCCGCACCCTCGTTCCGGCGCCTTCGGGGACGAGGGTGACCTCGACCGTCGTCGAGCCCGGCGGAGCGGGAGAGTCCTCCGATTCCCAACCGAACGTGAAGACCACCCGGTGTGGTGGGTCGACCTCGACGTATTCGCCGCGCGCCACGTCGTGCCCTGTCACGTCGATCCGGAAGACGCCGCCCGGTCGCGGGTCGAGCGTCGCATCGACCGCCTTCCAGACGACCATCTTCTCGGGGTCGGTGAAGTACGGGAAGACTTCGTCGGGCGGGGCCGCGATCACGACCTCGCGCACGATGTCGGGAGGGGCGGTCGTCACGCTGATCCGACCGCCTTCCCGGACTCGGCCGCGTGCTTGATCGCGAGCAGACCCTCTTCCCAGAAGCTGTCCAGGAATCGGCGGAGCTCCAGGAGCGACTCTGCGCGAGCGCTGTAGAGGCGCTGCGTGCCCTTGCGTCGCTCGTCGACGAGGCCCGCTTCACGCAGGACGCGGAGGTGCTTCGAGACCGCCGGGCGGCTGATCTCGAAATGCCGCGCGATGTCGCCAGCCGGGCGTTCCTGGCTCCAGACGAGGCGAAGGATCTCCTGCCTGCGAGGCTCCGCTATCGCCTTGAGTGCGAGCTTCATCGCGACTCACCGTAAACGTCGCGTTACGTATCCGTCAAGTTACGAAGTGCCGGAGTAGAGGGGTCTCAGGGTTGACAGGGGCCATTGCCCATTCACGGCGAACCCGACCCCTGGCTCATGGCAAGCGCTTCTTTGCCCCTACTCTCGGATGAGCTGGTCTACGTCGAAGACCGACGGCAGGACGAGGTACCCGACGATCACGAGCACGATCAGCGCGAGGGCGACGACAACGCGAGTGAATCGCTCACCGGGCCATAGCGTCGCCCCAACGAGCACTGCCGCGATCAGTCCGACAGGGAGCCAGAGCGTCGGATATTGCACGTCGCCGAGCACCACGTGACCTTGCCACGCCGGACCCGGGCCGAACCGGCCGCCGCACGGAATCGCCACGCCGACGACACACGGCCACAACGCGCGTGGATCGCGGCGAGGACCAAGAACCTCCTCTCCTGGGGTCGCGCCGGCCATCGGCGGCTCCAGGTACATCCCCCATCCCTCGCCCAGCCCAGGGTCGAGTCGTTCGAGACATCGACGTCGACCACCAATCTCGCGTAGGCATCTGCGCGTCAGCCGAGAAGGGCGCTCACGTCAGACCGATCGACGAAGCTCGCCCTGAGGTCGTCATCGAGCGTGTCGGCGATCGACCCGATGATGCGTCGGGCCTCCATCACCAGCTCGGCGTGCTCTTCCTCGCCGACCACCCGACCCAGCTCGGCGAGGATCTCCCACAGGATCCGGCGGTGCCCAAGCCCGTCGGCTGCTGAGCGAGCTTCCCGGAGCGCTCGGTCGGCCTCGGACGTCCTCTCGAGCGCCGCGAGCGCGCGTCCTTTCAACAACATGGCGTCCTCGGTGAACGGCCGGATGCCGGCGCGGTGCAGCCGGTCGAGGACAGCATCCGCCATCTTGACCGCGCCTTCATGATCCCCCCTCGCGTCGGCAACCCGTCCTCGTACGAGCGGCACCAGCACCGACGCCTCCGAACGTAGGGGCTCGGCCGACAGCTCCACGTTGCTCTCCGTGAGCGCGGCGTCGGCCTCGTCGAGTTCGCCCGCCAGGAGGTGGATCTCGGCGATCGAAGCCAATGCCCAGGCTTGCGCGCTCGGCAGACGTTCGGTCGCGACATCCAGCGCGACGCGCGATGCCTCTCGAGCGCGCTCTTGGTCACCCAGATAGGCGAACGTGACGGCGAGCGTCGCACGCGTCCTTACCAGCGGAGCCAGGAACCCGGCGCGCTCGCCCAGGTCGATGGCCTCCCGCATCACGTCGATGGCGGTCCCCACCTCACCGCGATCCAGGTAGACCTCGAAGAAGCTCATGGCCGCGTGCGCCTGCCCCCACAGGTTCCCGATCGATTCGGCGACGGATCGCCCCTCCCGGCCGAGTGCGAGCGCCTCCTCATCGTTCCCGGTCAAGCGGCTGAGGGTCGCCGAGCTCGCGAGGGTCTCGCAGAGCATCGGGAGGTTGCCGACCTCCCGCCAGAACGAGCGGGCCTCTTCTAAGCTCTTCCGCGCGGCTGCGAGGTCGCCGATCGCCGTGTAGAGCCTCCAGATATCCGTAAGCGTGAACGCCACCTGTTCGCGCGCGTCCAGCTCGCGCGCGAGCGCGAGGGATCGCTCGCCGGCCTCCACGGCCTCCCCGTTGTCGCCGCCCCCGAAGACGTTCAGGTTCATCAGGTTCCACAGCGCCTTGGACTCGGCCTTGCGGTCGCCGAGCTCGCGCGCCAGCGCCACGGCCTGCTGCGAGGCGCGTCGTCCGTCGGCGACGTCGAACTTCGGGGTGGGCGTCGTGAACAGGGTCGTCAGGGACATCGCCGCCTGGAGCTCGGCCGCCCGATTGTCCGAAGCCTCTGCGTGCGCCCCCATCTCCTCGTAGTTCGCCTCCGCTTCGTCGTAGCGCCCGGAGAGCTCGAGGGCCCGGCCGCGGTTCGGATAGAGGTGCGAGAGAAGGTCGTCCTCGGCGCCGAGCCGTCCCGCCGCCTCGATAGCAGCGCCGTAGTGCGTGACCGCGTCGGCGTTGGCGTAGAGCCTTGCCGCATGGTCGCCGGCCATGCGCGCGTAGCGAAGCGTTCGCTCATCGTCGCCCGATTCGTGGAAGTGGTGGGCGAGCACGGGCGCGAACTCCTCGAGCCGGTTGGCATACAGCTGCTCGAGCGCGGCCCCAACGCGCAGGTGGAGCGCGCGCCGGTCACGCAGGAGGATCGTCTCGTACGCCGCCTCCTGCGTGAGGCTGTGGTGGAAGGCGTACTCCCGATCGGGCTTCCCGGGGTCCTCGCGGATCAGCCCGGCCCGCTCCAAGGTGTCCAGTCGCCCGCGGAGCTCCGCACCGTCGCCGGCCACCGCGCCCAGGACCGGCTCGTCGAAGGAGCGTCCGATCACCGAGGCGAGCTGCAACGTGCGCCGCGCACCCTCATCCAGGGTGTCGAGGCGCGCCGTGATCGATGCTTGGAGGGTGGCCGGGATCGTGTCA
>Ga0066710_100006833_pt1 | contig 10764 bp, 7 predicted proteins | sample GraSoiAngelo_159_FD_79666 | JGI IMG/M metagenome (GOLD analysis project Ga0066710, IMG submission 79666) | Grasslands soil microbial communities from the Angelo Coastal Reserve, California, USA - 14_1009_16_40cm | ecosystem: Environmental > Terrestrial > Soil > Grasslands | place: USA...
CAGAACGGTGGGGGAGAGCTTTTCGGCCATGGCCATCGCCTTCTTGAAGTTTTTCTCGCTCTCTCCCACGTACTTGTTGTAGAGACCGGCGGGATCGAGCTTCAGAAGCGGCAGATTCCATTCTCGCGCCACCGCCTTGGCGCACAGGCTCTTGCCGCATCCCGGGACACCCAGCAGCAGGACCCCCTTGGGGAATGCCAGTCCGAACCGCGCCGCGCGGTCCGGGTCGTCGAGGAGGGCCCGCCGCTCGGCCAGCCACTGCTTCAGCCCGGCCAGATCGGCGATTTCCGCCATCCCCTCCTCGACGGGGCAGTACTCCAGCACCCCCTCCCGCTCCACCACCGCCTTCTTGGCATCCACCACGGCGGCGATGTCTCCGGGCGAGAGCTTTCCATCTTCTACGATGGACTTCGTGAGGATGCGCTCCGCCTCCATGAGGGTCAGTCCCTTCAGATTGTTCAGGAGCCGCGCAAAGTCCTCGGACCTCATCTGCACCTGGACGGGCATGCGCGACGAGAGGTCCTTGAGGATCCGCTGGAGAAGATCTTTGTAATCAGAGAGCTGGAGGCTGGGAAGCTTGAGCATGGCGGTCATCGCCTTGATCGGCTCGGGAAGCACGAGCCCCACACCGGTCAGCACCAGCGCGCCGGAGGATCGGGAGAGCGGCTCGGCGGCATCCTTGAGTCGCTCGGCGAGCAGCTTGTCTTCGAGGTCATCACCCAGCCCCTGGAAGTAGTAGAGAGCCGGGAGCCGGGAAGATTCCACGGTGGCCAGAGCTTGACCGGGATCGGACGTACCATAGATCGGCGAATCGCCACCGTCCCGGCGCAGCCCCTTGGTACGGCTCCAGAGGAAGAAGGGGAGTGGGAGCTGGGCGGCAAGCCGGCGCAGGAGCGTCTCCGCCCTGGTCGCCTCGGTCGTCTCCAGGACGATGATGGCGTAGCGGGATTTGATGAGGAGCTGAAGATCTTTGAGAGGATCTCTCGCGGGCATACACTCTCGTGGGGAGAATTCCGCAGCTGGACGGCGCGAACATAGCGGAATTGAGGTTTAATATCAACCCCTTCGCAAACGGGAAGCTCGGCGAGAGGACAGCATGGAACTGGCGCTGGAAACGCGCGGACTCAGGCGCGCATTCGGCGAGGTCATGGCCGTGGACGGCATCGATCTCGCCGTACCGCGGGGTACCCTGTACGGCTTTCTCGGGCCCAACGGCGCCGGCAAGTCGACCACGATCAAATGCCTTACGGGGCTGCTGCGCCCGTCGGGCGGGTCGATGCGCATCTTGGGGATCGATCTCGAAAAGGACCCGGTGGCGGTCAAGCGTCGTGTGGGTGTCGTGCCCGAGGACCTGGCTCTGTTCGATCGCCTCACCGGGGCGGAGACGCTGACCTTCGTGGGTCAGGTCCACCGCCTGGACCGGATGACGATCCGGTCCCGCTCCGGCGAGCTTCTGGAGCTGATGGATCTGACTTCCGTCGCCGACACCCTGGTGGCCGACTACTCCCACGGCATGCGAAAGAAGCTCGCGCTGGCGGCGGCCCTGCTTCCGGGCCCGCACCTGCTGTTTCTCGATGAGCCGTTCGAAGGGATTGATGCCGTGGCGTCCAGACAGATCAAGGATCTCTTACACTCTTTCGTGAGGCGAGGCGGGGCGGTCTTCCTCACTTCCCACATTCTGGAGATCGTGGAGCGTCTCTGCAGCGACGTGGGGGTCATCACCCGGGGGAAGCTGGTGGCGCAGGGATCGCTGGAGAGCCTCCGGGCGGGCAGCGAGGACGGCAAAACGCTGGAGGAGATCTTCCTCGACCTGGTGGGGGCGCGCGACGAGAGGGCCCCGGCCATGGAGTGGCTGTCGGGATGATGGATATCGCTCGGGTGATGATCTGGCTGCGCTGGCGACTGCTGGCCAACCTGCTGCGGCCCACCAGGAAGCGCGATACGATGGAGCGCGCCTCCCGCGCGTTTCAGGTCATCGGTCCCATCGTCCTTTGTCTCATTCTCATCCCGGCCATGATTCTCATGGGAGCTCTCGGGGTGCTGGCCGGATGGTTCCTGCCCCAGCCCGGAGATTTCCATCATTCCGTCGTCATCATCCTCCGGGCGTTCCTGGTCTTCGAGACCCTCCTGACGCTTCTGGCGCCGCTCCTCAGGGCGGCGCAAGGCTCCACCCAGAACCTCACTCGATTCCTCCTGCTTCCCATTCCGATCAGGGCGCTGTACGTCACCGAGACGTTGGGGGCGTTCGCGGATCCCTGGCTGGCGATCTTCACTTCGGCCGCGTTGCTGCTGCCGGTGGGTTTGGCGCTGTCGGGGGAGTTCGCGTCGGCAGGAGTGGTGTTGCTGGCGGGTGTTGCGGTGCTGGCATGGATGGCGGGTTTGGGGACGCTCTCTGCTTCGCTGGCGAACCTTGTCTTCCGTGACCGGCGGCGCGGGGAGCTGGCCACTTTTCTCCTAATGGTCTCGCTGGCCTTGATGGGGTTCGTGCCCGGGATCCTTTCGACGTTCGAGCCATCGCGGCGCCGTCCGCCCGACACGAAACAAATCGCACCGAGGGCGGAGCGGCCGCCCGCCCTCTGGGAGAAGAGGCACGAAGCGCCCGGCTGGTCCAGAGGTTCACTACCCGCCTGGGCCTTGGTGTTCCCTCCGGAGCTCTACGTGAGGAGCGTGGCGCAGGCAGCCGACCGAGGGGCGGCGGCGGGGCTGTTGCCGCTGGGGCCGCTTCTGCTGGCTGCGGCGGGAGTGCACTGGGTCGGAGCGCGCGCCTACCGGAGGCTTCTGGAAACGCCGGAGAGGGCGTCCCCGCGCCGGCGGGGGGAGAATTCTACCGTCCAGTGGCCGCGTCTGCCCTTTTTGGAGGCTCCGGCCTCCGCGGTGGCGGTGGCGCAGGTGCGGCTCGTCTTCCGCTCGGTGCAAGGGAAGATTCAATTCTGCATGATGCCCCTGGTGATTCTGGTGCTGGGAATCCTCTGGCTGCGAAGGCCGCACGAACTCGCCCCGCAGGGAATTCCCCTCCCAGTGGGGCTGCTCCTGGCCGCCTTTGCGATCTTCCTCACCCTCATGACTCTGGAGGGGACGCTACTGAACCAGTTCGCCATGGACCGGGCGGGGCTGACCTTGGAATTCCTTTCACCCATTTCGGACCGGGATCTGATCTTGGGCAAGGCCACAGCCAGCGCCATCCTGGCGGCAAGCCGGGCGCTCCCTGGCATGCTCATCGCCGCCGCCGTCGCGCCGGGCGGCTCTCTTTTCCTGTGGCTCTGCCTGCCGGCAGCAGCGGTGGCCCTCTTTGCCGTCATGGCCCCGGTGGGTGCGATCCTGTCTGCCCTGCTCCCGAGGTCCGTGGACCCGGGAAGAATCGGCAGGGGAAATCAGCCCCATCCGGCCGCTTCGCTGGTCGGGATGCTTTGCAACCTGCTCGCCACGGGACCCGTCGCGGCCCTGGCCCTCCTGGCCGTGCTGCTCCTCAAGAGCCCGCCACTCGCTCTCCTGCTCGTCTCCGCCTGGGCAGGTCTTGCCCTCCTGATCTCTTTGCCGTTGCTGCGCCTGGCCGAGCGGCTCCTCGGCAGGCGCCGGGAAAACTTGGCCCTGGTCGCCCAGGGACGCTAAGGAAGCAGCAAGCTTGCTTCAGGGGCAAGCGGTTATTTCACCAGCCGCTGCTTCATCCGGTGGATTCCGAGCAAGCAAACGGGGATCGTAGCGCTGGCGAGGTCGAGCAGGTCCCCAAGGATCCGCGCCGGCAGGCGCCCCAGGCAGGCCTCGCGCATGACGATCGCCACGTGGATGAGCGGGACTATTCGAAGATTTTCGGGGCAAGCCCGCTGTGAATGATGCTTATTTTTCCGGATCGGGTGTCCAGGGTCCCGAGCGTGGCCTGGTGAGCGGCATCAGGGACCCGCGCCACCAGGGCGACTCTGGTTCTCAGCCAGCCCAGGGGGCGCCAGCCCGCTTCGATGGGTTGCGTGCCACCCCGAAGATCCATGACCAGATCGGGAAGATCTGCGCGACTCGCCCGCCGGACGAGCAGTTGATCCCCATCCGGGGAGAATTTGATGCTGAACGTCGTGCCCTCCAGATCCGAGAGGACCGTGTCAACGCCACGCTCCAGGTCCCGAAGGTGAACCTGCGAGTGGCGGCGTCCGGGGCCCGGAGGGGTGGAGCAATCGGCGTAGGCCACGAGGCGCTCCCCTTGGTCGAGGGAAGCCGCAAAGCGACAGGCATGAGGGCTGATGTTCTCCGTGGTCCCCGTGCGCGCATCCACCAACTCGAGCTCGCAGCCCGAGTGGGGGTCTTCGGCTTCCTTGGTGAAGACTGCAATCCTGCGCATGCCCCGAGGGTTTTCCAAACCGCGTGGGAGCGCAGTGGATATGAACCGATCAAAAAGAATCCGTGTCTTTCGAGTGTTCAAATTCCAAGCTCCGATCAAGGTGTGCTCCTTGGGGAGTGGACCGAACCTACCGTAAAACAACAGTTCGCCGCCATCCTCTGACCAGCCAAGCATCCTTCCTCCCCGGAAGGGGGTGGACTCCAGAGAGTAAGTCTCCCGATCGGGGGAGTTCAGGCGAGCCAGCAGAATCTTCTCGCCGTCGGTCACGGCGACTCTTTCACCGTCCGGGGCGAAGGCTGCCGTCCAGAAATACCATAGGGAGGCCCCTTCGCTGGGCAGGCCTGACAGAATGGCTCGATCCGCGGAGCCATCCCATCGCATGACCCGGAGGTCCAGAGATCCGATCGGGAAGCCCAGGAAGTTCCGCGGGGAGAAATAGGCCACCCATTCTCCATTGGGAGAGAAAATCGGACCAAAGGCCAGGTTCCCCCTCAGCCGCCTCCGGCCGCCTCGGTCGATGGGAATCATCCAGACTTGCGGCGTGCGCGGGTAATCGATCCAAACCGTGGTGGCCACCCGATCGCCGCGGGGGCTGATTTCGACGTCCGTCAGAGCGGCCCGCGTGGACTGGAGAACGCTCTTGGCGTAGGCGAAAGGCAGTGTCACGCCCGGAAAGCCCGCGACAATCAAGGCAGCCGCCGGCAGCACCGCCCGGCGCAAGGCTTGGCCGCGCAGCAATTCGCCGCGCGCAAATATCAGCAGCGAAGCTCCCAGGATTAGAGCACCGAGAAAAAGGAGTTGTGCACCAAGCCAGAGAGGCTCCACCCAGGGCGCGGGATCCAGGTGCCACCAGACCAGGAGCGACCCCAGCAGGCACGCGGATGCTGCAAGAATGCCTGCCGCCGCCGCGGTCAGCGGCCGGGAGACCAGGGTGGAGAAGAAGACCGACCAGGAGAGAAAGAGGAACGCCATCCCGAAGGCCAGAGTGGCGAAGAAAGCGGCCCTATTCGAGAGAAAGGAATCCAGCATGGCCGCTAGGTCGGCGGACGGAGCGGCGAAGCGACGCAGCAGCAGGGCCACCCCAAGAGAGCCCGTCATGATCAGCAACACCGTGCCGGTCCCCACCAGCACCTTGATCGCCCAGGCCCGGAAGCGGGAGACCGGTCGGGACAGGAGAAACCCCAAGGTCCCTTCCCCGACTTCGCCCGCCACGGTGGACGCGCCAGCCGCGGCGGCGAAGAGCGGCCACAAGAGAATCGCGAGCAGGATCAGATAGGCGTCAAAGAGCGTGGAGGAGTCCAGAGTGTAGGTCATGATCGAAGCTCCTCCCATGATGAAGAGCGGCAGGAGTCCCGCCAGAAACAAACCGGTGAGCGCGATGGGACGCTGCTCGCGCCATTCCTTCCAGAGAAGCGCTTTAAGCATGGGTAGGGGCTCCCTTGACGACTTCTATGAAGATCTCTTCGAGGGACAGATCGAGCACCTCCACCGCCGCCGCACCGTTCTCGGCAAGCCGGGCGGGGAGATCCGGGGTGAAGCCCTCGACGGTGAGCAGGGCGTAATGCGCGTTGCGCTCCGCGCGGACCAGCCCGGGGACCGGAAAGCTCTCCGGAATCTGGTCGGGGTAGACGGCGCGCAGTCTCTTATAGGTCGCCTTGAGTTCCTCGAGATTGGAGCGCAGGCGAAGCCTGCCCTCGTGCAGGACGGCCACCTCGTCGGCCACCCGCTCCACCTCGTGCAGGAGTTGCGTGGAAAAGAAGACCGTTCCCCCTTCGGCATGGACATTGGCTATCATCGCCTCGAGGAACTCGCGGCGGACCACCGCATCCAGCCCCGAGGTCGGATCGTCCAATATCAAGACGTCCGGCCGGGAGCCCAGGGAGAGGACGAGTCCCACCTTCGCCTGCATTCCCCGCGACAGCTCCCTCAGCTTTCGCTCACGGGGCAACCCGAGCTGGTCCACCAGGCGCTTCTCGAGATCTCGGTCCCAGGAGGGGTAGAACGAGGCATTGAATCGGAGGATTTCGTCCACGCTCATCCAGGGGTAGTATTCCGGCTGTTCGGGGAGATAACCCACCCGGCGCCGGAGGGCGACCGAATCGGACACCGAGTCCAGCCCCACCACGGACAATCTTCCGCTCGTGGGCCGGATCAGGTTCAAGAGCGCCCGGATGGTCGTGGTCTTTCCGGCGCCGTTCTGGCCGAGGAATCCGAAAACCGATCCGGCGGGGACTTGCAGACTTAGTTCCTCCACGGCGGTCCTATCTCCATAGTGTTTGGTGAAGCGCTCCATAACGATGACAGACTGAGTCATGTCCAGATTGCTCCTCTAGGACTTCCCCGTGGATTTCGGTCGATTCATTTCGAAGGCATGAAGACGTCGCTCCAGCAGGGAAGCGATTTCCGCAGGCGGAATGTTCAAGTGGTGCGCTTCCACGAGCAGGCGATCAGCCAGGCGCTCCAATCTGCGGAACCGTTCCTGCCGGGACCAGCGCGAGCTCCCGGCTGCGACGAAGGTGCCGTGGCCCGCCCGCGTGGCCAGCACTCCTTCCGCTTCCAGCATCTGATAAGCCTTGGCCGCAGTGTTCCGGTTCACGCGCAGCGAGACCGCGAGATCCCGGACCGAGGGGAGCTGGTCTCCGACACGCATCCCGCCCGAAGCCACCAGGGCCTTGACCTGCTCCACAACCTGAGCGTAGAGGGGCGTCGCGCTGGAAGGGTCGAGGTGCAGCTGCAAGGGACCTCCCGATCGAGTGTCCTACTGTCCTATGACTGTATAGGACCCAGGAGGGGTGCCGTCAAGCGGTCTTTCCGGGAAAATCAGGGAAATTCGGGAGTGCAGCTCAGGGAGGGCAGGGCAGGGCGGAGAGGGTCCGCGGGGTGCCGCCGGTCCCCGTGCCGGGGCTTGTCTGTTGGCCGGCGGAATTGAGCCCGGTGACCAGATACGAGAAAAGAGCCCCTGGGGGTGGCACGCTGGGATCGCCGCCGGGCCAGAGGTTCACGGTATTCTGGAAAACGCAATCGAACGTGCCGCTCCCATTCCCCGGGGAGCGATACACGTGATACTGCGCGATGGGATGGCCCGAAGTGGCCTGGAGGTCCTCCCAGGTCCAGTCGGAGGACCCCGGGGAGAAGGGTGCGGCGCCGACTCCCGAGACCTGCAGATTGGGAAGGATCGGCACGATCTTGTAGATCTCGCCTCCGCGGTCCGCGATGTAAATTTCGCCGCGGGCGTCCTCTCCGAAAGAGGTGATCAGATTGATCGCCGCCCCTCCGCCGGGCGCCAGCTCCGCCGTCTGATCGCGGAGGTCGGTGACCGCCCCGGCGACGATGCGGAAGGACTTGATGAAGGCGGCGCAGAAGTCGGCGTAGAAGTATCGTCCGGAGAGTCCGGACATCCGGCAGCCGCGGTAGACGTAACCGCCGGTGATGGAGCAGGCCCCTCCGGTGTGGGAGTATTCCAGGATTGGGAGGATCGGATTCGGAATGGAGTTGCACGCCCCGCTGCTGCCGCACGAGGGGTTGGGACAGTGGGTTCCCTCATAGAGGACCCATGCGTAGTTCTCGCCGGGGGAACGGGGCGCGGGGCGGTAGTCGATCTCCTCCCACTGGTTCTGGCCCACGTCGGCGATGTAGAGGTCGGAAGACAGCCGGTCGAAGGAGTAGCGCCAAGGATTGCGCAGTCCCAGGGCCCACGTCTCAAGCGAGATGGGAACGGCGTCCACGTCCAACCGGAGGAGCTTTCCCAGGGGCGAAGCAGGGTTCTGAGCGTTGCCGGATGGATCACAGCCGCTTCCACCGTCGCCGGTACCGACATAGAGATGGCCGTCGTCCGGGGCGAAAGCCAGCATCCCTCCGTTGTGGTTTCCGAACGAGGGATGGGGAAAGGTCATGATCACCTGGCGGGTGGTCGTGTCGGCCAGATCGGGGTTCGCGGAATCGCGAGTGTATCGGACGAGCAGGTTGTCCGTGCTTCCGGCTGCGGTGTGATAGATGAAGAAGATGCCGTTGGCGGCGTAGTCCGGATGAAAGGCCAGCCCCAGCAGGCCCTCCTCGTTGTCCCCGCCGTCGGCAGGAGATCGGGTAAGGGCGCTTACGTCCAGAAACGCGGTCGGCAGCAGTGCCCCGTTCTTGACAATCCGGATCGTCCCGTCCTGCTCGACGATGAACAGCCGCGTGACGTCCCCAGGCGGAGCGCCGACGAAAACCGGGTTCAGGTAGGTGCCTGGCACCCGCACGGTAGTGAGCGGCGAGGCGGGAGCGTCGGAAATCTCGTCACAGATGGCTGCTTGCGGTGCCGCCGGGAAAAGCAGGGCGAGGAGGGTGGCCAGCGCCGCAGCGGACGGGAATAGGCGACTCACGTTTCCTCCCGAGCTGGAATGCTTCGAGAGTCTAACGCAGCCCGCAGCGGGTGGCAAGAAGCGGAAGGGACCGCTGACCGCGTCCGCATGCCTCCCATGGGTGTGACGCGGTCGCCGACGGTGGCTTACGACGCGGGAAGGACCGCCGCCAGGAACCGAACGGCGCAGGCCGCGACATGCAGGAGCTTGGTCGGGGACGCGAGGCCCTCTGAGGGAGCAGGTCAGGAGCTGCCGATGAGAATCCCGGCCAGAAAGACCATGACACCCCCCACGACTACCTGCATGGTCGCCGAGAGGAAGGGCGTGTCCATGTATCGATTGCGGATCCAGGCGATGGCCACAAGCTCGACGGCCACCACGATGGAAGCCACGATGGTGGCGGTCAGGAAGTGCGGGATCAAATAGGGCAGCGCGTGTCCCACCCCGCCCAGGAAGGTCATGAACCCGCAAATGATCCCGCGCAGCAGAGGTCGGCCCCGGCCCGTGAGACTCCCGTCATCCGAAAGCGCCTCGGCGAAACCCATGCTGATGCCGGCGCCTACCGAGGCGGCGATTCCCACGAGAAAGGTTTGCCAAGTCTCGCGCGTCGCGAAAGCCGCGGCGAAAAGGGGCGCCAGAGTGGAGACCGACCCGTCCATCAACCCCGCAAGGCCCGGCTGCACCACCTGCAGCAGAAAGAGCTGGCGGGAGATGCGCGCCTCCTCCTCGCGCTCGGAAGCCTCCTGGTGCGCGGGATCCATCAGTGCCGAAACTTGTTCATGCTTGCGCTCCTCTTCCGCCAGATCCCCGAGAAGCTGGCGCATCTCGGCGTCGGAGGTTTGCCGGGCCGCCTGACTGTAAAAACGCTCCGTCTCCAGCTCCAGCAAGGCGACGCGCCGGCGGACTTCCTCGACACCCATGGGCCGCCACACGGGGAGAGCCTCCCGGTGCACGAATCCCTTCACATCCTGGGGCCGGATGAGGGGAATCTCTTCGCCGAACTTCTTCCGGAACAGCTCCACCAGGCGGTGCCGGTGCGAGTCCTCCTCGGCCCGCATGGCATCCAGCCCCGCCGCAGCCTTCGGAAAGTTGGGCCGGAGAATGCGGGCGAACTCCTGCAGGATTCTCCCGTCCTCCTCCTCCAGCGAGATCGCCAGGGCCAGCACTTCCCCTGCCGACAGATCGCGGAACCTCCGCTTCATGCCGAGCGCTCCTTCAAGATCCGTCGCTCTGGGTGGCGCCTTCGACCACCGGGGGTGCCAGAGGGACCTCCGGGGCTTCGGCCAGGCGGGTGGGGTCGGCCAGATGGGCGATGTCCGAGGGACGCCCGACCACGATGAGGCCGTCGCCCGCGCGTAGCTCGGTGTCGGGCCCCGGGATGAGCCGGTGCTCATTCTCGCTGCCCAGGCGCCGCTTCACCTCGATGACGTTCACACCGAAACGGCGCCGGGCGTCCAGGTCCCGCAGCGTCCTCCCTCGGAAGCTATCGGGAAGCTTCACCTGGGCCACCACATACTCCTTGGGGAGCTCCACATAGGTGGTCTCCGGACGCCCACCCTCCGTGGGGCGATCAAACCGTGCCAGGCGCGTCTCTGTTCCCAGCACCTCTTGGCTATAAAGGAAGATGATGTCACCGGCCGAGAGCTCCCCCACGTAGCAGCGCGACTCCACTCCGTCCACGACGGGAAGCCGGTCGCGGCTCACCTGGGACCAGTGGCCGATGGCGTCGGTGAGTCGATCGGATAGCTGCAGCACGGGGACATCCGGGTAGACTACCTCTGCCGCCTTGACCTGTTGCAGCGCCTCCGGGCGGCCCAGGTATTCGGTGAGGTCCGCGAGGGTGATGGAGCCGCGGAAGCGTCCCCCCTCGCTCACCACGAACAGCTCCTTGCGACCCTCGTTCAGGAGACGCTTGACCACCACCTCCAGGGGCTCGCTGTCCAAGACCGGCGCGGCCCCTTGGCGCATCACGTCCCGCACCTCGATGGTGTCCATCACGAGCTGCTCGGTGCGTCCCCCCAGGCGCACGCCCCGCTCCAGCAGCGGCTGCGTGTAAATGGAGTGGGGATGGACCAGCCGGCTCACCAGCAGCGACGC
>Ga0066710_100006834_pt1 | contig 10763 bp, 7 predicted proteins | sample GraSoiAngelo_159_FD_79666 | JGI IMG/M metagenome (GOLD analysis project Ga0066710, IMG submission 79666) | Grasslands soil microbial communities from the Angelo Coastal Reserve, California, USA - 14_1009_16_40cm | ecosystem: Environmental > Terrestrial > Soil > Grasslands | place: USA...
AGCGACTGGGACCGGTCGGATCGGCTGTCGAACCCGCCCTGGAAATCGAATGGACCGATCGGATTATGCGCCGGCCGAATCGTATAGGTCCGCGGCCCATCCTCTCTCACCTTGGCCGTGACGTCGCGGACCACCGCGGCTTCCGACGCTTGCACGTATTCGCCCAGGCGCCCGGGGCCGTCGACTCGGGCGGGCGCCAGGTTGTGGGGTCCGGGGGACTCGGGAACCGCCGTGACGAGCACGATCTGCTCGACGTCGAGCAGCACCAGTTCCTGCATGAGACGTTCGAGGCTGGCGGTTCGATCGCACAAGCGATGCGCCTCACCGCGCCAGTACGATTCGGGCTGGAAGAAAATCGTGTGGAATCCGGTCGCGACCGGGACGGTGAGGGCCGCGGAAATGGCGTCACCGAAGTAGTCGCGAGCGACACCAGACAGGTCCTGCACCTCGGCCTGTCTGGTTTCCGCGTCGGCACTGACGGCACGCCGAACCAGGCTGGGCCGGCTGCTTTCCGCCACGAGCGCGAATACCAGGTCGCGACCCGCGTCGACATCGTGGGTGACCAGCACCAGCTCCCGAAAGCCTGGTTGACCGATGTTTCCCCGCAGGAACTCCAGATAGCGGCGACCGAGGTCCAGACGAGTCGGCTCTTTGAGCGGCGTCGCGCCGCGCAGCAGACCCCAGAGCATCGTCCAACAGTGGTCGATCATCGAGTCCGCTGAAAGCGGCGACGGAGCGAGCCGCCAGGCGAAGGCGCCCCGAGACAGGGTGCGGCGGCCCCGGCTCCGAACCGTGAATGCAATCAGGGCGGCGCCGCCCAGCACCAGGACCACGAGCCTCGGCAGCCAGGTGGGAAGCGCGTCAGCGGCAAATGCACGCTGCAAGAGCCCCACATACCACGCGGTCAGGCCTCCACCCCCGCCGACACCGATCATCTTGAGGACGAAGTCAATCGGAAAGACCGCGAGCCCCAGCGCCACGACGGCGAGCGGAACGACGACCAGAGCCAGCGAGACACCAAGCGCCCACAACGCGACCCTGATGACAGGCTGCCACGAATAGAACCCTCCGACGGGAGAAGCCCGCCAGAAGCCCTTCTCGTCCCACAGACGGGCCGCCCCATCCACGGCCGCAAACACGGCGCCGACGACGCCCACACCGCGGCCGGCCACGACGTCGAGCTTTACGCCGGCCTCCTGGAGCGCACGCAGCACGCCCGCGTGATAGGCGCCGGCGGTGCCCGTGCCGCTCAGCACGAGGGCCGTGCGTCGTTGCGGCGAATACGGGTCAGCGGATCGGGTGACTCCCGCTCGGCTCATTCAGAAACTTCATCGTGAATCGTTACGAGCCTGACGATCTCGAACTCCCGGGCGCCGCCGGGTGTGACGACCTTCACCGAGTCGCCGGGTTCCCTGTTCAAAAGGGCGCGGCCGATGGGCGAGGTCGTGGAAATGAGCCCTTTCGAGGCGTCGGCGTCCTCGGGCATGACCAACTGGAAGACCAGGCGCTCGCCATTGCTCTCGATGACGTGGAGCGTCGACCCAAACCCGGCGCGGTCCGCGGGGATGCGGTCGATGTTGACGAGGGCAATCTCCGCGACACGCTTCTTGAGCAGACCCATGCGTGCCTCGACCAGACGCTGGCGCTCCTTGGCAGCGGAATACTCCGCGTTCTCACGGAGGTCGCCGAGCTCACGCGCGCGCCTGATCTCTTTGGGCAGCTCAAGCTTCAGTTCGCGATCGAGAGCCTGGATTTCGTTCTCGAACTTCCGGATCAGGCGGTCTTTCAGCGTCCCTGGCATGTCCGAACTCGATGGTACCACAGTGATATCCTGCTGACGCCCCATGAAACGCATCACCAGTCGCCAGAACGCGCTCGTCGCGTGCTTCCGTGCGGTCGCCGGCGGCTCGGACCGGCGATGGCTGCTGCTCGACGGCCCGCACCTGCTGGCCGATGCGATCGAGGCAGGCCTCAGGGTGGCGCACACGATCGTGGCGTCGGAAGCCCGTGACCGTCCCGATATCGCTCCGCTCGTGTCCCGCCTGTCGCGCCTTCACGTCGACCTGGCAGAGGCGCCCAAGGGTGTGCTGGCTGCGGCGAGTCCGGTACGCTCGTCCAGTGTCATCGTGGGGCTCGCCGAACCGCCCGCGCACGACGGTCGCGTGTTCCACGGCAGCCGCGTGCTCGTTCCCATTGCCTGCCATGTGCAAGATCCCGGAAACCTCGGCGCCATCGTGCGAGTCGCAGAAGCCGCCGGCGCCTCGGGTCTCATCGCGGCCGGCGGAAGCGCCCACCCGTACGGCTGGAAGGCGCTGCGCGGCTCGATGGGCAGCGCCCTTCGCCTTCCGGTCCGCGTGGTCGCGGACCCGCGCGAGGCGGTCACCGACGCAAGGGCGCACAGCTGCCGGATCGTCGCGACCTCACCCCGCGGCGGCAGGTCGCTCTTCGACGCCGATCTGACAGGGGCCCTCGCACTGCTCATCGGCGGAGAGGGTCACGGCCTGGACGCGGATCTCCTCGACTCCGCGGACGAACATTTGACGATCCCGATGCGGCCTCCGGTCGAGTCGCTCAATGCCGCGGTCACGGCTGCCCTTGTCCTGTACGAGGCAGGCCGATCGAGCTTTCCATGAGTTCGCTTTTTCCCGACGATCCCCCGCCGTCCGCCCGGAGCACGAGCACCGCGCCGCTCGCGGAGCGCATGCGGCCGCGCACCTTCGACGAATTCGTGGGGCAGCACGACCTGCTGGCCCCGGGCAAGCCGCTACGGGAGGCGATCGAGCGCGATCTCCTCCAATCGATCATTCTCTGGGGTCCGCCCGGCACCGGCAAGACGACGCTGGCGCGCATCATCGCCGACACCACGCGCGCCCGGTTCGTCTCTTTCAGCGCGGTTCTCGCGGGCATCAAGGAAATCCGCGACGTGATGGGTGACGCCGAGCGGCTTCGTCGGTCCACGGGACGCCGGACCATCGTCTTCATCGACGAAATCCATCGGTTCAACAAAGCGCAGCAGGATGCGTTCCTCCCGCGCGTCGAAGCCGGCGACATCGTGCTCATCGGCGCGACGACCGAGAACCCGTCCTTCGAGGTCAACGCGGCGCTCCTCTCGCGCTCGAAGGTGTTCGTGCTGCGTGGTCTCACGGCCGATGAAGTCGCCACGATTCTCCGGCGAGCAATCGAGGACGAGCGCGGTTTCCTCGGATCGCCCCTGGCCGTCGCTCCTGAGGCAATCGACGCCGTCGCGGGCTACGCCAACGGCGACGCACGCGTGGCCTTGAATCTGCTCGAGTTGAGCGTCGCCGCGGCGCCGATTCTCGACGGGGTTCGCCGCGTGGACACCGGTCGCATCGAGGAAGCAATCCAGCGGCGGGCACTGCTCTACGACAAGTCGGGCGAGGAGCATTACAACCTCATCTCGGCCCTGCACAAGTCGATGCGCAACAGCGATCCCGACGCGGCCGTCTACTGGCTTGCCCGCATGCTCGAGGCGGGCGAGGACCCGCTGTACATCGCGCGCCGTCTCATTCGATTTGCGTCCGAGGACATAGGCAACGCCGATCCGCAGGCACTGACGGTCGCCGTGGCGGCCAAGGACGCAGCCCATTTTCTGGGCATGCCCGAATGCAACACCGCCCTCGCCCAGTGCGCAATCTACCTGTCCATCGCTCCGAAGAGCAACGCCGTCTACGAGGCGTACACCCGCGCGGCCGAGGACGCGCATGGTGACGTCGCAGCGCCGGTGCCACTCCACCTGCGGAACGCGCCGACGAGGCTGATGAAGCAGCTGCACTACGGAAAGGGCTATCGCTACGCGCACGATGAGCCCGACGCAGTGGCCGACATGCCGTGCCTGCCCCCACCCCTCGAGGGCCGCAAGTACTATCAGCCCCGCGACGAGGGCTTCGAGGCGGACATTAAGCAGCGACTGGCTCGATGGGACCGCATCAGGAAGGACCGCCGCCAGCAAGGCTGAGGTCCCCTGGTCAGGAGCAGCCACGGGACGAGGGAGGGAAGTCGAGATCTCACGGCTTCTGCAGGCGCAGCAGTCCCCAACCGGCCAGAAACACCGCAACGCCGACGGCAAAGAGGCGCGCATCGGGCCCGAGCGGGCCGGCGGTGAACAAATCGACGAGCAGGATCCACATCCCCGCGATCTGAGCCGTTCGCCCCAGGTAATACAGGCCCTTCGCCACGTCCGTCAGATCCGTTCGAAGTTCTTTTCGACCTCGCGCCTGCTCAGCCGCAGCATGACCGGCCGACCGTGCGGACAGACGGTTGAATACGCCGTCGCCGACAACTCGCTGAGGATGTGCGCCATCTTCTCGTAGCTGAGCCGATCGTTCGCCTTCACCGCCGCATGACAGGCGGTCGTCGCCGCAATGCGCTGAAGCGCTTCCTGAACGTGCGCGCCTCGATCGAGACCCTCGAGATCCTCGGCCAGTGCGCGCAGCGCCTGAGCACTGTCGTCGGTCGTCAGCAACGCCGGTATGGCATCCACCTTGAGCGTGTTGTCGCCAAACGCCTGCAGCTCGAACCCCAGGCGCTCGAGTTCGAGAACGCGGGCCAACAGCACGTCGCGCGCCGCCGGTGCGAGGTCGAGCAGCAATGGCACCAGAAGCCGCTGCGATTCAAGGGATCCCGCACTGAGCCTCTGCATGACCCGCTCGAACAGGACACGCTCGTGAGCCACGTGCTGGTCAATGATGGCAATTCCTTCATCGTCTACTGCAACGATGAACGTGTCGCGGAACTGGCCCAGCGGAATCATCGGTCGCAGGCCAGGTTCCGCAGATAGGCCTTCCTGCGGTCCGACCGGCGCCAGCACCGACGGACTCCCAGTGACCTGCTGCGGTGAAAAGGGGGGACTCGGAACGCCACCAGCCGCCGTCGGGTCAGCAACCACGGCCCCGGGCACCCAGCGATTGGGGTAGACGCCGCCGCTCAGGACACCCGGAATCATCGGCGATACGGGAGTCGAAACCATGGTCACCGCCTGCAGCTGCAGCTGGGGAACGCCTCCCGACCCAAGAGCGTCTATAAGGGCGCGCCGAACGACTTCGTGAACAAGCGATTGATCGCGAAACCGGACCTCGGCCTTCGTCGGATGCACGTTGACGTCCACGGCACCCGGCGGCATCTCGAGGAACAAATGGACCTCGGGGCTACGCTCCTTGATGGACGCCGAGGCGTACGCATCGATCACCGCGTGGGCAATCGTTCTGTCCTTCACTATTCGCCTGTTCACAAAGACATTCTGTGGCCCCCGCACAGGACCGTGCTCTGCGAGGGCGGCAATGTAGCCGTGGAGCCGCAATGTGCCCACTTCTCTGTGAACTTCGAGCAGTTCGGGTCGATCTCCGTACAGCTGATAGAGGCGGTCCCGAAGGGAAGTGGCGGGCGGACATTGAAGAACGGTCCGGCCCCGGCTCATCAACGTGAAGCCAATCTCATGGTAGGCCAGCGCCAGCTGGGTCGTCAGCCGCGACACCTGCGCCGATTCGGCGGCGTCTGACTTCAGAAACTTCCTTCGCGCCGGCAGGTTATAAAAGAGATCGCTCACCTCGATGAGGGTACCTTCCGCTGCCGGCGCCTCGGTCATCGCGCCGACTACCCCGCCGTGTACGCGGATTTCAGTTCCGCTGACGCGGCCCCGCGCCCTTGTCCGCAGCACGAAGTGGGAGACCGAAGCAATCGAGGGGAGCGCCTCTCCACGAAACCCGAGCGTCTCAATCGCGGCCAGATCGTCCGCACTTCGTATCTTGCTCGTCGCGTGGCGTTCGACCGCCAACCGCGCGTCGTCCGGCTCCATGCCTTCGCCATCGTCCTCCACGCGTACCTGTTTCTTGCCTCCCAGCTCGATATGGATGGCGATCCGACGGGCCCCGGCATCAACGGCGTTTTCGACGAGCTCCTTTACGATGGATGCAGGACGCTCGATCACCTCACCGGCGGCGATCTGGTTGGCGAGCTCGACGGGAAGCCTCTTGATCTTGCTCACGCTAAATCCACCGCTTCCGCCGGAACAGACCGAGCATCAACACCACGATCACGGTCATCAGGCCGAAGAGCCACCAGAACTGATCGCAGTCGCGTCCGGGAAGCCTGGGCAGGGGTTTTGCGGTCCTGAAAGATCGTCGCATCGTCCGAAAGCCGGACGAGGTGGTCGTAGACATCGCGAAACCTGAAGGACATGGCGCTGCTGATATCCACGAACTCGCGCCGAGGCAGACGGGCAATGACATCCCGTTGCGGCGACTCAGGGATGGACGGTGAAGCGAGATCCACCCACATGAAGGTGCCGGAGGCGGGATTGAGCCAGGCCCGATCGAGGCTCGTCGCCCGCTCCGTGCGGCCGTTGCGGTGGATGAAGATGCTGACCATCGAACTCAGACCGCGGCGATCGGAGGATCCCGCCCGCTGCGGCGGTCCGTTGAGACACTCAGTCGCCGACCTTCACGGACAGAGCGGCCTGCGCCGCGGCCAGCCGGGCGATCGGCACGCGGAACGGCGACGCGCTGACGTAGTCCAGACCCACCTGCTCGAAGAAGTGAATCGATGACGGATCGCCACCGTGCTCGCCGCAGACGCCGAGCTTCAAGTCCGGCCGCGCCGCTCGTCCGAGCTGCACGCCGGTCCGGACGATGGCTCCCACGCCGTCCACGTCGATCGAGGCAAAGGGATCCTTCTCGATAATCTTCTTGTTCAGATAGATCCGCAGGAACTTGCCGACGTCATCGCGGGAAAAGCCGAAGGTCAGCTGCGTCAGGTCGTTCGTCCCGAACGAGAAGAACTGCGCTTCCTCGGCGATCCGATCGGCCGTCACCGCGCCCCGTGGCACCTCGATCATCGTCCCAACCAGATACGTGACTTTGACCCCCTGCTTCTTCATCGTCTCGGCGGCCACTCGATCCACCACGGCTCTCTGATCGCGGAGCTCGTTGACGTGCCCGACGAGCGGGATCATGATCTCGGGCACGACTTCCATGCCCTCCTTGCGAAGCCGGCAGGCGGCCTCGATGATCGCGCGAGCCTGCATCTCGGTGATCTCCGGGTATGTGATACCGAGGCGTGCGCCGCGATGGCCGAGCATCGGGTTGAACTCGTGGAGTTGCTCGACGCGCTGCAGCAGGCGGCGCTTTTCGGCCAGCACTGTCTCGTCTCCACCGGTTGTGTCCATCCGTGCGATGTCGACCATGAGCTCTTCGCGCCTCGGCAGGAACTCGTGGAGCGGAGGGTCGAGCGTCCGGATGGTGACAGGCGACCCGTGCATCGCTTTGAAGACGCCGTAGAAGTCGTCGCGCTGGAGCGGGAGCAGCTCGTCGAGCGCCTTGCGCCGGTCGGCCTCGTTGTCCGCCAGGATCATGCGCTGGACGATCGGAATCCGGCTTTCTTCGAAAAACATGTGCTCGGTCCGACAGAGGCCGATGCCTCGGGCCCCAAACGCATAGGCGGTCGCTGCCTGATCCGGCAGGTCGGCGTTAGCGCGAATCCCCATGCGCCGGTACTTGTCAGCCCAGGACAGGAGCGTCTCGAACCGGCGGAAGAGGTCGGACTGGGCAGGCGTCAACTCCCCATTGATGACCTGAAGGATCTCGCTCGGCTTCGACGCGACGCGCGCAATCTTGACTTCGCCGGACAGCCCGTCGAACGACACGAAGTCGCCTTCCTTCACGACGTGGCCGTCCACGCGGAACTGTTTCGCGTCCTCATCGATGTCGAGGGCGCCCGCCCCGACGATGGATGGCTTGCCCATCTGGCGCCCGACCACCGCCGCGTGAGAGGTCATGCCCCCGGTGGCAGTGAGAATGCCCTCAGACACAAACATGCCGTGAATATCGTCGGGCACCGTCTCCCGTCTGACGAGCAGGACAGGCTTACCCTGCTCTGCCCACGCGACGGCGTGATCGGCTGAAAACACGACCTGACCGCACGCAGCGCCCGGGGACGCAGGTAGACCTCTCGTCGCTACGGGGAGTTTGGCCCACTCGGCCGGATCGAATCCGGGTGCCAGGAGCTGCTTGAGAGACTCGGGATCCACGAGCAGCACGGCTTCCTTTGGCGTGACCAGGTGCTCGGCCACCATGTCGGTGGCGATGACAACCGCCGCGCGGCCGGTTCGCTTGCCGCTCCGCGTCTGCAGCATGAACAGCCGGTCGTCCTGGATCGTGAACTCGAAGTCCTGCACATCTCGGTAGTGCTTCTCGAGACGGGTCGTGATCGTCCGCAGCTCGCGGTAGGCGCGGGGCATCGACGCCTCGAGGTTGGCGATCGGCTGCGGTGTCCGGATGCCGGCGACGACGTCCTCGCCCTGTGCGTTGATCAGGAATTCGCCGTAGAACTCCTTGCGGCCGGTCGCAGGGTTTCGCGTGAAGCCCACACCTGTCGCCGAACGGTCGCCCATGTTGCCGAACACCATCATCTGTACGTTGACCGCGGTGCCGATGTGATCGGGGATGTCGTAGATCCGCCGGTATTCCCTGGCACGCGGGTTCATCCACGAGCGAAACACGGCGTTGCGTGCCATCTTCAGCTGTGCAGACGGGTCCTGCGGGAACGCCTGGCCTGCGCGCTTCCTGATCACCGCCTTGTACCGCTCCACGACCTCCCGCAGGGCAGTCTCATCGAGATCGGTATCCAACTTGAGCCCACTCGCCGCCTTGACGGCGTCGAATTCGTGTTCGAAGGCGTCCTTGGGAATCTCGAGCACGACGTTGCCGAACATCTGAATGAAACGGCGATAACTGTCGAAGGCGAATCGCCCGTTCTTGGTCCGCTCCTTCAATCCCTCGACCGCCCGGTCGTTCAGCCCGAGATTCAGGATGGTGTCCATCATGCCGGGCATCGAGAACTTCGCGCCCGATCTGACCGACACGAGGAGCGGATTGTCCGCCGAGCCGAGATCCGCCCCAGCCGCGCGCTCGAGCTTCCTCAGGTTCTCCTCGATCTCACGCTCAACGGCGGCCGGCAGGTGGGATTTCTCTTTGTAGAAGATGGTGCAGACGTCGGTCGAGATCGTGAAGCCCGGCGGCACCGGCAGCCCCGCGTTGGTCATTTCAGCGAGGCCCGACCCCTTGCCGCCAAGGAGATCCTTCATGGTGCGATCCCCGTCTGACTTCCCGTTGCCAAAGAAGTAGACGTGTCGCCGCGAGCGGCCGGCCGAGTGTGTCGCGCGCCCCCGGCTGCCCGGTCTGGACGGACCGTTGCCCTTGCCTACCCTGCCGGCCCTCCCGGGCCTGCCCGCCCGACCGGCCCTCCCAGGTCTACCCGCCGAACCCGGCCCGCCTGCCCTTTTGTTGTTCATCGCCAGCTCCGTCGATCGATCCCGCCTGTCCGAGGGGCACAGGCCCGGGTATTGTAGTGTGGATTTTTCAGGCCTGTTCCGGCGCGATCTCCGAGATATCTCCCGCGGCTTTCAAGACCATGTCCTTCAACGTCTTGAGCAGCGTCAGCCTCGCCGTCCGCAGCCGCCTGTCGTCGGCCATCACCAGCACATCGACAAAGAATCTGTCCACAGCGCCGTGAAGCTGGGCGAGATGGTTCATGCCCGCCAGGTGCTGATCCTGTTCGACGGCCAGTTCGATCTTGGGCGACAGCCGTTCGAGCTCGGCGAGGAGGGCCTGCTCGGCTGGCTCGCGCAGGGCGTCTTTGAGACTGGCGAAGCTGACGGGGCCGTCCTCGGCGGTAAAGTCCCGTGTGATGTTCTTTACCCGCTTGAACAGCACTGCCAGCGCCTCGAAGGCCGGTTGCTGCCGGGCCTTCGACAGAGCTTCGACGCGACGCAGCGTCGCGGCCGGCCTGAGCTCCTCGGCGTGTTCCGGCAGGACGGCCCGAATCTCGTCGTATCGATACCCGCGCCTTTCGAGCAGATGCGACTGGCGCTCGACGAGGAAGTCAAAAAGCAGACGCTGCCAGTCGGCCTGGGGCTGAAGGACGGCGAGGTACGGCTCGAACGCCCAGGCAACCAGCTCCTTGACGCCAAGACCCCGCGAGACACCGGCGGTCGCGCCAAGATCGGACAGGACCTTGACGGTCGCCTGCGCGGCGCGACGCAGCCCGAACGGGTCTCTCGATCCGGTCGGCTTCTCCCCTGCCGCAAACAAACCCACAAGGGTATCCAGCCTGTCAGCCAGCGACACAGCCGCCCACGTCGCGGCGGCCCTGCCGAGCTGGGCGCGTGAGGGTGCGGTGTCGGCCTCGACACCGACGGGGAGATAGTGGAAGTAGATGGTCTTCCAGACCTCCTCGGGCTGACCCTCTTCCCGCGCATAGATGCCGCCGATTGTGCCTTGCAGCTCGGTGAACTCCCGCACCATATCGGTCGTCAGATCGGCCTTCGCAAGCCGCGCGGCCGTGGCGGCAAGACCGGCCGCCTGCTCCGGCTGACCGAAGCCGTCCTGGGCCACGCGTCGGGCCAGCCGCTCGATGCGCAGCGCCTTCTCCGCATACGTTCCGAGCTTCTTGTGAAAGAGCAACGTCCCCAGTCGATCCAGGCGCGATTCGAGCGTGAGTTTCCTGTCGGTCTCCCAGAAGAACCGTGCGTCCCGCAAGCGCGCCGTCACGACTCGCTCGGCGTTCCGCGCGATCGTCCGCTCGTTGTCGAGCTCGTTGTTGATGACGGCAAGAAACGCGTTCTTCAGTCGGCCGTCTTCGGACTCGACCGGAAAGTAGTGCTGATGGTGAATCAACGTCGTGGTCAGAACCTCCTCGGGCAGCTCGAGGAACTCCGGGCCGAACGTGCCGGCGACGACGGACGGATATTC
>Ga0066710_100006836_pt1 | contig 10763 bp, 9 predicted proteins | sample GraSoiAngelo_159_FD_79666 | JGI IMG/M metagenome (GOLD analysis project Ga0066710, IMG submission 79666) | Grasslands soil microbial communities from the Angelo Coastal Reserve, California, USA - 14_1009_16_40cm | ecosystem: Environmental > Terrestrial > Soil > Grasslands | place: USA...
CTGAGAAAATTCGGGTTCAGCTCGGACAAAGTTGTCGCGGCTGCGAGGGAATTGCTCGGAAAGTGAGCCCGCCATGAAACTGGTCATTGGCTCGGATCACGCGGGGTTTTCGCTGAAGGTTGCGATGGGCGATCTGCTGCGTTCATTAGGACACGAAGTGCTGGACGTCGGCGCTTTCAACGAGAATCCCTCAGACTATCCGGATTTTGCCGAAGCCGTGGGCCGTGCCGTCCTGGACGGCAAAGCCGAACGTGGCGTGCTGATCTGTGGCAGTGGCGTGGGCGCAAGCGTCGCCGCCAACAAACTGCCTGGAATTCGCGCGGGAATGTGCCATGACACTTACTCGGCGCACCAAGGCGTGGAACACGATGACATCAATGTTCTCGTGCTGGGCTCGCGAGTGGTTGGAATAAAACTGGCGGAAGATCTGGTGAAGGCTTTTCTCGGCGCTAGGTTCACCAACGAAGAGCGTCATGTGCGGCGGTTGGGAAAGGTGAAGGCGCTGGAAGCTAGATTCGGCGCTGGTTTTAAGGCATAAAAGGTCGTCCAGCTTGGAAGCGCGCCTACCCTCCCGAGGCGTACAATATGGTTTTGGGGAACTTTTTGAGGTGAAGGAGAACCAGTATGACGACAACAACAATTCCTAGTCTCGCCGCGGACAGGGAAACGAATCCGTTGAAGGGATTGCTTGCTTACGGACAATCTCCGTGGATGGATTACGTCCGCAGGGATCTGCTTACCAGCGGCCAATTGAAGAAATACATTGATGACGACGGCCTGCGCGGCATGACTTCCAATCCATCGATCTTTGAGAAAGCCATCACGGGAAGCAATCTTTACAACGACATCCTGAACTCGCCGGATGCCAAGAAACTGGACGCCAATGGCGTGTTCGAGAAGATTGCCTTCCGCGACATTCAAGATGCATGCGATATCTTCAAACCGGTTTACGCGGCATCGAAGCGCCGCGACGGTTACGTCAGCCTGGAAGTGTCACCGTTCCTTGGCTTCGACACCAAGGCCTCTCTCGCGGAAGCTCGCCGCCTGTGGAAGGCCGTGGATCGACCGAATGTCATGATCAAGATTCCCGGCACGCCTGAGGGCCTTCCCGCCATTCGCCAAGCTCTCGAAGAAGGCATCAACATCAACATCACACTCCTCTTCGCGCAATCCGCCTACGAAAAAGTCGCCGAGGCGTTCCTTTCCGCCCTCGAAGCGCGCGCCGCCAAGGGACTGGACATCAGCCACATTGCCAGCGTCGCCAGCTTCTTCGTTAGTCGTATCGATACGCTTGTGGACAGTCAAATCGATGAGAAACTCAAGACCACAACGGACGCCGGCCAGAAGGCGCTGCTCGAAAGCATTCGCGGCAAGGTGGCCATTGCCAACGCGCGGCTCACCTACAAGAAATATCAGGAGCTTTTTGGCGGGTCGCGTTGGAAAGCGCTTGCGTCCAAGGGCGCGCAAACCCAGCGCCTCCTTTGGGCCAGCACCAGCACGAAGAATCCCAAATACCGCGATGTGCTCTACGTCGAAGAGCTCATTGGCGCCGACACGGTAGACACGATTCCACCGGCCACGTTTGACGCCTTCCGCGACCACGGCAAATTGCGTCCCAGCCTCACGGAAAATGTCGAGGGCGCGGCGAAGACCATGGCCGATCTAGCCAAGGCCGGGATCTCGATGAAGGACGTCACGGACAAGCTTCTCGCGGATGGCGTAAAGCTCTTTTCTGATGCTTTCAAGACCTTGCTGGACGCCGTGGGGAAAACCGCGGGGACTCGCGTGTGAGCGTCAACAAACAAACCTACAAATTACCTAGTCTGCTGGCAAGTGCGGTTTCCGCGTCGCTTGACGACTGGAACAAAAACAACAAAGTCGCGCGTCTCTGGCAGAAGGATGCTTCGCTCTGGACCGGCACCGATGAAAGCAATTGGCTCGGCTGGCTGACGATCACGGCAGAGCAACTGGCGCGCATCGACGCCCTCAAGCAGATCGCCGGAGACGTGAAAAAATCTCGCTTCAAGCACGCGTTACTGCTCGGAATGGGCGGTTCCAGCCTCTGCCCGGAAGTCCTGCGCATGACCTTCGGAAAAATCAAAGGCTTTCCCGAACTGCATGTGCTGGATTCCACCGATCCCGCGCAAATCCGGGCCATCGAAGCGAAGCTGGACCTCAAGCGCACGATTTGCATTGTCTCCAGCAAATCAGGTAGCACTCTCGAACCAAACATCTACAAGCAATACTTCTTCAAACGCGTGAAGGCCAAGGTAGGCGAGAAGGAAGTGGGTAATCGCTTCATCGCCATTACTGATCCGGGCTCGAAATTGCAGCAGGTCGCCGAAGCCGACAAGTTCCGCAGAGTCTTCTTTGGCGTGCCGAGTATCGGAGGCCGCTATTCTGCGCTTTCCAATTTTGGCATGGTGCCTGCCGCCGTTATGGGACTCGATGTCTCGAAATTCTTGAAAAACACGCAAATGATGGTCAGTGCATGCGGCACTTCGCTTGCTGCCGACGACAACCCCGGCGTGATCCTTGGGACCATCCTGGGTGTTGCTGCCAATCACGGCCGCGATAAGCTCACCATCATCACCTCTCCCGGAATCTTCGACCTCGGCGCGTGGCTCGAGCAACTGATTGCGGAATCCACCGGGAAAATCGGGAAAGGCATTATTCCCGTGGATCGCGAACGTCTCGCCAAGCCTACTGCCTACAGCAACGGTCGCGTGTTCGCTTATTTGCGATTAGCATCAAAACCAAATAGCTCCCAGGATGCGGCGGTCGCCGCGCTCGAAAAAGCCGGTCATCCGGTCGTGCGCATCGCCTTGCCCAATGTATACAGTCTCGGCCAGGAATTTTTCCGCTGGGAAATAGCCACGGCCGTCGCTGGGTCCATTATTGGCATCAACGCCTTCAACCAACCCGACGTCGAGGCCAGCAAGGTCGAAACCCGCAAGCTCACCAGCGAATACGAAATGACGGGCAAGCTTCCGCCAGAAGTCCCGTTTTTTGAGGCCGGCGGGATTCAGTTTTTCGCTGACGAGAAAAATGTGGCTGGTGTGCATGGCGGCTTGAACATCGCTGCTGTGCTGAAGACGCATCTCTCGCGGATTGGTCCCGGGGATTATTTTGGCGTTTTGGGCTATATCCCGATGGATGCGGCCAACGAAAAGGCCCTGCAGGGGATCCGCCACTTGGTGCGCGACAAGAAAAAGGTCGCCACGGTTCTCGGCTTTGGCCCGCGCTTTCTGCACTCGACGGGCCAGGCTTACAAGGGCGGCCCCAACAGCGGCGTTTTTCTGCAAATCACCTGCGATGATGCCAAAGATTTATCCGTTCCCGGACAGAAGTACACTTTCGGCGTGGTCAAAGCGGCGCAGGCGCGAGGCGATTTCGCGGTTCTCGCCGAACGTGGCCGCCGTGCTTTGCGCGTTCATCTTGGCAAGAATTTGAAGTCGGGACTGGCGACTCTCGCAGAAGCCGTGCAACAGGCGATTGCCTAGCTCAACAAAATTCCTTCGGCGGCACGAAAACTTGGAGGTCTGCACACCATGCAACTCGGCATGATCGGACTGGGAAGAATGGGCGCCAACATGGTGCGGCGCCTGCAAAAGGGCGGTCACAAGTGTGTGGTGTATGACCGTAGCCCCGAATCCATCAAGCAACTCGAAGGAGAAGGCGCAACCGGTTCCACCTCGCTCGATGATTTCGTCAAGAAGCTTCAAAAACCGCGCGCCATTTGGTTGATGGTGCCAGCCGCTGTCGTCGATTCGACGCTGCACGACTTGGCGGGGAAGCTCGAAAAGGACGATGTCGTCATCGACGGCGGGAATTCCTATTACATCGACGACCTCCGTCGCGCGAAAGACCTCTCCGGCAAAGGGATCCACTACTGCGACGTCGGCACCAGCGGCGGCGTTTGGGGCCTCGAACGCGGTTACTGCCAGATGATCGGAGGCGAAACCGAAGTCGTGAAGCGGCTCAATCCGATTTTCAAGACGCTCGCTCCCGGCCGCGGCGATGTCCCCCGCACTCCCGGCCGCGAAAAAGCTGGCGGCACGGCGGAAGAAGGCTACTTACACTGTGGTCCTTCCGGCGCCGGCCACTTCGTGAAGATGGTTCACAACGGCATCGAATACGGTCTTATGGCCGCTTACGCGGAGGGCTTGAATATTTTGAAACATGCTAACGCCGGCGAATCCCATCGTGAGGCCGATGCGGAAACCACTCCGCTGCGCAATCCGGAACACTACCAGTTCGATTTCAATCTCGCAGATATCACCGAAGTGTGGCGTCGCGGCAGCGTCGTCGCTTCCTGGCTGCTGGATCTCACCGCCATTTCTTTGCTTGAGCAGCCCACGCTCGAACGCTTTTCCGGCCGCGTTTCCGATTCCGGCGAAGGCCGCTGGACCATTCTCGCCGCGATTGAATCCACCGCGCCCGCCCCCGTCCTTACCGCCGCGCTCTACCAGCGTTTCACTTCGCGCGGCGAAGACGATTTTGGGGCCAAAGTTTTGTCTGCCATGCGTTTTCAGTTCGGCGGGCACGTTGAGAAGAAGTCCGGCCATTAGAAACTTCGGAAATCATACTGACGCCCAAAAACAGGAAGTCCGACTCATGAGCCTGAATCATCCGGATACGAATTCATCGGCCGCTCCTTGCGTGATGACGATTTTCGGCGCGACCGGGGACCTCACCAAACGCAAGCTGATTCCCGCCCTCTGCAATCTTGCTCAGGAGAAACTTCTTTCGCCCCAGTTTGCGATTGTCGGCTTTGCCGGGAATGACCTCACCACGGAAAGCTTTCGAAAATCGCTCACGCAGGAGATTCCCAAGTACATTTCGTCTCCGATCGATCCAAAACTCTGGGACTGGATGAACGAGCGCATTTACTACGTCAAAGGCGATTTCCTGGACGCGGATGCCTACAAACGCCTCGACCAGCAAATCGCCGAAGCGGATAAGAAGTACAACACGCTCGGAAACCGTCTTTTTTATTTGGCCGTGGCACCGCGTTTTTTTTCTTCCATCGCAAAAATGTTGGCCCAGTGCTGCCTGTCAAAGGAAGAAGAGAGCCGCTGGTCGCGCGTCATCGTGGAAAAACCCTTCGGCCACGACCTGGCTTCCGCGAAACAGCTCAACCAGGAACTGCGGCAGGTCCTCACGGAAAAGCAGATCTACCGTATTGATCACTATCTCGGAAAAGAGACCGTGCAGAACGTCATGGTCTTCCGTTTTTCCAACAACATCATCGAGCCGCTCTGGAACCGCAATTATGTCGATCACGTGCAAATCACCGCCGCGGAAACCGTCGGTGTTGAACATCGCGGCGCATTTTACGAGACCGCCGGCGCGCTCCGCGACATGGTTCCGAATCATCTTTTTCAATTGCTCACCATGACCGCCATGGAGCCGCCTATTTCCTTCGATGCCGATGAGGTCCGCAACAAGCAAGCCGAAGTGCTCCACGCCATTCAGCCGTTAAACCCCGAAGAAGTGCTTACTAACATGGTGCGCGGACAATACGGCAGCGGCACGATCGACGGTCAGCCCGTCGCCGACTACCGCAGCGAACCGGACGTCGCTGCCGATTCGAACACAGAAACTTTCGTCGCCCTGAAACTGCTCATCGATAACTGGCGCTGGGCCGGCGTGCCTTTTTATCTTCGCACCGGCAAGAGCCTCGCGCGGCGCGTGACGGAGATCGTCATCCAGTTCCGCCGCACCCCTTTCGTGCTCTTTCGAAATACCAGCGTTCGAAACCTGGAGACCAACCGCCTGGTCATTCACATTCAGCCCGAGGAGGGTATTTCTCTCAGTTTCGGTGCAAAAGTTCCCGGCTCCGTGATGAAACTCGGCCTCGTGAACATGGATTTCGATTACTGCACGTATTTTGGAATCGAGCACAGCACGGGTTACGAGCGCCTCCTGCGCGACTGCATGGCTGGCGATGCCACGCTCTTTCAACGCGCGGACATGGTTGAAGCGGGCTGGAGTGTGATTCAGCCCATTCTCGACGTGTGGCATGCGCTGCCCGCGCGTGGATTTCCGAATTATGCCGCGGGTTCTTGGGGTCCGATCGAAGCGGAAGAATTGCTCGAAAAGGACGGCCGTTCGTGGCGCCGCGCCGGGGAGGAAGAAGTCGATAAGCATGCCCGTATCGGCGCCCCGGAAAAAACCGGGATCATCACCTGAAGGGAAACGCGAGTGGAATGCGAGATTCGAATTCTGGCGGATGGTGTCGCGATCGCGAAACGCGCCGCGCAAGAATTCGTCCAAGCTGCCGCTGCAGCCGTGCAAGAGAGAAGTGCTTTCAATGTTGCCCTAGCCGGTGGCTCCACGCCAAAAGCGCTTTACAGTTTGTTGGTCAGTGATCCGCTGCTGCGCTCGCAGGTTCCCTGGGATAAAATACATCTGTTCTTCGGTGACGAGCGCCATGTGCCGCCGGACCATCCGGATAGTAATTTCCGGATGGCCACCGAGGCGATGATCTCGAGGGCTCCGCTGAAAGCAGATCAGGTCAGCCGAATTAAAGGTGAGTATCCGGACGCCGAAAGAGCTGCGCGCGAATACGAGGAAGTTCTTCAGTCGCGTTTTCAATTGAAACGCAATGAGCTTCCGCGCTTTGATTTGCTCCTCGCGGGAATGGGCAACGAGGGCCACACACTTTCGCTGTTTCCAGGCACCAAAGCGCTGCACGCCGACGGGCGCATCGTCGTTCGAAACTGGGTCGGCAAGTTATACGCGGATCGCATCACGCTGACCGCGCCAGCCGCTTGCAACGCCGCGCGGATTCTGTTCATGGTGACCGGCGCGGACAAAGCCCCGGCGCTGAAGAGCGTCCTGGAAGGCCCGTATGAACCGGAACAGTTGCCCGCGCAATTGCTCCAGCCGAAAGAGGGAAAGCTGCTATGGCTGGTAGACACGGCCGCCGGAGGCATGCTATCTAGAGGAATTCGGGAATGAAGCAAGGAGCGCGCTATGGCAACGACTGCAAGCCTTGGAAAAATTGAAACCTATCTCGGCGCGAAGGCCGATTACCTGCTGGGATTCAAATCGCCGAAAATCGCCAAAGAGCGGCTGAATCTTCCCGGCCCGGATTTTATCGATCGCGTCTACGCCATCTCAGACCGAAACGTCCGCGTGCTCGCCAATCTACAGCGCATGTTCAGCGGCGGCCGATTGCATGGCTCCGGCTATCTCTCCATCTTGCCCGTTGACCAGGGCATCGAGCATTCCGGTGGGGCCAGTTTCGCGAAGAATCCCGACTATTTCGACGGCGAGAACATCGTCAAGCTAGCCATCGAAGGCGGGTGCAACGCCGTTGCTTCCACGTTCGGCGTGCTCGGCTCCGTTGCGCGTAAATACGCCCACAAAATTCCGTTCATTGTGAAAATGAATCACAATGAGCTGCTGACTTTCCCCAATCGGTTCGACCAAGTTCTCTTCGGGACCGTGCAACAAGCCTACGACCTTGGCGCTGCCGCTGTGGGTGCGACCATTTATTTTGGCTCCGACCAGAGCACTCGCCAGATCGTCGAAATCAGCCAGGCGTTCGCGCACGCCCACCAGCTCGGCATGGCTACCGTCCTGTGGTGCTATCTGCGCAACAGCGCCTTCAAGAAGGACAAGGACTATCACCTTTCCGCCGACTTGACTGGACAAGCCAACCATCTCGGCGTCACCATCGAAGCCGACATCATCAAGCAGAAGCTCCCGGAAAATAACGGCGGTTATCTGGCGCTCAATGCAAATGGCGGCAGCTACGGCAAATACGACAAGCGCATCTATTCGGACCTAACGAGCGACCATCCCATCGATCTCTGCCGCTATCAGGTCGCCAACTGCTACATGGGCCGCGCGGGTTTGATCAACAGTGGCGGCGCTTCCGGCGCAAACGATTTCGAGGAAGCCGTCGCCACCGCCGTCATCAACAAGCGCGCCGGCGGCACCGGCCTCATTTCTGGACGCAAAGCGTTCCAGCGTCCCATGAAAGAAGGCGTCCAACTCTTGAACGCCATTCAGGACGTCTACCTCAGCCCCGAAGTCACCGTCGCGTAAGCCAACTTTGTTTCTGCAGGGACCCGGCATTCTGCGTCCCAGCTACCCTACGCGTGGCGCGCGCTTGCGGCACGGGCGGCAGCGAGAAGTTTCTTCGTATTTTCCCGAATGTCGCCATGGCCAAAGACGGCGTTGCCTGCAACGAGCAGTTCTGCTCCGGCGTGCACAATATCCCCGACCGTATCGAGCGCGACGCCGCCGTCCACTTCAATGCGGAACGAAAGGCCCAGCGATTCCCGCACCTCGGCAAGCGTTTTAATCTTGTTGAGCGATCCGGGGATGAACTTCTGCGCGCCAAATCCGGGATTGACCGACATCACCAAAACGTGGTGCACCATGTCCAGCACTTCGTCGAGCATGTGGACGGGCGTGCCGGGATTGATGACTACGGCCGGCTTGCAGCCGTGCGATTCGATGAGCTGCAGGCTGCGATGCAGGTGAACGCAGGCTTCCTGGTGCACGGAAATCCAGTTCGCGCCGGCCTCGGCAAAGGAAGGAATGTAATTATCCGGATTTTCAATCATCAGGTGACAGTCGAAGACAGCATTCGGAAGGGCTTTCCGCAGCCAGGCTACGACCGGCGGCCCGATAGTAATATTGGGCACGAAGTGCCCGTCCATGACGTCCAAGTGGAGCACGGTCCCGCCGCCGTCTAGTGCCGCCTTCGCCTCATCAGCGAGCCGCGCGAAGTTCGCGGAGAGAATCGAAGGTACCAGTTCAATGGTCATGGGCAGCGTCCAGCTCCTTTCCTTCCTTGACCTCGCCGATTATACGCGGAACGGGAGCGTGGTGCCGCAAACGTCAGACGCATGAGCGATTCTGCACGGAGGAATTGCAACTCCCTTTCGACCGGCGTATGTTTTTTGTGAGGGAGGCAAGATTAAGATGCGGGTTAGGCAAATTCGCTCCATTCGATTTCTGGGCTCAACGCTCTTTCTTGCACTGTGTGGGGGCTTCATTGCAGCCAATTTGCCGGAAGTTCCCGTTGTGGATGGCGGCCTCGGCTCCTGCCGCGCGGACTTCACCGTGAAGGACGGCTCAGACAAGCCTATTTATAACGCCAAGATCCACGTCATTTTAAAATACGGATTCCTCAGCAAGCGCAAGACAGAACTGGAAGTCGGCACCAACAGCGATGGCAAGGCGCGCGTCACCGGCCTGCCCAATCTCCCGAAGAAGCCGCTCGAATTTACCATCAAGAGTGGCACGGTAAGTACGACGGTCATTGATGATCCTTCGGACAATTGCAACGCGACGTTCAACGTCACTTTGACCGTCCATTAAAGAATTCATCTTCCTTGCAACCCGCAAGGGCCTTCCGCAGGTCTTAACCTCTCTGCACTCCAGCCGGAGCGTTTCCCACACTGCCCCGGTGCCGGCAAAACCCTCACTTCCATCCCGAATCCCATGGGATAGTGCAGCGCCTCTCGCTGCTCTCCCGCGCCATCTCAAGCAGTTGCATCACGTCCAGCGACCATTCCGGCGTGACAGCGAGCTTGGCCTTTCCCAGCAGGGCATCACGGACGTTGGCGTAATAATCCCGGTAATCGCAAGAAGCTGACGAAATGCGCCGCTGCGTGAACCCGTCTCCCGCAGGAACCGTCAACACGCCCCAATTTTCTTCTGGCTCCGCGCCCCACGCCGCATCCGTCGGAATGTAGCCTTGCCGCAGATTGTTCTCCTGCGGATCGAAAGTTTGTTTCACGAAACTGCCTTGCGTTCCGTGCAGAACGAAGCGTGGGCGCGGCGCGGCGGCAAGAATGCTGGACCGCAGTACGGCGCGCATGCCGAGAGGATAGTGAAACATAATGTCGAACGCATCGTCGGCCACCGCTTGTTCGCGCTCCATGCGAACATCGGCGGTCACCGCTTCCGGTAGTCCAAACAAGACTAGTGCGTGATCGATGAGGTGCGGCGCGATATCAAAAAGGATCCCGCTGCCTGCACGCGAAGTTTCGCGCCACGCGCCCGGTTTCAGTTGCGGCCGAAAGCGGTCGTAATTCGTCTCGAAACGCACCACGCGTCCCAGCGTGCCGTCCGCAGCCAGCTTTCGAATGGCCTGGAAATCGCCATCGTATCGGCGGTCCTGATAGACCGTAAGCAAGCAGCCGTTGTCCTTCGCGAACTGCACCAAGGATTTGGCCTCTTCGAGCGTGGTAGTAAACGGTTTGTCGACCACTACGTCGCGTCCCGCGGCGAGGCATTGGTGGGCCAAGGAATAGTGCGTGTCATTGGGAGTGGCGATGACCACCAGGCGAATTTCCGGGATCGCCAGAAGCTCATCCAGGCTGCGCGCGATTCGAACGTCCGGATATTTCTCCGCCGCTTCGTTCCCGCTGCGCTGCAGGATTGCGGCAAGATGCAGGCCGGGTACGGCGCGAATGACCGGCGCATGAAAGGCACGGCCGGCAAGCCCAAATCCAACGAGTCCTACTTCAATCATTTTGCGTGCTTCCCAGTCTCTTGCGCGGGCTACGGCGTCGTTGCGCGAAATGTTTGGCTCCGGCAAAATGCCATGATGTCCTCGAAAACGCAAATCTTGGAAAATGCTTCGCCCTCCTCTCAGAGCGTGATTTTCGGTCTGCTTTGCGCTGGTTTCGTCGTCAACGGGATTGTGATCTCCTTCATTGGACCAATCCTTCCCGTCTTCATGGCCAAATGGGGATTGGACGACAGCCGCGCCGGACTTTTCTCGCTCGTAC
>Ga0066710_100006837_pt1 | contig 10762 bp, 8 predicted proteins | sample GraSoiAngelo_159_FD_79666 | JGI IMG/M metagenome (GOLD analysis project Ga0066710, IMG submission 79666) | Grasslands soil microbial communities from the Angelo Coastal Reserve, California, USA - 14_1009_16_40cm | ecosystem: Environmental > Terrestrial > Soil > Grasslands | place: USA...
AAAATGGTCATTTTCCATCCAATCAAATTCAAATCGTTCCCGACTCCAATTGCTGTAAGCTCTTCATGGACAATAGATTGCCGGTGGGGACCCAACTTTTCCCCGGACACTAGTGACAACTGGCAATTACCAAACAATGGAAGGAGCTTATTGGAAATCCAGGTACAAGTTAGGTACAACTAAGAGGGGGGAAATAACGCTTCTTGTCCCGTAAGCGACGCCATATAAAGCGTTTATGGGATTCAGATGCCTGGTTCGGGACCAGGAGGTCGATGGTTCAAATCCATTCGCCACGACCATTTCTTTTAGAACCAATAATTTACAGACACACATATAGTCGCGGACCGTCTGGTCTCGGGCCAGGAGGTCCGCGGTTCAAATCGAATCGCTCCGACTACGCTATTTCCCGTTCTCTCATAGACTTACATTGCGATTGCGTGATGTTCGGCAACACGCGGAACTTGTCCAACTTGTCTAACACTTGTCCAACGACTTCACCAACGGACAAGGAATCCGGTTATTCGGAGGTCAGGAGTGGATGTGAATTCGCGCCCGAATGGCAGGCCGTTCGGTTCCTACACCAAGGGTTGCTAGTTCGAATCTGTTTTGGGGAGCCAAAACTTTTTGGCATCAAGTAATTACAAAGTATGGGTCGAGCATTCGGCTCGAGATTGCGCCGCTGAAATTTCCGCTAGCGTCGCATGAGGCAACCGCGCCGATCGCCTGATAATAGCGGCAGGCGCTCAGCCGGCTGTCCAATCCGAAAAAGGCGAGAAACTTGTCGGCCTGAGGAACCTTATCCGACGGCCTGGGCGCGCCCGGTGCCGCCAATTGCGCGATCACAGTGCCGTTGAAGCTTGCTGTGAGCGCCGAAACAATTGGTGCGCCGGAGGAGGGAATCGTAATCTCGCCCAGCTGTCCTGGAGTCGTACCTGTGGCGGCGACTAGGGACACGACCGGAGCGCTCTCGCACTGAATGGAAATCGATGCCCCATTCAAGAGCATCGGCAGAATGAAATACCCGTCCTCGTTGGCGGATACCGGGCCCCAACTCCTCAAAAAGAAACCTCCTTCTTGCGTAAAGGGAACGGCTGTGGGTTGTAACTCTGCTCCCCGTTGAACTTCCTTTCTAACTTTGTGAGTTTCCATATTCGGCCATGCATTCGTTAAAGAGCATTTAGTTCGGGTGAAACGAAAGAAGGCCCGCTTTCACTACTCCTGAGATCAGAACAAACGCTTGAACGGGGTGCCGGTGAGGTATAGAATCCCACCACTCTTCCCCCTGTCAGATCGTGGTCTTCATTTTGTAGGTCGCAGCAATGGCAAGCAACAGCCCCGGCGACATCATCACCCCCCCATCGGGTGGAGGTGCGCTCCAGGGTATCGGGAAAAGCTTTCTCCGGATCTCTTCACTGGCAGCGAAAGCATCACTGTCTCACTCTCCCTCCCACCAGGTCGCAACGGTTTCAAGCCGCACCTCGGTCTTGCCTATAGCACAGGAAATGGATCATTTGGACTGGCTTGAAGAGCAGACCTCATGAGTTTTGATCTTGACGCCTTCATCAGCTACGCCCACATGGACAATGTAGGTCTCATTGAAGGCCACAAGGGATGGGTCACAAATCTACATCGGGCACTGGAAATCAAGGTCGGGCAATTCCTTGGAAAACAGCCGCAGATCTGGCGGGATCCTAAGTTAACAGGCGACGACGTGTTTGCCGACATTCTGGCGGACCGCCTGCGGCACGTTGCCGTTCTGATATCTGTCGTCTCGCCGTGCTATGTCAGATCGGAATGGGCACGCAGAGAATTAGTCGAATTCTGGAAGGCCGCTGAACAACAAGGGGGCGTTCATTTTCACAATAAGGCGCGTATTTTCAAGGTCCTGAAAACACCTGTCCGTCTTGAGATGCATCCGCCTGAGTTGCAGCCCCTATTGGGCTACGAGTTCTTCAACGTGGATCCGGAGACAGGACGCATACGTGAGCTGGACGAGGTGTTCGGCGTTGAAGCACAGAGAGACTTCTGGATGAAACTGGACGACCTAGCGCACGACATTTGTGCCTTGCTAGAGATGATCGAAGGTTCTGATATAGCGGTCTCTCCGGATGCACAGGTCACTCATGCTCGGGTCGCTAAGGAGGCGGTCTTTCTGGCCGAAGCTACGATCGACGTCTGGGAACAGCACGAAATGATCAGGCGGGATTTGCAGCAGCACGGCTACACAGTGCTTCCGGCAAGCGGATTGCCATTGACTGCATCCGAGATGACAACGTCGCTTCGCGAGGATCTGGCGCGATGCCGGATGTCGATTCACATGGTAGGCAAGAACTACGCCATCGTCCCCGAGGGGAGCACAGAATCTCTTCCAGAGATCCAGAGCGAACTGGCAATTGAGAGAGGCAAGCATGGCGGCTTTTCGCGCCTCATATGGCTTCCGTCCGGCTTGCATGTGGAAGACGAACGACAACGAGCATTCGTCGAGAAGCTTCGGATGGACCCCCGGATCCAAACGGGAGCGGACCTGCTGGAAACTTCTGTAGAGGACCTAAGGACAGTCATCCAAGACCTTCTGAAGCTATCTCAAGAGCCGGTGCTAGAAGCAAGCGCTTCGACAACTTCAGGCCGAAAGTCTGCGCAAGTCTACTTTATTTATGATCAGCGAGATGCAGGTGTGACTTCCCCATGGGCAGATTTTCTCTTCGATCGAGGATTCGAAGTCATCCATCCAGTCTTCGAAGGCGATGAGGCAGAGATTAGAGAATATCACGAAGAGAATCTCCGCGTCTGCGATGGTGTGTTGATTCTTTATGGCGCGGCCAATGAACTCTGGGTGCGCCGGAAACTGCGAGAACTTCAGAAAAGCGCTGGGTACGGTCGCACCAAACCGGCGCATTCCGTGGCGGTCTCTCTCGTGACTCCGAAAACCATTGAGAAGGAGAGGTTTCGAACACACGACGCGATGCTGATCCAGCAGTTCGGTGACTTTAGTCCTGATCCGCTTCTGCCGTTTATCGCTTGCCTCAAATCCTGATGGAGGGAGGCCGGAGTTCTGTTTAACCCTTTTCCAGGTCTGCGCCCATTCGAGCCCGATGAAGATCACCTGTTCTTCGGTCGAGAAAAGGAGATCGACGAGCTGTTACGACGACTCCGTTCCTGCCGCTTTCTGGCCGTCGTCGGCACTTCCGGAAGTGGCAAGTCATCGTTGGTTCGATCAGGACTCATTCCGTCCCTCTATAGCGGATTCATGGTCAGTGCTGGCTCTAGCTGGCGGGTGGCAACGATGCGTCCAGGAGAAGACCCCACTTATCACTTGGCCGCTGCCCTCGACACGCCCCAAGTGCTCGGGACCAAGGGGGAACTACAGACCACGAACCGTGTCTTGCTGGAAGCAACGCTCCGACGGGGCACGCGAGGCCTCGTCGAGGCGGTCCGCCAGGCGAGGATTCCGCGCGAAGATAACGTTCTGGTCGTGGCCGACCAATTCGAGGAGCTATTCCGCTTCCGGCGCAGCCGTCCGGCCGAGAACTCCAGGAACGAAGCGGTAGCGTTCGTTAAGCTACTGCTGGAGGCTGCTCAACAGGACGAGGTCTCCATCTACGTGGTACTGACGATGCGGTCCGATTTCACTGGAGACTGCATGGACTTTCCAGGCCTGCCGGAAGCGGTGAATGCCGGGCAGTACCTTGTTCCTCGCATGACGCGCGACGAGTTGCGATCTGCGATCACCGGTCCGGTGGCGGTAGGCGGCGGAAACATCAGGCACCGCCTGGTTCTCCGCCTGCTCAATGACTTTGGTGATCAAAGCGACCAACTGCCGGTGTTACAGCACGTCTTGATGCGAACCTGGGATCATTGGGAACGGCACCGGCAGCCTGGTCAAGCCATCGATATCAAAGACTACGAGGCGGCCGGATGCTTCCGAAATGCTCTGTCGATACACGCCGAAGAGGCCTACGAGGAGGCGGGCAAAAACCACAGCCCAAGAATCATCGAAAGGATGTTCAAGAGCCTCACTGATACTTTTTCGGATCCGCGCGGCGTGCGCCGTCCGACGTCTGTGCAAGACCTCGCAGCTATCTGCCAAGTACCAGAGATCGAGGTGATCCAGATCATCGAGGTGTTCCGGAGCCCCAAATGCTGCTTCCTGATGCCTCCCTACAGCGTGCCGCTCAATTCGCGATCCGTCATCGACCTCGCCCACGAAAGTCTGATGAGACGCTGGACAAGGTTGGCTAGTTGGGCTGAGGAGGAGCGGGCATCAGCCGCCATTTACGATCGCCTGTCGCAGGCTGCTGGTTGGCTTGCCGAAGGCACAGCAGGGTTATGGCGAACTCCAGAACTGGAGCTGGGCCTGAGATGGAAGCGTGAGAATCGACCCACAGCGGCTTGGGCCCAGCGTTACAACTCTTCGTTCACACAGGCGATGGAATTTCTGGACCGCAGCGAGAAGGAACAGGACCGTCTTGCTACCGAACGAGAAAGAGAGCGGAAGAGAAAACTCAGGCAGACTCAGTGGGCTGCCGGCATCCTGGGAGTTCTGTTCGTAATCGCTCTGTCTCTGGCTTATGTGGCCTGGAAAGAAAAACGTCGTGCCGAAGACAACCTCCAATTGGCAAGAAATGCCGTGGATGAAAGTCTATCGTCTGCTGGGAGCGAGCAGGCGCGTGAAGCTGCCGATGTGCCAGAGACGGAGGAATTTCGCAAAGAATTGTTGGACAAAGCGGGAAGCTTCTATGCCATCTTCATCAAGACAAACTCACAGAATGCAGGATTGCGTAGCGGAGCGGCATGGGCACATTCCCGACTGGGCGACATCGACCGTCTGTTGGAGAAACATGAAGAAGCCGTGCAGGAGTACAAAGAGGCTATTTCACGCTTTGAAAGCCTCTCGAAAGATTATCCCGGCAAGACCGAATACCGCCAAGCGCTCGCCTATTCCCACAATTGGTTGGCGGAAACACTGCGGATCTGGTTGAATCAATCGCAGGGGTCCGTACCGTACAGCCGCTCCGATGCGGAAAAGCAATACGATGAAGCTTTGCGCTTGCAGCAGCAAATACACGACGAGAAGCCAGCAAGCGCCGTCTATCAGCAGGAACTGGCTCGCACCTATTACAACCGCGGAATCATTCGTTACGACAGCAATAATGTCGACGGGTCAGAGTCGGACTTTCGCGCCGCGATTGGCTTCCTGGAGGCCTTGACCGGGAAGCCGACACCAGCCGGGAATGCGAAAACAACTCCAGAGCCGTCCCAGGACTTGGCGCGCGCTTACAATAACCTTGCCAACGTGTTGCGCCGCACAAACCAGAAAGAGGCCAGAAAATTTTATGAGCAGGCCATCGGTCTAGCTGAGGCGCTGGATAGAAAGCAGCCGGACAATCGTGAATATAAGCTAGAGCTGGGGGAATATTGCAACAACGAGGCGAGGTTGCTAGCGGCTGTGAGCGAACTCGACTTGGCCAAGGAGAGAAACCACCAAGCGGTTGACCTTATGGAGGGACTCATGACCCCCATCCCGTCGCTGTCCTTGGAACTGGTCAAAGGACTGCAGCTTCGTACCCAGATATTGGAAGCGCAAGGATCAAGAGAAGCGCAATCGGAATCCGACCGGTTGCTTGAAATCTTGAGGAAATTAGATCGCAAACAAAAGTCGCGAAACCATCCTGTATTCCATGTTATTTACATGAACCTTGGCATAAACTATGTCGAACTTGCGAAGAAGAATCTGAAGTCGGGTAACGTGAAGGATGCCAATGCGGCACTTGAGAGTTTGGCGCAGGTCCTACCTGAACTATCTGCAGGGGACCGGGAGACCCTCGCAGGATCTTATCGCGAATTTCAAAAAGAAGTGCAGGAGAAGTTGGCGAAACGCAAACAGCCGAATGACTAGTTGGAAAAGGAGCCACGATGAAACAAGGACTTCTGGTCCTCCTTTTGTTCGTGGCGGCAACAGCCGCCGCCCAGCAGGATGATCCCAACCTGGTGCAGAACAAGCTGGCACTGATGGGCGGGCCGCGAATGATTGACTCTCCCGAAGCCAGTGATCACGGTAAATCTGCAGTTAACAACAGCATTTGGGACACATCCTCCCAGAAGTCAAAGACGGCGGGGAGCCAGAAAAGGAAGCAGACTCAGATCAACAAGCCTGCTGGTGAAATCAAAAGGCCAACCATTGACGCAAGTATGGTCGGTTATATTGATGACCCCATCATCGGATCTCAAGTTCAGATTAGGTTCGATGCGGCGTTTGATAACAGGTTTCCAGATCGCGCCGAGTTCTTCTATGCGAAATGTGGCTGTTACCGTGATCCTAAACTATCCGGCACGCTTCTTTACGATCCCAACGCGCCTGGTCCTGGGCCGCTCATCCCCAAGGGCGTAAATTTCCAAGTCCTGTCGTTCCGCGGAGATTACGCTCCCACGAGCCGTTTCGCCGCGTTCATCTGGATTCCCATTCGCTGGATTCAACCGCAATCCGCTCCAGGCCAGGGAGCTTTTAAACAATGGGCCGGAATCAGCGATGTCGAGGCAGGATTGAAATTTGCATTGCTGACCTCTTCGCGTCATTACCTGACGGCGCAGCTCCGGGCCTACTTCCCTTCAGGAGCTGCTGTGCATGGGTTGGGCACAAACCACTACAGCATTGAGCCAGGGTTGCTTTATTACCAGAGGTTTTCCGATCGATTCCAGGTTGAGGGCGAGGTGGGAGGCTGGCTTCCGATCAGAGGATCCGCTGGAGTTCCAACGACGAGTCCCCAGGGATTCGGAGGTAACATCTTCTTTTACGGCGTAGGACCAAGCTACAGGGTTATCAGTCGCGAGCATTTCCGACTTGCCCCGGTGATCGAACTGGTAGGCTGGAATGTCACGGGAGGATTGGAGACCATTACGACCGGCACGACCGGCACCCCACTAACCGCCAGCGGCACAAATATCTTCAATCTCAAGATCGGAGCACGTACGTCGTTCGGTGGCCGCAACTCTCTGTACGTCGGTTACGGGACCCCGCTCACATCCGCCAATTGGTTTAACAACATTGTCAGAGTCGAATACCGCTATTCGTTTTGAGCTACCGGAGTTCTGGTTTGAGTCATGACTGAGGTGACCGCAGGAAGCGCCTGCGCGGTACAGAGCTTGCTTTTTCGGTACTAGGTGCCAGCGCTATTGGTTGCATGCTGCTGAAACGGTCCACTTGGGGATTTCAGCGGATCGTTGCGCCGGTCGCACCAGCACACCCCAATCTCACACGTCGAATTGTCCACCGCGACGCCGGGCATATTGGCATCCGTGCCGAGCCCGCTCACAAGCGGTTCCGGATTCGTATTCAGCTGCACGGGAGCGCTCCAGGTAACCCCATTCTTGGAGGAATTAAGGCTCGGCCAAAGAAACCGAACGGCAGTCCCCGGTAAGATCAAGACCAACGTTCACCTCGGCAATGGTCGCCTGAAGACTTGTCGTGGACACACCCAATGGCAGCGAACAAAGGAGCTCTCTCTCGATCTTCCCACCTGCTCAACTTCGCGGAATCAACCGTGGCGTTTGTTCTGCAAAAGATAGTTCAAGAGGTTGAATCGCTTCCCGCAGCGTCGCCACATATTTCTTTCGGTCGCACCGTGGGGTTCCCTTAAAAGACAAAGCTCACGTTGGCCTCGAGCGCGGGTTGAAGAACAGCAGCACAATTCAAGGCTTCCGGACATGCATTCTGGAAATAATTCCATGAGTACACGCCCGGAATCAATTGGACCTTATGAGACCTTATGGCTTCGCTCCTGGACTGTCAGCACAAGGCATCGCGTCGGTAAATGTGTAAAGCCCCGTGAACAGTGCGGGTTGGATGGGGAGGCCTGTAGTGTTCGCCTTGGTGACGTCCGACAACCAAAATCGATTAAAGGTATTCAGTGAGTTGGGCATCATATGGGCGCGCTCCAACTGGCCGGATGCACCGCATAAGTTAATTCGGAAGTCATCATCTACACTTGGAAAACGATTGTTAAACGAACCGGGCACGATGCCTGCGAATTGGTCGAAGTTGTAGCTCGCGATGGTGCCGTTTGGAGTCTTTGTGTCGATCATCGCCACGTGACAAGTGCGGCAGCTTCGCGCGTTAACATGCGTGTAGAAGTCGGTGGCAGCGGTACTTATTCCTTGCCAGCTCGGGGGGACGAAGAACTCGTCGAGCACATGCACCATGTTGCTCGCGCAGGGGCCAAGCCCTTTCGCGTACCACCCTGCAATCAGGTCCCTTTCCGCCGCGGTCGGACCAGCGTTGAGCACATTCTTATTGAGATTATAAATCGCCTCCTCCTGGGCACACTTCGTCAGCCCGAGCTTGCTCGAAAACTCGAAGTTCCCCACATCGTAGGGGAGAAAATGTCCTCCGACATCGGCAAATCCTGAGCCATCTTCCGGAAATTTTCCGGCGTAATGATCCCCACCGTGACAGACCACACAGGTTCCTGGTACGAACTTCTCCCGCCGCTCATCCAGATTTATAGACGGTAACAGTTGGCCGCTGGGACCGAAGATCAGGAAGCGGATGAACGGCTGATTGTTATTGACTCCTGACCTGACCATATAATCCATCGCGACACAGGCCACCAGATTCTTGTTGTGGACGGCATTGTCCACGGCAGTGTCGATCTCCGACTGGGCTGGGCTCAAGAAATCCGCAGCCGTGCTAATTGGTATACCTAGGTGGTTGCACACCACGGCTGCCGTCTGATTGGGGCCATAGGAGATAGATTGATGCACGCGAGCAAGATTGAGATCCACCGCGTTAATATAGCTAGCCTTGAAGGTAGGCACTCCATCGGTCGCGAACCGCCCGATTTTGACGGCGCGTTGCCAGTCGTTAAAACTGACGGGGCCGATCAGATTGCCGGAAGCGCCGCAGTTCGCTACGGCCCCTACTGCCTTGTAGTACTGGCAAGCTCCACGCCGTGTATCCAAACCTTTAGACGCCAGGAACCCGTCAGCTCGTGCCAGGATGTTGGATGGGAAGTCCGTGGGCGGAACATCGTCTGGGAACTGCGTGTGGGGCGGCAGGAACAAGGCAACGGGTGAGGTGGTCGCGTTGAGCTGGTTTCCATTCAAGCTTGCAGACATTCCAGCAACCGTCGGAGGATTCACGCCTGCCACCTTTGCTGGGCCAAGATCAGCTCCTCCGTTGGTGTCCAGCGCAGGAATTGTCGCTTCCACCGGAGCAGCATTTTCGCATTGCAACAACACCGAAGCCGCATTGGACTTGGATGGCAACACATAATCTCCAAATTCATTGACTCGCGCTGTGGCCAGAGTCGCGCCCGAGGCATCGCGGAGGGTCGCTCTCGCCGTCGATTCTATGCCGAAGAATTCGTTGATAGTTCCACACGGACTATGGTCATCAAGAGTTAAGCTGCCAGAAATGGCGCTCGGAAGCGAGCCAACAAGAGGCTCGGCGTAATCCGATGTGGCTAGGGCTCGCCCAGAAGCGTCTGAGAGCATCGTCGCGGTTCCAATGTTGGTGCAATCGACAGGGGTGCCGCCGAACGAACAGTTAGCACTATAATTTCCCGGTGGTACGCCGGCGATAATGTATTGACCCTTCAAATCGGTGAGGACTGTGCTATTGGGCGGATAGCGCAACGCTGGATTGCTTAGGTCCTGTAGATAAACAGGGACACCCGGGGTATACACATCGTGCATGGTTCCATCCACGGAGGTAGCCTGGGCCATCGCAGTGAATGACCGATAGTAGTCACCTTGTTGCGCGGGGGCTGGGGGCGCAGCAATCACGAGCCTGGGCCCTGTCCCCGACTCACTCTCCCCAGCGAAGGTGTCGGTGTTAATCGCCAACCGTCGCTCCGTATAGCCACCCAGTCCGTTGGAAACCAGCACATAGGCAAAGTGCAGCCCGGTTCCCGAGGGTAGTACCCAAGTCGTCGTTGGTGCATTCACATTGGTGATGCTGCCGTCAGTAGATCGCCACCGGTAACGGAGGATACCTCCGGAGGCGTCCGTTGCTGTTACCGTTACTTTAACCGTAGGCCCGTGGTTCTCTTCCTTGTCGTCGTACGACGCTTGCACGCCAAAAACGAGTAAGGCCAAACACACTGCGACTCCGAGACTGAGAATCAAAGTTCTGCGCGGCATGTATACTCCTCTCTCATGGAAACGACTACGGTATCCCGCTCGTCTTGGTCCCCTAGAACGCTTCAAGGGCTACAGTGTCCTGGCCCGAATAGCGGAATCGCGTCGTTCGTCGTTCCTTGCGTTGTGGACCAGGGGTCGAGACCGAGGGCCGACTCAGTCGAACTTCATTGGACAACATGAGGTGGGTCCGACTGGGTAATTGTACAATAGTCAAAATTTCATAACTGTCAACATGAGAATTCAACATTTTAGTACCAATAGTTTTCAATACTAAAGTAAACAGAAGAACAATTACCGTTCATTGTATACTCAAAGAGGAATAGGATGATTTCCTGAGGAACGGTTGTTACTCGAAGGAACTTTTCCGCTTTCGCGACATTACCGGCCAATCTCTGCCCATTCTCAGGGCGTCGCGAGCTTGCGCGCTTCGGTAACGATTTTAGTAAGTCGGTTGGAGAGGCGGTCGAGGCGGCGGCGAGAAGTTCCGTTTGGCAACGTCCGACGAAACATCTCGAGCACATGTTGAGCAGCGAGCAAAGAATCAATCAGACCATCGAGGCCAGCTCGGGGAGTAAACGGCGTCTTCGGCTGCGGAACAAGATGCCGAGGTTTTGAACGAGCCAGC
>Ga0066710_100006838_pt1 | contig 10762 bp, 10 predicted proteins | sample GraSoiAngelo_159_FD_79666 | JGI IMG/M metagenome (GOLD analysis project Ga0066710, IMG submission 79666) | Grasslands soil microbial communities from the Angelo Coastal Reserve, California, USA - 14_1009_16_40cm | ecosystem: Environmental > Terrestrial > Soil > Grasslands | place: USA...
CCGCCGTCGAGGCCGTACGTCTCGCGGACGATCGGCGAGTTCGGGATCAGGTCGAGCCCATGCTCGGCTTCGACGCTCATGTCCCGGATGCCCATGATGAACGTCTTGGGGTTGAGTGGCTTGCCGGTGTTCCACGCCGGACACGCAGCCTGGCAACGACCGCATTCGGTGCAGGTGAAGCCGTCGAGCAGGTCCTTCCAGCCCAGGTCGGCCAGCGTCTTGACGCCGAACGTGGCGTCCTCGGTCTCCAGGTCCATCGCCGGCAGCTCGCCGCGCGGCGCGAGCTTGCGCAACCAGATGTTCGGGAACGCCGTCGCGATGTGGAGGTGCTTGCTGAACGGCAGGTACACGAGGAACGCGGCGACGACGAGGATGTGCAGCCACCACAGGGCACCGAAGCCGGCTTCGAGCACCGCCGGGGGCAACGCGCGAAGCGGCGCCGCGAGGGCGACCGAAACGAACGCGCCCGGCTGGTCGCCATAGCGGGCGAACTCGAAGACCTGGGCGAACAGCTCCGCCGCGACGAGCGTCCCGATCATCGCGAGGATCACCAGCGCGTCGCGGTTCAGCGTGAGCCGGGCCGGCTTCGAGATGAGCCGCCGCTCAAAGGCCCAGGCGATCGCCGCGAGCACGATCACCGCGACGATGTTCTGCATGGCGGATACCGCCGCCCAGATCATGCCGCCGAGCGGTGCCTGCAGAACCGTCTGGATGAGTCCGCCCGTCGCGATGTTGGCCGTCCCGATCGTGAGCAGGACGAACCCCCAGAAGATGCCGGCGTGCATGAGGCCGGCGCGGAGGTCGCGGAACATCCGCGTCTGGACGACCGCGTACTCGACGAGTCCGGTAAACCGGGCGGGAATGTTCGGCAGCGGATTCGTGGGCCGGACCGCGGCGAAGATCCTGAGGTGGCGCGCCATCACGAGCAGGAAGATCGCCAGCGCTCCGTAGAACACCGGGAACACCAGTGGGTACGCGGGGACGTCGCCGAAGACCGGAAAGATCACCGCGTGCGATCCGCCGGCTGAGCGGCGTGGTCAAACGGGCCGGCCAGCGTCTCGAGCGCATGCTCGAGGACGGCCTCGATGGCCTCGAGCGACTCGAGCGCGCCACGCGGGCTGCCCGGCAGGTTGATGACCAGGCCCCGTCCCCGAACGCCGACGACGCCGCGGCTGAGGGAGGCCATGGGCGTGTGCCGCCGGCCTTCGGCACGCATCGCCTCCGCCAGCCCGGGAACCTCGTAGTCGATCACGGCCTTCGTTGCCTGCGGCGTCACGTCGCGCGGCGTCAGTCCCGTCCCGCCGGTGGTGACGGTGAGCGGGTGCCGGGCAGTCGCGTCGATCAAGGCCGCCTCGATCGTCGCCTGGTCGTCAGGCACGACGCGGCGTTCGACGCGGACGCCGAGGGCTTCCAGCCTCGCGGCGACCTGTGCACCGGTGAGGTCCTCGCGCTCGCCGGCGGCGGAGCGATCGCTCGCCGTGATGACGATGGCCGTCCGTCCGCTGAGCGAGGGAGCAGCAGCGCTCACCGCCCGCCCTTCCTCCGCCCGACGATCCTCCCCGCCCCTCGCCCACCTACCCGGCGCGCACCCCCATCGTCCTCGTCGCGACCGGCGGCAGCTGGCGGGCGCCGCCAGTCGCCGCTCTTCCCACCTGACTTCGAGACCAGGTGGATCGCCCGGATCTCGACGTCGCGCTCGACGCCCTTGACCATGTCGTAGACGGTCAGCGCGGCAACCGAAACCGCGGTCAGCGCCTCCATCTCGACGCCCGTGGGGCCCGTCGTCGCGGCCTCGGCGCGGATCCGCAGCCCGCCGGCTGTCCGGTCCGGCGTCACCGACACGACCAGGTCGGTCAGGGGCAGCGGATGGCACAACGGGATCAGGTCGCTGGTCCGCTTGCCGCCCATGACGCCGGCGAGCTCGGCAACGCCAAGGACGTCACCCTTCACGTTCCGGCCGTCGATCACGAGGCTGAGGGTTTCGGCCGACATCGTCACGAGACCCTCGGCGACGGCGCGCCTCGCCGTTGCCGGCTTGTCCGAGACGTCGACCATCCGTGGCCGTCCGGTTCGGTCGACGTGAGTCAGGCGGCGTCGCTCGGCACGCGGGGCGGGCGTTCGGTCCATGTCTCCTCCGCCCGTCAGGCATCGTCGAGCCACCAGAGCTCGACCTCAGCCCCGTTCGGCAGCTCGTCGGTCGCCTCGGGAATCACGGCCAGTGCATCCGTCACCGCGAGCGCCGAGAGCACATGACTCCCCTGCCCGCCCGCGAGCCTGACGTAGACGCGGCCCCGCCCGTCGCGGCGCACGATCCCGCGATCGTCGCGCTCGGCGACCACGCGCAGGAACGCGCGTCGGCGATGGCTCTTGGAAACGTCCTGGGTGAGTACGGCCCGATCCAGCGGCCGGAACGGATGCGGATGGCCGGCGAGGCGGCGCAGTGCCGGCCGGACGAACAGCTCGAACGTCACGATGCTCGACACGGGGTTGCCGGGCAGGCCGAACAGCAGGATCGGCTGCGGCGCGTCCGACCGGTCGGCGGTGCCGAACGCGAACGGCTTGCCCGGTTGGACGGCGACGCGCCAGAGGTCGATCCGCCCGACGGCCTCGAAGGCCGCTTTCACGACGTCGTACGGACCGACCGACACGCCGCCCGAGACGATGATGGCGTCGGTGCGGGCGATCCCGTCGCGGAGGCGGGCGAGGACGTCGTCGAGCCGATCGGCGGCGATGCCCAGGTCGATCGGCTCGGCGCCGGCGGCCGCGACGTGCGCCAGGAGGCCTGGCCGGTTTGCATCGGGGATGCCGGCCGCGCCAAGCGGCTCACCCGGGGCCCGGATCTCGTCGCCGGTCGCGAGAACGCCGACACGCGGCCGGCGATGGACGCGGACCTGCCGGACGCCGGCACCGGCGATGAGCGCGACAGCCGACGGCGTCACGACCGCGCCGCGATCGAGAATCATGGCCCCGCCCGCGAGGTCGCTCCCCGCCCGCCGGACCGAGGCGCCCGGCGCCGCCGCGACGTGGACGAGGCACGACGCGGGCAAGGGGCCAGTTGCGTCGCGACCGCGCGTGCCCATTGGCTGGCCGACCGGATCGAGCGGCGTCGTCTCCTCGACCGGCACGACGGCATCGGCCCCGGCCGGCAGCGGCGCGCCGGTGGCGATCCGGACAGCGCACTGCGGCCGCACCTCGACGTCCGGCTCGCTGCCTGCCCGAACCTCGCCGATGACCATCAGCCGCACCGGCCGCTCATTCGACGCACCGCTAAGATCCGCGGAGCGAACCGCGTAGCCGTCCATCGCCGCGTTGTCCCACGGCGGCAGCGACGTCATCGCCACCACCGCTTCCGCGACGACGCGGGAGACCGCGGCGACGGGCGAGACCGCTTCCGCGCGGAGCGGCCGCGCCACCGCGGCAAGGACGCGATCGCGTGCCTCGTCGACGCTCATGAGGCGCGGCGCCGATGGCGGCGACGCGGAGGTCATCGTCATCGCAGCGAAACGCCCCGGATGCCGGCCTGCTGCTGGATGGCGGCGAGAATCGCGCGGCGGGTGATGACGCCCAGCAGTCCCGCGCCTTCGACGACGGGCAGCCCGTCGAGCCCGGTCCGCCGCAGCCCGTCGAGCGCGGACCAGAGCGTGTCGCCCACGCGCAACAGCGGCAGCGCCGGGGGCGCGAGCATGAGGTCCTCCGCGCGGGTCGTCGGCCACAACCGGCGGCGCAGCTTGCGGACCTGGGATGCCGTCACGAGGCCAACGATGGCATCGTCGCGGAGGACCGGCAGGGCGGACGAGGCTTCGGTCTCGAGCAGCCGATCGCCGAATGTGTCGACGGTCAGGTTGGGCGCGATCGAGCTGGTCGTTCGGTCCATGACGTCGCCGACGCGGACGTCCTTGAGCAGATCCTGCACAGCCAGGCGGCGCTGGATCCCGCGCGACGCGCTGCCGAGGAACCAGCCGGACAGCGCGATCATCAGGCCGTCGACCGTATCGCCAACGAGCGCCACGAGGACGCCGATGGCGACGATGATCCACGACACGATCCGGCCGCTGACGGCCGCCGCGGTTGAGCCTCGGCGCTCGTCGCCCGTCCGAGCCCAGACGGCGGCGCGAACGACCCGCCCGCCGTCGAGTGGGAACGCGGGCACCAGGTTGGCCGCCGCCAGGACGAGGTTGAGGACCGACAGGACCAGGGCGATCCCCGCCACGACGTCGAGCGGCGGCATACGGGTCTCCCCCGCCGCGACGCCGACGATGGCGAGGACGACGCCGACGACCAGGCTGACGGCGGGGCCGGCGAGCGCGACGACCACCTCGTCGCGAGGCCGCTCGACCTCGAGCTCGAACGAGGCGCTGCCGCCGAAGAAGTAGAGGGTGATCGGGCCGACCGCGATCCCCCGCCGCCGAGCGGCCACGCCGTGGCCCAGCTCATGGGCCAGCACCGAGAGCAGGAACGCCGCCGCCACGACGGCGCCCGTGAGCCAGCGCAGCGGGATGGGGACACCCGCCGCGGACGCCTCCATCTGGCCGACGACCAGCACCGTGATGATCGCCACGATGACGACCCACGACGCGTGCAGCCGGATCTCGAAGCCGAACAGGCGAGCGACCGGGATGCCGTTCACCGCGACGGCTCCAGGACCGCCGATCCGGCATGACGGCGAGCGACACCGGCCGCCGCCCGATCCGTCGCCACCCGCCAGACGAGGACACAGAGCAGCAGCATGAGCGCGCCAAGCGCGAGCGATGTCTCGAACCAGAACTGGTCGGGGAACAGCTGGACAAGGCGGTCGGTTCGGGCGTCGAAGGTATACGTCCCGCCGGCGAAGAAGAGTCGATGGAAGACCTCGAACGTGGCGTCGAAAGCGAACGCCCCGATGACGCCGACGGCGAGCACACCGACCGCAAGCACCACCGCACCGCCCCGAACGGCACGCCAGAACCGGGCCGATCCACGGGCGAGGATGTTGCCGACGAGGAGCACGACGAGCGACGCAGCGGCGAGCAGGGCAAGGCCAACGAAGACCCGTCGGACGTCGATCATGTGGGCCCGCTCACGCGCGTTCAGGACGGGCTGGCCGGCGACGACGACGTCGAAGTTCGGTGGCCCCACGACCAGGTCCGACAGGATCGCTCCGGTGGCCTGCTGGAGCTGCGCTGGGGAGTAGCCCGTCCACGCGTCTGCTCGCGCCCGGCCCTGCTCGAACGAGACCCAGACCGGGTTGATGAAGGCAATGATCGCCACGGCGAGGATGACGACGCCGGTGGCGATCCCGACGAGGACGGAGGACGCGCGACGGCCGAAGCGGTCGATCACCCGTAGATGGTAGCGGCTCGGCGGCGCGGTCCCGCTACTCCTCTTCGAGGGTTCGCGCCTGTTCCCACCAGCCCTCGACGACGAGATCGGGCGGCGCCGCCATGTTCAGCTCGCGCGCCGCACCAGCGAGGCGAGCCCGGAACTCGGGCAGGTCCAGGGCAAGGATGTCGCGGAGGCCCTCGATGCCCGCCTGGAGCATCAGCTGGTGCTCGTCCTCCCGGAATCCGGCCAGGTTCAGCATCAGCGCCTCGTCCCGCCAGGCGAGGACGTCGTTGGGTGTCGCGTCCACCTGATCGGACAGGTACTGGCGACGGGTCGGTGTCTCGGACACCTCGAGGAGCAGCCCGGTGGTGAAGACGCCCTGGGCCTCGAGGCGCTCGAGGTGGACGGGCTCGATCCGGGTCAGCTCGGTGATGGGCGGCACGGTCGCGCGGGCCTCCTGTTCGGTCCGGTGTCGTCCGGCGGATGATGCCACGGTGCAGTGGTCTGTGGGCCATTCCGCGCGTTGCACCGTCCCACCGAAAACCGCCTCAGGACCCTTGTGCGGCGTCCGTTTGGGCATAGGCTGAAAGTACCGATTTCCGAACCTGGATGGGAGTACCCAGACCGTGTTTGAGTTGAGCGAGAGTCAAACGGAGTTCCAGCGCAAGCGGCGCGCCAGCGACCGCGTCGGCGAGCGGGCCGCCCGGGCGGCCGACCGTGGCGACACCGCGGCGATGCGCATCGCAGGCTCGCAACTCGAGCAGCTGCTCCGCGAGCGGGCGGCCTATCGGCGTCCCGGGACGCCGGGTGCGGGGCGGCGGCGCGGCATCGGGGAAGTCGGCTGAACGGTCCTGAATGCCACCAGCGGGGGCGACAGCGCGCCTCCTGGATCCGGCGCATCACGACGACGTAGCCATCCGCGGCCGGCATTGGCCGCATATGGAACTCGATCGACCACTCCTCGCCGTCGGGCCGCTTCACGACTGCGGTCGAGTGGAGTGCGCCGGACTCGGCGAGCGTTGCGAACAGTCGCCGGCCAAACTCCTCACTCGCCTCGTGGCGGGTGAACGAGCCGGCCGGCTTGCCGCTGATTCGCCGGCGGCTGACGCCGAATAGCGCGGCCGCGGCCGCGGCCGCATTCGCCTCGACGTATTTCCCTGCCGCACCCACGATGGCCTGCGACAGGTCCTCGTTGATCAGTGGAGCGAGTCTAGCGGCCGCCTGCCGGGGCTCGGTCCGCTCGCTCGTCGAGCGGGACGTCCCAATGCGCCTCGAGGAGCTCGAACCGCCGTCGCTCCTCCTTACGGTATGTCGCCTGATCCGGGAATAGCCGCTCGGCGATGTCCGCGTCCGAGCCGCTCTCGAGAGCCGCCCAGTCGCGGTAGGTGATCGTCACCAGCACGTCCCAATCAGCCCGCCCTTCACCGTGGAAATGAGGGACGTAGCGCCGCACGTCGAGCAACCGCCCGCTCTCGACCTGCGCCTCGAGGATCGGGAGGTGATTTCGCTCGAACAGCTCGACGAACAAGTCATGCGACCCCCAGCGTGTCTTGTAGAAGTAAAGGACGGTGACCGGGCGCGCCTGGTCAGGCATCGAGTCGTGTCGCTTCCTTTTTTAGCAGCTGCCAAGCCCGGTCGACGTGGCGCTCCTCCGTCCGGAGGTTGCCGACCGCCAGCCGGATCGTGAACCGGTCCGCCAGCCGCGTGTGTGACAGAAAGACGTCGCCAGTTCCGTTGACCGCATCCATCAACCGGCCGTTGAGCTCGTCGAGCTGCGCGGCGACATGCGGATCGGCTTCGCGGCCGGCGAGCGTCGCCGGTCGGTAGCGGAAACACACCGTCGAGAACGGCACCGGCGCGAGCCGCTCCCAGTCCGGATCAGCGTCGACGCGAGCTGCGAAAGCCTGGGCGAGCTCGATGTGGCGCTCGATCCGCCGGCGCAGCCCCTCGAGCCCGAACCAGCGCAACTGGATCCACAGCTTTAGCGCCCGGAACCGCCGCCCCAGCTGCGGCGTGTACTCGTTGTAGTCACGCACCGGCGCCTCGCGGTCGAGCGTCCGCAGGTACTCGGGGGCGAGGCTGAACGCGTCCCGCAGCGTGGCCATCCGGCGGGTCAGGAACAGCGACGCGTCGAGCGGCGTGAACAGCCACTTGTGCGGGTTGACGACGAGCGAATCCGCCCGCTCCCAGCCGGCGAACGGGCCGCGCCGCTCGGGGATGATCGCCACGGCGCCCGCGTACGCCGCATCGACGTGGAGCCACAGTCCTTCCCGCTCCGCGATCTCGCCGATCGCGGCCACCGGGTCGACCGACGTGGACGATGTCGTGCCCACCGTGGCAACCACCGCGATGGGCGTGTGGCCGGCCTCGCGATCGACGTCAATCGCGGCGGCGAGACGGTCCGGGATCATCTCGTACTGCTCGTTCGCCTCGACCGCGACGAACCCGTCCCGACCGATGCCCAGCGTCATGCACGCCTTCTCCACCGAGCTGTGGGCCTGCGAGCTTGCGTACACGCGGAGCATGCCGCCGGGCGCGCCGGCCAGGCCGCGCTGCGAGGCATGGAGGCCGGTCGCCTGGCGCGCGGCGGCGAGTCCCAGCAGCGTCGAGGTCGAGGCGGTGTCGGTCAGCAGCCCGTCGAAGCCCTCCGGCAGCCCCAGTGCCTGGCGAAGCCAGTCGACGACGACCTCCTCGAGCTCGGTCGCCACCGGCGACGTCCGCCACAGCATGGCGTTGGAGCCGAGGCCAGCCGTGAGCATCTCGCCGAGGATGCCGGCACCCGATGCCGTCGTCGCGAAATAGGCGAAGAACCCGGGATGCTGCCAGTGCGTCGCGTTCGGCTCGACGAGGCGCTGGTAGTCGGCGAGGATCGCCGCGATGGGTTCGGGCTTTTCGGGCGCCGCCGGCGCGAACAGCGGGCGAAGGGAACCCGGCTCGACCGGCGGGAAGACCGGCCGCTCCTCGATCGAGGCGAGGTAGTCCGCGATGACGTCGACGACCTCGTGCCCCGCGGCGCGGAAGGCCTCCGGGTCCATGTCGGTCAGGCCGGCCGTCTGGGCGCGATCGAGACGACTGCCCCGGGTTCGGTTGCTCCGGGGTCGGTTCGGGCGACGCGGACTGCCGGACGTCAGATCGAACGCCCCAGCCGCGACAGCTGATCGAAGAACGCCGGTCCCAACAGGATCGCGGCCACGATGCCGATGATCGCGAGGACGACGATGAGCCCGATCACGAGCATGCACGCCATGGCGATGCCGCTCGTCCCCTCGCCGCTGGGCTTCACGACTGCCGAGTTCGCGAAGCGGTCGTGGAGGCCCTGCTTCGTTGGACTCCTCGCTGTCGTGATCACGAGGACCACGACCCAGACCAGTTGGGCCAGCGATGCCAGCCCGGCGATGGGCCGGATGAACGCGAGCAGCCCCAGGAAGCTCCCGAGCGCAATCCAGCGCCGGACGGCCTGCTCCGTCGAGAGCGGACGGCCGTCGAATGCGTTGCCAACCTGGAGATGGAAGAGCCGCTGGCCGATCGTCGCCCGACGACCGCCGCTCCACGACCCGATGAAGTAGGCCGCACCGAGCAGCGCGTAGATGAGCGACACGATCGGGTTTGTCGTGCTCACGAAGTACGACGTGAACGTGTTCGATCCGGACGTCCTGGTCGTCGTCTCGCCCAGTCCCAGCAGTGCGGCGATGACGAATCCGATGATCCCCAGGATCAGGATGTCGACGACGTAGGCGACCATCCGGGAGACCGTGTCGGCGAACGCCAGCCCGGGCGCGCCGGGGACCTCCCGTGTCGCGGGCGGCGGCGCCCAGTTGACGATCGGACCGGTCGGCGGCGGTCCGGGCGGCAGAGGTGCGCTGGGCGTTGGTCCCGGCGGCGGGACTTCCCAGGGCGGAGTCCCGATCGGTCCCGGTGTTTTCTCGTCCATCTCGGCCTCCCCTCACGGTTGTCGGCGGTCATCCTAGTGGCCCGAGTGGGCGTTCGGAGCTTCGAATCGGTCTCCCCAGCTCAGCCAGCGGTCATGCCTGGCGTGAGGGCCGGCTCGAGATGGAAGCGATCAACCCGTGCGAACCGATGCATGAACGTCGCTGCGCTGGGTTGTACGACTCGCCTGCTGGGAGGCGACGTGCGGTTTCTGCGGCGAGCGGTTCGTGCGGGTCGTCTCGACTTCAGGAGCTCGATCGTGTGCCCTGCGAGACACGCAACCTGCTGCCGGACTCACCAAAACTCCGCCGCAGAGCGGCAGGGAGGCCGAAGGTGGTCGGGGCGGCCGGATTTGAACCGACGACCACCAGTCCCCCAGACTGGTGCGCTACCAGACTGCGCCACGCCCCGAGACGGCAGAGTCTAGCACCGGCCCACCCACGCCCAGCCCGCAGTCAGCGAGCGGCCGTGAGGTGCTCCACCCAGCGCCGGAAGTCGGCCAGCTCGTCCTTCGACTCGCGCGACAGCAGGTCGATCAGGCAGCGCTGGACGCTCTTGCCCTCGAACAGCGCGTTGTGGACCTCCTGGGCGATCGGCATCTCGACGTCGTGGCGGCGCGCCAGGGCGAGTGCCGCATCGACGGTGTAGGCGCCCTCTGCGACCCCGGGCAGCGAGGCCTCGATGTCCGCCCACTTGCGGCCCTTGGCGAGCTCCTCCCCGAGGCGGTGGTTTCGCGACAAGCCCGAGCCGCACGTCGCCACCACGTCGCCGATCCCCGCCAGACCGGCGAACGTCAGCGGGTTCGCGCCCATCGCGAGCCCCAGGCGGGTCATCTCGGCCAACCCGCGCGTGATGAGCCCGGCCTTGCCGTTGTCGCCGAAGCCCAGCCCGTCGGCGGCCCCGGCGGCGATCGCGACGATGTTCTTGAGCGCGCCAGCCAGCTCGACGCCGAGGACGTCCGAGTTGACGTAGAGCCGGAACTCGCGACGGCCCAGCCGCTCGACGACCCGGTCCGCGAGCGACGGATCGTCGGCTGCGACGACGGCCGAAGCCGGCAGCCCGCGGGCGACCTCGATGGCGAGATTCGGGCCCGACAGCGCGGCGATCCGTCCGGGCCGGATCCCACTCGCTTCGGCGATGACCTCGGACATCCGAAGCAGCGTGTTCGACTCGAGGCCCTTGACGACCGACACGACGTCAGCGGTCGGAGCGATGTACGGCGCGACGGCCGAAACCGCCGACCGAACGTGCGACGACGGGACCGCGACGATGACCAGGTCCACCGCATCCGAAACGGCTGCGGGATCTGCTGTCGCGACGAGCGACCCAGGCAGGTCGACGCCGGGCAGGCGGCGTTCGTTGCGGCGATCGTGCTCGATCGCCCGCGCGGCCTCGTCGCTGCGCGCCACGAGCAGGATCGGTTCCTGCCTCCCGATGATCCGCGCGAGCGTCGTCCCCCACGCGCCGGCGCCGATGACCGCGACGCGACCGCGCTGGGCGGCCGCCGTCACTGCGGGCGGCCGCGCGGACGGCG
>Ga0066710_100006841_pt1 | contig 10761 bp, 7 predicted proteins | sample GraSoiAngelo_159_FD_79666 | JGI IMG/M metagenome (GOLD analysis project Ga0066710, IMG submission 79666) | Grasslands soil microbial communities from the Angelo Coastal Reserve, California, USA - 14_1009_16_40cm | ecosystem: Environmental > Terrestrial > Soil > Grasslands | place: USA...
ATCGGCGTTTCCGTCGGTCAGTGTGACTGCGACGTAAGCCGGCGTGCCGCCAACTTTGTTAGCGGCCGCGCCGAATTGAATCCCTATTCCCGCACGCGCGAGCGCCGCGTCAAGCGCCGACTGCAGCGCGCGATACGAAACGACGTAACCGAGGGCGGGCACGTCGTGATCCGAAGCGACAAGTCGCGTCATCCCGAATCCTCGCGCTTGCGAGACGTCAACCGACGTGATCGGCGTCACCACGCCACGCGTCGACGCGAGTCGGGGCCATACGTCGAGCCGCTCGAGTATGAGGCGCGCGCCATGCGAGAGCGCGAGCGAACGGTCGCTTCGATAAGGCGTGCCCGCCGCGCGCGAATCGAGGACGACGAGATCGAGGTCAGCATCGCGCAAAGCGAGCGCCAGCGTCGCTCCCACCGGTCCGGCACCGACGATGACCAGATCGCGGAGCATCGCGCGTTGATCAAACGCTAACGTTTACAAGCGGCCTCGACATCCGCAACCGATTTCGGTGCGGCGGCGGTCAAGTTTTCGATGCCAGTCGCAGTCACCAGCACATCGTCTTCTATGCGCACGCCAATGTTCCAATAACGCTCGGGAACGTTTTCCGCCGGACGAATGTAGGCGCCGGGCTCGACCGTCAACACCATTCCGGGGTTAAGCTTTTGCGACTCGCCCTTGATCTGATAGAGCCCTGCATCGTGCACGTCCATGCCGAGCCAGTGCCCTGCGCGATGCATATAGAACTGCTTGTACGACTCACTTTCGAGCACGCTGTCGAGCGTGCCGCTGCACAGGCCGAGATCGATGAATCCCTGCGCCAACACGCGTTCAGCCACCTTGTGATACACGTGAAAATCAGCGCCCGGCTTGACGGCCTCGATGCAGGCGACCTGCGTGGCCAGAACGAGCTCGTAGATATCTTTTTGCGGACCCGTGAAGCGGCCGTTCACGGGAAACGTCCGCGTGATGTCGGACGCGTATCCATGGAGCTCGCAGCCGGCATCGATCAATAGAAGATCGCCGTCGGCCATCTGCCGGTTGTTGTCGCGGTAATGGAGCACGCACGCATTCGGACCGGAACCGACGATCGGCGAATAGGCAAGCGCCTGCGCGCCTTCGCGCAAGAATTCGTGGAGAAGCTCCGCTTCCACTTGGTATTCGAACCAACCGGGACGCGTGGATGCCATCGCCCGGCGATGCGCGGCAGCAGAAATCGACGCGGCGCGCCGCATCAATGAAACCTCGTGCGCGTCCTTGACGAGCCGCATCGCGTCGAGCGCAGCACGAACGTCGACGATTTCATCCGGCGCCATCACACCGGACCGGACGCGGCTCCGAACTTCATTCAATACCTCGGTGATGTGCCGATCCCAATCGCTGAACAAGCCGACCGGCGTAAACAATGCGGGGCGATCGGCGGCGATGTCGGGCAGTTTTGCTTTGAGCTCTCTGATCGAATGCGCTTCGTCGAAGCCGAAAATCTCCTTCGCGGCGTCGGGTCCGTAACGAAATCCATCCCAGATCTCGCGCTCTTCGTTCTTGTCGCGGCAGAACAGCACGTGACGATCGCCGTCCGGTCCCGCAACCAACGCGACGACCGCTTCGGGTTCGGGAAATCCCGACAGATAGTAAAAGTAGCTGTCGTGCCGAAACGGGAAGAGCGAATCGCGATTGCGCGCGACTTCCGGCGCGGTCGGCACAAGCGCAACGCCGCCGCCGGCGTGCTCGCGCATCTTTTTCAGCAATGCATCGCGACGCTCGCGGTAGACGTGGTGGGCGTGATTCATGGCTCGATCCGACGAGAGGACGCTCATTATATGTCGTGGTTGTTATTAGGCCCTGCGCTAACATCGACAAATGTCTTCGCCGATCGCTCCCGATGATGTACCGCCTCCGAGCGGTACCGCGTTGCGCGATGCGAAGCGCACGATTCGGGAGCGCGTACTGGCGGCACGCGACGCATTGCCGCCGCAACAGCGGGAAGCCGCCTCGGCGAAAATTGCCGAGCGACTGATCGCGCTGCCGTCGTTCCTGGCAGCCGACACCGTATTTGTCACGATTCCCTTTCGCAACGAATGGGACTCGCGCTTGCTCGCGCAGCGTGCGTTGGCGATGGGCAAGACGCTCGCATCGCCGCGCGTGGACCTGCAGACCAGAATGCTGTCGCTGCATCGTATATGCGACTTGTCGATCGACCTTGCGCCCGGATATCGCGACATCCCGGAACCCACGATGCTGTGTCCTCCGGTTGCCATCGGCGCAATCGAATGGGTGCTTGTACCCGGCGTTGCGTTCGATATCGACGGCCGACGCCTCGGTTACGGCGGTGGATATTACGATCGGCTGCTGCCGCTGTTGCCGCGCGCGGCGCCGCGCATCGCTGGCGCTTTCGAAATGCAGCTTGTTCCCCAAGTTCCGGCAGCCCCACACGACCTGTCGATGGACTTCGTCGTCACCGAAGCACGCGTCATCGAATGCGCTCCGCGTGCATCGTGACTGCACGACCACGAATGGTGACGAAAGGTCGGCGCGCATTGGTGGCGCTCGCCGCGACGACCGCCATTCAGATCTACGTGTCGCTTGCCGCCACTGCGACGGCCGTCCTGGCGCCCGAGATCGCGCAGGCGTTCGATGTTGCGCCGAAGTGGATCGGCGTTTTCGTTGGACTCGTCTATGTCGGCGCGATGCTCGCAAGCCTTGCTTGCGGCGGTTTCATCGAACGTTTTGGTGCGATTCGGATATCGCAGTTCGGCGTTCTCCTGTCCGCTGCGGGCACGCTGATGATCGCGCTCGCACCCTCGTACGCTCTCGCTTTGCTGATTGCCGCTGCATTGCTGATCGGCGTCGGTTACGGTCCGATTACACCGGCGTCATCGCACGTGTTGATACGAACTGCAGAGCCGCACCGCCTTGCGCTGACGTTCTCGATCAAGCAAACCGGCGTGCCGGCGGGAGCCGCACTCGCGGGCGCGGTGCTGCCGGCTCTCGCGCTCGTCGTCGGGTGGCGCATTGCGTTGCTGGTTGCGGCGCTTGCGGGCCTTGTGGTTGCCGCGGTCGCAGAGAAGACCCATGCCATGTTGGACACTGAGCTGCAGACCGCGCGCCATTCCGCCCGCACTTTTTCGCTGGCGACTGTGCTGCAGCCGCTGCGCATCGTCGTGGGATCGCGAACGCTCGCCGAGTTGGCGGTCGTTTCGTTCATCTATGCGTGCACCCAGGTTTGCCTGACGAGCTTCATCGTCGTTTATCTGACCGAATCGCTTAGGTGGTCGCTCGTCGGTGCCGGGTTTGTGCTGACCGCTGCGACCGTGGGCGGTGTGGTCGGCCGTATCGGATGGGGACTCGTCGCCGATCGCGTTGCGCCGCCACGTCGCGTGCTCGGCGTCATCGGCGTCATCGCCGCGATCTGTGGCGTCGTCATCACCCTGGCAACGCCGGCGTGGTCGACGGCCGCGGTCGCAATGGTCGCGCTGATCTTTGGCGCAACGGCGATCGGCTGGAACGGCGTGCAGCTTGCCGAGGTCGCACGTCATGCGCCCCAAGGCGCGGCCGGCGCAGTCACTGGCGCTGCGGGATTCATCACCTTTTCGGGTGTGGTCGCCGGACCGCCGATTTTTGCGTTGCTCGCCGCCTCGACGGGCAGCTATCGTGTGGGATTCGGCGTTTTCGCGGCAATGAGCGGCATCAGCGGAATCGTCTTGTTGATGCCTTGGCGCCCGACGACGAAGCGACCGAAGCCGAGATGATGTGACGTATAAAATGTGAGTGCTCGCTACCACAGAAAATCAGGCGTAAACACGCCTTGTGCTAGGCGGGTGACTCCAACCGCGCAGCAGCAATACACGGGCGAGCACCGCGCATAAAATCGACTGATAAAGCGCCGGAGGAACACATCATGGATATTCAAAAAGATCTCGACCCGCAAGAAACGCGGGAGTGGCTCGATGCGCTGTCGGCCGTGCTGGCAGTCGAGGGGCCCGATCGTGCGCACTTCCTGATCGAGCAACTGATCGACACCGCGCGTCGCTCCGGCGCGTACATGCCGTTCTCGGCAAACACTGCTTACATCAACACGATTCCGGTCGACAAGCAGGTGCGCATTCCGGGCGATCAAGCGATCGAGCACAAGATCCGCTCACACGTTCGCTGGAATGCGATGGCGATGGTGCTCCGCGCGAACAAGCATACGAACGTCGGCGGCCATATCGCGAGCTTCGCGTCGGCTGCAACGCTCTACGACGTCGGCTTCAATCATTTCTGGCATGCGCCGTCGGAGAATCATGGCGGCGATCTCATCTTTATTCAGGGACATTCGGCGACCGGCGTCTATGCGCGCGCCTACATGCTCGGACGTTTCACGACCGAGCAGATGGACTATTTTCGCCAGGAAGTCGACGGCAAGGGCGTCTCGTCGTATCCGCACCCGTGGCTCATGCCGGACGTCTGGCAGTTTCCGACGGTGTCGATGGGTCTCGGACCGCTGATGGCGATTTATCAGGCGCGGTTCATGAAATATCTGCAGGATCGCGGGCTCGCCACGACCGAAGGACGCAAAGTCTGGGCGTTCATGGGCGACGGCGAAATGGACGAACCCGAATCGATGGGCGCAATCGGCATGGCGTCGCGCGAGAAGCTCGACAACTTGATCTTCGTCGTCAACTGCAACCTGCAGCGCCTCGACGGCCCGGTGCGCGGCAACGGCAAGATCATTCAGGAGCTCGAAAGCGATTTTCGCGGCGCCGGCTGGAATGTCATCAAAGAGATTTGGGGCACGCACTGGGACGCGTTGCTCGCACGCGACAAGAAAGGGATTCTCGAGCGGCGGATGATGGAATGTGTCGACGGCGAGTACCAGACGTTCAAGTCGAAGGACGGCGCGTACGTGCGCGAGTACTTCTTCAATACGCCGGAGCTGAAAGCGCTCGTCGCCGATTGGTCCGACGACGACATCTGGAACTTGAACCGCGGCGGACACGATCCGCACAAGATTTACGCCGCTTATCACGCCGCCGCGAATCACAAGGGCCAGCCGACGGTGATCCTTGCGAAGACGATCAAGGGTTACGGCATGGGCGAAGCCGGCGAGGCGCAGAACATCACGCACCAGCAAAAGAAGATGCACGTCGACGCGATCCGCAAGTTCCGCGACCGTTTTCAGATTCCGGTGCCCGACGACAAGCTCGAAGACGTTCCATTCGTCACGTTTCCTGAAGGATCCCCCGAGCTCGAGTACATGCGCGCGCGGCGGATGGAGCTAGGCGGTTATCTGCCATCGCGGCGTCGCAAGGCGAATCCACTCACGATTCCCGAGCTGTCCGCGTTCGATCGCTTCCTGAAGAGCACCGACGAGCGCGAGATCTCGACGACGATGGCGTTCGTGCAGATTCTGCAAGTCCTGATCCGCGACAAGAACATCGGGCGTCACGTCGTGCCGATCGTTCCGGACGAGTCGCGCACTTTCGGCATGGAAGGGATGTTCCGCCAGCTCGGCATCTGGAACCAGGAGGGCCAGCTCTATACGCCGCAAGACAAAGATCAGCTGATGTTCTACAAGGAGTCGAAGGACGGGCAGATCCTGCAGGAGGGCATCAGCGAGGCAGGCGGCATGTGCGATTGGATGGCCGCCGCGACGTCGTATTCGACGCACGGCGTGCCGATGATCCCGTTTTTCATTTTCTATTCGATGTTCGGCTTCCAGCGCATCGGCGACCTCGCATGGGCCGCGGGCGACATGCGCTCACGGGGCTTCTTGCTCGGCGGCACGGCGGGGCGCACGACGTTGAACGGCGAAGGCCTCCAGCACGAGGACGGCCATTCGCATTTGATTTCGGCGACCGTTCCGAATTGCATTTCGTACGATCCCACGTTTGCGTACGAGGTCGCGGTCATCATCCATCACGGCCTCAAACGGATGTACGTCGAGCAGCATGACGCGTATTTCTATTTGACGCTGATGAACGAAAACTACACGCATCCCGCGATGCCGGAAGGCGCGGCGCCCGCGATCGTGAAGGGAATGTACCTGTTCAAAGCGGGCGACAAGAAGGCGAAGGCGCCGCGCGTCCAGTTGCTCGGCTCGGGAACGGTCTTTCGCGAAGTGATCGAAGCCGCCACGCTGTTGCGTAGCGATTGGGGCGTCGAGGCGGACTTGTGGAGCTGCCCATCGTTCACCGAATTGTCCCGCGAAGGCTACGCGGTGAGTCGTCAGAACATGTTGAACCCGAATTCCAAGCCGGCGTTCTCGCATGTCGAGACCTGCCTCAAGGACACAGAGGGACCCGTCATCGCCGCAACCGATTACATTCGTTCGTTTGCCGAACAGATTCGCGCGTACGTACCGCGCCGCTATGTCGTGCTCGGCACAGATGGTTTCGGACGCTCCGACACGCGCGAGAAGCTGCGGTATTTCTTCGAGGTCGATCGCAAATGGGTGACGGTCGCGGCGTTGAAGGCGCTTGCCGACGACGGCAAGATTCCGCCCGCGAAAGTCGCCGAGGCGCTCGCGAAGTACGGGCTTGATTCAAAGAAGCCTGCGCCGTGGACGGTGTGAATCGGAGACCGAGCGATGAGCACGCTTGAAGTTAAAGTCCCCGACATCGGCGACTTCAAAGACGTGCCGGTGATCGAAGTGTTCGTGAAGGCCGGCGATCGCGTGAAGCCGGACGACTCTCTGGTCACGTTGGAATCGGACAAGGCGACGATGGACGTGCCTTCGCCGTCCGCCGGCGTCGTGAAGGATCTCAAGCTGAAAGTCGGCGACAAGGTCAGCGAGGGCGGCGTCATTCTGACGCTCGAAACCGACGGCGCAGCGGCGGCGCCGCAACAAGCGAGCGCTAAGCCCTCCTCGCAATCTCCTTCATCGAGTCCATCGCCAGCTGAACCACCTGCGCCTGGCGGAGCGCCTCCCCAGCCGACTGGCGCGACGCCCTCACCCCAACCCTCTGCCGCGAGCGGGCGAGCGAGTGCTCAAGAAGTCAAAGTACCGGACATCGGCGACTTCAAGGATGTGCCGGTCATCGAAGTGTTCGTCAAACCGGGCGACACTGTAAAAGCCGACGATCCGCTCGTCACGCTCGAGTCGGACAAGGCGACGATGGATGTGCCCTCACCCACTGCCGGCGTCATCAAGGATTTGAAGCTCAAGGTCGGCGACAAAGTCAGTGAAGGCACGGTCATCCTGACGCTGGAAGCGCGCGAGACTGCGGCCGCAAAAGCACCGCAGGAGGCTGCAGCGCCCGCCGCTACAAAGGAAGAGCCTTCGACGCCACCCACTCCACCCAAGGAAGCTCCGCCGTCTCGGCCAGCTCCGGGCACCGCGGGAGCCAGCGGCGCACCGATCGACGAACAGGCGTTCAAGGCCGCGCATGCATCGCCATCGGTGCGTGTCTTTGCGCGCGAGCTTGGCGTCGACTTGAGCAAGGTCAAAGGCAGCGGACCCAAGGGGCGGATCCTGAACGAAGACGTGCAGCAGTTCGTGAAGCAGGCGCTGTCCGGTGGGGCAGCGCCCGCCGCGGGCGCCGGTATCGCGGGCGGCGGCGCGTTGAATTTGCTGCCGTGGCCGCAGGTCGACTTCTCCAAATACGGCGCGGTCGAAGCAAAGCCGCTGTCGCGGATCAAGAAGATCTCCGGCGCCAATCTCGCGCGGAACTGGGTGATGATCCCGCACGTCACGCAGTTCGACGACGCGGATATCACCGATCTCGAAGCGTTTCGCGTTCGGTTGAACAAGGAGAACGAGAAAGCCGGCATCAAAGTGACGATGCTCGCGTTCCTGATCAAGGTCAGCGTCGCCGCGTTGCGCAAGTTTCCTGACGTGAATGCTTCGATTGACGGGGACAACCTCGTCTACAAGCGTTACTTCAACATCGGTTTCGCGGCCGACACGCCGAACGGGCTCGTCGTGCCGGTCATCAAGAACGCCGATCAGAAGGGCATCATGCAGATCGCGCAGGAAATGGGCGAGCTCTCGGCTAAAGCGCGCGACGGCAAGCTCGGCCCCGCCGACATGCAAGGCGGATGCTTTTCGATTTCGTCGCTCGGCGGCATCGGCGGAACCGCATTCACGCCGATCATCAATGCGCCCGAAGTTGCGATTCTCGGTGTGTCGAGAAGCGCGACCAAGCCGGTCTGGGACGGCAAGGAATTCGCGCCTCGTCTGACATTGCCGATCTCTCTGTCCTACGATCATCGCGTGATCGACGGCGCGGCGGCCGCGCGCTTCACGACGTATTTGTGTCAATTGCTCGCCGACATGCGGCGAGTCGTGCTGTAGCGAACTGCTGGTTTTCGCGATGAGCCTTATCGAAGTCAAAGTGCCCGACATCGGCGACTTCACCGATGTCCCAGTGATCGACCTGTTCGTGAAGCCCGGCGACAACGTGAAGCCGGAAGATCCGCTCGTCACGCTCGAGTCCGACAAAGCAACGATGGATGTGCCGTCACCGAACGCCGGTGTCGTCAAGGACGTCAAGCTCAAAGTGGGCGACAAGGTGAGCGAAGGCAGCGTCATTCTGACGTTGGAAACGCAGGCGGCCACCACGGCGCCCAAGCCTGCCCCCGCGGGTCGAGAAGGCGCTGCCGCCCCGCCGCCCGCTGCGCGCCCCGCAAAAGAGGTGCCGGGAATAAAGGCCGACGTTGAATGCGAAATGATGGTGCTCGGCTCGGGCCCCGGCGGTTACAGCGCTGCGTTTCGCAGCGCCGATCTCGGAATGAAAACCGTTCTCGTCGAGCGCTATACAACGCTGGGCGGCGTATGTCTCAACGTCGGCTGCATTCCGTCGAAGGCGCTGCTCCATATCGCGGGCGTGATGGACGAGGCCAAATCATTCGCCGAACACGGCATTACGTATAGCGCGCCGCAGGTCGACCTGACGAAATTGCTCGCCTGGAAGAACAAAGTCGTCGGCAAGCTGACGGGTGGTTTGAGCGGCATGGCCAAAGCCCGCAAGGTCGACGTCGTTCGTGGCAGCGGTACTTTCCTCGACGCGCATCATCTTGAAGTCGCGCTTACCGACGGCCCGGGCCGCGCGCCCACCGGCGCGAAGAAAATCGTTCGTTTCGAAAAAGCGATCATCGCGGCGGGATCGGAGGCGATCTGGCTGCCGTTCGCACCGAAAGACCCGCGCATCGTCGATTCGACCGGCGCACTCGAGATACGGGCGATCCCGAAGCGGATGCTCGTCGTCGGCGGCGGCATCATCGGACTCGAAATGGGCACCGTGTATTCCACGCTCGGCGCGCGGCTCGATGTCGTGGAGATGCTCGATGCCTTAATGCTCGGCGCTGACCGCGACCTGGTCAAAGTGTGGGAGAAGGTGAACAAGCCGCGTTTCGATCGCGTCATGCTGAAGACCAAGACCGTCGGGATCGATGCAAAGAAGGACGCGCTCTACGTCACGTTCGAAGGGGAACAGGCGCCGCAAGGGCCGCAGCCGTACGATCTCGTGCTCCTGTCAGTGGGACGAAGTCCCAATGGAAAGCTGATCGGCGCCGACAAGGCAGGCGTGGCCGTGACCGATCGCGGTTACATCAACGTCGACACGCAAATGCGCACGAACGTGCTTCATATCCACGCGATCGGCGACATCGCAGGCCAGCCGATGCTCGCGCACAAGGCCGTCCACGAAGCCCACGTCGCGGCCGAGGCCGCCGCAGGGCAGAAATCGCATTTCGACGCGCGCGCAATTCCCTCGGTCGCCTATACCGATCCGGAGATTGCGTGGGTTGGAATCACGGAGGACGAGGCGAAAACGAAGGGCGGCAAGCTGCGGAAGGCCGTCTTTCCGTGGGCCGCCTCCGGTCGCGCTATCGCCAATGGTCGCGATGAGGGTTTCACCAAGCTCTTGTCCGACGACGCCACACATCGCATTGTCGGCGGCGGCATCGTCGGCACGCATGCCGGCGATTTGGTGAGTGAAATCTCGCTCGCGATCGAGATGGGCGCCGATGCCGTCGATGTCGGACGGACGATCCATCCGCATCCGACGCTTTCCGAGTCGATCGGGTTCGCAGCCGAACTGTTCGAAGGCGTCTGTACCGATTTGCCGCCCGCGCGAAAGAAATGAGCTCCGGGCTCGAATGATCCAAGACGAGCAGAAACGGGCGGTCGCACGAGAAGCAATCAAGCATGTTGTCAACGATGCTTGGATCGGCGTCGGCTCGGGGTCGACTGCCAACTTGTTCATCGACGAGCTCGCGAAGATCAAAGGACGCATCAAGGGTGCGGTTGCGAGCTCGGTCAAAACGGCAGACCGATTGAAGACGCATGGCATCTACGTCGAGGACTTGAACAATGTCGATGACGTTCCCGTCTACATCGACGGCGCCGATGAAGTCACCGAGCACGGCGCGATGATCAAAGGCGGCGGCGGTGCGCTCACGCGCGAGAAGATTGTCGCCGCGGTCGCGCGCAAGTTCGTGTGCATCGTCGATCAATCGAAGCTTGTCGACGTACTGGGAAACTTTCCGCTACCGGTCGAGGTGATCCCGCTCGCCCGGAGCTATGTCGCGCGCGAGCTCGTCAAGCTTGGCGGCCACCCCGCATGGCGGATGGGTTTCACCACCGACAACGGCAACGTCGTTCTCGATGTGAGTGGACTGTCGATCGTCGATCCGGTCGCACTCGAATCGACGATCAATCAGATTGCGGGCGTCATCACCGTTGGCCTGTTCGCGCGCCGTGGTGCGGACATCATCCTCTTGGGGACGGATGCCGGCGTGCGCGTGATCGATCCCCGCAAACGCTGAGCGCCTGCGGTC
>Ga0066710_100006844_pt1 | contig 10760 bp, 8 predicted proteins | sample GraSoiAngelo_159_FD_79666 | JGI IMG/M metagenome (GOLD analysis project Ga0066710, IMG submission 79666) | Grasslands soil microbial communities from the Angelo Coastal Reserve, California, USA - 14_1009_16_40cm | ecosystem: Environmental > Terrestrial > Soil > Grasslands | place: USA...
CCCGATGCCGGCGTGACCGATGTGACATTGAACGGCGCCGACGACACCGCGCCCGACGTCGGTAGTCCTGATGCTGCACACGCGCAGCCGCGACCGAACGCGACGGAGCCGACCTGGCTGGGTGACGTCGACTGGGTGCGAGTTCGGGTCGAGTCGGGTTCGGCTCGCGACGTCATGCTCGCTGTGGTGCAGTCCGCGCCACCACACGTTCCCGGTGACGCGGCCGGCGCGCTCGGCACCGTGCTCGGGGACGACGCGAGCGACCGCCGGCTGTTCGGCGGGTTGGCACTGGCAGTCGGAGCGCTCGCGGGCGCCATCGCGCTCGGATGGTCGCCGTGGCGCGGACGAGGCCGTGTCATCATCGCCGCCGTTGTCGGCGGACTCGCGCTCAGCGCGTGCTTCCCGGCGCCCCCACCGCCGAACCTGGTTGCGCAACCATCGATCGTGCCGCGCTCGTCATGGGGACCGGATCTCGCGTGGGCGTGCACCGACCCGATCGAGATCGCACCGGCGCTCCAGTACTCAGTCGTGCATCACACCGTCAACAGCAACTCGTACCAACCGGGTGACAGTGTGCCCATGATCCGGGCGATCTGGTCGTACCACGTGCAGACCCTCGGCTATTGCGACATCGCGTACAACTTCATTGTCGACCGCTACGGCGTTAACTTCGAAGGCCGCCAAGGGGGCATCGCCCAGGCGGTCGTCGGCGCACACACAGGTGGGTTCAACAAGGGCTCCACCGGTGTTGCCCTGCTCGGCACCTACAGCACGGTGCAGCCGCCAGCGGCGCAATGGGACTCACTCGTGCGTCTGCTCGCGTGGAAGCTGTCGATCAATTACTTGAATCCGAATTTCTCGGTCACCGTGACGGTCGGGCCCGGCAACAACAAGTACCCCGAGGGGACGCAAGTGACGTTCCCATCGACGATCATCGGACACCGCGACGCATCGCTCACCGAGTGCCCCGGCGACGCGTTCTATCCGCAGCTCCCGTACCTGCGCGCCGCTGTCACCAACGTGATCAACTCGAGCTGATGCCCGAAGACCCAACCGCGTTCGTCGAGCGCGTGTGTGCGGTCATCGCGGGTCTCGCTCCCGGCGAAGTCGTGACCTACGGCGAGGTTGCGGCCGAGGCCGGGGCACCAGGGGCGGCGCGGGCAGTCGGACGGATCCTCAGCAGTGATGACGTCGACGACCTGCCGTGGTGGCGGGTCGTGACCGCCACGGGCCGCCTCGTCCCCGGCCACGAACGACGCCACGCCCGGCTCTTGCGGGCGGAAGGCGTTCGCGTGCACGGAAACCGGGTGGACGGAATGAGGCACCGGCGTCAGGCGTGACTCCATCGCGCGGGACTGCGGTGCGTCGGTCGCTCAGCTCGCGCGGGAGAGTTCCTCGTGGGCACGCGCGGCCCGGGTCAACGCGGCTCGAGCTGCGGCGACACCTTCGCGACCGGCGGCACGGGTACGGGCGTCGAGCCGCCAGCCGGCGTCCCATCGGGCCGCTCGGGCACGGGCCAGGTTGCTCGTGCGGGCCCGCCGGCGGGGCGTCGGCGTCCCGGTCTGCCCGCGGGAAGCCGAGCGGCGCGGGCTCGGAGGAGCGGGCAGGAGACGCAGCTGCGTACTCACACCTGAAGTATCACCCGGGGGTGAGACAGTTATTCCGCGGGGTGCACGTGATCTCGATCACAAGGGGCTGCGGACGATATTTCGCCTGTCTCACAATCTTCTCAGATCCGCCAGGCAGATTGATCAATCGTGCAGGTACCGCGGACGAGGCAGGCCGAGGCGTCGCCTCTAGTTCATGACCGCGCACTCCCGACCGAGGTTGAGCCTGCCTCGCCGCCACCGAAGAGGCGGTTCGGAGGACGCCGGCGCAGGGCGTACGTTGCCGGAGCGCTCGCCGTCATCGTCGCAGTTGCGATTGCACTCGCCGCGACCGGCGTGTTCAGCGGCACGAGCCAGGGATCGACCGCGACGACCCAAGCGGTGACGGTGAGCCGCGGTCCCCTGAGCCAGACAGTCACGGCGCAGGGGACGGTCGCGGCCGCGCAGACGGACGAGCTCAACTTCACGTCGTCCGGCACCGTGACGGCGGTGAACGTGAAGGCCGGCGACAAGGTTCAGTCGGGCCAGGTGCTCGCCACGATCGATTCGGCGCAGCTGACGTCTGATGTGAGCGCGGCGCAGGCGACGGTCACCAAGGCGCAGGCGCAGCTCTCCGACGACGAGGCTGCAGGGGCGACGAGCGCCCAGGTGGCTGCCGACCAAGCGAATCTCCAGTCGGCACAGGACGGACTCACGAGCTCGCAGCAAGCGCTGGCCGGCGCCTCGCTCGTCGCGACATTCGACGGGACGGTCTCACAAGTCAACGTCACCGTCGGTGAACAACTCGGGAGCAGTGGAAACGGCGGAACCGCGCTGACCGGCTCCGGTACGGGCTCGGGGCAGTCGCTGGCCGCGGCGCAGAGCAATAGCAGTGCGGCGGCGCGCGGCGCCTCCTCGTCGTCCTCCTCGACCCCCGACGTCGAAGTCGTGAGCAAGGGCAGCTACGCCGTGACCCTGGATGTCGGGACCGCCGACGTCAACCAGATCAAGGTTGGCCAGATCGCCACCCTCACCGTTACGACGTCACGTTCGACGGCGAACGGATTCGGCGGCTTCTTCGGGTTCCGTGGCTTGGGCGGTGGCGGGTTCGGCGGTGGAGGATTCGGAGGCGCCAACGGCGCCGGCGGCAACGGCGCGGGCGGCGGGGTGACGCGGCAAGGTGCCACCGCGACCGGCAAGGTCACCGACGTCGCGCAAGTCGCGAACACGAGCTCGGGTGTTGCGCAGTACCCGGTCACGGTCGCGTTCACGGCGGGTGCGAGCGACTTCAGCGTCGGCGTCAGCGTGAGCGGTCAGATCGCGACGACAACGCTCGACAACGTGCTCCAGGTTCCGGTGCGGGCGGTCACGACGAACGGCACCAAGTCGACCGTAATCCTGCTCGATCACGGTCGGCACGTGACCAGGACGGTCACGACCGGCATCACCGCCAACGGAATGGTGGAGATCAAGAGCGGTCTGAAGGACGGCGACCAGGTGCTCATCACGATCCCCACGATCGTGTTTGGTGGCGGGTCCGGCACAAACGGCCAGCGCACTGTGAACGGCGTGAATGGTCTGAACGGTGGTGGCTTCGGGCGGCGCTTCGGCACGCAGGGTGGCGGAGCCGGGGCAACGACGCCATGACGCCGACGGCGCCGGTGATCGAGCTCGTCGACGTCGGCAAGGTTTACCGGAGCGGCGACCTCGAGGTCGCGGCGTTACGCGCGGTCTCGCTGCGTATCGCGGAGAACGAGTTCGTCGCGATCACCGGACCGTCCGGGTCGGGGAAGTCGACGCTCATGCACATCCTCGGTTGTCTCGACCCGCCCAGCTCCGGCGTGTACCGCCTGTCCGGTCACGACGTGCAGTCGTTCGACGAGGACACACTCGCTCGTGTCCGCAACCTCCTGATCGGCTTCGTCTTTCAGCAGTTCAACCTGCTCGCCTATCTGCCCGCGTGGCGCAACGTCGAGCTGCCGCTCGTGTACGCCGGGATGGACTCGACGGAGCGACGGGACCGCGCGTACGCAGCGCTCGCCAAGGTGGGACTCGGAGACCGCGCCGCGCACCGACCGGGGGAGCTGTCCGGCGGTGAGCAACAACGCGTCGCCATCGCGCGGGCACTCGTCACGGAACCGGCGGTGATCCTCGCCGACGAGCCGACAGGGAACCTCGATTCGACCTCGACGGGCGAGATCCTCGCACTGCTCGAGGCGTTGAACCGCGAAGGGCGCACGGTCGTCCTCATCACCCACGAAGCCGACCTCGCCGCTCGCGCGCAGCGCACGATCCAGATCCGCGATGGCAAAGTGTGGGGCCCCGACGACCAATACCCGGGTCAGGGAGCCGTCGCGGTCGTGCCGTGGACCGTGGACGCGGCCCCGTGACCTGGAGGGACACGTTCCGGACGGCGACCGAGGCGGTGCGGACGCACCGCCTGCGCTCGGCGTTGACGATGCTCGGCATCCTGATCGGCATCACCGCGGTCGTGCTCACCGTCGGGATCGGCCAGGGCGCCAAGGCGAAGGTCCAGGACCAGATCAACGAGCTCGGGACCAATGTGCTCGTGATCTCCCCCGGTAGCTCGACGACCACGTCCGGTACGCGCGGTGGGTTCGGCTCGGCTTCGACCTTGACCGAGCAGGACGCGGCGGCGCTCCGCCCGGGCGCGGCGACGCCCGACATCGCGGCGGTTGCGCCGGTAGCGGCGACGTCCGCGGCACTCCAGGCCGGGTCGAACAACTGGACGACGACGCTCACCGGAACGACGGTGAGCTGGCGCACCGTCCGTTCTCGCGGCGTGGCGTCGGGACGCTTCATCTCCGCGCCGGACCAGAAGAACGCGGCGCCGGTGATCGTCCTCGGTCCTGACACCTCTACCCAGCTCTTCGGTGCGAACCGAGACCCCGTCGGCCGTTCGGTCACGTTCAACGGCGTGAACCTCGAAGTGGTGGGCGTGCTCGACTCGCTCAGCTCCTCGGAGAACGCGTCGAACAACGATCTGGCGATCGTCCCGCTGAGCACCTATCAGGAGCGCCTGATCGGCGGCGCACAGCGGAACTCGGTCAGGTCGATCTACGTGAAGGCGCAATCCGCGGGTGCCTTGTCCGCGGCCTACCAGGAATCCAACGCGCTGCTGCTCAACACTCACCAGATCACGAATCCGGCGAACGCCGACTTCTCGATCGAGACCCAGCAGTCGATTCTCCAAGCGTCGACCTCGGTCGACGACACGCTCACCGTCATGCTCGCGGGCATCGCCGCGATTGCGCTCCTCGTTGGTGGGATCGGCGTGATGAACATCATGTTGGTGTCGGTCGCGGAACGAGTCCGAGAGATCGGCGTGCGCAAGGCAGTGGGCGCGCGTCCTCGCGTCATCCGCGAACAGTTCCTCGTCGAGGCTTCGATCCTCGGCTTGGCAGGCGGGGTGCTCGGCCTTCTGCTCGGACTGCTCGGCGCGGCGCTCATTCCTGCGCTCAGCAGCTCGCGCGTGATCCTCAACGTCCCCGCGATGTTCGGCGCCCTCGGGGTAGCGGTCGGAATCGGCCTCGTGTTCGGCGTCTATCCCGCGTCGCGCGCGGCGCGGCTCGCACCCATCGACGCGCTGCGAAGTGAGTGACCGGTGAGCGCCCCGAGGTCCTCCGAACACATCGACGCGCGACTGGCGGCGCTGTTCCCCGATCCCGATGCCCCGCGTCCCGGTAGGTCGGCCAAGCGCAAGTGGCGCGCTGCGCTCGTCGCAGTGCTTGCGTTGGCGGTCACGATCGCCCTGGCGACGGACGCCTTCGGCTCGGGCGCCGGCGGGGATTACCGCACCGCCGTCGTCGCCAACCATCCCGTCGCGTCACTCCTCACCGGTGTGGCGACGATCGAGCCCGTGGCACAGGCGACGGTCGCCTTTCCGGTCGCCGGCACCGTGGCTGCGGTCAACGTGAAGGTCGGGGACCATGTGGCGCCGGGGCAGACGCTCGCGTCACTGGACACCCAGTCGCTGATGGACACGCTCCACCAGAAGCAGGTGTCGCTCACCCAGGCGCAGCTCACACTCGAGAAGGCGCTCTCCGGTCAGTCCGTGGGCGGAGCGGGTGCCGCAAGCACGAACGCTTCGCTGCGATCGCAGCGTTCCGGATCCGCGACGTCGATCCGGCTCGTGGCGGCCTACATGAGCTCGGACCAGTCGGAGCTCGGCAAGCTCCAACAGGCGGTGCTCGACGCCCAGAAGGCCGTCGACGCCGCTATCGCCGCGGCGACCACGGCGTACAACAACGCGCTGTCGGTGTGCGCCGCTGTCACGAGCAACCCAAACCCGCCGCCCACGAGCACTCAGGTCTCTGCATGCGAGTCCGCGATCTCGGCTGCGCTCGACGCCGAGAACCAGGTGCGCATTGCGCAGAACACGCTGGTCGACGCATCGAAGGCGCTCGATGACTTCCTCCAGAAGCTCGCGAAGGACGAGACCACGACCACGACGACCCCGCCCCCCACGCCTCCGCCGACGACGGCGGAGGCGAAAGCACCCAGCACGCCCTCGCCGGCAGCCGGTTCGACTCACGGCGGCGGGACGTCGACGGGCTCCTTCGGCGGTGGTGCCTCCGGCGGTCGCAGCACCGCTGGTGGAAGCGCGAGCGCGTCGCCGTCGGCGGCCGACCTCGCGTCATACCAGCAGGCCGTGGACGCTGCTCAGGCTCAAGTCGCCGTTGCCGGGCAGGCCGTCAACCAGGCAACGATCGGCAGCCCGATCGTGGGCACCGTCGTGGCGGTCAACCTCGCCGTCGGCGACGCCGTCTCGGCCGGGTCGTCGACCTCCGACATCACCGTGAAGGGTGATGGCGGGTACGAGGTCTCGACGCTGGTCAGCGTCGATCAATTGCACGAGGTCGCAATCGGGCAGCGCGCGACGGTCGTTCCGGACGGTTCGCGCGGTCAGCTCCGGGGGACCGTCAGCGCTATCTCCGTCGTCCCGCAGGGCTCGACCAACACGACGACGAACTACGCCGTCGTGATCAGCCTCGGCAAGAACGAGGCCAAGCTGCAGAACGGGTCCACCGGCACGGTCGCGATCACTACGGCCGGCACGAAGTCCGCGCTCGCGGTTCCGACGTCCGCAGTGGTCACGACAGGAACCCGTCACACCGTCGAAGTTGTGACCGGCGGCAAGCTCGAGACCGTCGCCGTCCAAGTGGGTGCGATCGGCGAGACGTGGACGGAGATCAAGAACGGACTCCACCGCGGCCAGGAAGTCGTCGTCGCCAATATGTCGCAACCTTTGCCGGGATCTGCGACGAGCTCTGCGAACGGCACGGGCAACGGTGCCAACAACGGACTTGGTCGTTTTGGCGGTGGTCTCGGCGGGGGCTTCCCCGGCGGTTTTCGAGTTCGAGGAGATTGACATGCAACGCCGCGTCACAGTGTTCGGTGCGCTCACGATCGCTGCGTTGGCGACCGCGACTGGGATCGCCGGGGCGCAGACCGTCCCGTTCGGAGGGGGACCGCTCGCGCGCGGGAGCGTGGTCAGCATCTCGGGCTCGACCATCGAGCTCAAGGGCACCAACCCGCAGGATGGGAGTGAGAACGACGTGACGGTGACGGTGAGCGGCTCCACCGCCTACCGAAAGATCCAGACGACCGGGGCGACCTCGATCGCATCCGGGGACTGCGTGCGCGTCGCGGGGAGCGGAACCGTCGCCAAGGGCCGCATCAAGGCCTCGACGATCTCGATCACGGGAACGTCGGCGGCTGATTGTCGCAGGGGGTTCGGCGGCAACGGCCTGCGCGGGGGTCGGGGCGGGTTCGGGCAAGGCGGCGCCAACGGTGACAACGGGACTGCTCCGCGCAGCTTCCCTGGAGGCGCGGGACGGTTCAACGGCCGTGGCCGCAACGGCGCCGGCATCGCCTTCGGAACTGTCCAGTCCATCTCTGGAGGTCACGTCGTCGTCAAGGCCGCGACGTTCTCGCGGCCGTCCAACTCGAACGCGACACCGAAGCTGAAGACGAAGAAGGTCACGGTGAGCATTTCGAGCTCGACGGTCATCACCGAAACCGTGAGTGCGACGGTCGGTGATGTCGCCGTCGGCGAGTGCGTCACTGCTGCGGGCACCGGCGACGCGCAGGCCGTCACTGCCGACACCGTCACGATCTCGCAGCCGACGAACGGTTCATGCGCGCTGCCACGGTTCGGTGGTGGCGGCGGCCGGTTCACCTGAATCGCGGCGCGCGTGCGCGGATAGGCCGCGTTCACAGTTTCGGTAGCCCCGTACACTCGGTCCATGCGTGCCTATCTCGACCATGCTGCGTCGACGCCGATGCGGCCCGAAGCGGTCGCGGCGATGGCGCCGTTCTTGACCGAGCGCTTCGCCAACCCTTCCGGCGCGCACACCCTCGCTCAGCGGTCCAAGGCGGCACTGGAGGAGGCTCGCGAGCGGTGCGCCGCGCTGCTGGGTGCAGCCGCGGGCGAGCTGGTGTTCACCGGCGGCGGCACTGAGGCCGACAACCTGGCCGTCATCGGCGCGGCCCGTGCCGCCCGCGACGCCGGGCGTGGGGACGTGGTGGTGACGACCACCTTCGAGCACAAGGCGGTGCTGGCTGCCGCGACAGCACTCGAGCAGGAGGGGTTCTCGGTCCGGCGCGTGGCCGTGGACCGCCGCGGCATCGTCGACCTCGACGCGCTGGCCGCCGCGCTCGACGACCGGACTGCGGTGGTGTCGGTGATGCTCGTGAACAACGAGGTCGGAACGATTCAGCCGCTCGCCGAAGGGGCGACAATCGTGCGCGAGCGTGCCCCACAAGCGGTGCTGCACACGGACGCGGTCCAGGCCGTCCCGTGGCTCGACGTGACCGGTGCAGCGGCGCCGGCCGACCTCGTGTCGGTGTCGGCCCACAAGTTCGGCGGCCCGAAGGGCACGGGTGTCCTCGTCGTGCGCGACGGCGTGGCGCTGCGACCGCTGCTCGTGGGCGGTGGACAGGAGCGGGGCCTGCGCGCGGGAACGGTGGACGTCGCCGGTGCCGTTGCGATGACGGCAGCCTTCCAAGCGACCCACGAGTCTCGCGATGCCGACGGCGCGCGTGTGCGCGTGCTGCGCGACCGGCTGCAGCGCGATCTGCAGGAGTCGTTGCCCGAGGTGTTCGTCAACGGCGACCTCGAGCGGAAGGTCGCTGGCAACTGCCACCTCCGGTTCGAGGGCGTCGAAGCCGAGGCACTTCTCGTCGCGCTCGACCTGGCCGGGGTGTGCGCCGCTGCGGGCTCTTCGTGCGCATCGGGCGCGCTCGAGCCGTCGCACGTCCTGCTCGCAATGGGGCTCACGCGAGAAGAGGCGCGAGCCTCGGTGCGCTTCAGTCTTGGCTTTGCGTCGAGCGATGCCGACGTCGATCTCGCGCTCGAGGTCGTACCGGAAGTTGTGACGCGGTTGCGGCGCGCGCCCGCGGCCGCGCTGAGCCGATGACGCGGGTTCTCGTCGCGATGAGCGGCGGCGTCGACTCATCGGTCGCGGCCGCGCTGCTGCGCGACGCAGGCAGCGAGGTCGTGGGTGTCACCCTGAAGCTGTGGGGCGGCGCGTCGGACTCCGGCTGTTGCAGCGTGGGCGACGTCGAAGACGCGCGGCGGGTCGCGGCGCAACTCGATATTCCCCATTACGTGTTCGACTTCAGCGACGACTTCGACGCTGCGGTCGTCGAGCCGTACGTGGCTGCGTACGCGAACGGGGAGACGCCGAACCCCTGCGTCGAGTGCAACCGCGGCATCAAGTTCGGGCGTCTGCTGGAACGGGCCGACGCGCTCGGTTTCGACGCCATCGCCACGGGACACCACGCCCGCGTCGAGCGCGGGGCTGACTGCTTCCGTCTGCTGCGGGGCCTCGACGCCGCCAAGGATCAGTCCTATGTGCTCTACATGCTCCGACAGCGCGAGCTCGAGCGCACGTTGCTGCCGATCGGCGCGATGACGAAGGCCGACGTCCGCGCCCATGCCGCGCGCCTCGGCCTGCGCACCGCGGCGAAGCCCGAGAGCATGGACGTGTGCTTCATCAAGCGGGGCGGGCGCACGGACTTTCTCGATGACCGCGTTGCGCCACGACCGGGAACGGTGATCGACAGCGAGGGCCGAGAGATTGGCCGCCATGACGGTGTTCGGCGCTTCACGGTCGGGCAGCGGAGAGGTCTCGGCGTGGCCGCGGGTGAGCGTCGCTACGTCGTCGACGTCGACGCGGCGCGCGCGACCGTGACGCTCGGGACGCGGCACGACCTGTTGCGCGACGCGGTTGCGATTCGCGAGCTCTCATTTGTCGACCGAGCGCCTGAATGCACCCGGACGCTGACCGCGCAGACGCGCGCCCACGGCTCAGTCGTGCCGGCGCGCCTCATGGGCGGGCACGTGCGCTTCGAGTCACCGCAGCCGCGGGTCGCCCCCGGCCAGGTCGTCGCGCTGTACCACGGGGAGTCCTTGGTCGGAGGCGGCATCGCGACGTGACCGCACGGCGCGGTCGACCTCGACGCGCAGTCGTCGCTGGGCCGCGGCCGCAAGCATCTGACCGCGGGCGACCACTGCTACGCGTAACGCCGGTGCCTTGACCATCGCGCTGGCGGCTCGTCCGCGTCGTGCGCGCAACAGGTCAGCGGGGTGGTCGAGGACGAGTCTGGCGGACCCGCGAGTCGCGCCGAGCCGCAGGTCGAGCTCGTCATCGGACAGCGCCGCCGTACTCGGCACCGCCCGCAAGGACATGACGTGTTCGCGGGTGAACAGCACCGGATCGGCGAGCGTCATCGGGTCTGCGATCACGATGCCGGCCGGCACCAGCACAACGAAGCGACGCGACAACGAGTGGAGCGCGCGCGACGCAGCAAGCATGATCGGGACCGCGACCACCGCAGTGATGGCGCCCGCAACCCATTGCTCGTCGGCCAGAAGCAGCGCGGGCGCGACAACGGCCGCGGCCGCGAGCGCGCGGACAACCGGTAATGGCCCGAGGTACAGCGCCGGCGGTGTCACGAGTGGGAAGCGGCGCTCGTTCCCGTAGGAGTCGCCGTTCACCGACGCCAGCGCGAAGTCCGGATCGGTGATGAACGCGGCCGCGACCACCGTGCCCGCAACCGCGCCGACCGCCGCGAGGTCCTCGATGCGTCCATCAATGACGGCGGCGAGCGCGAGCACGACCGCGACGGGGGCCGCCGTCCGGGCGA
>Ga0066710_100006845_pt1 | contig 10760 bp, 9 predicted proteins | sample GraSoiAngelo_159_FD_79666 | JGI IMG/M metagenome (GOLD analysis project Ga0066710, IMG submission 79666) | Grasslands soil microbial communities from the Angelo Coastal Reserve, California, USA - 14_1009_16_40cm | ecosystem: Environmental > Terrestrial > Soil > Grasslands | place: USA...
GCCTTTGCCCTGGTGTGCCGGATTCGGATCGATAGCGCCGACGACAACTTTCTTAATTTCAGCGGCGATAATTGCGTCGGTGCAAGGCGGAGTGCGGCCGTGCGTGCAGCACGGTTCCAATGTGACATAGAGCGTCGCTCCTTTCGCGCGCGAGCCGGCGTTTCGGAGGGTCTCGATCTCGGCGTGCGGCAGACCGGCGCGTTGGTGCCAGCCTTCGCCAATGATTTTTCCATTTTGCACGAGGACGGCACCGACCATGGGATTTGGAGACGTGTGGCCGTAGCCATTGAGAGCGAGTTTTAGGGCTCGCTGCATGAAACGGCGATCGACGGATTGTGGCATGGAGCTGGGATGAGTTAAATCAGTTAAATAGGTTAAATAAGTTACATAGTTACATTACCGTTTGTGGGCCGATTGCCAATCGGCGGTACAGCGGACTACAAGTCCGCGCTACAGTAACGCCGGTTGGTAATCGGGGGTAGCGCAGAGTGATACTCTGCGAGAGCGTGGGAGCGCAAGCGGAGCGGACGGTACATGCCTCCTCGGGGCGCGGCTCCCGGGACGCTGTCCCCAGCAAGATTCCCAGGTTATTCTTTGGAAGAGAACAGGGCTTCGGCGAATTGTTTGGCATCGAAAGGCTGGAGATCGTCGGGTTGTTCGCCGAGGCCGATGAACTTTACCGGCAAGCCCAGCTCTTTTTGGATTGCGAGCACCATGCCGGCTTTGCTCGTGCCGTCCAGTTTGGTAATCACCAGGCCGCTGAGCGGAATGGCTTTGTTGAATTCGCGCGCCTGGCTCAAAGCATTCATTCCAGTAGTCCCATCGAGCACGAGCAAGGTCTGATGCGGCGCGCCGGGCAATTTTTTCTCCATCACTCGATGCACTTTCTGCAATTCCTGCATGAGATTGTGTTTCGTGTGCAACCGCCCTGCCGTGTCTACGAACAGCCAGTCGATGTTCCGGGATTGCGCTGCGACGATCGCATCGTGCGCTACGGCGGCGGGGTCTGCCCCGTAGCCGCTGGAAATCACCGGGATATCCAATCGCTGCCCCCAAAGTTTTAATTGTTCGATGGCGGCGGCGCGGAAAGTATCGCACGCGGCGAGATAAGCAGTCTGTTTTTGAGCACGAACGTAATGGGCGAGCTTCGCCGCGGTGGTCGTCTTGCCGGTTCCATTCACACCGACGATCGATACAACGGTCACTCCGGTCGGCTGCTTACGAAGCGTAGCGTCATTGCCTGCAAGGGCCTTTTCGATCTCCTTCTGGCCCACGTCGAAAATGTCCATTCCAGCAAGCCCCTGAGTTTCAAAAGAGCGGGTTATTGCCTGGACGATCTGCTGCGTCATGGCTGCGCCCAAATCGGCCCCGAGCAGGACGGCTTCGAGCTCCTCGATTGTTTCGCCGGTGAGCTTGGGTGAGAGCGTGACGACACGCTTGAGTTCGTGGACGAGACGGGAGTGACTCTTTTGGAGGCCGGCTTTGAACTTATCGAACAGTCCCATTTGCTAGCTCCTTGCGACCGCAGAACGGCTAGTTTGCCGGAAGGCGAGCTGCGCGTTCGTTCCGGCGCTGGTTTGCCCGTTCGCGCAACGACTCAACGTATTGGTACGGCACCTTCAGCGTTCCCACCAACGGTTTGCCTTTGCTCATCCCATGGCAGTCCGATCCGCCGGTCACCAGAAGGCCATGCTGCTCGGCCATTTCCAAATAACGCTCGGTCATGTAGGTGGAATGCTTCGTATGAAAACATTCGAGCCCGTCAACGCCTGCCTTGATCAGTGCAGGAATAGTCTCATCCGCGCGGCTGAGGCCCGGGTGCGCCAGCACTGCCATCCCGCCGGCCTCGTGGATCAAATCAATTGCTTCCGCAGCGGACATTTTGTACTTCGGCGCCCATGCTGGTTTGCCTTTTTTAAGGAAGCGTTCGAACGCCTCGTCCAGGCTGCCGCAAAAGCCCTCCTGCACCAGCGCGCGAGCCACGTGCGGCCGTCCGGGCGCGTGACAATTCGCCAGCCGAAAAACCGTGTCCACCTCCAAAGGAATGCCAAGCTTGTTGAGCCGGTCGGTAATGTCCTCAATGCGTTGTTGCCGCACGCTTTGAAATTTTCCTAATTCGTTCTGGAGTCTGGGATAGCTAGCATCGAGATAGTAGCCGAGCAAATGCAATTCGATTCCTTCCTGCTCTGCGGTCAACTCGGTTGCCGGGATGAATTCCATCCCAAGAGATTCGCATGCCTCGGCCATTCGCGCGCAGCCTTCCATGGTATCATGGTCCGTCAGCGCCAAGGCATTCAAGCCATGGCGATTGGCTTCGGCGGCCAATTCCTCCGGCGAATACGTGCCATCCGAAAACGTCGTGTGCAAATGTAAGTCGGCTGTCATTTCGCCGACCTTGCCGGACGCATCAGTTCGCCACGAATTTTGTCCAATATCCCGTTCACAAAACGTCCGCTGTCCTGAGTCGAAAACTTTTTTGCGATTTCCACCGCCTCATTAATGGTAACGACAGGAGGAATGTCTTCTCGATATAACATCTCGTAAATGGCTAAACGCAGAATGTTTCGATCCACCGCCGCGATACGGGGCAAATCCCAATTCTGAACGCATTTTTTGATGCATTGATCGATCTCCTCGCGATGCTCCAGGGCGCCTCGGATCAGCGGATCGGCAAACTGGCGCATCGCCAGCTCTTCAGTCGTGGGAGGGGGCAATTCGATTGCCTGCCCCCATTTAGCCGGCCCTTTATCATCTGCCAGCACCGCAGCCCGCTGCGATTCCCAGAAGCTCGTCAGACATTGCGCCAGGTCTTCGGGTGGATTCAGATCGTATTGAAACAAAAACTGCACCGCCCTTTCGCGGGCCTCACGTCTTTTTCCCATACCCGCTAACAACATGGCGGACAAACGGCGAATTGGGAAAAGAAAATTTCGTGAATCTAAACAACGCCGCGGGACGTCACTGCGATTCTAATCAGCGAGCTTCTTCAGGACTTCGGAAAGGCCGCCCTCGACGGGTTCAATCTCGATGGGACCACCGTCTTGCTTTTTGGCAGTCGGAGAAACAGGTTCCTGCTTGGGTGATGGCATTTTCGGAGTCGGCGGGGGGCTCGGGAGTAATACCGCAGGCTCTTCCGGTTCGGCATCGGCGGCGTCCTGCAGCTCAGCGTCGGGAAAATGCCATGTCTTCTTCTTTTCCAACCACCTCTGATATCGCTGGAAGGTCCACATGCCATGTTCGGCGCCCATTTCGATCTGCGAGGCGATCTTGAAGAAGTCGCCGTTTCGAATGAACGCGCGGATAGCAGTCGTGGAAATGAGAATTTCGCATTCGGGCACGCGAATTTTCAGATCCGGACGAAATCGCAGGCGCTCGCAAATTACAGCCAGAAGACAGTCTGCTAATTGCGCGCGAACGGAACTTTGAATTTCGGCGGGAAAAGCCGACACGACGCGTTGCAGCGCTTCGGCGCAGGAAGAAGAATGGACCGTGGTGAGCACGAGATGGCCAGTTTCGGATGCGTTCAGGGTCAGGCGCATCGTTTCGGGCTCGCGCATTTCGCCGACCATGAGGACATCCGGATCTTCGCGGAGAGCATCCAGGAGGCCTTGCTCGAACGAGGGCGTGTCGCGGGCAACTTCGCGTTGCCGAATATATGCGTTGTGCGGGCGGAACGTATATTCAATGGGGCTTTCGATTGTCAGGATGTGGCGTGCTTCGGACAAATTAACTTCTTCGATCAGCGCAGCCAGCGTGGAGGATTTGCCGGAGCCGGTCGGGCCGCTCACCAGGATTAATCCGTGCGGATGCAAGACGAGCCGCTTGAGCTCAGGATGCAAATTGAGCTTTTCGACCGTGGCATGAAATGAGGCGAGCAATCGGATCGCGAACCCGATGCCGCGGGAACTCTGCAGAACGTTAATGCGGCAACGCACGCCATTGATCGTTCTCGAACAATCGTAGGAGCGCCTCTCCAGAAACCGCGGCCATTCAGCATCGCCGATCAATTCCTGAGCAAACGCCAGCAACGCTTTTGGTGCAAGCGGATCGCCGAACGTGTGCAACGCGCCGCGAACGCGGACTGCCGGGGCAAGCCCCGGCTCCAGGTGCAGATCGCTCGCCCGTTCCTGATTCGCGGCGGCTATCAGGCCGTCCAGACTCATTCCCATATTCCTATAAGTCGAACCATTTTGCCCAAAACTCAATGCGGGCATTCTCGTAAACACCGGAAATCGCGGTTCGCTCCGTGCGGAAAGCGGCAGAGGCCTGGCGCACTCCAAGACGCTTCGCGAACGAGTTTCCGAGTTGTTTAAGGTAGGGCGCGGTGAGGACACCGCGCCCTACCTTCGAGATTCGTCCGAATGTCGCGAAGCGTCTTGGAGTGCGGCAGTCCTCTGCCGCTTTTGCCACGGCGGCCAGTTTTTACAGATCGCGCTATGTCAGTGCATGTAAAAGGATTGAAACAGAAGGCGTTTCTCAGGAAACTTGTGACCATGAAAACAAATTGGAGCGGGGTATTCCCCGCCGTGACGACGCAATTGAAGCGAGACCAGTCTCTGGATCTGGACGCAACCGCACGTCATCTGGAAGTGCTCATCAGATCCGGCGTGAACGGCCTGATCATGCTCGGCTCACTCGGTGAGAATCAGTCGCTCGCGCCAGCGGAAAAGCGGCGCGTGATCGAAATGGCCGTGCGAGTGATTGGCGGCCGAGTGCCTGTATTAAGCGGCGTGGCCGAAAACAGCACCGGCGCGGCAGTCGAGTATCTTCGCGATTGCGAGAAGATCGGCGTCGATGGATTCATGTTGATGCCCGCGATGGTGTATAAGGGTGATACCCGTGAAACGATCGCTCACTTCAGAAGCGTAGCCGCAACGACCGGATTGCCGATAATGATCTACAACAATCCGGTTGCGTACGCGAATGACATCACGCCGGAGATGTTTGCGGAATTAGCGGACGTTGAGAACTTTGTGGCGCTGAAAGAAAGTTCGGGAAATACCCGACGCATCCCCGACCTTCACAACCTAGTCGGTGATCGCTATCAAATTTTCGTTGGAGTGGACGACCTGGTGCTGGAAGCTTCCGTGCTCGGGATTGACGGGTGGGTGGCGGGTGTGGGCTTGGCATTCCCACGCGAAAACCAATTCTTTTGGGAACTGACCCGTGCAGGACGTTGGGACGAAGCACGAGCGTTTTACCAATGGTTCACGCCAGTGCTGCATTTGGATACTCACGTCAAGTTTGTCCAGTACATCAAACTGGCTGTGCAGGAATGCGGATTCGGCGCTGAATGGGTTCGCGCTCCGCGGCTGACGCTTGTCGGGGAAGAGCGGAAACAGATTCTGAAGATCATTCACGATGGGATCGAGAACCGGCCAAAGATACCCAAGGGATGGAAGCCAGGCACGTGGAAATGAAACGCGTCCACGTTATCGATTCGCACACGGCGGGGGAGCCAACGCGGGTCATAGTGAGTGGCGGTCCGGAGTTGGGAAGCGGATCGACAGCAAAAAGGCTCCAAGTATTCCGCGATGAGCACGATGCATTTCGGTCGGCTGTCGTGAACGAGCCGCGCGGATCGGATGTGCTCGTCGGCGCGATGTTGGTCGAACCGGACGATGACTCATGCGCCGCAGGTGTCATTTTCTTTAACAACGTCGGTTTCCTGAACATGTGCGGGCATGGCGCGATAGGCGTGGTCGTGACCCTCGCGCATTTAGGCCGCGTGAAAGCGGGAGAGCACCGGATTGAAACGGCGGTTGGAGTGGTCAAGGCCACTCTGCATTCGAACGGCGAAGTGTCGAATGAAAACGAGCCGAACTATCGTAAAGCAAAAAGCGTAATTATCAAAGTGGAGGGAGTCGGACGCATCGCCGGAGACGTTGCCTGGGGAGGCAATTGGTTTTATCTGATCGAGGAACACGGCCAGATGCTGGAACTGAAGAACGTGGAGCATCTCACCGAGTTCACCTGGCGCATCCGCCAAGCCATCAATGCGCAAGGCTATCCCGAAGTGGACCACATCGAATTATTCGGACCACCGACTCAACCCGGCTGCCATTCGAAAAATTTTGTGCTTTGCCCGGGCAAAGCCTACGACCGTTCCCCATGCGGAACGGGTACCAGCGCCAAATTGGCGTGTCTTGCTGAAGAAGGCAAGCTTGGCGAAGGCGAGCCGTGGGTCCAGGAAAGCATTCTGGGAAGCCGCTTCGTCGGCCAGTACCGGCGCGAGGGCAAATCGATCCGGCCAATCATTACCGGAAGTGCCTTCATCACTTCCGAAGCGACGCTGCTGCTGGATCCAAAGGACCCCTTCTGCTGGGGAATAAAATGAGCGAGAATCGCTGCACGTGCGAACGAAAAGCGGCAGAGGACTGCCGCACTCCAAGACGCTTTGCGAGGATTGCCGCGCTCGAAATTCCGACAGGTTTTGGAGTGCGGCAGTCCTCTGCCGCTTTTGATTTCGAATTAGAATGCACGGCAAGTCCATAGTCATCATTGGCGCCGGCGTCCTCGGCCTGAGCACCGCCTACTACGCTGCGAGACAAGGCCACCATGTAACCGTGCTCGACCGCGGCACTGCGGACGATCTGAATTGCTCTTACGGCAATTGCGGACTCATTGTGCCTAGTCATTTCATTCCACTGGCCGCGCCTGGGATGGTTCGATTGGCACTAAAATGGATGTTCAACCCGGAGAGTCCCTTTTACCTCAAGCCGCGGCTGGACGCTGATCTTCTTAGTTGGGGTTGGAAGTTCTTCCGCGCAGCAAATCCGGAACATGTCAGGCGCTGCGCCCCGCTCTTGCGTGATTTAAACATCGCGAGCGCGAAGTGTTTCAAGGAATTCGCCAGATCGCACGGCAACAGCTTTGAATTGGAAACCAAGGGCTGCTTCTGCCTTTGCAAGACTGAGCATCGGCTTGAAGACGAAGCGAAGGTTGTTCAGCACGCGAAAGAGCTTGGCATCGAGGCGGGGGTTCTTTCGGCCAAAGAAATTGCGGCGCGCGAGCCGCGTATTCGCATGGATATTGTCGGCGGCGTTTACTTTAAAGATGATTGCCATCTCACGCCGGCAAAATTCATGGCTGCGCTCAAAGCCGAAGTCCAACGCGTCGGAGTCGCTATTCACTGGTCGTCAGAAGTGACGGGCTGGAAAGCGAACGGCTCGCGAATTGAAAGTGTTCAGACGGTGAATCAGCAATTCACCGCTGATGAATTTGTCCTTTGCGCCGGGACATGGTCACCAGTGATCGCGCGGGATTTGAGCTTGAAGTTGCCGATGCAACCGGGCAAAGGGTACAGTATCATGCTGCCCGAACCGCCGATGCGCCCGAGCATTCCGGCGATCCTCACCGAAGCGCGGGTGGCTGTTACGCCGATGGGCAACTCGCTGCGCTTTGGTGGCACGATGGAGATTGCGGGTCTCAATGAAGGCATCAATCCCGCGCGCGTTCGAGGCATCATGAAATCTGTTCCGAAATACTATCCTGATTTCACGCGCAAAGATTTTGAGGGCGTGCAGCCCTGGAGCGGTTTGCGACCCTGTTCGCCCGATGGCATGCCTTACATTGGGCGCACATCGCGATACACGAACTTCGCGATCGGCACAGGCCACGCGATGATGGGATTGAGTCTCGGACCGATTACAGGCAAGCTCCTGGCCGAAATCATTTCGGGGCAGAAGCCCTCGATCAACATTGAGTCGCTAAGCCCGGATCGATATGGAAAATAGCCGAACTTTCGGCAACGAACCGCCGACTGAAAAAGCGGCAGAGGACTGCCGCACTCCAAAACCTGTCGGAATTTCGAGCGCGCAATTGCGTCGCGACAGCGTCTTGGAGTGCGCCAGTCCTCTGGCGCTTTTACGCGGAGCTTGGAAGATTGCGATGAAGTACACGATCTTACGGTTTTTGCCAGCACTGATCTGCCTATCCGCTTTGCACACGCCGAGCTGGTCGGCTCCGACAGCCCCCGCCGAACTCGATCCTTCGGTCCAACCCATGCGCGGCGTGATTGACCGTTGGAACGATGACCTTCGCGCATTGCAGAGGCGCTATGGTGTGAGCGCTTCCAAAGCAGGTGCGGAACGGCTGTCGCGTTTTTATGAGGAGTACCTGGATAAGCTTAAGCAAATGGATTTGTCCGGCCTCGATGTCGCAGGCCGCATCGACTTTGTGCTCTTAAAGACGAAATGCGAACTCGAACTGAAGGACATCGGGCGCGAGGAAAAGCAGTTCAACGAAGTTTCGGATGCCCTTCCATTCGCCGAACCGATCATTCGCCTTGAAGAGGCGCGGCGACGCATGGACCGGATTGATCCTGAAGAGGCTGCGAAGGTGGTTTCAGATATTGCTGCCAAGATCAAGAAACTGCAGAAAGATCTGGAGGAGAAACTTAAGTCCAAATCCGCGCAAACCAATGACGTTCCGAATAAGATTCTCGCCAACCGAGCGGCGCAAAAAGCAGAAGAGCTTCGGTGGATTCTTAAGAACTGGAACGAGTTTTACGCCGGTTACGATCCGGTTTTCACGTGGTGGATGCGCCAGCCGTTCGAGAAAGCCGACAAGCAGCTCCAGGACTACGCAGGCTTCCTGCGCAAGAAGCTGGCTGGATTCACCGAAGGAGAGGACGAGCCCGTAATCGGTGATCCGATCGGACGCGAAGCCCTGATGGATGCGCTGGAAGGCGAAATCATCGCCTTTTCTCCCGAGGAACTGATCGAGATCGCGAACGCGGAATTTGCCTGGTGCGAAAAGGAGATGAAACGCGCTGCCGACGACCTTGGCTTTAATGGAGATTGGAAAAAGGCTCTGGATCACGTCAGCAAAAAGCATGTTCCGCCCGGTGAACAACCCAAGCTCATTCGCGACCTGGCCGAGGAAGCCACTCAATTCGTGGAATCTCACAACCTCGTCACCGTCCCGTCGCTCTGCAAGGAAATCTGGCGTATGGACATGATGTCCGTCGAGAAACAGAAAGTGACGCCATACTTCACCGGCGGCGAAGTCATTTCTGTCTCCTATCCCACGGACACGATGAGCCATGAAGACAAGCTCATGAGCATGCGCGGGAATAATCCGTCATTTTCGCGCGCAACCGTGCAGCACGAATTAATTCCGGGACATCATCTGCAAACCTTTATGTCGGAGCGTTACAACACACATCGTCGCCCGTTTCACACGCCGTTTCTCGTGGAGGGTTGGGCCCTCTACTGGGAAATGCTGCTGTGGGATATGAAATTCCCGCGCTCGGCAGAAGATCGCGTTGGAATGCTTTTCTGGCGAGCGCATCGCTGCGCGCGAATTATTTTTTCATTGAAATTTCATTTGGGCGAAATGACGGCGCAGGAAGCCATTGAGTTCCTGGTCGATCGCGTCGGCCATGAGCGCCGCAACGCAACGGCCGAAGTGAGGCGCTCCGTAAATGGAAGCTATGCGCCGCTTTATCAAACCGCCTACATGCTCGGTGGTCTGCAAATTCGCGCCCTGCACGAGGAACTCGTCGAAAGCGGCAAGATGTCCGCAAGGGATTTCCACGACGCGATTCTCCGCGAGAACGCGATTCCAATTGAACTCATCCGCGCGAGCCTGAAAAAGGAAAAGCTCGACCGCGACTTTAAGGCAAGCTGGCAGTTTTATGATCTGCCGAAGCAAAAAGTAGCGGATCGTGTGGAAAGCGCCAGAGGACTGGCGCACTCCAAGACGCTTCGCGACAATTAGCGCGAACGAACCTCCGCCAGGTCTTGGAGTGCGGCAGTCCTCTGCCGCTTTTTCTTTTGTATTTGCGGTGCTGTAACGCAAACTTACGGTGATGGACAAAGGCCAACCGCTGCTTCAGCTCATCGGAGTCTCCAAACATTACGATTCTGTCCAAAGCGGCGAACGGCTCGAAATCCTTAAAGACATCAATCTTCAGGTCGCGCCCGGCGAATCCCTCGCCATTGTAGGTCCTTCCGGCTCTGGCAAAAGCACGTTGCTGAACATCATCGGCACACTCGACCGCCCAAGCGAAGGCAAAGTCCTGCTCAGCGGCGAAGACCTCAGCAAGTTGGGTGAAACACAACTTGCCGCTGTGCGCAATCGCCAGATCGGATTCATCTTTCAAGCCCATCACCTGCTGCCGCACTGCACGGTTCTTGAAAACGTGCTTGTGCCGACGCTGCCGAATAAATACAGGTCCAAAGAAGAAGCCGTTCAAAAAGCCCGCAAGATTTTGGAGCATGTCGGCCTTGGCAACCGCCTCGAACATCGCCCGTGCCAGCTCTCAGGGGGCGAACGCCAGCGCGTCGCCGTAGTTCGTGCCCTCATCAATAGCCCGAAGCTTTTGCTTGCAGACGAGCCCACTGGCTCGCTCGATGCGGCATCGGCGCTCAGCCTGGGGCAGCTCCTGCTGGAGTTGAATCGCGAACAGAATCTTGCGCTCATTGTCGTGACGCATTCCCCGGACTTGGCGCAAAAAATGGGAACTGTCCTCGAACTGAAGCAAGGACGACTAGGTCAATTTGTTGCATGACGTCCTGGACGCTTGTTCTGAGAAGCCTTCGTTTTCGGCTGCGCTCCCATCTCGGCGTCGTGCTCGGCGCCGCCGTCGGCAGTGCCGCCCTTATCGGCGCTCTGGTAATCGGCGACTCCGTTCGCATGACCCTTCGCAATAAAGCGCTTCAGAGGTTAGGAGGCGCCGAATGCGCGTTGGAATCGGGCGATAGACTTTTCGTAAACTCGTTGGGAACGCGAATTCATGAGCGCTCAAGTACGAC
>Ga0066710_100006847_pt1 | contig 10759 bp, 9 predicted proteins | sample GraSoiAngelo_159_FD_79666 | JGI IMG/M metagenome (GOLD analysis project Ga0066710, IMG submission 79666) | Grasslands soil microbial communities from the Angelo Coastal Reserve, California, USA - 14_1009_16_40cm | ecosystem: Environmental > Terrestrial > Soil > Grasslands | place: USA...
CGGATGAACGGGACGAGGCCGAACGTGTCGGTCTCGGCGGAGACGTTGAACAAGCTCTCGAACGGAATCGTGACGAGGAGGCCGACCGGAAGGGCCACCGCGAGCGCGAGCAAGCCCGTCGGCCGCGGCATGCCGCGCGCGAGCCAGATGACGAGAGCCAGCAGCAGCAGCGGCTCGAGGTAGAACATATTTCGCTCTTCGATGCGGAGCGAGTAGCGCGAGGCATAGGCGCCAACCTGTACCAGAATCAGCGGGATGGCGGCTAGCGCCACGGCCAGGTAGGCACGCTCGGCCACAGTTGCCCTCCAGCGACGGCCGAAGAGGCCGAGCAGCACGACAAGGGCGCAGGCCGGGATAACGCCCACCGCGAGTGCGACTTCGCCGCCGTGGTAGACGCTCCAGCGAAGCACGTCGCGGATCGAGTAATGCACCTTGACGGTCCCGCCGTAGGCCCGCAATCCGCTCGAGAGCGACTGTCCCTCCGCAAGCTTTAGGAGACCGTATGCAACGGCCCCCGCGACCAGGAGGCCGAAGGCGAGCCAGTACCGCCTCAGCTCAAGCCAGAGCGCGCGCCGCGAGCGCTCGGTCGCGCCGACGGCTGCATCGAGCGCGAGCTTGAACAGGATCCCGGCGACGAACACGAGGACCAGCACGAGCGCCTGGAACCGCACAGTGCAGGCAAGGCCGATCACGACAAGCGCGAGCACCTGTCGCCACGCGGTCGGCCGCTCCAGCATGAGCGCGATGGCGAAGAAGGACGCGATGAAGAGCGGGAACGCGCCGCTCTCCGTCATCACCACGCCCGTGTAGTTGAAGATCGGCAGCGCGAGGAAAAGGACGGTCCCGAGGACCGCCCACCAACCGCCCGCGAGCCGGCGGGCCCACATGTAGAACGGGACCGCCGCCGCCGTCATCGCGACGACGTTGATCGACTTCGCGACCTCGTACGTCGTCTTCATCGAGCTCGCCAGCCAGGCAGGCGAGATCAGGACCGGGTAGAGGCTGAAGATCGGCGACGGCTGCGTGCGGAAGAGAAAGTGCCCGCCGGCCGCGAAGCTCTTCGCCATCTCGGAGTACTCGAGCTCGTCGGGCTGGATCCACGGCGCCGCGACATCGCGGACCAGGAGCAGCCTCGCGACCAGTGCCGCCCCGATCAGGAGCCCCGCCGCGAGCGACGCGCTCGGCAAGCGTCGCTCCGCGAGAGCGCGAGGGCGGCTCAGGGCGTGGTGTCTCCGCGCTGCGATGCGGAAGTCTCGCGCAGCTGCTGCTCGAGCAGGGCCAGCCGCTGGGCGAGGGTGAGGTTCCGCTCCGAGAGCTCCGAGATCACCGTCGAGTAGTGCAGCAGCACGATCAGGATGAACAGCGAGGCGACGACGAACAGCGCGGAGGGCGGATATGCGATCCCGACGAGGTCGGCGAGGCGGCCGAGCGCGGCGCGCCAGAGCGAGAAGAACAGGATCACGAGGCCCGTGGCGAGCCACATGAGCGCGTACCGCTCCTGAAGCCGGCGGCTGCGGATCAGCTCGAAGATGAGCGCGAGCAGGAGAATCGCCGCGATCGCGGCGAAGATCGAAACGCGGACTGGGGTCATCGGTCCTCCAGAGCGGGGTAGCGGCGGAACACGCTCACGAATAGCGCGAGCGAGACCTTGATCATGTAGTAGAGCGAGCGAACCGCCGTGATCGACGATCGGCCGGTCTCGCGCATACGCATCGTCACCGGCACCTCGACGAGCCGGAGGCGGTGACGCGCAACGAGCACGTTCGCCTCGGCTTCGGGGTAGTCATGTGGGTAGTTGCCGGCGAAGAGCACGATTCCCTTCCGGTTGACGGCGCGGAATCCGGAGGTGGGATCGGTCATCCGCCGGCGGACGATCACTGAGACGACCGCTGAGAGCAGCCGGATCCCGATGAGACGCGCGAGCGGCGGACGATAGTGGCGCTCGCCGCAGAAGCGGCTCCCGATCACCATGTCTACCTCTCCGCGGGCAAGCGGGGCAAGCAGCTGCTCCAGGTCCTGTGGATCGTGCTGGCCGTCGCCGTCGATCTGCACGGCGATCTCGAAGCCGTTGTTGCGCGCGTACTGGTAGCCGGTCTGGACCGCTGCGCCGATCCCGAGGTTGTAAGGGAGGCGCACGACGCGCGCACCGGCAAGCTCCGCCTCGGCGGCCGTGCCATCGGTCGAGCCGTCGTCGACGACGAGGATGTCGAAGCCGGGATCGAAGGCGCGGATCTCCTCGATGACCCGTCCGACCGAGCCTGCTTCGTTGAATGCAGGCAGGATCGCCAGCCGGGCCATCCCCGCAATCCGCGCCGTCTGGGCCTCCGAAAGCGGCTCGGCGACTGCGCTCACAATCGCCCGATTCTACTGGCGTGCCGCGTCGGGCCCCTTAGCGGTCTGTAAACCTTCTGTTCGCCTCCCGTGCACGTCTGCCTCGTCTTCGACTGTCTCTACCCGCACACCGTCGGGGGTGGCGAGCGCTGGTACCGCGCCCTCGCGGAGGGTCTCGCGGCCCGCGGGCACACCGTCACCTACCTGACGCGGCTGCAGTGGGACCCGCAGGCGGGCGCGGGGGTTCCGGGCGTGAACGTCGTCGCGGTGACTCCGGAGATGGAGCTCTACGTTCACGGCCGCCGCAGCATCACGGTGCAGGTCCGCTTCGGGCTTGGCGTCCTGCGGCATCTTTTGCGGCGCGGCGGCGACTACGACGTCGTCCAGACTCCGGGGCTCCACTTCTCGCTGCTGGCGGTTCTGGCTGCGCGGCTCGTGCGTCGCTTCAAGGTCGTCGTGGACTGGTTCGAGGTCTGGACGCGCGAGTACTGGCTCGAGTACTTGGGCGGCGTCGCCGGACGGCTCGGCTGGCTCGGCCAGCGATTCGCCGCGCGCAGCCGCCACGAAGCCCTGTGCTTCTCGCGGCTGCATGCGCGCCGGCTCGAGGAGCTAGGCCACCGGGGGAGGATCACCCTCGTCGAGGGGCTGTCGGTGCTTCCCCCCGAAGACCCAGCGCCGGTCGACGCGGAGCCGCTCGTCGTCTTCGCGGGCCGGCAGATCCCGGAGAAGCAGGCCCCGGCGGTCGTGCCTGCCCTCGCGCTCGCGCGCGCCCGGATCCCCGGTCTCCGCGCCGAGATCTTCGGGGACGGACCGGATCGGGACACGGTTCTCCGTCTGATCGAAGAACATGGGCTCGACGGCTCGGTCAGCGCGCCGGGCTTCGCCCCGGCCGAGGAGGTGCGCGAGACGCTGCGGCGGGCCCTCTGCCATCTCTTTCCTTCCCGCCGCGAGGGGTACGGGCTCGTGGTCGTGGAGGCGGCCGCGCTTGGGACGCCGACGGTGGTCGTCAGGGGGCCCGACAACGCGGCACTCGAGCTCGTCGAGGACGGCAAGAACGGCGTTGTCGCCGAGTCTGCCGAACCCGAGGAACTCGCAGATGCGATCCTCCGCGTGCACGCCGCCGGGCCCGAGCTGCGGCGCTCTACGGCGGAGTGGTTCCGGCGCAACCGCGACCGGCTATCGTTCGAAAGCTCGCTGGATACCGTCCTGCGCGTGTACGGGCGGTGAGTCTGCACGTCGGCCTGAACGTGCTCCACCTCGTTCCCGGCGAGACCGGCGGGGGCGAGACGTATGTCCGCCGACTCGCCCCCGCCCTGGTAGGGGCGCGCGCCGATCTCCGGTTGACGCTCTTCGTCGGCAGCGAGGCCTACCCCACGCTGCTGGAAGAGCCGTGGGCGGGCGATGTCTCCGTCGTCCGGCTGGCCGTGCGAGCGCGCAGCCGGATGCGGCGCGTGGCGGCCGAGCAGACGCTTCTCCCACGGGCGGCCAGGCGCGCCCGGATCGACCTGCTGCACAACACGCTCAACACCGCGCCGGCGTTCCCGGGCGTGCCGCAGGTGACGACGATCCACGACGTGATCTACAAGCGCTTCCCGGAAACGGCGGGGCGTCTGAACGTTGGTGTTGCGCTGCTCGTGCCGTTGGCCGCCCGCCGCTCGAGCGTCGTGCTGACCGATTCCCAAGCCTCGAAGCGGGACATCGTCGAATTCCTCGGTGTCGAACCGAGCCGCGTCGACGTCGCACCACTCGGGCCCGGCATACCCGAGCCCGACGAACCGCTGCCGGCGGCCGAGGTGCGTGAGCAATTCGGGCTCGGAGAGGCTCCGATCGTCCTGACCGTCGCGGCCAAGCGTCCGCACAAGAACCTCGGCCGCCTGGTCGACGCCGTCGGCCGACTCGAGATCGACGTGGTCCTGGTCATCCCGGGCTTCGAGACGTCGTTCGAGGCAGAGCTGAAACGGCGAGCCGGTGAGCGCGTCCGCTTCCTCGGCTGGGTGGACGACCGTACGCTTGACGGTCTCTACCGTGCGGCCACCTGTTTCGTGCTCCCGTCCCTGGCGGAGGGCTTCGGCTTGCCCGTGCTCGAGGCAATGCTGCGCGGCACTCCGGTCGCTTGTTCCCGCGCGAGCGCCGTGCCGGAGGTTGCGGGCGATGCTGCGCTGTACTTCGACCCGCTCGACAGCGAGGCGATCGGGGACGCGCTCAGGGGCCTCCTCGCCGACGAGGATCTGAGGAGGCGTCTGCGCGAGGCCGGGCTGGCACGGGCAGCTGAGTTCAGCTGGGAAGCCGCGGCGCGGGTCACGGTTGCGAGCTACGAGCGGGCGCTCGGATCGTGAGATCGCTCCGGATCGGAATCGACGCACGGGCCGCTGCCGAGGTGCCCGCCGGCAAGGGGCGCTACGTGCGTGAGCTCTTGCGCGCGCTCGCGCGCCGTGGCGATCCTCATGGCTACGTTCTCTACGCGCGCCGGCCGTGGGACGAGCCAGTCGACGAACGCTTCTCCTGGCGCCTGCGCGAGCTGCCCGAAGCCGTCTGGCACCTCTGGGCGGCGAGGGCCGCGAGCCGAGAGTGCGATGTCTTCCTCGCAACGGCCAGCTACGTCACTCCGTGGTTCCTTCGGATCCCGACCGCGCTCGTCGTGCACGATCTGATCCCCTTTCAGCCGGGCGTGCACGCGAACCGCCGCGCAGCCTGGATCGAGCGGGCGACCCTGAGGCGCGCGTTGCGACGTGCCGGGCTCGTCATCTCCGACTCGCATGCGACGCAACGAGACCTGGTCGCACGGTTCCCCTCCTCGGAGCACAAGGCTGCCGTGGTCCACCTTGGCGTGAGCGATGAGATCGGCCGGCCTCCTACGGGTACCGTGCTCGAAGACGTGCGCCGCCGCTACGCGCTCGCGCGGCCGTTCGTGCTCTGCGCCGGAACTCTCGAGCCGCGCAAGAACCTCATCCGACTGTTCGAGGCCTTCTCGGAGCTTCCCGAGCGGCTCCGGGCGGAGCACCTGCTTGTCGTGGTCGGCCCGGCCGGGTGGGACTACGACGAGATCCTCGCGCGCGCGAGGGAGCACGGTGACGAGATCAAGCTCGTCGGCGAGGTCCCCGACGGGGACCTCGCCGCGCTCTACCGGCTCTGCACCGTCTTCTGTTACCCGTCGCTCTATGAAGGCTTCGGGCTGCCGCTGCTCGAGGCGATGACGGCCGGGGCCCCCTCGATCACCTCGAACGTGTCGAGCCTCCCCGAAGTAGGCGGCGACGGGGCGCGCTACGTCGAGCCGACGAGCGTCGCGCAGATCGCGGCGACGCTCGAAGAGCTTCTCGATTCACCCGAGCAGCGAGCCGAGCTGAGCGAGCGAGCCGGCCGCGAGGCGGCCCGCTTCTCTTGGGAGCGGGCAGCGGAGGAGACCCTGGCGCTGCTCACGTCCCTGCGGTGAGTCGGTCGTATGCGCGCGCCAGCCGCCCGGCCGCGGCCTCGCGGGAGTAACGCGCGAGGAGAGCCTCGTCGTACTCGACACGCGCGCCCGAAGGGCCCGAGAGCACGCCGGAGGCAAGCGTCCGCGCCAGCTCGAGCCAGTCGCCCGGAGCGACGATGTCCGCCGCGCCACCCGTTACCTCCGGAATCGCCCCGGAGCTGCTCGCGACGATCGGCAGGCCGGCGGCCATCGCCTCGGCGAGCACCATCCCGAACTGCTCCTCCCAGAAGCAGCGTGGGATGCCCGTCGGGCCGAGCGCGCACGCGGCAGCCGGGAGGCTCGGCAGGACCAGGCACGACGCGCCCGCGTACAGCGCCGGCATCTCCTCGTGCGCGGCCGAGGCGAACTCGACCGTTTCCCCCAGACCGAGTTCGCGTGCGTACGCCTCGAGCCGCCTTCGCTCGGGACCGCCGCCGACGATCTTCAGGCGCACCCGGACCGCCGGCGCCTCCACGAGCCCTTCGCGGAGCGCCGCGAGCGCACGGATCACATCCTGGTGGCCCTTCTCCCAGACGAGCCGGCCGACGGAGAGCAGCACGTGCTCGTCCGTGGGCCCCGGTGCTCGCGCTTGGAAGCGCTCGAGGTCGATCCCGGGCGGAGACACGAAGATCCGCTCTTCGGGCACGCCTTCGAGCCTGAGGGCCGCGGCCGCTCGCTCGGTCGTCGGCAGAAAGAGATCGGCGTGCTCGAGGACGAGCCGCCGGCGGCGGCGGGCACCCGGGTTGCGGAAGCTCTCGCGCAGCGGCAGCGTCTCCCAGACCGTCAACGCCAGCCTGTAGCCGCACGCGCCCTTGCGCCGAGCCGCCTCGGCCGCGAACCAGTAGGCGAGCTCCTCGGCGTGCACGATGTCGGCCCCGCGCAGCCGCTCCCGCAGCCGGAGGTAGCGGTCACCGACGACGTGCGAGGCGAGATCCCCGAGCCGGCCCCGGGGCAGAAAGTCGCGCGCTGTCCTGACGTGCACCGGGTCGAGCGTGACATTGCCCAGCGCGTACGCGTTGCTGCCCGTCAGGAGGTAGCGGACGTCGAACCGGTCCGGGAGCAGCTCCCAGGAGCGCAGCTCCCACGGCGTCGCCTGGTGCCCGCGAACGACGACGACTCGCGTCTTCTCGCCAGTCACGATTCGCGCAGCCTACGGTTGCGGTGGGCGGCGATCGCCGTGCGGTAAGCGGCCAGCGTCGCGGCAGCCGTCTCCCGCCACGTGAACTGCCGGCTGCGCTCGAGCCCTCGGCGAGCGAGGTCCTGACGCAGCCGCTCGTCGAGGAGCAGGCGGCGCACGGCATCTGTGACCGCCTTCTGGTCGGTCGGATCGAACAGGAGCGCCGCGTCGTCGGCTACCTCGAGGAGAGCCGACCGCCCCGAGCAGGCAACCGGCGTTCCGAAACGCATCGCTTCGAGCACGGGAAGCCCGAAGCCTTCAATGAACGAGGGGAGAACGAACCCGCTCGCCGTCCGGTACAGGCCTTCGAGATCCGGCTCGGAGAGCCAGTCGAGGAAGCGAACACGTGCCGATACGCCGAGCTCGTCCGCGAGCGCCTTCAGCTCCCGCTCGTGGGGCGCAGCGGCACCTGCCAGGACGAGCAGGGCGGAATCGACCTCCGGCAGGGCGCGGATCAGGCTCGGCAGGTTCTTGTGTGGCTGCTTCTGCGCGACGCAGAGCAGCACGGGAGAGTCGCCGAGGCTGAACCGCCGTCGCAGCTCCGCCTCCGGGGTCGCCTGCCGGTCTGTGGCTCCAACACCCAGTGGCGTCACATCGATGCGGTCGGGGTCGAGTCCGATGGTGGCGACGAGATCGCGCTTGGTCGCTTCCGAAATTGTGAGGATCCGGTCGGCCGCGCGGACACAGAGCGAGAAGACCAACTTCGCCCCGAGCCGTTCGCGCCGGCTCAGCGGCGAGGTCGCACGGTGCAGCCAGATCAGATCGAGCGCGCTCACGACGTTTGCAGCCCGTCGCGTGGTGAGGAGGCCGATGTTCGCCGGGCTGTGGACGACATCGAGACCGCGCTTCGAGGCGGCCAGCGGGACTTCGACCATCTGAGCGAAGAGCGCCCGCCGCGAGGCCGGCTCGACCTCGTAACGGACCCACTCGACCGGCTCCGCCCAGGGCTCGGAGAGCACGGCCTCGGGCACGCGCCGAGTGACGAAGGCGGTCAGCTCCGTCTCCGGCTCGACCTCGAGCAGGGCCGGCATCAGCTGCCGGGCGTACGTTCCGGCCCCGCCTGCTCCCGGGACGAGATAGAGCAGGTTCAGGCCGATGCGGAGCGGGCCCGACGTCATCCGGCCCGACGGCTCCGGCGGCGCCCTTCCGAGACGGCCTGCAAGATCTCGGGAGGCATCGCCCGGACCGCGAGCACGACGGCGAAATAGACCGCGGTCGCCGCAGCGACCATGGCGGCCCCTCGGAACCCGGGCACGAGCAGCAGGGCGGCGGCGGCGGCCACCGCTAGGCCGACGCGGGGAACCACCCCGAGTGAGACGCGGATCGGCCGAGGCCCGCGTGCGATGGCGACCGTGTAGATGACCGCCAGCGTGGCCTCGCCACTTACCGTTGCGATCGCGGCACCCTTCGCGCCCAGCACCGGGACGAGCACGAGCGTGATCGCCATGCTGGCACCGAGCGCGACCAGGTTCGCTACCAAGAGCGCGCGATGGCGGTACAGCGAGAGCAGCGCCGTCGACCACGTGACTGACACGAACGTCGCCAAGAGCCCAAACGCCTGGATCTGCAGCACCGGAACGGAAGGACCGAACTTCGGGCCGGCGACGACGTCGATCGCGACGCGGGCACCGAGCGCGGTCGCGAGCACCATCCACGTCCCGAAGACCATCGCCACGTCGAACATCCTCTGGATCGAGTAGTTGAGCCGCGTCTCGTCGTCCCGGGCCGCCCGCGCGACGACGGGGAACGCGGCGTTCGCGAGGAGGAGGGGAATCGCCGTGAGGACGGTGAAGATCCGGAAGGAGGCGCCGTAGAAACCTGTGTCGGTGCTGCTCCCGACGAGCGAGGTCAGGACGACCGTGATCGAGACGTAGAACGTCGCCACGGCGGAGGCTGCCGAGAAGACGACGGTGAGGCGGAGGACATGAAGCCACTGCTGCCGGTCGAAGGCCGGAAGCAGTGGAACCGCTCCCCGCACGAGAAGGAGCGTGAGCACGAGGACGAGAAGCGACACGGGCACGAGCACCGTGAAGAACGGGAAGAGCGAGGCGTCGAACAGGACGAGCGCAACCACGAGCACGACGGTCGCCGCCTGCCGGGCGAGGTCGAGAGCGGTCATCCAGACGAATCGCAGGCCCGCCGCGAGCGGGATGGCGTACGTCTGCTGCGCAACAGCGAGCAGTGTGCCCGCGCCGGCCACCGCAGTACCCGCGACGAGCACCGGCTTGTAGCGCACGGCGACGGCGAACAAAACGGCCACCGCCAAGCCGAGGAACGTGATCGCCAAGCGCAACCCGAGCAGGTTGCGCATCAGAGTCTCCCGCTCCGCCCGCGCCCTTGTCGAGAACTCGCGGACGCCGATCGCGGTCATGCCGGCCTCGCTGAGGCCCGCAACGATCGCAATCAGCGACGTGACGGTGACGTAGCGGCCCCAGTCGACGACGCCGAGATGCCTGACCATCAGCGCTGCAGAGACGACGCCCAAACCGACCCCCGAGGTGTAGCCCAGCGTCCGCACTACCCCTCCGCGGATCACAATCCCGCCCGCCGCGGTCGTATCGAGCACGTCGGCGACGTCGCCCTGCGGGACCGGGGAGGGGTTCGTTGCTGACCGCTCCCTCACCGGACAACTCGACGACGAGTCGGAGGGACATGCTCAGTCGAATGGGGGAGCAGATGCTCGATCTGCTCAAGGGGAACAGCTTCTCCTTGGCCCAGGCGCCGATAGAGGTCGAAGACCGCCACCGGCACTGGGCGCCGCTCGTCGGACGAGCGCGCCCAGCGATAGCCGGCCAGAAGGCCGCGTACGAACGGCCGCGGCCTGCGGACGCGTGCGCCGAGCCCGAACTCGTAAAGCGTCTGCTTGCCGAGATATGCCGGCAAGCGCATCAGCGGCACGTTGTGCCAGCCGAAGAAGATGTCGTTGCGCGTGCCGCGGAACCACATCAGGTCAACATCCCGCTTCGGCGACGCATAGTGGACCACCGGGTCGGAGCGCCCGAGCCGGACAACGTGCCCGGAAGCCAGCATGCGGATGCACAGGTCCGGCTCCTCCGCCTGGTGCTCGAGCGCAGGCCGGTAGCCGCCAAGCTCGAGAAAAAGGTCCCGGCGAACGGCACACGCAGCGCCGAAAAACTGCTGCGTGACGAAGACGCCGTCCGCTGACGGAGCTTGTTGTTGCACACCGGGCCCTCGAGGGAGGTCGACGCACGGAATCGCGACCGCCCCGACCCGCGCGTCGTCAAAGTCCTGAACCGTCTGTAGGGCGATGTCGGCGCTGGTGAACTCGGCGTCGTCGTCGATTCCGATCAGGATCGGGCCCGAGGCGAGCGCTGCGGCCGCGTTTCGGCGTGCGACCACCTCCTCGGAGCTCGGGAACCGCTCCAGCCGAACCGACGGGAACGCCGCTTCGACCGCGTCCGAGGTCCCGTCGGTCGATCCGTCGTCGATGACCAGCACCTCGATATTCCCTCGCTGCTCGACCGCCGAGGCGACGGCTCGTAGCGCTTCCACGCGCCGGTTACGGGTCACGATAACGATGGTCGCGTCGCTCACCGCTGCATCTCCGGTCGCCACGCCCACAGCATCCCAGCCCCCTCGACAGTCGTCAGCACGGGCCCGTGCGCATATCCCGCTCGCTCAACTGCCTCGACGGCCGCGCTCTCGGGATCCGGACTCGGAGCGTTCCGTGGGTGGTACTCGAGGTGCAACACCGGCGTCGGCACTCTGTTGAAGCGCTCGTCGGTGAGAAGCTCCCACTCACTCCCTTCGATGTCGATCTTCGCCAAGTCGGCGGATGCCAA
>Ga0066710_100006851_pt1 | contig 10758 bp, 6 predicted proteins | sample GraSoiAngelo_159_FD_79666 | JGI IMG/M metagenome (GOLD analysis project Ga0066710, IMG submission 79666) | Grasslands soil microbial communities from the Angelo Coastal Reserve, California, USA - 14_1009_16_40cm | ecosystem: Environmental > Terrestrial > Soil > Grasslands | place: USA...
AAAGCAGGTGAAACAGAAAGTCGCGAGGCAAAACAGGCCGATCAGCAAACCCACCTTCGGCTGATTCAGGGTGTGTATCCACTGCCTGAAACGGGGGCGCGGTTTGACCTGCTCGGAATTGGGGCGCCAGCTTTCCGGCAGTCTCGCGAAGGCAAACAAGAAATTCGCCGCGCACAGGCACGCTGCAACCCAGCCTGGCCCCTGGAGGCCGAATCCTTCAAATCGGAAGTGAAACAGCGGTATAGTGAAACCGCTCAGACTTAGGCTGCTCAGAGCTGGCCCGAACATGAAGACCAGCCCGAACGCCATGCCGATCAGGCCCATTCGTCTGGAGCGATCCTCCGCCGGCGTGATATCGGCGATGTAAGCCTGCGCCACGGTGATGTTGGCTCCGCAAATCCCGGCAAACATCCGCGAGATCAGCAACACGACCAACGCGACCTGACCGGTTAAACCGGAGCCGAGCGCGAATACGGAGTAGGAGACGGCGGCGCCCGCCGTGCTCACCAGCAAGACCGGCCGGCGGCCAATACGGTCCGAAAGCCTGCCCCACACGGGGGAAAAGAGGAATTGCATTACGGAATAGGAGGCCATGAGGATGCCGATCTGCCAGCCGCTTGCGCCAAAGGTTTTGCTGTAAATCGGCAGCAGCGGCAGAACAATGCCAAAACCGATCAGATCAATGAAGACCGTGAGAAAAATGATGAATACTGATGGCTTTTTCATTCGTTCAACCCACGCTGCATTCGAGTCGCCTGGTCAAGCTTACGGAGCAGGTCGTGTCATAGACCGATGTAAATGCCTGCTTGCTCATTTTTGTACGACGGTCTGTGGGGCGCTGTCGCCGGTGGCGCGTTCCAGACGGGCGCGGGCAACAGCGTAATCGTGCAGCGCCTGGACCTGCGTCGAGCGCGCCTCGGTGAGCGCCGTCTGCGCGCTCAGCACGTCGAGTTGCGTCCCGGTGCCGGCCTCGGCGCGGGCGTTGGCCAGACGCAGCGCTTCGTCGGCTTGTTCAACCACTTTCTTCTGCGATTCCAATACTTCCTTCGCCTCGATAAATTGTGAGTGGGCGGTCCGAACCTCCAGCTCGATGCGGCGCATGCTGTCCTCGACGTCGAACTTCGCCCTGTTGTGAAGCGCCTGTGTCTGCTGCATTTTGCCCTTGGTCAGGAAACCGTCGAAAATGTCCCAACTGACCTGCACGCCGGCGTTCCAACCGGACACGTCGCGGCTCAGATCGCTGCTGAACTGGGAGTTGCGCGAGCCGTAACCGGCGAACACCTGCGCGCTGGGCCAGAAGCCGGCGCGCGCGCGGTTCACCTCTTCCAGGCGCAAGTTCGCCGCTCTGCGCAAAGCGCCGAGTTCCGGGCGCTTCTCCAGCGCCCGCGCAATCGCGGCGGGCAGGTCAATCTCATACGGCTCCGCTTCGAGCCTGCCCGACAACTGCAGTGGAACATCTTCCCACAGGTTTCGCGGCAGGTCCAAGCCGAGCAGGTTCGCCAGATTGTTTTTGGCAATGCGATAGTCATTCTTCGCCCGGATCAATTTAGGCTGCGCGTTCGCCAGTTCGACTTCGGCGCGCAGCACGTTGAAGCGCGGCACCGTGCCTGCCTCGAAGCGGCGCCGGGTGTCTTCGAGTTCGCGGGTCAGCAATTTAACCGACGCTTCCCGGACGACGATTTGCTGCGCCGCGAGGAGGTTGTCAAAGCAGGCGATGCGCACCTCCAGCAGCGAGTCCGCCACGACACGTTTGAAATCGAAGATGGCTTGTTCCTTCGTCAGCTTCGCGGATTTCAACGAGGAGCGAATCCGGCCACCTTCGTAGATTGACTGCACGATACGCAAACCTGCGGACCAGTTTTGTTCCTGCTGAAAAGTGACCGGTGGCGCGGGTGGCGGGAGTTGGAAGCTTTCAAGAGCGTTGTTGAACTCGTAGTTCCCCGTGGCCCGGAGCTTGGGAATGGCGATGGCCCGCGTTTGCACCACCACGCCATAGGCGGCTTCCAAATCGCTTTGGCCTTTGAGAATCGCGCTGTTTTGTTTCAACGCCAGGTCGATGCACTCCCCGAGCGAGAGCGGCCGCGCAAACCAAGCCTGCGCGGCGCTGTTAGGTTCCGCCGCGCGAAGACGGCCGATGGCGAGCAATGCGGCGATGAAGAAGCAGCTCTTCCGCATAAGCGTCGGGGAGTTTTCAAGGTTGCACCCAGTTCGGTCAACGATTTTACGTGGTCTCCTTCGCGCGGCGGCCCGTGTCCGCTCCGGGCCGCTCAATGAATACCTCTGCCTGCTGGCCGACGCATGGATTGGTCAGCGGCCGGGCAACCTGACTGTTCGAGATCATAACTTGACGCGGTCGCTTCCAGCCTACCTTTTGAAAGCACAAAGCAAGGGAAAGAATTCGCATGACAGAATCGTTCGTTGCTTTTTTTGTCGCTTTTCTGGGGTGGACGGCATTGGAGGCCGAACTCCTTTTGCAACCGTGGGAACAAGTTCAAGACACTCGGTCGCGTTGGCAAAGTTCAACGAAACAATCAACGAATCGTTTTCTCAATCCGGTCGGCGCAGAAGTACGGCGTCGCTTTAGAGCCCAATGGGTTCCCGATCAGCGCAGGCCACTATCATCGAGCTGCCGCGTTCAACGGTACGGAGTTCCTGGTGGTCTGGGGGCAGGGACTGGAACGTGACAGTGACATCGGCGGAGCGCGCGTCGGTCCAGGCGGAGTGGTTCTCGACCTCACTGGGATTTCCATCAGCCGTGCCCCCAATGCTCAATCGACGCGGGTCGTTTCTTCCACCGGGAGCGATTTTGTTGTTGTCTGGGCAGACACGCGCAATACGGTTGCAAGCGGGGGTAACACCTACGGCGGTCACATCTACGGTGCACGGGTCAATTCGGAAAGCCGTGTGAGTCAAAAATAGTCGTAAGATCAAGAAAGGAGGACAATATGAACCTGCGAACGATCAGCAAATAATCTGGCTCCATAGCTTTGGCATTAATCATCCGGGCAGGACAGGCGTTTGTGTTTGCGCTGACGGGAAAACCTTCAACGCCAGGCTTGGATAAACGGACGGTGGCCTCCTCCGGCGCACGACTTACTGCCCAAAGGCAACAATCAGTGGATCAATTGGACTACGCTCGCCTTTGGGGTATTCACCCCACACCAAGGTCTTTGCCCCGTTGTTCACGACGGTTACATGGGTTAATCTGTTTCGAACACATAGGATATTTTTGAGGATTGAATCAGAACTGAAGGTGCGTACAAGACGTTGGTTGCTTCTGCTTTATCTAGGGTTCCTGTCGATGACGAATCTGGCTCGCGCAGAAACACCGCCGCCAATTCCGGAAGTCCCCGCTCCCGGTCTTCGGCCACCGTCTCCCTGCGATGCGGGGAGGTGGCAGGGAGATTGGCGGGAACGAGATGGAGAAGCTCCCGGATGGACGATCCCTTATGGCAGAGAATTCTGGCGGCGAGCGATCAAACCAGCTGAACCAAAACCTAAAGACCCGAAGGGTTCGTCCGCGATGACCCTGCCAAATACCGATCTCGGAGATGTCATTGATCGGGTTTCACATGCCATCACCAGGGACGGCTCCTCCAGCGTCCCTCGAATTCAGGCCAAAACCTATACAGCCGCTTTCGATGAGAGTGGTGTGCGCTTTTCACCGCATCGACCGTGGAAGGGAGAACTTTCAAGTGGGAATGGTGCAGTTGACAATTGGGAGCGCGACCGTCCCGGTCGCCCCAGTCGGCGTCCCGCCGACTGGTCTCCGCACACGAACGCTCTACTGGATGGTTACCTGACCTGGCAACCGGATGTTTTTGGCCGGAGGTCAAAAACTGCGGGCAAGACGCCCGCGCTCCCCAATCTCGCTGCATCGTCGCGATGGGCTGCGAACAGTAGCTACGTGACGGCCGAAGATCGCCAATCCACTCGGGCAGCTCCTTTGCCTGATCCCAACACTGAAGTAACGCTGCGCACGCGATCAGTCCGTTCCGGAGACCGAGTTCTTTACAAGCGGGATGCTCAGCCGCTGCGTTGGGCGTTGCTTGGCAACACCGCCCAGACATTGCTCAACGAACGGATTGGCTTGATCGAACACTACGAAACCGGTGGCGAAGGAGTCGAGCTCAGTTGGGTGCTGAACCAGCCGCCTGCGGGGGAAGATCCACTGGAGATCGAGTTTGAGATGGAAGGGCTGAGTTACGCGGGCACGCGCGATCACGGGATTCATCTGGCGGACGCAACCGCGACAGCACGCGCCCGCATTGGAAAATCCGTTGCTGTCGATTCAGCAGGCCATCGTTCAGAGCTAGCGATTGTGACAAATGGGGGCCGTTTTCATGTACGGGTCTCCCGGGAAGTTCTGGCACAAGCCACCTATCCGCTCGCGATCGACCCGATCATCAGTCCGGAGTTTGGGATGGATCAGCCGGTCATCGTTCCCAGGTACGGCGCGCACACCGCGCCGGCCGTCGCCTGGAACGGAACCAACTGGCTGGTGGTCTGGGGGGAGACGTTTCCTGGGTTCGAGGGTGACACTGTGGTATTCGGAGCGCGCGTTTCAGGCGACGGCAGACTGCTCGACCCGTTGGGGATTACCATCAGCAAAGCGAATATTCTCCCCGCGAATCCCGCCGTCGCTTCGAATGGGAAGGATTATCTTGTCGTATGGAACTATTTCGATATGCACACCGGAGGAGATATTCACGGGGCGCGCGTGACGGCCGATGGCCAGGTCGCCGACAAGGACGAAATCGTCATCAGCACAGCAGGCGACCAGTATTATCCGGCGATTGCGGGCGGAAGCGACGGTTATTTCGTCGTATGGCAGGTTCACATTACCGTCAGCAGCGACCTGGATGTCTATGGAACGCGCGTGAGTAATGAGGGAGTGGTTCTGGATGGCGACGGGTTCCGAATCAGCAGGGCGCCTGGACATCAAGGCTCGGCGTCTGTTGCTCGTGGTGCGGGTGGCTTTTTGGTTGTCTGGCACGATTACCCTGATGAATTCCCGTCTCGCGGTGCGGACATCTTTGGAGCGCGCGTGGACAGAAACGGAACTGTGCTCGATACAAACGCCATCGCCATCTGCATCGCACCAAAGCATCAGTTTTACCCGTTCGTCGCAGGCAATTCCACGGGCTATCTGGTGGTCTGGGAGGATCGACGGAATTCGACAGAAAACACTGAAGAGAAGGATATTTACGGAACACTGGTCAGCTCTGCTGGAGAGGTCCTCAATCCGCAGGGGATTGCGATCAGCACCGCGAGCGGCAACCAGACCAACCCCTCTGCTACTGCCGGTGCCAATGATTTTCTCGTCTTTTGGTCGGACAGCCAGGCCAGTCAGCCCGGCACCTACGGCTCACGAGTCAGCGCCACGGGCATGGTCTCAAACCCGGATGGTGTGCTTGTTCTTTCCGGGGCGTACGCCTCGAGGGCGGCAGCTTCTGGCGACGGTTTTCTTGTCGTTTGGAGTGGGCCTGGGCAAGTTGGGGGATCAGCGATTCTGGCAGCGCGCCTGAATAGCCGGGCTGAGGTGATGGATCCTGAACCAATCCTGATGTCAGGGAAAGCCAACGACCAAACCAGCCCAGCCGTCGCTTTCAATGGCACGAACTGGCTGGTCGTGTGGCAGGACTTCCGCAGCTTTGCAAGCGCTCGGGACATCTACGGGGTGCGAATCGGTCCCGATGGCACTGCGCTGGACACCGCGGCCATTCCAATCTGCACCCAACCCGGTTACCAGTTCAATCCCGCCGTGGCCAGCGCGGGCGCGGATTACCTGGTCGTCTGGACAGATGACCGGAATTTTGCTACGAACTTCGATGATATTTATGGCGCTCGAGTCCGGGGCGACGGCACCGTGATGGACCCTGGAGGAATCGCAATTTGCGCAGCGCCCGGCTTTCAATACAACTCCGCAGTCACGTCGGACGGGACAAACTATCTGGTCGTCTGGCAGAGCGGCAACATTTATGCCGCGCGGGTTAACAAGGACGGCGTCGTTTTAGAGCCGAATGGCTTCCCGGTCAGCGCAGGTGCCGTCGGCCACTATACTCCGGACGCCGCGTTCAACGGTACGGAGTTCCTGGTGGTCTGGGGGCAGGGACTCGAACGTGACAGTGACATCGGCGGAGCGCGCGTCGGTCCAGACGGAGGCGTTCTCGACCCCACCGGAATCTCCATCAGCCGCGCCCCCTATGCTCAAACAACCCCGGCCGTAGCATCCGCCGGAAGCGATTTTCTTGTTATCTGGGCAGACACGCGCAATACGGTTGCAAGCGGGGGTAACACCTACGGTGGTCACATCTATGGGGCACGGGTCAATTCGGACGGGCGTGTGTTGGATCCAGATGGATTTCTGATCAGCACGGCGGCTTTCGCCGCGTTTCCTGCCGTGGCTTTTAATGGGACCAACTTTCTGGCGGTTTGGGGAAGTGCGGGCGTCTCCCCTGGCCCAACGAGGCTAATCTGGGCGGCATGGATTGCTCGCGACGGACTTGTACTGCTTCGAGATCTGCCGGTCAACACCACCTGGATCGATACCAACGAGATTTTTCCCGCTGTCGCAGCCGGCCCGTCGAACAGCTTCCTGGTACTGGCAGAAGGTTCGCGAAACGGCGCTACGCGGGTCATAGGAAATCTGGTTTCCCTCGCCGACACGCCAGTCCTCCAGTCGGTCACTTTCGCCGGTGGCGTTGCGAACATATCCTGGCGCGCGGAGGCCGGAAAGACCTACCGCGTGCAGTTCAAACCTGACTTGGGTTACACCAATTGGAACGACCTTGAACCTCTCGTGACGGCGACCAACTTTGCGGCATCGATCCTGGACCCGACAATCGGCCAGGATTCGCAGAGGTTTTATCGGGTGCTCCAGTTGCCATAGCAGCCCATTAAAGAAGTAGCCGCCGACGTGAGAAGGCGGAAAGAGACGCAAGTGCGCCTTAAAAATCCGCCTCCTGACCTCGGCCGCTACGAACTTCTCCGCAGTTTTTAACAGGCTCATAGCCTGAGGTTTTTGAATGGTGGTAAGATGAAGTCTGAATACAAACGAAAAATCTACGGAGGACATTTTATGTTAATGTTGAAAGGAACGTGGCGTTGGATCGGAATCCGCAGGGTGGTTTCGGGTCTTTGCGGCAGCGCAATGATTGCTCTCGGCCAGGTTGCTCCTGCCCGACCTGAATTGCCGAGCATTGATAGACGCGCCAAAGGGACGGAGTTGAGCCCCGCTCAGCAAAATGGCCTGGCACAACTTCGAACGCGTACGCCGGCAATTCGAGTTGATACCGACAGGGTGCTTGGTTCACCAGCATGGGTAATGTCCACCCAAGGGTTTCTGAGCGGCCCACCGGAACTTGAGATAGCGCGACAAGGCAGTCTTGGTCAGGGGATCCCTCCGACAATAATCCTGATTTGCCCCGCCCAAATGGAGGGACGAATCCGGACGGCTCGCCGCGGCGCGTATTCGATTTTGCTCTCGACCTAGGCCGGGAGCCAACAGTCAACGAGGCGGGCGCATTCAATCAGAGCGCAGCCGTAGTGAATCTGTTTTATTGGTGCAATTGGATGCACGACAGGCTTTATGAGTTGGGGTTTACTGAAGCCGCCCGCAATTTTCAGCAAGACAATTTCGGGAGAGGCGGAATCGGTGGCGACCCCATGCAAGCCGATGCCCAGGATAGCGGTCAAACCGACACTGCAAAAGTGGAACGAAGCGACGCAGCACTTCGACCTCAATACGTTCTCGGCTGGCGCTTGGTCAATCCCGAGCATGACGCTCAATCCCGGAGAAGGGGTATTCGTGCAACCGACTACTGCCACGTATTTCACGTTTATCGGAGACGTGCCTCAAGGGACGCTGGCTAACCCGTTTCCCTCCGGAGACTCGATTCGCAGTTCGATGGTGCCGCAAACCGGTCCGATCGATACGTTCCTTGGACTTCCTTTAATCAATGGCGACGTGATTTATCGCTATAACAACGTCTCCGGGGCTTATGATGGTTACCTTTACTATAGCGTCGGCCAGTCGCATGCATGGGATCCGGCTGCACCCCAACCGCGCGTCGGGGAATCCTTTTGAATAAGAACGACGTCAACCAGAACCTGGACACGGAACTTCACGATTTGGTGAAACCGAAGCCATAAACCTAAAAACGGCAATTGAACCGCAGATAAACGACCATCGGCGCAGATAGGAATCGGCTAACAGCCTGTTCAAAAACGTCCTGCTCGCCGCGTGAGGGCACGCGGCCTACAAGATTTCCTCGGAAATCGACATGTATTGTAGACCCGGTGCCCTCACCGGGCGCCTTTTTCAACGGGCTGCTAACACGAAGCCAGCCGTTCACCTGTTGAGTGAGGGTTCCAAAGCGAAATGCATCGTGAGTTGTCCACCTGTGCTTTTACTTCTCCTCGAAAGTTGAGCAACGGCGCAATTGCAGATCGTGCCGGTGAACTCCCCTCCTCGCGACGAACGCCATAAAAAGTCTATCTTCCGCTCAAGCCAATCGTTCACCGGCACTTATTGCATGGCCGGCGAGGAATTCCTGCGCGCGGAGGCGTTTCCCGCCTTCGCGCTGGAGCGAGAGGATACGGAGGGCCTGTTGTCCGCACGCGACCACGATGCCGTGCCGGCTCGATTCCAGGACCTCACCCGGCGAACCGGAACTTCGATCGGCAACTTCTGCCTGCCAGATTTTGAGCAGTTGCGGCTTGGGTTGCGCGGACAGAAACGTGTAGGCGCCCGGCCAGGGGACCAGGGCGCGAACGCGGTTCCACAAGCCGCGCGCGGGTTGGGTCCAGTCCAGGCGCCCGTCTTCCTTGGTAATCTTGCGGGCGTAGCTCGCCCCGGTCTGCGGCTGTTTGCGGGGAACGATTTCTCCGGCGACATATGCCGGAATGGTCTTCAACAGCAACTCGGCTCCGATCCTGGCAAGCTGCTCCTGCAATGTCTGTGCATTGTCGGCCGGGGTGATGGGTGTTGTCTGCAAGGCGAGCATGCCGCCGGTGTCGAGTCCTTCATCCATTTTCATGATGGTCACGCCGGTTTCACGTTCGTCGTTCAAAATCGCCCATTGAATCGGCGCGGCTCCGCGGTATTTGGGCAGCAGCGAGGCGTGAACGTTGAGGCAGCCGAAGCGTGGCAGCTCGAGCAGCGCTCCAGGCAATATCTGTCCATAGGCAACGACGACGATCAAGTCGGGTTGAAATTCTCCCAGTGCCTGAACAAACTTCTCATTGCGTGCCCGTTCGGGTTGGAGCAGCGGAAGCGGTTTGGCAGCCGCCAACATTTTCACCGGAGACGGTTGCGGACGCAGGTTGCGGCCTTTGGGCCGGTCGGGTTGCGTCACGACTGCGGCGACGGTGAACGCTGACGATTCCAAGAGCGCCGACAAACTGGCGCAAGCCAGTTCAGCGGTGCCGAAGAAAACAATGCGCAGCGGCGACATGCAAAGAAGGCAAACGCAAATCTGCGACTGGCAAAAGAAAAAAATCAGCCCGCGCACACGCCGGTCAGGATGGAGCGCAGGTTTACTCGATGGCATCGCGAGCGGTGCGGATATGCCTTTTCAGGAGTAGCCGAAGGAGGGCTACGTGGACGGGAAGACTGTGCCGCTGGGAGTGGGTAGCCCAGGCGACCCGCCTGTGCAGTCGGGCGACCCGCCCGACTGAACTCGGAGGCTATCGAACGGAAGGGAACCGTTTTCTCGCAGGCGAATTTCATCTCCCATTTCCGCCCTTCGGGTCGTCCCGACTCCGAGCCCGGAGCGGGTCGCCCGCACCACCCATCTGCCGGCAAGATCCCGGCAGCGCCTTAGGCGTCACTTTCAAGCGCCGCGAAACAGACACACGTGCTGAAGGGAGACAGAATTGTCCGCCGCGTTGCAGACCGTGCCATGGGTCCGCAGCGACAGTCACCGCAAGAGGCGGCGCGGGACTGAAGGAGGACGAACTCGAGGGGGCGGCCTTGCGGCGGGCGGCGGAGCGGACACGGTCCGTTCTCCCAGCGAACTCCCGCAATCCGAACAGAGGTATTCGTGCAACTCGCCGGAGGGCAGGACCAACAAGAGCCTTTCGCGCACCGGCCGGGCGCGTTTGCATTTCGGGCAGTAAAGTTCGCTCGCGATGAAGTTTCCGAACTGCTGACGCATGGGACTCAAATCTTTGCGACCACGCGCAGGATGTCGCGCAGCACGTTGATCGGCGTTTGAGTCGAATCAATCGTGTGCACCAATTCCGGACCGTAGTAGTCGAGAATGGGCCTGGTCTCCTTTTCGAAAATGGCCAGACGCTTCCTGATGACCTCGAGGTTCGCGTCGTCGAGCCGGTTGTCCCGCAACGCGCGGCGTTGGAGCCGTTCCGCCAATTGGTTTTCGTCCGGACAAATAAAGTTGAACACCCCTACGATATCGAGCGCGTCCTCGAGCATTTTCGCCTGATGCAGATTGCGCGGGATGCCGTCGAGCACGAGGGTGTCGCGTTCCGGGTCGAACCGTCCCAGTTGCGTCTGAGCCGTGATATTGTCACGCCACAAGCGAACGGTGTAGGTGTCGGGCACCAATTTGCCCTTGCTGGAGTAACGGACAAAAGTCTGGCCGAGCTCGCTGTCGATGGTGAGGTTGCGGAAAAGGTCGCCGCAGGCGCAGTGAAGAAAATTGGGGATGGTTCCCAGGATTTTTACCTGCGTGCCTTTGGCTGTGCCGGGCGCTCCGACCATCAGCACGGGTCGGAACTTTCTGTGGTTCTTTG
>Ga0066710_100006852_pt1 | contig 10757 bp, 10 predicted proteins | sample GraSoiAngelo_159_FD_79666 | JGI IMG/M metagenome (GOLD analysis project Ga0066710, IMG submission 79666) | Grasslands soil microbial communities from the Angelo Coastal Reserve, California, USA - 14_1009_16_40cm | ecosystem: Environmental > Terrestrial > Soil > Grasslands | place: USA...
ATCGCATTGTTCGCCGCGTACTGGTTGTTCTCGCAGACGAACACGATGGGCAGCTTCCAGAGCCCGGCGATGTTCATCGACTCGTGGAACTCGCCCTCGGCCACCGCGCCATCGCCGAAGAAGCACACGGTCACGGCGCCGCGGCCCTCGAGCTGGGCGGCCAGCGCGGCGCCGCACGCGATGGGCAGCCCACCGCCCACGATCCCGTTGGCGCCCAGCATGCCGACGGCGAAGTCGGCGATGTGCATCGAGCCGCCCTTGCCCTTGCAGTAGCCGTCCACGCGGCCGAACAGCTCGGCCATCATCCGGCGGATGTCCGCGCCCTTGGCGATGCAGTGGCCGTGCCCGCGATGGTTGCTCGTCACGCGGTCGGTCACCGCCAGCGGCGTGCAGACGCCCACCGCAACGGCCTCCTGGCCCACGTAGGGATGCACCGCGCCGTAGATCTTGCCGGCCAGACGGAGCTGGATGGCTCGCTCGTCGAACTCGCGGATCATGATCATCGTCCGCAACATCTGCACGAGCCGGGGCTTGTCGAGGGTCATGACGCGCTCACTCCGCGGTGGTGCCGCCGTCGATCACCAGCTCGCTGCCGGTGACGTACGACGACTCATCCGAGGCGAGATAGAGGACGCCGTAGGCCACGTCGTCCGCCGTGCCCACGCGTCCCATCGGAAGCCGCCGCAGCCGCTGCTCCCACGCCTCGCGATTCTCGAGCACATCCTTGATCATGTCGGTCGCGATCGGCCCCGGGTGCACCGAGTTGCACCGGATGTTGTCCCGCGCGTGCTGGATGGCCGTCGACTTGGTGAAGAGCCGCACGGCGCCCTTGGTGGCGGTGTAGGCGGCCGTGTCGCCGGGGCTGCCGACCAGCCCGGCCGTGGACGAGATGTTGACGATGGAGCCGCCGCCCGCCTGCCGCATGGCCGGGATCGCGCACTTCGTTCCCAGAAAGACGCCCTTGGCGTTGACCGCCATGATGCGATCCCAGTCCGCCTCGCTCGTCTCCTCGATCCGCGAGCGGAGCAGGATGCCGGCGTTGTTGACCAGCACGTTCAGCTTGCCGTACGTCTGCACGGCCGTGGCCACCGCGGCCCGCCAGTCGACCTCCTGCGTGACGTTCAGGTGCACGTAGGTGGCCTGGCCCCCGGCCGAGCGGATCTGGGCCTCGACCTTCTTGCCGTCGTCGTCCAGCACGTCGCCAAAGACGACCGCGGCGCCCTCCCGGACGAACAGCCGGGTCTCCGCCGCCCCCTGCCCGCGCGCCCCGCCGCTGATCAGCGCGACCTTGCCGTCGAGCCTGCCCATGGTGTGCCTCCCGGTCCGCGATGTCGGCAAGCAGAAGCTAGCCGCAGCGCCGCACGTGGTCAAGACGTCGCCTCCGGTGTATGTTCGGCGCCGTCGCTCATGACCCGCGACGAGGAGGACGCCATGGCCCCGACGTTGCCCCCGTGGATCCAGCCCCTGCAGCAGCGCGACCCGAAGTTCGTCGACACCTACATGGCGCAGCGCGAGCACATCCTGCGCGACGGCGCCATCCCGGCCAAGTACAAGCACCTGATGACGATGATCGTGGACGCGCTGCAGACCCATCCGGACGGTGTGCAGACGATCGCCAACCGCGCCCGCGCGGCCGGCGCCTCGGAGGCCGAGATCCAGGAGGCCGTCGAGGTCGTCTACCTCTTCGGCGGCACGCCCGCGCTGGTCACCGCCATGAACGCGTTCAAGTCATGATCCTCGAGCGGTTCAAGGTTCCCGAGAAGGACCAGGTCCTCGTCTCGGAGGACGCGCTGCGCCGCACCGTCGCGCAGATCTTCGAGAAGCTCGGCGTCAGCAAGGACGACGCGGCCGAGGCCGCCGACGTGCTGACCACGACGGACCTCCGCGGCGTGGAGACGCACGGCGTGTCCAACATGCTGCGCGCCTACGTGCGCGACTACAAGGCCGGCAAGCTCGATCCGCGGCCGGGATGGCGCGTGCTGCGCGAGTCGCCGGGCACGGCGGTGATCGACGCCGAGCGGCGGCTCGGCATCATCGTGGGACCGCGGGCCATGCGGCTGGCGATCGAGAAGGCGCGCGCCGTCGGCGTGGGCGTGGTGGCCGTGCACAACAGCGGCCACTTCGGCGCCATCGGCCACTACGCGATGCAGGCTGCGCTGCAGGACATGGTCGGCGTCTGCTTCACGGGCGCGGGCCTCAGCGTGGTGCCCACCTTCGCGTCGCGGCCGCTGCTGGGCACCAACCCGATCGCCGTGGCGGCGCCCGCGCGCCACGAGGCGCCCATGCTCTTCGACGCCGCGACCTCCGCCATCGCGGGCAACAAGATCCGCCTGGCCATCCGCGTCGCCTCGCCGCTGCTGCCGGGCTGGGTCAGCGACAAGGACGGCGTGCCGATCATGGAGGAGAAGCCCGTCTTCGACCGCGACGAGTACTACCAGCTGCCGCTCGGCGGCACGCGCGAGCAGGGCTCGCACAAGGGCTACGGCTTCGCGCTGATGGCGGAAGTCCTGTCCACCGTGCTGTCGGGCGCGCTGCCCACGATGCTGGCGGCCGGGAGCGGGTCCAAGAATCACTTCGCGGCGTACGACATCGCGGCCTTCACCGACCCCGAGCGCTTCAAGGACACGATGGACGAGATGCTGCGGACGCTGCGCACGGCGACGCCGGCGCCGGGCCAGGAGCGCGTGCTCTATCCCGGCCTCTCGGAGGCCGAAGAGCTCCAGCATCGGCGCGCCCACGGCATCCCGCTGCACAAGGAAGTGCTCCAGTGGTTCGCCGAGTGCACGGGCGAGCTGGGCCTTGCGCCGCTGACAGCCATACGCTGATAATCGGGCCCCCCGACGGGGGCGTCGAGGCCGAGCCACGAGCTCGAGCGCGAACAGGGAGACGTCATGAGCCAAGTGAGGCGCACGCCGAGGAACCGCACGCTCCGATCCCGACTCACGGTCGCGCTCGTGCTGGGGGCGCTCACGGTCGCCGTCGCCGCGGTGGCGCTGGCGCAGGGCAAGAATGCCCTGATCGGCAAGCTGGAAGGCCCCGAGGTCGTCACCGACGCCGCGAAGATCCCCAAGGCGTTCAAGGAAGCGCCCCAGCTCGCCGAGCTGGTGAAGGCCGGCAAGCTGCCGCCGGTGGCCGAGCGCATCGGCCAGGACCCGCTCGTCATCAAGCCGCTGAAGGAGATCGGCAAGTACGGTGGCACGTGGCGCGCCGGCTTCACGGGCCCGGCCGACTTCTGGAACGGCTTCCGCTGCTGCTCGGGCCCGGACCACCTGATGTTCTGGGACTACACCGGCGACAAGGTGATGCCGAACCTCGCCCGGGGCCTCGAGATGCAGGACGGCGGCAAGACCTGGCTCCTGCAGCTGCGCCGCGGCATGAAGTGGAGCGACGGCAAGCCGTTCACCGCGGACGACTTCGTGTTCTGGTTCGAGGACGTCTACCGCAACAAGGACCTCGTCCCCACGCCCTCGGCCACGCTGGCCATCAACGGCAAGCAGGGCGTGATCGAGAAGGCCGATACCTACACGGTCCGCTACCGGTTCCCCGAGGCGTACTACATGTTCCCCGACGTCCTGGCGGGCTCGACCGATCTGGCCGGCCAGATGTTCGGCTACCGCGCGATGGGCGGCTTCGCGCCGGCCCACTACATGAAGCAGTTCCATCCCAAGTACGCGGGCCAGGCCGAGGTCGACAAGAAGGCCAAGGACGAGAAGTTCGACTCGTGGGTTCGCCTGTTCCTGGCCAAGAACGACTGGGCCCGCAACCCGGACCTGCCCGTGCTCTCGGCCTGGAAGACCGTGACGCCGATCAACACGCCGACGTGGACGCTCGAGCGCAACCCCTACAGCGTCTTCGTGGACACCGCGGGCAACCAGCTGCCCTACATCGACAAGGTCGTGCTCACCCTGGCCGAGAACCTCGAGGTCATCAACCTGCGCGCGATCGCCGGCGAGTACGACTACGCCTCCCGGCACATGGACCTCGGCAAGCTGCCGGTGTTCATCGAGAACCAGACCAAGGGCAACTACAAGGTCTATCTCGACCCGGGTGACTACGGCGGGGACATGATCATCAAGTTCAACCTGAACTACGACGCCGACCCGGAGATCGCCAAGTGGTTCAACACGGCCGACTTCCGGCGCGCGCTGTCGCTCGGCGTCGACCGCGACCAGATCAACGAGACGTTCTGGCTGGGCACGGGCACGCCGGGCTCCGTGGTGCCGGTGGACAGCAACAAGTACAACCCCGGACCGCAGTACCGGAAGCTCTGGTCCACGCTCGACGTCAAGAAGGCCAACGAGATGCTCGACAAGCTCGGCCTCGGCAAGAAGGACGCCCAGGGCTACCGCCTGCGCGCGGACGGCAAGGGGCGGCTGCGCATCGAGATCATGACCCTCGGCGGCCAGTTCGTGCAGTACACGCAGATCGCCGAGATGATCCGCGAGCAGTGGAAGAAGATCGGCATCGACCTCCAGGTGCAGGAGGTCGAGCGCAGCCTGGCGCTCAAGCGCACGGAGGCCAACGAGCAGCAGCTCGGCGCCTGGAACAACGACGGCAGCGAGCACCTCTTCACCTTCCCGCTCCACGTGTTCCCCTTCGAGCTGGCCGCGGTGGCCTCCTCGGGGCCGCTCTACGTGAAGTGGTTCCACTCGGCCGGCGCCCAGGGCAAGGAGCCGGAGCCGCGGATGAAGGAGCTGATGGAGAAGTGGAAGAAGGCCTTCGGCGTGCCCGAGAAGGAGCGCATCCAGCTCGGCAAGGACATCTGGAAGATCGCCGCCGAGGAGGTCTACATCATCGGCGTGGTCGGCATGGGCCCGGCCTCCATGGGCGTGCGCGTGGTGAAGAACAACATGGGCAACATCCCGTCACGCCAGTACAACAGCCCCGACGGCAAGACGCCCGGTATCTCGCGGCCGGCGACCTTCTTCTGGAAGAACTGATGACATGGGGGGGCCCCGACATGGCCCCCCAAACCCCCCAGCGCTCGGACGCGCCCCGGCGAAGCCGCGGCGCGCCTCGACACGCGGCTTCGTCATTGAGGTGACCCGGGCCCATCATGCTGGCGTACATCGGCCGCCGCGTCCTCCTCGCGATCTTCACCGTGTGGGCGATCTCCGTCCTCTCCTTCGTCATCATCCAGCTGCCGCCCGGCGACTACGTGACCTCGTACATCGCCCAGATGGCGTCCAGCGGCAGCGTGGTGAGCGAGGAGGAGGCCCAGGCGCTTCGCCTCCAGTACGGGCTCGGCCAGCCCATCTACGTGCAGTACGCGAAGTGGATGCGGCAGGTCCTGGTGGGCAACTTCGGCATGTCCATGGAGTGGCGGCGCCCCGTGACGGACGTCATCGGCGAGCGGCTGTGGCTGACGATCGCGGTCTCGGTGGCCGCGCTGCTGCTGACCTGGGTGCTGGCGCTGCCGATCGGCATCTACTCGGCCGTGCGGCAGTACTCCGCGGGCGACTACCTCGCCACCTTCATCGGCTTCATCGGCCTCGCCGTCCCGAATTTCCTGCTCGCGCTCGTGATCCTCTACCTCGGCTTCATCCTCTTCAATGCGCACATCGGCGGGCTGTTCTCGCCCGAGTTCCAGGACGCCGCCTGGAGCGGCGCGCGCGCGTGGGACCTGCTCAAGCACCTGCCGATCCCGGCGTTGATCCTGGGCCTGGCGGGGACGGCGCAGCAGATCCGCATCATGCGCGCCAACCTGCTCGACGAGCTGCGCAAGCCCTACGTGGTGACGGCACGCTCCAAGGGACTCTCGGAGGTGCGGGTGATCCTGCGCTACCCGGTGCGCGTGGCACTGAACCCGTTCGCGAGCACCATCGGCTACACCCTGCCCTACATCGTGTCGGGCAGCATCATCGTGTCCCTCGTCCTGGGCCTGCCGACCGTCGGTCCCCTCCTGCTGAAGGCGCTCATCGCGCAGGACATGTTCCTGGCAGGGACGATCGTCCTCATGCTCGGCGTGATGACGGTGATCGGCACGCTGGTCTCCGACATCCTGCTCGTCTGGGTCGATCCGCGCATCCGGCTCGAGGAGACCTGATGGCCGTCGTCGTCGCCGTCGCCCCGGAGCAGCGCGTGTTCGTGGCGTCGCAATGGCAGCTCATGTGGTGGCGGTTCCGCAAGCACAAGCTGGCCGTGGCCAGCGGCGTCGTGGTCCTCGGCTTCTACCTGGTGGTCCTCGGCGCGGACTTCCTCGCGTACGCCGACCCGGACGTCTCCGAGGCCCAGCGCTCGCTGATGCCGCCCCAGCGTGTGTACTGGTTCGACGGCTGGCAGTTCGGCCCCTACGTCCACGGCTTCAAGGGCGCGCGCGATCCGCAGACGTTCAAGCGCGTCTACGTCGCGGATCCCAGCGTGAAGGTGCCGATCCGGTTCTTCGCCGAGGGCTTCGAGTATCGCTTCCTCGGCCTCATTCCCACCACGCGCCATCTCATCGGGGTCGACGGCGGTCTCGACGCCAGCCAGACCATCTTCCTGCTGGGCACCGACGTCCAGGGACGCGATCTCTGGTCGCGGCTGATGTACGGCACGCGCATCTCGCTCACCATCGGGCTGCTGGGCGTCACCGCGAGCCTCGTGCTCGGCGTGGTGCTGGGCGGGCTATCGGGCTTCTACGGCGGCGTCACGGACACGATCATCCAGCGAACCATCGAGATTCTCCGCTCGATTCCCACCATCCCGTTGTGGATGGGGCTCGCCGCCGCCCTGCCGCGCGACTGGTCGATCCTCCAGGTGTACTTCGCGATCACCATCATCATCTCGCTGCTGGGATGGACCGAGCTGGCGCGCGTCGTGCGCGGCCGCTTCCTCGCCATGCGCGAGGAGGACTTCGTCGTGTCCGCGCGCCTGGTCGGGTGTACCGAGCTGCGCACGATCTTCGTGCACATGGTGCCGTCGTTCATGAGCCACATCATCGCGGCGACCACGCTGGCCCTGCCCGCGATGATCATCAGCGAGACCTCGCTGAGCTTCCTCGGCCTGGGCCTGCGTCCACCGGCGATCAGCTGGGGCGTGCTGCTGCAGCAGGCGCAGAACGTCCAGACGGTGGCGATCTCGCCGTGGCTGATGCTGCCCGCCCTGCCCGTCATCGTGGCCGTCATGGCCTTCAACTTCCTGGGCGATGGTTTGCGGGACGCGGCGGATCCGTATGGACGCTAGACTCCCCCCAGGACAGGATTGCGCCGGCGAAGCCGGCGCTCGAAGCGGCAAAGTATGACCCGCGAGCCGCTGCTGTCGGTCCGAAATCTGAAAACGTATTTCATTCAGGACGAGGGGCTCGTGAAGGCGGTCGATGGGGTGAGCTTCGACGTCGCGGAGGGGGTGACGCTGGGGATCGTGGGGGAGAGCGGGTGCGGGAAGAGCGTGACGGCGCGCTCGATCCTGCGCATCGTCGATCGTCCGGGGCGGATCGTCGAGGGCGAGATTCACTTCCGCCGGCCGTCCGCCAACGGCGGGCCCGGCCGCACCGTGGACCTGGCCACGCTGGAGCCCAACGGGGCCGAGATGCGCGCGATCCGGGGGGCAGAGATCGCGCTCATCTTCCAGGAGCCGATGTCCTCGTTCAGCCCCGTCCACACCATCGGTAGCCAGATCGTCGAGGCGATCCGGCTCCATCAGCCGGGCGGCCGCCGGGAGGCGCGCGACAAGACGATCGAGCTGCTGCGACGGGTCGGCGTGTCGTCGCCCGAAGAGCGGGTGGACCAGCTCTCCAACCAGCTCAGCGGCGGCATGCGCCAGCGGGCCATGATCGCGATGGCGCTGTCCTGCCACCCCACGCTGCTGATCGCCGACGAGCCCACCACCGCGCTCGACGTGACCACCCAGACGCAGATCCTCGAGCTGATGCGCCAGCTCCAGCAGGAAGACGGGATGGCCATCATGCTCATCACCCACGACCTCGGGGTGATCGCCACGATGGCCACCGACGTGGCGGTGATGTACCTGGGCCGCGTCGTCGAGCAGGCGCCCGTCGACGCGATCTTTCACGCCCCGCTCCACCCCTACACGCGCGCGCTCCTGCGCTCGATCCCGCGCATTCGCTCGCGCGCGCGACTGGTACCGATCGCCGGCGCGGTGCCGCATCCCTACGACCGGCCGACGGGCTGTCCCTTCCACCCGCGCTGCGCCGAGTTCAAGGCGGGGACGTGCGACCGGCAGGAGCCGCGCCTGACGCGCATCGGCGACCACCACACCGTGAGCTGCTTCCTCTACGAGTGAGCGCCGCGCCTACGCCGCTGCTACGCGTCGCCGGGCTGCAGAAGCTCTTTCCGATCCGCAAGGGCTTCTTGAAGCGGACGGCGGGCTACGTCCGCGCGGTGGACGGCGTCAGCTTTCACATCGACGAGGGGGAGACGCTGGGCCTGGTCGGCGAGAGCGGCTGCGGGAAGACGACTACCGCGCGCTGCGTGCTGCGGGCGATCGAGCCCACCGCGGGCGAGATCTTCATGCGCGTCGCCAACGGCTCGGTGGTCGAGCTGGGCCAGCTGCGGCCGGCCGAGCTGCGGGCCCTGCGGCGCGAGATGCAGATGATCTTCCAGGATCCGTTCACGTCCCTCAATCCCCGCATGACGCTGCTGGACCTCGTCGGCGAGCCGCTGCTGGTGCACGGCATGAAGAGCCGGCGCGAGCGGGAAGAGCGCGTGGCCGACCTGCTGCGCCGCGTCGGCCTTCGCCCCGAGTACATGCGGCGGTTTCCCCACGCCTTCAGCGGGGGCGAGCGCCAGCGCATCGGCATCGCGCGCGCCCTGGCCCTCCATCCTCGCCTCGTCGTGGCCGACGAGCCGGTGTCGGCCCTCGACGTGTCGGTGCAGGCCCAGATCCTGAATCTCCTGGTCGATCTCCAGGCCGACCTTCGCCTGACGTATCTCTTCGTCGCGCACGACCTGAGCGTGGTGCGCCACATCAGCAACCGCGTGGCCGTGATGTACGTGGGCCGCATGGTGGAGCTGGCGAAGACCGACGAGCTCTATCGAGCGCCCCGGCATCCCTACACGGCGGCGCTGCTGTCCGCGGCGCCGGAGCCGGATCCGCGCGTGCGCTCGCGGCGTCTCATGCTCCAGGGCGAGGTGGCCAACCCCGCCGCGCCGCCCGGCGGCTGCTATTTCCATCCGCGCTGTCCCTACGCGATCGACGTGTGCCGGACCGAGACGCCGGCCTGGCAGGAGATCTCGCCCGCCCATTTCGTCGGCTGTCACCGCGCGCACGAGCTGCAACTGGCCGGCGTGGAGTGACGATGAACTGGTACGAACGGGCGACCGTCCGGATCGCGAGCACGCGACCGGGCGCCTGGTTCTTCGTCAACGTTGCGATGCGCATCGACCGGGTGCTGGTGCCGCTCACGGGCGGACGCCTGTCGAGTTGTCTCGGCACCCGCTACCACCGCCAGCATCTTCTGATCCTGACGACGACCGGTGCCAAGAGCGGCCGCCCGCGTACCGTGCCGCTCCTCTATTTCACGGACGGCGCGGACCTCGTCGTCATCGGCTCGAAGGGCGGACACCCGCGCCATCCGGCGTGGTACCACAACGTGCGCGCGCATCCGCGGGTGACGGTGTACGCCCGCGGCACGCGCACGGAGTGCCAGGCCCGCGACGCTCAGGGCGCCGAGCGGGCACGACTCTGGGCGCGCGCCGTGGAGGTGTACCCCGGATACGCGTCCTATCGCGCGCGGGCGGACGGCCGCGAGATCCCGGTGGTCGTCCTCTCCGCCGTTTCGACGGCCACGGCTACCTGAGCGCCTTTCACGATCGGATCGCTGCGGGGTCTCAGCACGCGGAGGGCTCTGCGATGCCGCATCCGCTCGTCGTTCAGCTCCGCTTCACGCGCAGCGAATGGGTCCGCGGGCTCAAGGCAGTGACGACCGAGGAGGCCGCACGGCGCTTCGGCCCCATCAACCCGATCGCCTGGATGATCGGCCACCTGGCCTGGCAGGAGCAGGCCTACTGGCTCGAGCGCGCGCAGGGTAAGGTCGTGGTGCCCGAGGTGAAGGCCTTCGGCTACGGCAAGCCACTGAGCGTGCCGCCGCTCGACGACGCATGGACGTGGTGGCGCATAGTCACGAAGGCCGCCGATTCGTACCTCGACGGCCTCGCCGTCGCAGCGCTCACGCGCCGCTGGAAGCGCGAGTCCTCACGCGAGACGCCCGGCACGAAGCTGCACCGCACCACCTATCACTACTGGTTTCACCTGGGCGAGTCGCAGGCCGTCCGCCAGATGCTCGGCCACACGAAGCTGCCCGACTTCGTCGGCGGCTTCGGCAAGGCGCAGTACCGGCCGGAGCCCTAGTCTGGACGTGTTGCCGCCGTTCTGTCGCTGTAGGAGTGTGTCTTGCCGTCGGTGCAATCGGTTGAGGGAGAGCGAAAATGGAAGGCGAAGAAGTTGATCGGGACATAGATTTTAGAGTGGCTCCTCCGCCCGAGGAGGAGGACGACGACGGTGAGATGGTGAGAGCTGATATGAATGCAATCCGACCTCGACCGGCACCATGATCAGACTGGGGGCCAGGCACCATCCAAAGGGCGTCTGTCCCCTCCTTCTCGCTCTCACGATCGCGGTCGCGGTTGTCTTGGGCGGTCCCGCGATGGCACAGGCGGGAGCGCGGCGTGTCATCGTCTTACCGTTCGATGCTTCGAGTCTAGGCCCCGGTGATCAGTGGGTGGGTGAGGGCGTCGCCCAGTCAATTTCACTTGGGTTGACCCAACATCCTGCCTTCGTGCAGATCGAACGAGCCAGGCTTGAGACTGCACCGGCCG
>Ga0066710_100006855_pt1 | contig 10755 bp, 8 predicted proteins | sample GraSoiAngelo_159_FD_79666 | JGI IMG/M metagenome (GOLD analysis project Ga0066710, IMG submission 79666) | Grasslands soil microbial communities from the Angelo Coastal Reserve, California, USA - 14_1009_16_40cm | ecosystem: Environmental > Terrestrial > Soil > Grasslands | place: USA...
CTCCAACCGACTGTTGTGAGGAGGCCAGGAGGCTCAATATCGCGCGGCGGTTCGGCTCCGCAATGATTTCGAACACAGATTCCACTCTCTTGGTATACTCCACAGGGCATATGCGTGTCAAGGCATATACAGGCAGGGGCCCCGTTGCAGATTTCCCACAGAATGGCTAGTATCTCACCGTCGCTTTCGCTTTTCGCGCCATTGAGGTTTGGCAGAAAATTCATCGTAGATGACAGGAGTTTCCCCCACGGGATGAAAATCATTAACCCGGGAGGGTGGTGTGAAAAAATTGGGAGGGCGAGCCTTCTGGCGAGCCATCGCTCCACCAAGTCCTTGCCCCATGAGGCTCGGCGGGAGCCTCGCCCTCCCAACCTCCGCCGGTTTTTAATTTTTTCACACCTTCAGGGCAGCAGAGGTGTCCCCAACCGGCAGCACCCACCTCGAAGGCTGCGCCTTCTGCCCCTCCCCAGAGGGGATTTTTTCACAGGGGATAATTAGAATTGTGACGCCACTCAGGTGATATGTATCGGAGATCCTTAACCTTTGTCAGTCTAATAAGCGTCCTGACAGGTATATCCCATTTCGACAATATCACGAAGAAGTCTGGGATCGATTTTCAACTCACGTCAGGAAGTTCTTCGAAGGCCTACATCCTCGAGTCCATGGGAGGCGGAGTAGGATTCATCGATTACGACAACGATGGCTGGGTGGATATTTATCTGGTCAATGGATCAACTTTGGAAGATGAGCGCCAGGGAAGCAACAAGGCCACCAATCGCCTCTATCACAACAATCAGAACGGCACCTTTACGGACGTGACCGAAAAAGCAGGTGTTGGCGGGAATCACCACTGGGGCATGGGAGTCTGCGTTGGAGATGTTAACAATGATGGTTTCGAAGACCTTTACATTACCAATTACGGCCCTAACGTCCTTTACCTGAACAATGGTAACGGCACTTTCCGCGATTTCAGTAAAGAGTCCGGGACCAACTTGTCCGGCTGGAGCTCTTCCTGCGCCTTTGCCGATTATGATGGTGATGGCGACCTTGATTTATACGTCTCCAGCTACCTGGAGTTCGACCTGAACAATCTTCCCGTAGATAGTCCGATCTGTCGATTTCGAGGTTTTAAGGTCCAATGCGGCCCTCGCGGGCTAACTCCTGCCGCCGGACGCTTGTATGAGAATTTGGGGGATGGCAGATTCATCGATGTCACTCAGAAATCCGGGATGGGTAAGGCCCCCAAGTATTATAGTCTCGGGGTCGTCTGGGGAGACTACGACAACGATGGAGACTTAGATCTTTTTGTCGCCAACGATTCGACCCCCAACTTCCTTTTTCGAAACAATGGCGACAAGACATTTACGGAAGTCGCCCTCCAGGCAGGAGTTGCCCTGAGCGAGGACGGACGAGAGCAGGCTGGCATGGGGACTGACTTTGCAGACTATAACAATGACGGCAACCTGGACTTAGTCGTGACCCATTTTTCTGAGGATTACACTACCCTCTACCGCAATGAAGGCAATGGCCGGTTTACGGATGTCTCTTTCGCCACAGGGATCGCTGAAGCCAGTTGGCAATATCTGGGCTGGGGAGTTCAATTTTTCGATTTTGACCTGGATGGTTTTCCCGACATTGTGGTCGCCAATGGCCATGTTTATCCCGAAGTAGACCAGCATGAGATAGGAACTACTTACCGGCAGCGTCTCCATCTGTACCAGAATCTCAAGAATGGAAAGTTTCAAGAGATCGGTTTAAAGGCGGGTGCCGGTTTCCGGGAAATACGATGCAGCCGGGGTTTGGCCATAGGAGATATCAATAATGACGGCCATTTGGATCTTCTGATTGCAAACTTGGATGAGGCTCCATCGCTGCTCTTAGATCAAAGCAGCAGTGGTAATTGGATCCTTCTCAAGTTAAAAGGACGCAAGTCCAATCGGAGCGCGATCGGTGCCAGAGCCACCGTCAGAACGGGAACCATGGTCCAGATGCGAGAGGTTAAAAGCGGGGGTAGTTACCAGTCTCAAAGCGACTTGAGATTGCACTTTGGCCTTGGCGGACACAGACGGATCGATGAGTTAAAGATTCGGTGGACAGATGGTCACTTCCAGGTTCTCAAGGATGTTCCCGCCAATCAGATTCTAACCATTGAGGAAGAGTGAGCGTACAGGAATGAATTGCAAGCTTGTATATTGGTCTATTCTAGCAATAGCTCTACTGTGGACGGCAAATCTCGCGGATTTGCAGCATCCAATGTTTGTTGACGTCACTAAGGAATCGGGACTGCGAACCTTCAAGAACGTGCAGGGAAGCTCTGCCAAGCAGCACATCATCGAGACGATGGGTGGCGGAGCGGCCTTTCTGGACTACGACAACGACGGCAACCTGGATATCCTGCTAGTGCGCGGCACTACCGTCGAACGGTTTCAACAGGGTGGCGATGTCGTTTGCGCTCTTTTCCGGGGAGATGGGCATGGCCATTTCCAAGACGTCACCGAGGCTTCCGGAATCAAGGCCCGGGGCTGGGGAATGGGTGTGGCGGCGGCCGATTACGATAATGACGGCTGGGAGGATATTTATATTACCTGTTACGGTCCCAACTACTTGTTTCACAATCTCGGGAACGGCCAGTTTGAGGAGGTCGCCGCCAAAGCGGGTGTCGCAGACCCGCGCTGGAGCGTCAGCGCAGCTTTCGGGGACATTGACCACGATGGGAATCTCGATCTTTATGTTGCCAATTATCTGGAATACGACCTAAAGCGCGTGCCGAAAAATAATGCCTCGTGCACCTACCGAGGTTTCGATGTGTTCTGCGGTCCTCGAGGGTTGCCGGGCTCCCGCGATGCTTTGCTTCTCAATGACGGCAAGGGGCACTTCAGGGATGTGGCTGCCGAAAGAGGCATCGACCCGGAGGCTCTCTACGGTATGGGAGTAGTTTTTGCTGACTATGATAATGACGGCTGGCCGGATATCTTTGTGGCCAATGACCTCACCCCCAACTTGCTCTATCACAACCAGGGTAAGGGACGATTCGAGGAAATTGCAGTACTGGCCGGCGCTGCCTACGATGAGAATGGTGTTGAGCAGGGCTCCATGGGCTCTGACTTTGGCGACTTTAACAACGACGGTTGGCTCGATCTCTACTATACGACCTCCTCTTACCAGACCAACCAGTTGGCCGTGAACAACAAGAACGGCACTTTTTCGCTCAAGAGCTATGCTCTGGGACACGGCGAGACAACCTGGCTGTATGTCGGCTGGGGAACATTCTTTGCAGACCTGGACAACGATGGGTGGGAAGATATTTTCGTGGCCAACGGGCATCTATATCCCCAAGCAGACCGTTTCGATATGGGCCTCAAGTATAAGCAACGGAAGCTCCTGTTTCTGAATGAAGCTGGCAAGCATTTTCGGGTGGTTAATGACCTTTGGGGCAGCTCGTTAAACCAGCCCGATAACAGCCGTGGTCTGGCCTATGGCGACTTCGATAATGATGGTGACTTGGACGTTGTTATCAATAATCAGGATGGTCCACCAACCTTGTTGCGCAACGATGGGGGCAATCGTAATCACTGGCTTTTGATTCGATGTATCGGCGGAAACAGCAATCGCTCAGCCGTGGGAACGCGACTTATCGTTCGCTCAGGAAATTCCGTGCAAACTCGAGAAATCAAAGCCGGCTCGAGTTATGCTTCGCAAAATGATCCCCGCGTCCATTTCGGCCTGGGTCAGGCAGGCCAGATCGATGAGCTTGAGATTCGATGGCCCTCAGCCAAAACTCAAAAGTGCCACAACCTGAAGGCCGACCAGATTCTGGTCGTCAACGAGGGCCGCGGAGATGGCTACTGCGAACCAGTGAAAGAATCAGAACACTGAGTCTTGGTTATCGCATTTCCTGGTTTCCCTCATCATGAAAGTTAATCGTTATCTGCTCGGCAGCACCTTGGTTGCTGCCCTGGGTGCTTTCTTATTCGGGTTCGACACTGCCGTCATTTCAGGAGCCACAGAAGCCTTACGCCATGTCTTCCAACTGACCAGCGGTCAACTTGGATTTACAGTGGCGAGTGCATTGATTGGGACCCTTGCCGGTTCCCTTGCTGCCGGCAAACCAGCGGAATTGCTTGGTCGTAAGCGCACCCTGATGGGATTGGCGGTGTTCTACTTCGTTTCTGCTCTGGGCTGCGGTTTCGCCTGGAACTGGACGGCACTGATTGTCTTTCGCGTCATCGGCGGAATCGCCATCGGGGGTACTTCGGTGGTCTCGCCCATGTACATCGCCGAGATCGCGCCACCCGAGGCCCGCGGCCGATTAGTGGCGGTGAGCCAGTTGAACATCGTGGCGGGTATTCTCGCCGCTTATTCCTCAAATTATGGTATCACTGCGCTCCTCTCTTCTCCTATGGCAGCAGAAGGCGGCGCCTCAGCCGCCTGGCGTTGGATGTTGGGAATCGTGGCTGTCCCTGCTGCGCTGTTCTTCCTGTTTGTCCTGCACATCCCCGAAAGCCCACGCTGGCTGGTAAAACGACATCGGCGGGAAGAAGCACGGGAAGTTCTTCGGAAACTGGGAAATGAAGAAACCGAGCGGGTGCTCAAGGAAATCGTCGAATCCTTGCATGAAGAAACGGTCAGCACCAACGAACGCTTTTTCCAACGGAAATACCTCAGACCCATCCTGCTGGCCCTTATGGTTGCTACCTTCAACCAGATGTCGGGCATCAATGCCTTGATCTATTACACCGCCGACATTTTCCGGATGGCGGGAGCAAAACAAGCTAGTGCCCTGTTCCAGTCAGTCATCCTGGGATTGACCAGCTTGGTCTTCACCCTGGTGGCGATGTCAGTGATCGATCGGTTTGGGCGAAAGAGATTGCTGATGATTGGGGCAGCCGGGCTAGCCATTTGTCTTGCTATCACCGCTTACGCCTTCTACAACAAGATCGGTGGTGGATGGGTACTTGGCAGTTTGATGGCTTACATTGCTTTCTTCGCTTTCTCTCAAGGCTCGGTCATCTGGGTCTTTCTCAGCGAGATTTTCCCAAATCGCGTGCGGGCCAGGGGCCAGGCCTTAGGGAGCTTCGTCCACTGGTTCTGGTGTGCGATTGTGAGCTGGACCTTCCCGGTAATCGCAGAAGGCTCTGGTGGACATGCCTTCTCCCTCTTCTCATCCATGATGATCCTGCAATTGCTGATGGTGTGGAAGTTCCTGCCGGAAACCAAGGGAGTATCGTTGGAACAAATTCAGCACAAGCTGGGAATCGAGTAACACGGTAATGACAGTGTGGAATAAAACCTGGGTGGGAGAATTCGTTGTAGACGTCAGAAAGGGCCGCGATGCTCTCTCCGCCAGCTCTGAGTTCTTTAATTTAATCCTAAATCCGGCAGTTGAAATTGCCACGGAGTCACAGAGTACACAGAGCAAGTGGAAACGTGGGCCGTTTCCAGATGCTTTATCCTCACCCAGAGGGTAACAATTTTTCAAGGCTTTCCGAAGATATAACTTCTTATCTGCCGCCTCTGTGGTCTCTGTGCCTCTGTGGCTAACTGCCGCTTTTAGGTCAATCTGCATTTATCCGTGTTCATCTGCGGCCCCTTCAAACCCTATGAATGTGCCTTGGTATCAGTCTCAAAAATGCCGCCAGGTCAGAACGGCATAGTAACTCATCAATGCTACGATCACCACGGTTGCCAGCCAAAGACAGATCGTGATCCAGAGCGGCGGAGCAATCCCTCGGGGCAGACACCGATGACGAAGGTAGAGCGTCCCCACTGCGGCTGCGGGCAGCATCAAGGCCTGGGCCATTCCACCGGCTACAACCATCTTCACAGGCGATTGTACCAGCAGGAACAGTGCGGCAGGAGTGACAGTCAGAAACCAAACAAAAACTCGCCGATAGAGGAGCCGGCTGGCATAGTCGTCTGACTGGAAAACCCCCAGCAGCCGAAACATATCCGAAAACACTCGTGAGTTAGCTGCCGTGGCAGCGAAAATGGTCCCGTAAAGGGTAGCGATGGCGCCGGCGTAGAACAGCCAGAGGGCCCACGGTCCCAGGGTCTGGGTATAGATATTTGAGAGAACCGGAATCATGTCCCTGGCAGCCGGCACCAAACCCATTCCGTGCAGAATGCCGGCGCCGAGCAGATAGAAGGCGATGGTGGCAATCGTGTATATCACCATGGAAGAAAAGATGTCGAAGTGCATAACACGAATCCAACCGCGAGCCCGGGCCTGCCACTCCGGGCTGGAATTGCGCCTGCCGGCAAAGCGGGCGTAGCCCTTCTCCACACACCAGTAGGGATACATAAAAAGTTCAGTGGCTCCCACCCCCGTGATTCCAAACACGGCCACCGCCGTCGAAAGGCCACTGCTAGGCAAGTGGAACTGTAGTCCTTCGGCAAGATGCCGCCAGGAAAAATACTGCGATTGCCGCATGAGTAAGAGCGCGCAGAGAAAGGTCAACATCGTGAACAACCCAACTTTGACGGTGGCGAGACTCTCGATTCTTTGGTACCCGCCCCCCAACAAGAGAGCCAGGGTAATGGCCAAGAGAATCAGGATCCAGAGGTTGGCGGGAATGGCAGGGACCACTTGGTTCATGACTTGGGCCACACCACCGAACATGGCGCCGACCTGGAGCAAAGTGATCAAGACCATCACGGCCCAACCGATGACGATCCAATTCACTTTCCAACGGGGGCCCGGAACTCGATTCAAACCCTCCAAACCGGTCTCGCCGCTGGCGATGGTGTACCGGCCTAATTCCGCTTGAACCGCCGGCTTAATAATACAGCTCACGAGAATTACCCAAAGCGCGCTGTAGCCTACCTGAGCTCCCAGGGTTGTGGTAGCGATTAACTCGCCAGACCCGACGATGGAGGCAGCCAGGATGATCCCGGGTCCAATTCGTCGCATAATCTGAACCAGCGACGTGGGAGGATCGGAAATGTCTTCCTCATGAAACTGGTAAGGATCCTTGAGGGCCGCCGGCGTCGCAGAGATTGCCATAGGCAGCTACTCTAGTTGATTTCGATCAAAAACATCAACGGAAATTGGCCTATTGGAACCGAAGAGAAGCCAAGCACTTAAGCCGTACCGAACCACGTAGGGGACAAAGAATAAAAGTCGTGAGACATCTCGTACGGCCGTCGAGAATTCTTCCGCGCGGTTGGTGGATCTGAAGAGCTTTGTGCTCTGATCCTTCATGGTATTCGGTCATTTGGAGTCAGCCTGAGGGCAAGCGTTGCTACCATCTGGTTGAAGCATTCGCGTCACAGTCCATTCTGATGGGATGGAGTATTGCCTCTCACTCCCCGCCATGGGCGCACTTACCCTTTTCCTTACACAACTCTGCTGCTCCTCCTATGAAAATAGCAGAAATCCGAGCCCCGACCGTCAGGGAGGGGCAGAGCCGGCACCGCTTCCTTACGGTCGCGGCCCGGTCCAACTTTTTCATGCTCTGTGGTGCCGCCTGGCGGCATGGACAACTCCCATGAAAATCCCCTCTTGGGAGGGGCAGAAGGCCTCAGCCTTCGGGGGTGGGTCCTTCCCGTCCCGGAAACCCACCCCTGCACAACCCCTCCAGCGGAGGGGAATAATTTTCATGCTCAATGCTTCGGTTGCGAATATGCGAATGTCGCGAATATGGTTGACTTCCACAAAGTCTGATGGTAGTTTTTTCTGTAATAGGACTGAATATGTCAAAACGTCGTCGAAAATGGCTGAGTTGGATGGTGGTTAGTGGTTTGCTTTCGCTCAGCTTGGGTCTGGGATGCGGCAGTGCTGCCAACTTGAACGCCAAGGATTGTTGCGAAAACAGTTCGATGTGCCATCACGGTGGCGATGCGTCGAAGGATCCTCAAAAGTGTTGTCAGGAAGGGAAACAGTCTAAACCCGTCCTGAACGCTCATCTCTCGGACTCCAACCTGGCTAAGAAAATTTTCGACTTTGTTCTTCTGGATACCAGCTCCTTTGCGGACTGGTTTGACAGTGTTGTTCTGAAAGATCGCGAAATCCCTCCGCCCAGGACATTCAAGCTTCCTCAGCAGGATCTTTACAAACTTACCTCCGCGCTTCTCATTTAATCGTTTCTTTCCTGTCAAAGTCTGACACCGGCGCTTGCGAAGGCCGTTCTGCCAAGCCACGCAGTTTTTCCGCCGAACCTGACCATTCCGTCGCCAGCTCCAAAGCAGTGGCTATCTGTCAGCCTTTGATCTCCGTTTGAGTTCCACTTTGGCAGTTCCGAATGCTCGGGTGACAGCTCCCCTCGACAACGGTTGGTCACTCGCTTAGGAGCTGGGGGTGAAGCCCTCTCCAAGAAGCTTTTGTGTCGCAGGGTTTGAAAGAGTCCCTCGTCCCTGCTGTTTTGGGCAGGGGAGAATTCAGAATTTACAAACTGGAGGCAAGTCATGAAAAGAATGATAGTCGCGTCATCCGTCTTAGCTCTTGCATTGTTGGTCGTTGTTTTTGTCTCTGCTGAGCCTGTCGAGGCCAAATGGCGCAGCAAAAAGTCAACGATGAACATGGAATCGATGGAAAAAATGGATCAGGCATCTGGGATGTGTTGTTTCGTGGATCACAAGATGGATATGGATGAAGAGAAGGATGGTCATCAAGGTACATCAATGGATCATTCCAAAATGGAAAATTCATCCGTTGAGTCCAATGGCCAAATGGCCATGGTGAATATCGAGAAAGAGAAGAAACCAGCCAAAAAAGCAGAGACAGCTCAAAAAGCGCATCCAAACAAAGTCAAAGATCCTGTTTGCGGGATGGAGGTTGACCCGAAGTCGGCAGCAGCCAAAGCCACCTACAAGGACAAGACGTACTATTTCTGCAGTGTTGCTGAGAAAGACCAGTTTGAGAAGGCACCTGAGAAATACGTGAAGTAGAGAATACAACCAGAGTAGTTTTAACTAGGGGCACGCTGCCTGCTGAATGGATTGGGTTCAACGGGGAAACAACCATTCTCTGGCCAGGCGCCCCGCCAACGAAATGCTCCTATTCTGTTCTAAGGGAGGAGGACATCCGGAAATGCGTTCCATTTGCGTGATCATCGCTTTGATTGCTGTTCTGGGATTCATTGCGGACGAACCGGGACATGCCCAACACCAGTCTTCTGCCTCGCTCCTAGAATTGAAGCTGGCCGCTGAGAGGTTGAGAGTTGGCTCAGTTGCTCCTGCCAGTAGCGTGAATGCCTCTCAGTCATCGTCGCTTCAAACTCAAGACCAAAGGGTCGTCATGCTGGAGGAACTGATTACCGAGGCTCTGCAGAACAACCCGGAAATCCTGGCGGCGCGGAGAAAATTTGAGGCTACAACGAAGCGGCCGTCGCAGGTAAGCACCTTGCCTGAGCCCAAGTTTAACTTCACAAATTTCGGGGTTGGGCACCCGGCTTCCACCCTGAACAGCAGTAACTTTGCCTACCTGGGAGTTGGGATCTCCCAGGAATTCCCTTTTCCGGGAAAGCTTTCCCTGATGAAGGCGATCGCCAGCAAAGAGGCGGACAGTGAAAGGCAGATGGTCCGCGATACCGAGCTGCGGGTGATCTCCCGTTTGAAGCAGGGGTACTACGATCTCTACTTTATCCATAAGGCTCTTGAGATCCTTCAAAAAAATCGGGAGCTTTTAGAAAAGTTCGCCAAGATTGCCGAAGCCAAATACCGCGTGGGAAGCGGTTTGCAACAAGATGTTTTGAAAGCCCAGGTAGAGATTTCTCTTTTGGCGCAGCGTCTAGAAGTTTTGCAACAACAGAAAGGCAGCCAGGAAGGTTTTCTCAATAGCTTATTGAATCGCCCTTCGACGGCTTTGATGGGCAAACCCGGTGAGTTAAATAAATCTGAACTCAATCACGACCTGGAACAGCTCAATCGTCTCGCCCGCGAAAACGCACCAAGACTCAATAGTCATCAGGAAATAGTGGATAGCAATGCCTTCGCTTTGAACTTGGCCCGCAAAGAGTACCTACCTGATTTTGGCGTCTCTTTCCAATATCAAAAGACAGGCTCACTATTCCCGGACTACTATATGGCCACTGCCGAGGTGAAAGTGCCACTCTACTTCTGGCGCAAACAGCGATTGGGAGTGGAAGAAGCTGCCACTAAGCTAGTGCAGTCGCGCCATGAGTACCAGGCGAGCGCTCAAGAGCTCTCATTTGGTATCAAAGACCAATTTCTAGTGGCGAAAACGGCTGAGCGTCTCCTGGCCTTGTATGAGCAGGGGATTATTCCCCAGGCTGCTACGAGCCTTGAATCTGCTTTGGCGGGTTACGAGACAGGCAAGATCGACTTTCTGACACTGATCAACAACCTAACAGTCCTGCTCAATTTTGAGATGGATTACTACAGAGAGCTCAGCGATCAGAAAAAAGCACTGGCCCGGCTGGAGGAACTGGTGGGGGTACCGGTTCAATAGCCAGAGGCTGGTCAGATGCCGGGTTTGGTTCTAACTACTGACCGCCAACAACTGGCACCACATTATGGAGGAAGAAAATTGAATACTACAGACAATCCGAATCGTTCGGAAGAGCCTGAAAGACAAGAAGCTGGATCAAAGGGGCTTCATTCCTCTGAAGAATCAGAAGCGAGTCGAGGTAAACGTTTATTTCGAACAAGGCTCATTGCGCTTGTCTCGCTCTTGCTGCTGTTTGGATTGGCAGTTTATTTGTGGAAAGGTCCTGGCAGCGGAGCCGGCTTCGGTCAAGGTCTGGGCGAAAAGCACGCACAGGCGCAGGCTGAAACTTACTATTGTCCGATGCACAC
>Ga0066710_100006856_pt1 | contig 10755 bp, 11 predicted proteins | sample GraSoiAngelo_159_FD_79666 | JGI IMG/M metagenome (GOLD analysis project Ga0066710, IMG submission 79666) | Grasslands soil microbial communities from the Angelo Coastal Reserve, California, USA - 14_1009_16_40cm | ecosystem: Environmental > Terrestrial > Soil > Grasslands | place: USA...
CACGGCGAACCGCAGCGCCCTCCCAGCGGCACCGGCCTCGATCTTCGCCCCGAGATCGTCGGGGCCTCGAACGCTCGCCCCGTCGACGGCGACGATCACGTCCCCGGCGAACAGCTTCCCATCGGCCGGCTCCCCGGGATCGACCGCCTCCACCAACGCTCCCTGCCCGTGCTCAGCGGGGTAGTTGGCGAAGCCGGACAGCGCCACGATGGCGGCGTCGATCTTGCTCGTGTCCATCTCGGACCTCGCGACCTCGGCCTCCTGCTCCTGCGTCTCCCCGGGCGCCAGGATGTCCCGCTGGGGCAGGACGGATGAGGCCGGGTCCAGCCACGCCCCCAGCAGGTCGTACGCGTTCGCCTGCCGGACGGTCACCGCGGTGAGGAGGAGATGCCCGTTCGACGGGAACGTCTGGGTCCCCGAGACGTGGATGAGTGGCTCCACGTCTCGTGCGGGACCGGGACCGATCACGAAGTAGGGCAGGCGTACCGCGTACGCCACGAAGGCCAACGCCAGGACGGGGACCAGGGCGAGGAGCTTCCTCGGCCGCCGCCGCGCCGGAGGCCCCGTCGACCAGCCGGCGGAGGGCAGGTCGGGTCGAACGGGAAGGTCTTCGGTGGTCAAGGTGTGAACGCCCCTCGGTTGGGAAACACCCATGCTAGCCCGCGCATCGACATCGGGAGCGCCCCCGGATAGGGAAAGGTTTCGGCGCCATGATCGGTGGACTCGTGTTCGGGCTGGTGGTGATGTCCCTCGCCCTGTTGGGATGGATCCTGCTCGTTGCGCAGCAACCCGGCGCGGCCGCGGCACGAAGCGGGACCGGACGGGCGCGGTCCATCGAGGAGATCTCTGTGCGGCTGCGATCGATCGAGCCCTCCGCGGTGGCCCGATCGCTCGGGCTCGCGTCCCTTCGGTGGTCGGCTCGTGCTGCCCGCGAGATCAGGTTCCTCGCTCGCGCGACCTGGCGCTGGACCGTCGCGGCATGGCGGTGGAGCCAGATGGCGGGGCGGTGGATGGCGGCGGCGTTCGTCTCCTACCGGGCCGACCGGCTTGCCGCACGGCAGGCCCGGGCCCGGGTCGGGCTTCCCGGAAAGGTCAGGTTCGACCGATCGCTGGTCCAGACCGTGCCGGCACGCTCGATCACTGATCCCCTGCCGGTCCTCGAGCCTCGCTGGTCCCGGCTCGTCGCCGCCATCGAGCTCGTCCTGCTGATCGCCGTCACCGGCGGAGCCGTGGCCGGAGCGTTGCTCGGAGTGGCCGCAGTCCTGGCGAAGGCGTTCACCCACTTCCACTCGGGCTGACCGCGCCGGAGCTTTCAGTCCAGGTCCGCGGTGAGCTCCCGCACCTCTCGGATCAGCGTCTCCGAGAGCAGATCGTCGCTTCGGAGCCGGCCCTCCAGGTTGTACTCGCCGGCGAAGGCATCGAGCCCGGCGCGGGTCGATTCGTCCAGCACCCCGCTGAGCGGGCCGCCGTAGTGCCCAAGCGCACGGAGCCGCCGCTGGACCTCCTCGACCAGGCCCGGGGTGGCGGGGATCAGAGGGTCGTTCCGCACCAGGTATTGCTCGTCGAAGACGGAGAACACCCGCAGGAGCTCCTGCACGGGCTCCTCGTGGTCGTCCACCCTGAGATCGATGTAGCGGTCGTTCCCCCCGTCGTACCCGCCACCTTCCCGAACCACCAGGATGGCGGCCGACTGCTTGCCCCGACGGTCTCCCCCCGCCGATTCCCCGGCCTGGAGCGCCCAGAGCAGCCGATCCACCAGGTCTCCGTCGGCCTTCCTGAACGAGCTGGCCATGGCCTGCACGACCTCCGGCCCGGTGAGGATGTTGCCCTGGCAGGCGAAGCCGTCCCCGACCTCGTGGCCAGCCCACTGCATGCACCCCGGCCCGGTGAACGAGGCGGCCCTGCCCCGGGCATCCACGACCCCGAGCTGGCGGCGATCCCGACGGCGGTCGCCCTCGGTCAAGGTGCGGACGACGTCCTCGGAGGAGTGGCCTTCGGCGAGGAGGTCGAGTCCCGCCGGGCCGTAGGACACGTTGGCCCAGGCCTGGGCGGCCACGGCCCCCGCGCCGGCCCTGGCCCATGGAACGACCGAGCCCACGGCCGGGAACTTCGACGCCACCGCCACACCCCATTCGCCGGAGGACAGGTCGCACGCAACGATGGAGAAGGTGGACGGCCTCCCGGCGAACGACGCTCGCTCTGGTCCGGCCATCGCGCTCACCCGCTCCTCTGACCGGCCAGGAAGGGCCCGTAGTCGGGGAGGGAGTCGAGCAGGTGGCCGGCCCCCAGGGCCACGGTGGCAAGGGGCAGCTCGGTCAGGTGGACCGGCACCTCGCACTCCTGCGCCACCCGCATGTCCAGGCCCCGGAGCATCGCGCCGCCCCCGGTGAGGAACAGGCCGGTCTCCAGCACGTCCTGGGCCAGGTCGGGCGGGCTCTCGGCCAGGGCCTCCCGGGTGGCGCCGACGATGGCGTCCACCACTTCGGCGAGCGCCTCCCTGACCTCCCCGGGAGCCAGGGTGACGATCGTCGGCATGCCGGTTCCCATGTCCCGTCCCCGGACCTCGGCCTCCCGCGCGTCGGACGCGGGATAGGCCGACCCCACGTCGATCTTGATCCGCTCCGCCGCCCGGTCTCCGATGGTGACGCCGTACCTCCGCTTGACGTGGCGCTGGATCGCGCCGTCCATGTCGAACCCACCGATGGGGATCGATTTGCCCAGGACGATGCCGCCCATGGCCAGAACGGCGATCTCCGAGGTCCCGCCCCCCACGTCCACCACCAGGTTCCCCAGCGGCTCGTGGATGGGCAGCCCCGCTCCCACCGCGGCGGCCAGCGGCTCGTCGATCAGCGCCGCCGACTTCGCCCCCGCGGCCACCACCGCCTCCTCGACCGCCCGGCGCTCCACCGGCGTGAGCAACGACGGCACGCAGACCAGCACCCGGGGCTTGGCCAGGCGCCCGGCGCCCACGTTCCGAAGGACCAGCCGGATCATCTCCCGGGTCAGCTCGAAGTCCGTGATCGCGCCGCGCTGGAGCGGCCGGATGCCGAGGACGTCACCGGGGGTTCCAGCCAGTAGTTCCTCCGCCTCCCTGCCCACCGCCAGCACGTGGCCGGCCCTGCTCAGCGCGAGCACGGTCGGCTGGTCGAACACGATCCCCCGGCCCGACTGGTAGACGAGCGTGTTCGCCGTGCCGAGGTCGATGGCCAGATCGCGCTTGGTCATGAGGGCGGGGCTCCCCGGCGGCACACGGACCGGGCAGCTCGTCGGCTGCTCACGAGCCCATCACCCAATGGGCGTCGCCCGTGACAAGCCGCTCCTTCTTCCATATCGGGACGTCCCGCTTGACGCGCTCGATGCCGTGCCGGCAGGCCTCGAAGGCCTCCGCCCGGTGGGGCGCGGAGCAGCACACCACCACCGACGTCTCGCCCACCTCCAGGCGGCCGGTTCGGTGGAGGATCGCGACCTTCAGGACCGGCCACCGTCCGAACATCTCCTCCCCGATGGCCTGGAGGTGGACACGAGCCTGCTCGTCCCACGCCTCGTAGTCCAGACCGGTCACCTCGCCACCTTCCGAGTGATCCCGGACGGTTCCGATGAACAGCAAGGTTCCCCCGGCCGCGGGGTCGGCAACGAATACGAGCGCCTCCGCGGGGTCGAGGGGTGCGTCGGTGAGCCGAACGAGCAGCGATGGGCGCACGCCCGGGATTCTATCGGGGGCGCCGCCAGGCTCGATTCGGGGAGACGAACCTAGAATGGCCTCATGAGCCACTCCCCCGACGACTTCGCGGGTGCCTCCTCCGGGGATCCCATGAACGACGTGCCGCTGTTCCGCGAGATCCAGCGCGTGCTCCTGTCCTCGCCCGGGCCGGTCAACTGGGAGCTGGCCCGGCAGGTCGGGATCGCCACGGCGTCGTGGGGCGAGGACGACCCCGCTCCGACGGATGAGGACCGCCGCGGATTCGTCGAGACGGTCCGCCTCGCGGAGCTGGCGGTGGCGGAGTTCACCGGGCTTCCCTCGCCAACCGAGATCGCGGACATCGAGGCATTCCGTCGCGCCCAGTGGGTCGAGGCGAACATTCGTGGCCTTCGCGAGATGCTCGAGCCGGTGGCGGTGAAGCTCGGTTCGGCGTTGTCGGAGGCCGGGGCCCTGCCGGGCTCGGCGGGCATGTTCGGGCTCCCTGGCGCCTCCGGGCCCGAGGCGATCGAGGGCACCGGTGGCCAGGCCGAGCTGATGGGGGCGATGATGCAGCGCCTTGCCCCGCTCCTGCTCGGGGCGCAGGTGGGAGCGGTCCTGGGATACCTTGCACAGCGGGTCCTCGGCCAGTACGACCTGGCCGTCCCCCGCCAGCCCGGAGCGGTGTACTTCGTGATCCCGAACATCGCGAGGTTCGAGCGGGACTGGAGCCTGCCCGCGATGGAGTTCCGGACCTGGGTGGCCCTGCACGAGGTCACCCATCGGTTCGAGTTCGCCCAGCACTGGGTCCGCCCCCATTTCCTCGACCTGGTCCGGGACCTGGTGGAACACGCCGAGCTCGACTTCTCGGGCCTCGAGCAACGCATGGAGACCATGGACTTCTCCGATCCCGAGGCGCTGTCGGAGGCCTTCGAGGGCATGGGGAACTTCTTCGGGACGGGAACCGATCCCGAGCAGCGCCTGCGAATCGGCCGGGTCCAGGCGTTCAGGGCCGCCGCGGAGGGCTACGGCGACCACGTGATGGAGTCGCTGGGGCGCAAGATGCCGCCGGCGTTCGCCCGGATCGAGGAGGCCCTGGCCCGGTACCGGGAGGGCCGCCACGGCGACCAGGCCCTGGAGCGCCTGCTCGGCCTGGAGATGAAGCAGGAGCAGTATCGACTGGGACGGGAGTTCTGCGACCGGGTGGTCGAGCTGACCAACGAATCCACGCTGGCCAGGATGTGGGTTTCGGGAGAGTCGCCACCCTCGATGCCGGAGCTCGAGGAGCCCTCGCTCTGGCTGTCCAGGATGGCCTGAGCTAGCCTCGGCGGGACAGCCACCAGGCGGCGGTCCCCGCGGCGACCGCCACCACCGCCGCGGCGATGGTGAGGGCCTTGTCGAACCGTCCCCGCCCTCCGCCCACGAACCCCAGGAATGGCCGGGCCGCGAGGTCCAGGTCCAGGCCCACCGGAGGGACCACGGGGCGGATCAGGACGAACGCCGCGGCCAGGGCGGCGACCGCGTGCGGGGTCCACCGTCCCGTGGCCGTGCCGAGATCGACGATGCTCACCGTGCCGGCCACGAACCCCAGGGCGCTGAGCGTCCAACGATAGGCCGAGGAGACCAACAGGAAGACCAAGCCGACGCACCCGAACAGCACCATCAGGGTTCCGGCATGCGACAGGAGCCGACGGCGCCATGGCCGAACATCGGGCCCGACCCAGGCCACCAGGCGATCGAGGCCCACGAAAACGGCGGCGTAGGGGATCCACGTGAGCGGGCGCACCACCGCCACCACGGAGAGGACCCAGGCCGACCGGAGCCATGGCTCGGTGACCAGCGACTCCGGCGCCACGGCGTCCGACGCCCACAGGAGCCCCATGACGGCGACGAACCCGACGATCAGCGCCAGCAGCTCCATGGACGTGAGGCCCCCCAGGACGAAGGCGGCGACCCCGCGCAGGAACGTGCGGACCCGGCCGTTCCTGGCCGGAGCTTCGGGCGCGATGGTGTCGATCACTGCGCCGGACGCTACCGGTGGAGGAGCCGCCGGGCAAGGGCGAGGGCCGTTCTTGTTATCCTGCGCGGCATGCCAGCGGGCGAGCTGATCTTCGCCAATGTGCTCGACGTCCGGCAGCGGGCGGCGGAGGGCGACGCGGCCAACGGCCTGGTCTACCTGCTCGGGCTGCCGGCCAGGGCGCTGCCGTTCGCCGTCATCAGGGACTGGAAGACGCCGACGGGCCACCTGTCCGAAGAGGTCCAGCTGGTGGCCCCGTCGGGCGCGGTGACCTACCGCCTGGGCCCGGTGGCCCGGTTCTTCTACGGCTCGATGGACCTCACCCGGTTCGAGGACGTGGTGGAGGACGCCGTCTTCGAGGAGCCCGGCGCGTATCTGGCCTCGTTCGTGCTGGACGGCGAGGTGCTCGGCCAGACGGAGTTCCAGGTCGTGCTGCAAGCCCCGACCGAGAAGCTGCCCAAGGACGTCGAGGACGGGCTGAAGAAGTCCGACGTGGCCTGGATCGGGGTCGAGTACGAAGGCAAAGACGTGACGGTCCCGGCCTGGTTCGTGTACCGGAACGGGAAGCTGTACGTGCTCACGTCGCTCGAGCCGAGCCTCGACGAGCAGACCGTCCCCGGGCTCCCCGACAGCTCGGACCTGGTCGTGATTACCCGGCGGAAGTATCGGGACACCTCGCTCGGGCGGTTCCGGGCATCGGCCCGGATGCTGGGTGGGCCCGAATGGGACGAGGCGGCGAAGCTCCTGGCCGACCGGCGGAGGGATCGGCACGGGCCGCCGGAGGACGCCATCAAGCGGTGGAAGGGCTCGTGCGGCATCGTCGAGCTCACCCTGCTGGTGCCCGCGTAGGGCCGGGCGAGCGTGGCTCCTGCTCACTTGGGTCGCTGAGCGCGCGATGACCAGGGCGGTCTTCTTCGACCACGACGGCGGGCTCGACGACTTCCTGAGCCTGCTGCTCCTGCTCTCCTACGACGACGTCGACCTCCTGGGGATCTCTGTCACCCCCGCGGACACGCTCATCGAGGCGGCCGTTCCCGCCACCCGGAAGATCCTCGATCTGGGGGGCCGCTCCGACGTGCCCGTGGCCGGCGGCACCCTGGAGGGTCGCCATCCTTTCCCGATGGAGTGGCGGGTCGACGCGTACCGGGTGAACGACCTCCCGGTCCTGAACCAGCGTGAGGGCGACCCGGCCGCTCCCATCGCAGACGTCCCCGGACAAGAGCTGATGGCCCGGACGCTCGCCGGCGCGCCGGAGCCCGTGACGGTTCTGGAGACCGGACCGCTGACCAACCTGGCCTGGGTGTTCGATCATTACCCGGACGCCGAGGGCAACGTAAAGGAGCTCGTCCTGATGGGTGGGGCGCTCGACGTCCCCGGCAACGTGCAGGAACCCGGGCATGACGGCACCGCCGAATGGAACATCTACTGGGACCCCCCGGCGGCCAAGCGCGTGTTCGACTCCGCCATCCCGGTCACGATGTTCGCCCTGGACGCGACGAACCACGTGCCGGTGACGCCGGAGTTCCGGCGGGCCTTCGGGCTCCAGTACGGCCACCCCTTCTCGGCGGCGGCGGGTTCGATCTGGGCCATGACCAGCGGTTGGGAGGTGGCCGTCGGGAAGGGCCTGCCGTACTTCTGCTGGGACACGCTGGCCACCTCGTCGCTGGCCCGTCCCGATCTGTGCACCTACCGGGACGTCCGGTGCGACGTGGTCACCGAAGGCCCGAGCGAGGGACGGACGCTGCCCACGGCGGACGGACGGCCGGTGCGCGCCGCCGACCGCGTGGACGCCGACGGGTTCTACGCCCATGCGCTGGAGACGCTGAGGCGCTGAGCGTGGGCCGGATCGTCGTCGTCGGGAGCTACAACGTCGGGATGACCATCGTGGGACCCGAGCTCCCGGTCTCGGGCGAGACCGTGCTCGGCCACACCTTCGACATGGGCCCGGGCGGGAAGGGCTCGAACCAGGCCATCGGGGCCAGGCGGCTGGGCGGTGCCGTGACCCTGGTGGCGAAGGTCGGGTCCGACGTGTTCGGGTCGGATGCCAAGGCGCTGTTCGAGCGGGAAGGCCTCATGGGACCCGGGGTCATGGAGACGGACACCCACACCGGGGTCGGGCTGATCATGGTGGACGACCGGGGCGGCAACTTGATCTCGGTGGCCGCCGGGGCGAACGGCCTGCTCAGCTCGGACGATCTGGACCTGGTGCCGGGGCTGTTCGACGGCGCCTCCCACGCGCTGTGCCAGCTCGAATGCCCGCCCGAACTCTTCGCCGGGGTGGCCGAGCGGGCCAGGGCCGCCGGCGCCGCCACCATCCTCAACCCGGCCCCGGCCCGGTCGCTGGACGATGGCATCTACGGCCTGGTGGACATCCTCACCCCGAACGAGACGGAGCTGGCCGTGCTCGCGGAGCTCCCGACCGGGGAGGACGAGCAGGTCGAGGCGGCGGCCCGCCGCCTCCTGGATCGGGGCGTGGGATCGGTGGTGGTGACGCTGGGCGAACGAGGCGCCACGTGGGTCAGCCGGACAGGTTCGCGCCGGTTCCCGGCCTTCGCCGTCCGGGCCCGGGACACCACCGGGGCCGGCGACGCGTTCAACGCCGGGCTGGTGACCGCCCTGGCCGCGGGGGCCTCCATGGAGGACGCGGTGGCCCTGGGCTGCCGGGCCGGAGCGTTCTGCGTGACCCGGATCGGGGTCATCGGCGGCCTGCCCACGAGGGAGCAGCTGGACGTCGAGGTGCCGCCAACATGAGGTGGGGAGCCGCCGACGTGGCCGCCCGGCTCCAGCAAACCAACGTCCGTCCGGACGCCACGCGGCAGGAGATCGAGCGCCTCCTGGCCGAATGCGTCGAGCACGGGTTCGCCGGCGCCATGGTCAACCCGATCTGGGTACCGTTGGCCGGCGAAACGCTGGCCGGGACCGGCGTGGTGGTCTGCACCGCGATCGACTTCCCGATGGGAGGGGGGACCACCTCGGTCCTGGTCCGAGCCGCCGCGGAGGCCAGGGAGCACGGGGCCGACCAGCTCGACGTGATGACGAAGGTCGGATGGCTGAAGTCCGGGATGGAGGCCGATTACCGAGACCATCTGGCCGCGGTGGTGGGAGCATTCGAGGGCGGGCCGGTGAAAGCGATGCTGGAGGCCGGCCTCCTCAATGCCGAAGAGCTCGCCCGGGCCGTGGACCTGTGCGTCGACGCGGGCATCGCCTACGTCAAGAACTCGAGTGGGTTCGGCGGGGGCGACGCCAGCCCGGAGCTTGTTGCCAGGATGACCGCCCTGGCGGGGGGCCGCGTCCTGGTGAAGGCATCGGGTGGCATCAGGACGTTCGACCGGGCCATCGCCCTGCTCGAGGCCGGGGCGGCCCTGCTGGGGTCCAGCGCGGGCGTGGCCATCGTGGCGGGAGGCCGGGCCGGTGACGATGCGGGCTATTGACCTCCTCCCCTCCCATTGACGAGTCAGGTCGTCACGCCGGAGAATGCGCCGGGTTGGCAACATGAGCGCCAGCGAGGGAGAACAGGGGGGCAACGGATGCGGAAGTACCGGTACGCGAAACGCTTCGCGGTGGGCGCCATCTTCGCGATGGTGGCGGCTGCCTGCGGCGGAAGCAACAGCCCGACCACCAACAGCAGCAGTCCGTCGAGCAGCGGGGGAGCCGCCAGCAACATCAAGGTCGCCCTGGCCCTGGACGTGGGCGGCCTCGGGGACAAGTCGTTCAACGACTCGGCCAACCGAGGGCTGCAGAAGGCCATCACCGACGGGCTGGTGACGAAGGAGAACACGAAGCTGCTGGAGACGAATCAGACCGGGTCGAACCGCGACGAGAACGTGACCAACCTCGCCGACGGTGGCTACGACTACATCTTCGGGATCGGCTTCTCCTTCTCCCCCGGCGTCGACAAGATCGCCTCCCAGTTCCCGAACCAGAAGTTCGCCATCGTCGACGGGTACTCGGCCGACGCGCCCAACGTCGTGAACCTGACCTTCAAGGCCAACGAGGGCTCGTTCCTGGTTGGCGCGGCCGCCGCGATGAAGTCCCAGACCGGGACCATCGGGTTCCTGGGCGGCCAGCAGGGAACCGGCCTGATCGAGAACTTCCAGGCCGGCTACGAGGCAGGGGCCAAGGCGGTGAACCCGAGCATCAAGATCCTCGTCGAGTACTGCGGGGACTCGGTGCAGGCCTTCGTCGACCCCACCAAGGGCGAGGCGCTGTCGTCCAAGATGTACGACGAGGGAGCCGACGTCATCTACCACGCGGCCGGCCAGTCCGGCCTGGGGCTGTTCAAGGCCGCCGTGGAGGCGAACCAGACGAACCCCAGCCCCGCCAAGTACGCCATCGGGGTCGACTCCGACCAGTACCTCACGGCGAGCCCCGACGAGCAGAAGTGGATCCTGACCTCGATGGTGAAGCACGTGGACAACGCGGTCTACGCCGTGATCAAGGAAGCCACCGAGGGGAAGTTCACCCACGGGACCCGGGTGTTCGGCCTGGCCGAGGACGGGGTCGACTACGCCACGAGCAGCCCGTTGCTCACCCCGGACATCAAGTCGAAGCTCGACGACTTCAAGCAGAAGATCATCGCCGGCACCATCACCGTCCCCACCCAACCGGGGGGCTAGTCGCGGGAGCCCGATGACGACCGCGGAGGCACGAAGCGGCGAGGCGGGGCTCGATCGAGCCCCGCTCGTCGCGATGAAGGGGATCACCAAGCGGTTCCCCGGGGTCCTGGCCAACGACTCGGTGGACCTGGACCTCCGCGCCGGTGAGATCCACGCCCTGATCGGGGAGAACGGCGCGGGGAAGTCCACCCTGATGCGGGTGCTGTACGGCCTGTACCCACCGGATGAGGGGCAGATCCTGGTCAGAGGGAAGCCAGCCAGGATTGGCTCGCCACGAGACGCCATCGCCTTCGGCATCGGGATGGTCCACCAGCACTTCGTCCTGGTGGATCGGTTCACAGTCACGGAGAACGTGGTCCTCGGGGCTGAGGGCGGGGCGTTCGTCGACGTCAAGAGTGCAGGCGAGAAGGTGGCGACGCTCGGGCGGACGTACGGGCTGGCCGAGG
>Ga0066710_100006860_pt1 | contig 10753 bp, 9 predicted proteins | sample GraSoiAngelo_159_FD_79666 | JGI IMG/M metagenome (GOLD analysis project Ga0066710, IMG submission 79666) | Grasslands soil microbial communities from the Angelo Coastal Reserve, California, USA - 14_1009_16_40cm | ecosystem: Environmental > Terrestrial > Soil > Grasslands | place: USA...
GCTCGGGCTCGGGCGCCGCCGGAGGCTCGGGCTCGGGCGCCGCCGGAGGCTCGGGCTCGGGCGCCGCCGGAGGCTCGGGCTCGGGCTCGGCCACCGCGGGTGCTTCCAGTCCGGGTTCAGGAGCCGGAGGGCGGAGCTCCACCGGCTCCGGCACGGGCTCGGCGGCCTCGGCGGGCGGCGTCGGTTCCGGCTCGGGCGCGACAAACTGGTGCGCTTCCTGGGTCGGCTCGGGGGCCGATGGGCGAAGGTCAACGGGTTCGGGGATGGGTTCCGCGGCCTCGGCGGGCGGCGTTGGTTCGGGCTCGACCGGCGCCATGAGCTCGGGCTCGGGCGCGACCGGTTGGGACGCTTCCTGAGTCGGCTCGGGGGTCGGAGGGCGAAGGTCGACGGGTTCGGGAAGGGGCTCTTCGGCCTCGGCAGGCGGCGTCGGTTCGGGCTCGGCCGGCGCCAAGAACTCGGGTTCGGGCGCAAGCACCTGCGGCACTTCCTGGGCAGCCTCAGGATCGAGAGGGCGGAGCTCGACGGACTCGGGTACAGGCTCTACCACCTCGGCGGGCACCGTCGGTTCGAGCTCGAGCGGTGGCTCTGGAACTTGAGTGGGCTGCTCCGGCTGGAACGAGGGCTCCGGCGCTGCCGGTGCCGCGGGCTCAGGAGCGGAAAGGGGCGAGACCGCGGCGGGAGGAGGCTCGGGCTCCGACGGCTCCTCGAAAGCGGGTGCGGGCGGCTCCGCGGGGCGAAGCAGCGGCGGCGGCTCCAACGTCTGCTCAGGCCCGGGCTCGGGCTCGGGCGCGGGCGGCGCGGGCGCGGGCTGGGCAGGCGCGAGAGGCTCAGGCGCCTCCTGCTGCAACGGCGGCGCCGCGACTTCCTCGGAAGCAGCCGGCGCTTGCTCGTCCTCGGGAGCAGGCGAAACAGTTTGCGGCTCGGCGGTGCGGAGCGTCGGCATCGGCGTCGGGTCGGGTGGCCGAAGCGGCGAGACCGTTGTTCCAGACTCGGCGGCCGCTCGCCTCGCGACGACGCCGCCGAGACCACTTGCAAAGCCGTACTCCGTCTTCAGCACACCGCCGTGCTGCTCGGCGAGCGCATTTGCGAGCGCCGGGCCGGAGATGAACCCGCGCTGCACGATGATCTCGCCCAGGCGGCGGCCCGTCTGCGCCTGCTCCTCGAGGGCCTGGGCAAGCTGCTCCTCGCTGAGGAGGCCCGCAGCGATCAGGATCCTGCCGAGCTGAGGTGCTGGAAGTTCCGCCGCGTTCACGATTCTAGTTATCGGCCTCGCACGCATGATTCGTGAGAGCAATCGATCCTTCGCCGTCCGGCGATTCTCTCGGCCTTCGAGCTCAGCGTTGCCGGTTGACCCTGATCGTGAACCTGGCCGTCGCCTTGTTACCGCTGTCATCCGTGGCCGAGCAGGAGACTCTCGTGTGGCCGACCTTGAAACGGCTGCCCGAGCGGGGTTTGCACGTCACTGGGACTGAGTCGCATGTTGCTGTGACGCATCTCGGCCGTGGGGTAGGTGGGCCGGTGTCCTTGGCCGTGACCTTGTAGGTCACTCGGACCGAGTTCTTCCCCTTTGGCGCCGCGATGGTCTTCGAGATCGCGCCGCTCAGGACGGGCGGACTGACGTCGAATGTCTCAAGGCGAGGCGCAAAGGCATAGAGGCTGGCAGGCTCTCCGAATAAATGGCCATCGAGCTGGCTGAGCTGATCGTCCGCGATGCCGCAGCCTGGCGAGCGTGGCTGGCAACGCACCACGCCGACCCGGCCGGAGTCTGGCTCGTGCTCGCCAAGAAGGGCACCGAGAAGCCGACCAGCCTCACCTACGACCAGGCACTCGAGGAGGCGCTCTGCCACGGGTGGATCGACGGCCAAGCGCGCCGCCGAGACGAGGCCACCTACCGCCAGCGCTTCACTCCCCGCCGGCGCCGGAGCGCTTGGTCGAAGCGAAACACCGGCATCGCCGAGCGGCTACGAGCCGAAGGCCGGATGCATCCGGCCGGTCATGCCGAGGTGGAGCGAGCGAAGGCCGACGGCCGCTGGGATGCAGCCTACGCCGGCTCGGCCAGCATCGAGGTCCCGCCGGACCTCGCGGAGGCGCTCGCTGCCGAGCCAAAGGCGCAGGCGATGTTCGAGACGCTCAACAGCCAGAACCGTTATGCCGTCCTGTACCGGATCGCCACAGCCAAACGGCCGGATACGCGCGCGCGCCGGATCGGGCAGTTCGTCGCGATGCTCGCCCGCGGCGAGACGGTCCATCCGCAGCGGCCCACCAGCGAGAGTGAAATCGGGGACGATTAGGCGTCCGGTCGACAAAAGGGAGGCTGGCATGTATCGGCACCGGATTCGGCAACAAATTCCCTACGGACAATTCCGCGAATACAGGGAGATCGCGGAGGAGGTCATGGCACTTCGTGAGAAGCTCGGGCTCGCCGCGTCGACGCTATGGGCGCCAGCGTTCGGTACGGCAAACGAGGTCGTGTGGGAGACCGACTACCCCGATCTCGCCGCCTACGAGCGTGAGAACGAAGCCTTCTACTCGGACGCCGAGGTGATGAAGCAATGGCGCCGGCTCTGGCAGTTTGCGGTGCAGGGCTCCATACGGGATGAGCTGCTAATGGAAGCGCCACACATCGCGTAGCCCCCGGCCATAGCCTCGCGAACCAGACGGTCGTACGCTTCGAGCGTGCAGCGGAAGGTCGTGACGGTCGTGTTCTGCGACATCGTCGGCTCGACATCGCTCGGCGAGTCGGTCGACCCGGAGGCGCTGCAGGCTTTGCTGGCCCGCTACTTCGAGCGGATGAAGACGATCGTCGAGAAGCACGGCGGGGCCGTGGAGAAGTTCATCGGCGACGCCGTCGTCGCCGTGTTCGGCGTGCCTGTTGTGCGCGAGGACGACGCGCTGCGCGCCGTGCGCGTGGCGGAGGAGATGCAAGCTGCCCTGGGCAAGCTCGAGCTCGAGGGCAGGATCGGCGTCAATACCGGGGAGGTCGTCAGCGGGACGGCCGAGCGGCTGGTCGCCGGCGACGCCGTCAACGTCGCCGCCCGGCTGCAGCAGGCGGCCTCCCCGGGCCAGATCCTCCTCGGCGCGGAGACGCACGTCCTAGTCGCCGACGCCGTCCACGTGGAGCCGGTCGAGCCGCTCGCGCTGAAAGGGAAGTCGGAGCCCGTCGCCGCCTGGCGGCTGCTCGACGTGATCGCCGGCGCGCCCGCCTATACACGGCGGCTCGACGCGCCGTTCGTCGGCCGCGAAGCGGAGCTTGTGGCGCTCGAGCACGAGCTCGAGCGCGCCGTCGCGGAGCGCACGTGCCGACTGTGCACCATTGTCGGTGAGCCGGGCATTGGCAAGTCGCGCCTCGTCGGTGAGCTGCTCGCCTCCGCGAGTGGCCGGGCGCGCGTGGCCGTTGGCCGCTGCCTCTCCTACGGTGAAGGGATCACGTACTGGCCGCTGGCGGAGATCGTCCGCGAGATCGCCGGCACGGAACCGAAGGCCCGTCTGCGGGAGCTGCTCGCAAGGGACGAGGAGGCGGAACTCGTAGCCGAGCGGATCGCCGGCGCGGTCGGGGCCGCCTCCGCCGCCACCGCGGCGCCGGAAGAGACGTACTGGGCATTCCGCCGCCTGTTCGAGGCACTCGCCACCGACCGACCACTGATCGTCGTCGTCGAGGACGTGCACTGGGCAGAGCCGACGCTGCTCGACCTGCTCGAGTACGTCGCCGGCTTCTCGTCCAGCGCTCCGATCCTGCTCCTCTGTGTCGCACGCCCGGACCTGCTCGAATCGAGGCCGTCGTGGGCGGCACCGCGGCCGAACGCGACCGTCGTCTCGCTCCAGCCGCTCTCCGAGCAGGCCTCGCGCAAGCTCGTCGAGCGCCTGCTCGGCCGGGACGCCGACCGGGTGATCGAGGCTGCGGAGGGCAACCCGCTCTTCGTCGAGCAGCTCGTGGCGATGCGTACGGAAGACGGCGGCGAGGTGGCCGTCCCGCCGACGCTGCAGGCGCTCCTCGCCGCGCGCATCGACCGCCTCGAGCCGGATGAGCGCGCCGCGGTCGAGCGCGCCGCCGTCGAGGGGCGGAGCTTCCACCGCGGCGCCGTCGCTGAGCTCCTGCCGCCGCCGGTGAGGAAGATGCTCGGCGCGGCACTCGTCGCACTCGTCCGGAAGGACTTCATCCGGCCCGACCGGTCGGAGTTCCCCGGCGACGACGGGTTCCGGTTCGGCCACCTCCTGATCCGCGACGCCGCCTACGATTCCGTCCCGAAGTCGCTGCGCGCGGAGCTGCACGAGCGCTATGCCGACTGGCTCGAGGGCAAAACCGGCAAGCGGCTGGCCGAGTTCGAGGAGATCCTCGGCTACCACCTCGAGCAGGCCTGTCGCTACCAGGGTGAGCTCGGCTCGGCGGACGGTGCGCTCGCCGCCCGCGCCGGGGCGCACCTGGCCGCGGCCGGTCGGCGCGCGTTCGCTCGCGGCGACATGCCGGCGGCAACCAACCTGCTCGAACGCGCCGCGACACTTCCCGCACGCGAGGGCGGCTACCTCCTGCTCGGCGACCTCGGAATGGCTCTGGCCGAGGGCGGCGATCTCGAGCACGCGACGCAGGTACTGGAGAAGGCGATCGAGCAAGCCCGCGCGGCCGGCGATCAAGCGGCCGAGTGGACGAGCCGTGTCGTGCGGCTGTGGGTGGCCGAGAACATGGACGCCAGCTTCCCGACCGACGAGGTCGAGCGCGAGGCGCAAGCGGCGATCGATGCCCTTCAAGGCCTCGGTGACGACCGCGCGCTCGCGAAGGCCTGGCGAACGCTGGGCGACGCCTACAACGCTCGCTGCCAGGGAGCGCTTTGGCAGGAGGCGATCGAGCAGGCGGTCGTGCACGCCCGCCGGACCTCGGACGTTGTCGAGCTGTGCGCGGACCTGTGGCTGCTCGGCGGGGTGCTGTTCTTCGGGCCGGCCCACGTAGAGGAGGCGGGCGGGCGCCTCGAGGCGCTGTCGGTCGACTTCGATGGGAACCCGGTGGCGGAGGCCGGGCTGTCCCGAGGTCTCGCCGCGGTGCGTGCCCAGCAGGGCCGCTTCGACGAGGCGCGCGCGCTCGTCGCCCGTGCCAAGGCGACGATGGCCGAACGCGGCCTTCGCCAAGCCGGGTCGGGCATCGGCTTCATCAGCGGCTCCGTCGAGCTGCTTGCCGGCGACATCGAAGCGGCAGAACGGGAGCTGCGGGACAGCCTGGAGTCGCTCAGCGGCCTCGGCCTGGAATCACGCGGCGCGACGCTCGCGCTCATGCTCGGACGTGTGCTGGGGATGCAGGCGCGCCACGAAGAGGCGGAGGACGTGATGCGGCCGTGGACTGACTCCCACTCGTGGGAGGACTGGAGCTTCGTGTACCCGGCGTTGAAGGCCACGATGCTCGCCAGGCGGGGCGAGCTCGAGGAAGCCGAGCGGCTCGCGCGCGAGGCCGTGAACCGGTCACAGCAGACCGACTTCCTCAACTGGCACGGCGACGTTCTGCTCGACCTCGCCGAGGTGCTGCGCGCGGCGGGCAAACACGACGAGGCGCGCACCGCTGTTGAGCATGCGCTCGCGCTCTACGAGCAGAAAGGCAATCTCGTCTCGGCGAACGCGGCGCGCCGCCTACTCGCTTAAAGCGGCGGTAGGCTTCGTTTGCCCTTGCGGCTGACGCTGCGCGATCATTAACGCATGGAGTCGATCCTCGAGGCCATCGGAAACACGCCCCTAGTTCGCTTGCGTCGCTGCGCGCCGCAAAACGGGGCGGAGCTATTGCTCAAGCTCGAGCTCCGCAACCCCTCGGGGTCGATGAAGGATCGAATGGCTCTTGCGATGATCGAAGGCGCCGAGCGGGACGGTTTGATCTCGCCGGGGGACACGGTGGTCGAGTACACGGGCGGGAGCACCGGCCCGGCGCTGGCCCTCGTCTGTCGTGCGAAGGGATATCGAGCGCTAATCGTGATCGCCGACTGCTTCACCGAGGAGCGCATCCAGCTGATGAGGGGGCTCGGAGCGGATGTCGACCTGATTCCATCTGTTGAAGGACCGCCCAAGGTCACGCCGCGGGACATCGACAACATGGTCGCACGGGCGGGCGAGCTCGCTGCCAAACCCGGGCACTACGCCACCGACCAGTTCAACAACCGGTACATCATCCCCCACCACCGTGACCACCTCGGCCGCGAGATCTGGGAGCAAACCGAGGGACGGGTGACGGCCTTTTGCCACGGCATGGGCACGGCAAGCTCGGTGATGGGCGTCTCGGAGGCGCTCAGGCCGAACGGCGTTTTCATCCAGGCTCACGAGCCGGCCTCGTCGGCGGCGATCGCCGGAGGAGCGGGCGGCCCGTTCCTGATCCAGGGCTGGACTGGAACCGTGATGCCGCATTGGAACGCGGACAAGGTCGATCACGTGGAGCCGATAGAGGACGACGAAGCGATCGAGATGACACTACGCCTCGCCCGCGATGAAGGAATCTTCGCCGGAATCTCAACCGGCGCGAACGTCGTCGGCGCCCATCGGCTCGCAGACCGACTCGGCCCCGACGCCGTCATCGTCACGCTCGCCGTCGACACGGGCTTCAAGTACTTGAGCGTTAGTCCGTACGCCTAAGTCGGACGGCGTGAGTGGGCGCGGCTGGGATTGAACCAGCGACCTCCCGCGTGTGAAGCGGGCGCTCTCCCGCTGAGCTACGCGCCCCGGCGGTTCTGAGCGTAGCGCCGCTACGATGCGATTGCCCGCGGCACTGAGAGTGTTCGAACCGCGTCAGATCCGGAAGGAAGCAGCGCTAAGAATTCCTCTCAGGTGCCGCGGCTTTCTTCCGCCACGGGACGAGACGGCTCGGTCGCCGCGACAGGGCCGGTCGCAGGAACGCGCATCAGCACGCCCGCCGCAACCGCGCCGGCGAAAACGATCGCGCACCCAACGAGCAGCACCGCGTTCAGTCCGCTCACGAAAGCGACCGCTGCCGAATGCGCTAGAGCAGAATTCCCCACCAACCGCCCGGGTGCCCGCCGAGCTCACCGCGGCGGCCAGCGTCCGGCTGTGCACGTGCGCGGTCGAGGCGAGCGACTTCGAAACGCGGTCCTCGAGCACCGCACCGAGCGCGGCGACCCCGATCGCGACACCGCTGAGCCTGAAAGCGTTGTTGATCCCGGACGCCATTCCCGACCGGGCGGGGTCGACCGTCCAGAGCGCAGAGGCAGCAAGTGTCGGATTCGCCAGCCCGATGCCTACTCCCCCCACCACGAAGCCGGGGAGAAGAGCTGTCCAACGGGAGCCGGTCGTCAGGCCGTGCATCAGCAGCAGGCCAATCGCCACGAGCAGTAAGCCGAGCGACGCCAGCACCCATGGCTGCACCCGCTGAACGATTCCCCGAGTCGCGATCGGCACCAAAAAGACGAAGGCGGTCAGCGGCAGAAACCGAAGGCCGGCCCCCAGCGGCGAGGTGCCGAGGATGTCCTGCAGGTAGATCGAGAGATAGGGGAACAGCGCAAACATGCCGGCGGCGATGGCGACGGTCGCAACCGAGACGCCGACCGACGAAAGCGGGCCGGCGGAAGAGCGAAATATCCAGCATCGGCCGTTTCTGCCGCGCCTCGACGACCACGAAGACGACGAGCAGCGCGCCGCCGGCGCCGAGCCCCGAGAGGATCAGGACGCTCCCCCAGCCCTCGGCGTTTCCGCGCAGGAGCCCGAAGACGATCAGAAACAGCGCCGCCGTAAACGTGGCCAGCCCGGCGAGATCGGTTCGGACCGAGCCGACGTCGCGCGACTCGGCCATCCGCGTCCGCGCGATCACGCTCGCCGAGGATTTGACCTGGGCCATATACGCGAGGGCGTCGGCGAGGCAGCACCAGATCACGAAGCGCGCCAGGCCGAAGGTTCCCGGCACACTTCCATGGGGGTGGGTGACGAAGCCGGTCAGGTCGACCGGCATGCCGGGGACCACACCGACCGACCACCGACCGACCAGGCCGCGTCGTCGTACTGCGTCGCGGTTTGGAGATCCGTGAACGTCAGCTTGCCCTGCTTGGCGCCCAGTGCGCCGATCCAGAGGAGCGACCAGGTCACGCGGCGCCGGGACCGAGCCGGCGAGCCCGCCGCGAGCGTAACGTCCATGCCCGCTAGATCGGCATCCGCGCAAGGTTTCTGAACGAGCCCTCCGCGGGCCGACCCTGGGCGATAGCATCGACGCGGTGGCCGCCCTCTACCGGAAGTATCGCCCGCAGGGATTCGACGACGTCGTCGGACAGGAACCGGTCGTCCGGACGCTCAAGAACGCGATCGACGCGGGGCAGATCCGCCAGGCCTACCTCTTCGCGGGGCCGCGAGGGACCGGAAAGACCTCGCTCGCCCGGATCCTGGCCAAGGCACTGAACTGCGAGAAGGGCCCCAGCTCCCAGCCCGACACCGATTGCCACATCTGCCGCGCCATTGCCGCCGGCACGTCACTCGACGTCGTCGAGATGGACGCCGCCTCACAGCGCGGGATCGACGACATACGCGACATCCGCGACCACGCCGTGCTGCAGCCCGTCGAGGGGCGCTACAAGGTCTACATTCTCGACGAGGCGCACCAGCTCACGGACGCGGCCTTCAACGCCCTGTTGAAGCTGATCGAGGAGCCCCCGCCCCATCTGATCTTCGTCTTCTGTACGACCGACCTCGGCAAGATGTTGCCGACCGTCCGCTCGCGCTGCCAGACGTTCGTGTTCGCGCGCCCGCGCCTGCCGGAGCTCGTGCGTGTGCTCCGCTGGGTCGCCGACGGCGAGGAGATCGAGGTGCCGGACGCGGCGCTGGCTCTCGTCGCCCGCGCCGCGCGGGGCGCGTACCGAGACGCGGTCTCGACGCTCGACCAGCTCGCAGCGGCGACCGGGAAGAAGATCACGGTCCAGGACGTACTCCAGCTGCTCGGCGCGGTCGAAGAGGAGGCGCTCTTCCGCCTCTGCGACCTGATCGTCGACCGCGACACGGCGGGCGCGCTGACCTTCATCGAGGAGCTCTCCGAGCAGGGCCAGGACCTCGGCCGGCTCGTCACCGACCTACTCGAGCATCTGCGACACGTGCTGCTTGTGCAGCACATGGGCCATGTGCCGGATTCGCTGCCCGTGACCGAAGAGGTGCGTGAACGGCTGCACGAGCAGGGGAACCAGCTCGGCGAGGCGACCGTTCTGCGGCTCTGCGACCTGCTCGCCGTCGCGGTCGACGACATGCGGCAGGGCGCCGATCCTCGTTTGCCGCTCGAGCTCGCGCTCGTGAAGGTGACGCGTCCGGCGGCCGACCTCTCCCGCGAAGCCACTGCTTACCGCCTAGAGCAGCTCGAATCACGCCATTCCGCCGAAGGCGGAATGGCTAGTACTAGGCCGGAGGTCGGCCCCGTGACGGAGCCGGTCAGCGCTTCCGAGCCTCCGGCCGTGGAGCTCCAACAGCTGCAGGAAGCCTGGCAGCGCGCGGTCTTGCCGGCCGTGGAGGAGAAGTCGATTCCGACCGCGTCCGTCCTGCGCGAGGCCCATCCGGCCGGGCTCGCCGGCGACACCCTGACGCTCGAGTTTCCCCGCAACGCGTCCTTCCACCGCCAGCTCGCCGAAGAGCCAAAGAACGCGACCCTGCTCGCCGACGCGCTCTACGAGGTGACCGGACGGCGGCTCGCTCTGGCCTTCGAGCTCGGCGCGAACGGAGGCGACGGCGAGGAGCCTGCCGAGGAGGAACCGGCGGGCGAGGACGACCTGGTTTCGCTGATCAAGGAGACATTCGACGCGCGGGAGGTCGAGGAATAGCGATGGCGATGGACTTCGAGAAGCTGATGGCGCAGGCCCAGCAAATGCAGGAGCAGATGGCAAAGGCCCAGGAGGAGCTCGCCGGCGAGACGGTCGAGGCCTCCGCGGGCGGCGGCATGGTCAAGGTCAAGGCGACCGGAGCGCTCGAGATCACCGAGATCACGATCGCTCCCGAGGCGATCGACCCGAACGAGCCCGAGCTGCTCGCCGACACCGTGCTTGCGGCGGTCAACGAGGCCCTCCGCTCCGCCCAGCAGCTCGTCGAGGCGAAGCTCGGCGGCGCGATGGGAGGCATGCAGGGGCTCGGGCTTCCGGGCCTGTAAGCGATGGGTGTCCCAGACCTCCTGCGCAGGGTCCCGCTCTTCGCCGGCTTCGACGACGAGGTGCTGGAGCGGCTCTCGGCTCCGTTCTCGGAGGTGGAGTTCCCAGTCGACCATGTGCTGATCGAGCCGCGGACCCCGGGAGCGGGCCTGTTCGTGATCTGCGACGGAAGCGTCGTCGCCGAGGCTCGCGGCAGGGAGCGCGAGCTCGGCGCCGGCGACGTCGTCGGCGAGATTTCGCTCCTCGAGGAAGACGGGTTGCGGCGAGCGCGGGTCGTCGCGAAGACGCCGGTAACCTGCCTCGCCCTCAGCCGGACCGATTTCGAGCAGCTGCTTGCGGCGGAGCCCGGATTCGCCGAGGCAATGCAGCGACTCGCGCGCCAACAGCTAGCCGAGCTCGAGGGCTCCAGCTGAGCAGAGCCGGGGCGACCAGCTACATAGGCAGAATTGGCCGGTGGTCTCACCGGCGATCGACAACCTCGTCGCGCAGCTGACACGCCTGCCGGGCGTCGGCACCCGCACGGCGCACAGGCTCGCGTTCCACCTGCTCAGGGCCCCGAAGGACGAGGCGCTCGCGCTCGCCGCGGCGGTTCAGGAGGTGAAGGAGCGCGTCCGCTTCTGCAAGGAGTGCGGGAATCTGACCGAGGAAGAGCTCTGCTCGATCTGCGA
>Ga0066710_100006861_pt1 | contig 10753 bp, 10 predicted proteins | sample GraSoiAngelo_159_FD_79666 | JGI IMG/M metagenome (GOLD analysis project Ga0066710, IMG submission 79666) | Grasslands soil microbial communities from the Angelo Coastal Reserve, California, USA - 14_1009_16_40cm | ecosystem: Environmental > Terrestrial > Soil > Grasslands | place: USA...
CGCCCCGAAGAGATCGCGTGGGCGGTCATCTTCGTCGCGTCGGACCAGGCGAATTTCATGACGGGCGAGACGGTCTACGTGAGCGGCGGGCCGCGAGTGGCCAACCGCGAGGACACCAAATGAAAGTCGCGTTCGGAGTCAGCCTGAGCCCGGGGACGCCGCTGCTGCAGGAAAAGGACACGCGCCGCTTCATCGACCTCGCGAAGATGGCCGACGACTACGGCGCCGAGGCGGTCGGCACGCACGATACCGCGTTCATCGGAGGCGACGCCTACGTCAGGGCGACCTTGATCGCGCTGGGCGCATCGCGGGCGCGCGTCGGCCTGCGCCCGACGAACCCGCTCACGCGAGAGCCGCAGGTGATGGCGTCCTTCCTGGCGTCGATCGACAGCCTGACCGGCGGGCGGGCCTTCATGGACATGGCCAGCGGGGACAGCGCCGTCCTCAACATCGGCTACCAGGTCGCCACGCGTGCGCGGATCGAGGACTACGTGACGTGCGTGCGAGATCTCCTCGCCAAGGGCGAAGCGACCTATCAGGGCCGGCCGCAGCGCGTCCGCTGGGCGTCGACCGTGACGCGCCAGCGCATTCCCATCTTCGTCTGCGCCGAGGGCCCGAAGATGCTGCACCTGGGCGGGCGCATCGGCGACGGCGTCACTGCCGGCACCGGGCTCCTGCCCGACGTCATCAAGGACACCATCACGAGGATCCACGCCGGCGCCCGCGAGGCCGGACGCGACCCTGCCGATGTCGACATCTGGTTCACCACCCGGACCTCGCTCGACGAGGACCGCGGCCGCGCGATCCAGGGGGTCAAGGCCTCGGTGTCGTCGATCCTCAACCACTCGATGCGCTTCGGGCTCGACGGCAAGCACGTGCCCGACGAGCTGCGCGACAAGATCCAGGAATACGTCGACGGCTACGAGCTGTACGATCACGTGCTCCACGAGGGCCGGAACCCCAAGCGCATGGAGGCGCTCGGGCTGACGAGCTACGCGCTGGACCGCTTCGCGCTCGCCGGCAACGCGAGCGACTGGATCGAGCGGATCGAGCGGATCGCCGAGGCGGGCGCCCGGAAGATCTGGGTGAGCCTGCGAGCGACCGACATGGAGACCCAGCTCCACTACATGAAGATCCTCGGCGGCGAGATCATGTCGCGTTTTGTCTGACCTTCATAGGGGGCCCCGACATGGCCCCCGCCCGCCTCCGGCCCTAAGCGTTCACCTGATCAGCGCGAGCGCCAGCCATTTCGGCGCAGTGGGCGCAGCAGAAGAGTCCCGACCGAATTCTGGTATCGGATCTCCATCGTGCGGCGATAGTCGTTGCCGCAGACGTCACATCGAGCCATGGGTGGTCTCCCCTATTGGGAGATCGTTTGGAGCGACGGTTTCGCGCGGGCGCTCGCCGAGCGGTCGGCTCGCCTCGGCGTCGATGGCCGCCGTCCAGATCGAAGCGTCTTCTTCGGTCATGCTGCCGTGCGGCGCGAGGCGCGCGTCCTCGTATCCCCAGAGCTCGAGATCCACGAGGTACTGGGCGCGCGAGGTCAAGGTCCCGCGGCAGATCTTCCGCGAGGTGGCATGGCGCATCTCGTGCTCCAGGAGCCGCATGCACTCGCGCATCACGGCTTCGGGAATGCGCCGGCGCTCGGAGGGGTAGATGAAGCCGAAGAGCGTCAGGTGCGCGAACAGGATGCGCCAGTGCTTGCCGAAGCGCTGGCGCAGTCGGTCCCAGTCGAGCGACCCGGCGCAGGCGTGCAGGAGGTGGGCGACATCGGCGCCGTCGTATCGCTCGCGCTCCATCACGAACGCCTTCGACCAGATCATCTCCTCGACCGGGCAGAGCAGCACCGGGACGTCCAGGACGCGCGAGGGCACCGCGTAGTTGAACCAGTCGTCGTCCACGGAGCAGACGCCGTTGCCTGCGTTGAAAATGAAGTCGACGTGGTTGCCGCGCTTGCGGACCTTGCCGAGCCAGTGCGGGAAGGTGAGCTCGGTGTCGCATCCGAGGTGCTGGCGGAGGTGCTCGAGCGCCTTCTGGACGTCGTCGGCGCGGAGAAACAGATCGAGGTCCTTCACGAGCCGACCGATGCCCAGATAGCGCTCGAACGCGTAGCCGCCGCCGACGAGGAAGTCGATGCCTGCCTCGGTGAGCTCCCGCAGGACACGACGATAGAACTGGAGCGTGCGCGGACCCGCGGCAGCGATCTCGCGCCGTGGCCGTGGTGCGCCGTTCTCGGGCAGCGTGGTCTGGCTCATTGAGTCTGATCGCGGCTGACCGTGACGGGCGGCGGCGCCGGCTCGGTGGGTTGGGCCGGAATCTCGACGACCCGAAATGGCGACCGGTCCGGGTAGAGCTGCTGGAGCAGCGGCAGGGCTACGTTGTAGACCGGCACGCCGCCCGAGGTCTTGCCCTCGGGCTGTCCGCGGTGGGCGTGGCCGTGGAAGACGACGCTCGCGGCATAGCGATTGAGCGGCTCCTCGAGGCGGCTCGATCCGAGGAACGGATAGATCTCGCGGGGCTCGCCGTCGACGGTGTCGAGGACCGGCGCGTAGTGCAGGAGGACAACGCGGCTGGGCGTGCGCAGCCGCGCCAGCGCCGACTCGAGCTTGAGGGTCTCGTCGACGGCTTCGCGCACGAAGATCTTCGTCGCGCCCTCGCCCCACGCCTGCAGCGCGCGATCGCCGAAGCCGCCCGCAAAGCCCTTGGCCCCGGCGAAGCCGATGCCCGAGATCTCCACGGCCGTGCCGTCCAGGACCGTGACGTCCGCTCCCGCGAGAATCTCCGTGACCTCGCCCGCGGCATCCGACTCGAAGTCGTGGTTGCCCAGGACGGCGAGCTTCGGGATCTTCACCGCCTGCAGCTCCTTCGCCAGGATCCGCGCCTCGTCCGGCAGGCCGCGGTCGGTCAGGTCTCCGCACAGCGCGAGCACGTCGGCGTTCTCGGCGATCCGGGAGAACAAGGTTTGAAACGAGCCGAGAGAGCTCCGCTTGCAATGGAGGTCGCCGACGGCGGCGACCCTCACGGAGCCGTTCACGGGTTCAGCTCCGCGCCGAGCGCTCTACTGAATCCAGCAGCTGCGCGAGATGGGTCGTGTCGAGCGGCTTGACCAGGTGATGGTCGAAGCCCGCGGCCCGCGACCTCGCGCGATCGGACTCGTCACTCCATCCGGTGATGGCGATCAGGCACACCCGCTGACCCCAGGGCTCGCGGCGGAGCCGCTGGGCCACCTCGTGGCCATCGATCTTCGGCAGGCCGATGTCGAGCAGGACGACCTCCGGACGGAACTCGCTCGCCACCTGCAGCGCCTCGAGGCCGTCATAGGCGGTGCGAATCTCGTTCCCGGTGGTCCGCAGCAACATCGCCAGGCTGTCGGCGGCGTCGCGGTTGTCGTCCACGATCAGCATGCGGAGCGAAGGAGGGCTCATCCGCTGGACTTCAGCTTGCGGTTCCCGGGCCCCCGACGGCTCGGCGAGGGCGGGCAGGTGGATGATGAACGTGCTCCCCATGTCCTGCCCCGCGCTCTCGGCGTTGACCGTGCCGCCGTGCATCTCGACGAGGCGCTTGACGAGCGTGAGGCCGATGCCGAGCCCGCCGAGAGTCCGAGTGCGCATTTGTTCGCCCTGGGTGAACATCTCGAAGACGTGGGGCAGCACCACGGCGGGGATGCCCACGCCGGTATCGCGCACGGTGATCATGACCGCGTCGCCGCTCCGCTCCGCGATCAGCCAGATGCGTCCGCCGCGTCCGGTGTACTTGGCGGCGTTGTTCAAGAGATTCGACACGGCTTGCGCCAGCCGAATCGGATCGGCGTCGAGCTCGATCGGCGACTCCGGGAGCACGACCGTGAACTCCTGCCCGCCGGCCTTCAAGTGGCTCTGGCTCGTCTCGATCGCGGATCGCAGCACCGACGCCAGGTCCACACGCTCGGTACGGAGCTCGAGCCGGTTGCTGGTGATCCGGGCGACGTCCACCAGATCGTCGATCAGTCTGGCCAACTGCCGCACCTGCCGCTCGATCGCGGACAACGCCCACTGCGACTCCGGCGCGAGGGTGCCCTCGCGATTCAGGATCTGGACGGCATTGCGGATCGGCGCCAGCGGGTTGCGGAGCTCGTGAGCCAGGATCGCCAGGAACTCGTTCTTGGACCGGTCGGCTGTCTTCAAGGCATCCTCGGCGTGCTTGTGCTCTGTAATATCGACGAGCACGTTCACCGCGCCGAGGACCTTTCCGGACCCGTCGCGGATCGGGTTGGCGTGAGCCATCACGGTACGGCGCTGGCCGTCCGGGCGCTCGATGACGATCTCGTGGCCGTTGAATTCCGTCTCCGTCCTGAGAGCGCGCGCCATCCAGCATTCGTCGTGAGGGATCGCTGTCCCGTCTGTCGAGAAGAGTTTGAAGGAGCCGCAGAAGCGGTCGATCGGGTCGTTCAGCTTCGGCGCCCGGCCCCACAGGTCGAGCGCGTGCGCGTTGAAGTACGTGATCAGTCCATCCGGATCGCAGGTGTAAGCGCCAGCGGGTAGCGTCTCCAGCAAACGGCAAAATTCGGAATCGCCCGTCAGGGGCGAGGTGTCGTGGGTCCTCATTGGCCCTCGGCCGTCACCCAGCATCGCTTCTTTCCGAGACAGATACGGCAACGGGCGTGCCATCGCGCGCCGCGCGCGGGATCGCTGGGTGTAGCGGCCCGCTCGCCCCTCGAACTCTACGAGTCCCGACCCGCCGGATCTCCGACCGGCTCGATCTCGTCGAGAAAGGTCTCGGGATCGGCGTCGAAGATCCGCTTGCACTCGTCGCAACAGAAGTAGATCGTTTCGCCCTCATAGACGAGCTGGGCTTCGGCCGAGTCGGGCGTGATCTCCATCATGCAGACCGGATCCAGTGCCATGGCTAGCCTCCTGTGTCCCGCTGGACTGAACGCTCCGACCGCAAAGGCTGTGCCAGGGCAAACTCAAGCAGAATTAAAGGGTTTCGACGGTAGGGCGATCTGACGGCAGGTAAAATCTCCATGCCGACCCGTGTAACTTCGGCCGACCGTGTAACTTCGTCCGGCTAGGCGGCAGTTCAGTGTTCCGTCAGAAAGGCGCAGAGCTTGGCCGGATCGACGGGCTTGGTCATGTGAGAGTCGAAGCCGGCCGCGAGTGCCTTTTGCCGGTCCTCGGTCTGGCCGTAGCCGGTCAGAGCGACCAGGTAGGTGGCTCGCGCTTCGGGCGTCTGGCGGGCCATCCGAGCGAGGGTATAGCCGTCGACGCCGGGAAGGCCGATGTCGATCAGGGCGATTTCGGGCTGGAACGTCCGGAGCTTGTCGAGTCCGCTCGACGCGTCCTCCGACGTCTCGACCTCGTGGCCGGCCAAGGTCAGAAGCAGGCGCAGCCCCTCCCGCGCGTCGGCGTTGTCCTCGACGATCAAGACGCGGCGGCGGCGATTGGCGGCCGGATCCGCCGGCGGCGCGCCGGTCTCCCTGGGCTCCGCGCGCACGACGAGCGCGGGCAAGCGCACCGTGAACTCGCTCCCGTGTCCCCGGCCGCGGCTGGTGAACGACACCGACCCGCCGTGGAGCTCGACCAGCTGCTTCACGAGCGCGAGCCCCAGGCCGAGACCGCCGCGCGAGCGGTCGAGCGCCTGCGGCTCCTGCACGAACAGGTCGAAGACGCGCGCGCCGAGCTCCGTGCCGATGCCCTCGCCGGTGTCGCGCACGCGCAGCACGGCGTCGCCGCCCACGCGCTCGGTTGTCACGCGGACCGCGCCCCCCTGTGACGTGTACTTGAGCGCGTTGTCGAGGAGGTTGTTGATCACCTGCTCGAGGCGCGCGGGGTCGCCGTCGACGCAGATCGAGTCGCCCTCGACCACGAGGTGATGGTCGCGGGCCCGGCCGGCTTCGCGGAGCCCGCGAACGCATCGCTCCGCCAGCTCCAGCAGGTCGACGGGCTCGAGCTGCAAGGCGATCTTGCCGGAGGTGACCCGCGCGACGTCGAGAAGGTCGTCGACGAGGCGGGTCAAACGAGCGGTCTGGCGTCCGATGATACCGAGGACGTTGCGAAGGTCGTTGCTCGTCACGAGCCGGTCCATCACGCCGAGCGCGTTGGTGATGGCTCCCAGCGGATTGCGCAACTCGTGGCTCAGGATCGCGAGGAACTCGTCCTTGGTGCGGGTCAGGGTCTCGGCTTCCTCGCGCCGAGCCTCACGCTGCGCCTCGAGCAGCTTGCGCTCGGTGATGTCGACCGACACGCTGAGGACCGCCGGCTCGCCCTCGTAAGCGATCATCTCGGAGTTCGTGAGGAGCTGCCGCTCCTCGCCGGTCTTCGTGCGAAAGGTGACCTCGAAGTCGCGCGCCTGGCCGCTGGCCATCAGCTGGTGCAGCAGGGCGTCGCGCTGGTCGGGCGCCACCCAGAAGCCGAGCTCGGACTTGGTGCGCCCGAGCATTTCCTCGCGGGTGTAGCCGCTGTGCCGCACCGCGGCCTCGTTGACGTCGAGATGGCGATGGGTGCGCATGCTGACGATGGTCATCGGCAGCGGGTTGGCGTGGAACAGCTGGGCGAAGCGCTGCTCGCTCTGGCGCAGCGCCGCCTCGGCGTCAACCCGGTCCGTGATATCGATCAACGCGGTCAGGATGCACGGGCGTCCGTCGATGGCGACGACGTCGGCGTTGGCGATGGCCACGATGTCCCGGCCGTTCTTCGCCCGGAACCGCGCCTCGACGTTGCGAATCGAGCGTCCCGCCCGGAGCTCGGCCAGCCCGGCCTCGCGTTGGGCCGGATCGACCCAGACCGCGATCTCCGGCACCGATCGGCCGATGACTTCGTTGCGCGAGTAGCCGGTGGCGAGAAGAAACGCGTCGTTAACTTCGACGATCCGGCCGTCGTCGAGGCCGGTGACGGTGAGGATGGTCGGGCTCAGCTCGAAGACCGCTTGAAGCCTCGCGGCCCACGCAGCGTCCATCATCGTCGGGAGTCTGCCGCGACCGGGCGCTCCGCGCAAGCTCCTTCACCAGGTCGTGGTCGCCCCTGGCTTCAGAATCCACACGCTCTCGGCGGCGAGGTGCCGACGACCGACTTCCTCGGCGATCCGCCGGGGCGGCTCGTCGTACGGCTCCCGCGCGAGCGCGAAGGTTCCCCAGTGAATGCCGAGAAACTTCGCGGCGCGAAGATCTTGCCACGCCTGGAGGGCCTCTTCCGGCGACAGGTGGACCGGCTTGGCGAGCGCGCGAGGCGTATAGGAGCCGATCGGGAGCGCGGCCAGGTCGAAGGGGCCGAGCGCCTCGCCGATGTCCTTGAAGTGGTGGTAGTAGCCCGTGTCGCCGGCGAAGTAGAAGCGCCGGGAGCCGAGCACGGCCCACGACGCCCACAACCGGCGTCCCTGATCGACGAGCGTCCGGCCGGAGCCATGCTGCGCCGGCGTGCACACGATCGTCACGCCGCCGATCTTCACCGATTCGCCCCAGTTCAGCTCGACCACGTTCGTGATGCGCCGATCCTCGAGCCATTTCTTGATGCCGAGCGGCACCACGAAGCGCGGGTTGAACTCTTGGGCGAGATGCTTGACGGTCGGCTCGTCGAGATGGTCGTAGTGGTCGTGCGAGATCAGGACGAAGTCGATTCGCGGCAGATCGTCGAACGCGATGGCCGGCGGCGTGTAGCGCCCAACGCCGACGAGCCCGCTGAACGGACCGCTGCGGCTCGCCCAGGTCGGGTCGGTCAGGAAGTTCACGCCGTCGAGCTGCACGAGGAGGGTGGCATGGCCGATCCACGTGACGGTTGGGCGGCTCGTGTTGGCGCGGAGCGCTGCGACGTTCGGGGGGTCGATCGGAAGGGGGACCACGCGCCGCTCGCCCACGAGCCACGTGCCCCCCACGATCAACGAGCGCGCGCGCGCCCAGAGCGGCGCGCGATGATACTCGGGGTCGAGGTTCCGGTAGGCGCCTCCGACCCGGTGCGCCGCGGGGAGCCCCGCGACGACGGACGGCGAGGGGATAGCGGAAACGGACGGCTGCGGTAGGGCTTCGCTCGCGCTGACCAGCAGGGCCAGGACGAGAACCAGCAGAGCCCGACGTATTACCCCTACGACCACTCCTTCAAGCTTACATGATCGCCCCCTGGCCGACGAGCGCGCGCCGCTACATCTGCTCCTTGAGCGGAAAGGCCAGGAGCTCGAGGAACCGGCTGGCGATGCCGCGGTTGTCCCAGTCCTCGTACATCACGCGGCTGGAGTTGGAGAGGTCCTCCGCGAAGACCCGCTCGAGTCGCTGCGCCGTGTCGACGTCGTAGATCGCGACGTTCAGCTCCTCGTTCAACGAGAACGACCGATGGTCGAGGTTGGTGCTCCCCACCGTCGCCCAGATGCCGTCGACGACCATGGTTTTCGCGTGCAGGAGCGCCGGCCGGTACTCGTAGACCTGGACGCCGTTCTTCAGCAGGCGGCCGAACTCCGAGCGGCTCGCCTGGCGAACCAGATTGTGGTCGATGGCGCCCGGGATGAGGAGCACGACCTCCACGCCGCGCTTCGCGGCCGCGACGAGCGTCGTGATCATCTTCTCGTCGGGCACGAAGTAGGGATTGGTGATGTGGATGGAGTGCCGGGCCGAGGCCAGCGCGAGCAGGAACATGGTGTACATCGCCGTGCTGCCGCCGGCGGGCGAGCTTCGTACGACCTGGGCGTCCACCATTCCCTTCGGCACCAGGCGCCGGCGCGGAAAATACTCGGGCCCGCCGATCGCCACGCCCGTTGCCTCGAGCCAGTTCTCGGCGAAGGCGCCCTGCAGCTGCTCGACGACGGGGCCTTCCAGCAGGACGTCGGTGTCGCGCCAGTGACCTTCTTGCCGTCCGTTGCCGCTCCACTTCCCGCTGATACCCGAGCCGCCCGTCACGCCGACCAGGCCGTCGACGACGAGGATCCGGCGGTGATTGCGATAGTTCAGCCGATCGAGCGCGAACGGCCTCAGTGGCCGGTAGTCCTCGACGCGGCACCCGGCGCTGCTCATCTCCTCGCGGAGCGCGCCGGGCATCGCGAGCGCGCCGACCGCGTCGAGGAGCACGTTCACCTTGATCCCCGCGCGGCAGCGCTCGGCCAGCGCGGCGGCGACGTCGCTGGCCGGCTGGCCGTCTTCGAAGACGTATTGGGCGTAGTTGATCGTCCGGCGCGCGCTGCGTATCGCGGCCAGCTTGGCAGGGAAGATCTCCTCACCGTTCAACAGGATCTCCACACGATTGCCGCCGACCACCGTCGTCCCGGTGTACGCGCCGAGGGTCGCCGCGAACGCCGGCTGCTTGATGTCGAGCGTTGGCAGCTCCAGATGCGGACGGACACCCGCGCACCCCGTGGTGATCGTGAGCAGCAAGGCGAGACCCATCCGCGCGGACCCGCAGCGCGTCTTCATCACATTCTCCCGTCTCTAATCTCGGCGTCGATGCTCTGAGGAGCAAGCGAGATACCAGGATCGAGGGGCGTCAGGCGTTCCCCGGACGGGCACGACGCGGCCGGTAGGATCTACCGGCTCACGCGTAACATCTACCGTCCGCAGCTTCGCGGATTTCGCCGCGATCAGGCTCGCGTCGCTGTCCGCAAACCCCCCGGGTTGCCAGTACTTCTGGCTCGAATGGACCACGCGCGTCGCGATGGCAAGGTCATTGCTCGTTGGGAGTAGGCGGGCGAATGGGTCCCGTGTGAGCCGGGATACCCACACACCGGGATCCCCCACACACAAGAGAACCGGGAGGACAACGAACGATGCGTACCGAATTGAAGACTGGAGCAGCGCTCCTGACCGCCATCCTGTTCGCGCTGCCGCTGACGGCGGGCGCGGCCGACAAGGCCGGCAAGACCGAAGGCACGGGCAAGACCGAAGGCACGATGGACAAGATGGAGAACAAGACCAAGGAGACGACGCAGGAAGCGAAGGGCGCCGTCAGCGATAGCTGGCTGACGTCGAAAACGAAGATCGCGCTCTTCTCCGACGATCGGGTCAAGGGCAAGGACGTGCGGATCGAGACCGTCAATGGCGAGGTATTCCTGCGCGGTAAGGTCGACTCCGATGAGGCGAAGACCGCCGCCTCCGACATCGCCAAGGGCGTCGAGGGCGTCAAGAACGTGAAGAACGACCTGCAGGTCGTGGCGCCGGCGGCGCGCAAGGCCGTGCAGGCCAACGACAAGCAGATCACGAAGGCCGTTGAGACCAGCTTCGCGAAGGACGCGCAGCTGAAGAAAATCGACGTCCGCGCCGATGCCGGCGTCGTCGTGCTGAGCGGCGAGGTGCCGAACATCTCCGTCAGCGCGAAGGCCTCCGAGATGGCGCACCGGGTCGCCGGTGTGAAGTCGGTCAAGAACGAGCTCCGCGTGGCGCAGGCGAAGGCCAACTAAGCAGGAGCCGACGGAAAGAGAGCGGGCGGTCATTCGGACCGCCCGCTTTCGCTGCGGCTCGCTACCGTCTACCGCCGCTCGGCGAGCTTGTCCATCGCGCCGTCGATCCGGTCAAGATCGTCGTCGGTGAGCTTGCCCCACCACTGCTTGACCTGACCGCGCATCTGCTTCCACTTGCCGGTGAGGATGTTCTGCGCGGACTTCGGTAAGAGTTACTCGGTAGATCTTCCTGATCACGGCTGCCCCAGATGGGTCAGATCCAAGGAGGCTCTGGTGGCGCAAGACAAACCACTCGTGATCAAATCTGGGTCGGGAACGTTCGTGACGGACATCAGGAGCTCCGCCGGCGAGCGCGCGCTCACATCGAGCAGGGCGCGGTGACGGAGGGATCGGCAAGGATGAGCTC
>Ga0066710_100006862_pt1 | contig 10753 bp, 8 predicted proteins | sample GraSoiAngelo_159_FD_79666 | JGI IMG/M metagenome (GOLD analysis project Ga0066710, IMG submission 79666) | Grasslands soil microbial communities from the Angelo Coastal Reserve, California, USA - 14_1009_16_40cm | ecosystem: Environmental > Terrestrial > Soil > Grasslands | place: USA...
GGGGCCGCGACCCTCGGCGATCACTTCAAGAACCGGTGAGGCATGGCGATGACCACGGGCGGCAGCATGACCAAGGCGGAGCTCGTCGAAGAGGTGTCACGCGTGTCGGACCTGACGAAGAAGCATTCCGAGGTCATCGTCGACACGGTGTTCAAGAGCATCATCGACGCGCTTCACCGGGGCGAGAAAATCGAGCTCCGGGGCTTCGGCAGTTTTCGGCTGCGAAAGCGCGAGCCTCGAAAGGGGCGCAACCCCAAGACCGGTGACAAGGTGGACGTGCCACCCAAGAAAGTGCCGTACTTCAAGCCGGGCAAGGAGCTCAAGGAGCTCATCAACCGCGAACCCGACGTTGCGTCCAATCCCCCCGCCGGCGGCGCGCGCCCGCCGGATGCCTGGGCCGTCTGACCCGCGGCACTCGGGACCCCGTCCAGACAGGGCGTCGTGCAGCGCCTGTGGTCGCCGTGGAGGCTCTCCTACGTGAGCAGCAAGCCGGGTTCGGTGGGCTGCATCTTCTGTGATGCGGCCGATCCTGCAGATGAGCCCGGTTCGCATTCCCTGGTTCTCGTGCGCGGCCACCTGTCGTACGTCGTCCTCAATCTGTACCCTTACAACAACGGCCACCTGATGGTTGTGCCGAATCGGCACGTGGCGTCCCTGTCGGCGACCTCCGAGGCCGAGCTCGACGAGATCATGCGGTTCGTGCGAGACGGGGAGGTCGCGCTCGGTGAGGCCTACCAGCCGCAGGGGATCAACATCGGCATCAATCTGGGCCAGTCCGCCGGTGCCGGTATCGCCGACCACCTGCACGTCCACCTGGTCCCCCGTTGGACCGGTGATACCAACTTCATGTCAGTGATAGGAGAGACGCGGGTCCTCCCAGAGGACCTCGACAACACGGCGCGCCGCCTGCGTCCGATCCTCGAGCGTTTGCAGCGGAGGTAGGTGCTACGGTCATGCGTCCTGAGCCGACTCGGGAACAACTCGCGTTCGCCCAATCTGCCGCCGCGTTCGCGCGCGAGGTGGTGGCGCCGCGCGCGAGGGCGATCGACGAAAGCGGCCTCTTGCCGACCGATGTCATCGGGGCGGCTGCCGGGCGAGGACTGCTGGGGGTGACCATCCCGAAGGTCTGGGGTGGGCTCGGCCTCGACTACGTCAGCTACGTGATGGCCATCGAAGCCGTGGCGGGCGCCAGCGCGGCCGTGGCCGCCTCGCTTGTCGTCCACAACTCGCTCGTGGCCGAGCTCATCTCGCACGCGGGTCGGGCTTCGCAGAAAGAGCGCTGGCTGCGCGCGCTCGCGAAGGGCGACGCGCTCGGGGCATTCGCCCTTTCCGAGCCCGACGCCGGGACCGACGCGGCCAATCAGCAGACGAAGGCGTACAAAATCTCCGGCGGCTATCGAATCACGGGCCGTAAGGTGTGGGTCGCCAATGCGGAGGCTGCCAGCCTCGTTGTGGTGTTCGCCTGCACGCGCGACGGCCTTCGTGGCCAGGGGGTGACGGCGTTTCTGATCCCGATGGACGCCGTGGGCATCGATCGGACCGCGCGTGCCGACTCGCTCGGAGTCCGTGGGCTGGGCTGCATGGATCTCGAGCTCGACGTTCGAGTGGGAGACGACGACGTGCTGGGCTCGGTGGATCAAGGGTTCCGCCTGGCCATGTGGGCGCTTCAGGGCGGTCGAGTGGCGATCGCCGCTCAGGCGATCGGCATCGGCGAGGCGGCGATCGCTGAGGCCGTGACGTTTGCCAGGGACCGTCAGGCGTTCGGCCAGCCGATTGGACACTACCAGGCGATTCAATGGATGCTCGCCGACGCGGCGACCGAGCTCGAGGCGGCGCGGATGCTCATGTGGAAGGCGGCCGATCTGAAGGACAGACAGGATCGGCTCACTCTCGAGGCGTCGATGGCGAAGCTCGCCGCATCCGAAGCGGCGCACAAGGCCGCGGACCGGGCGATGCAGATTCTGGCGTCGGCGGGCTATCGGCGAGGATCGACCGTCGAACGACTGTTCCGCGACGTCCGCGCCACCGAAATCTACCAGGGCACGTCGGAAGCGCAGCGCATGATTATCGCGGCTCAGCTGATCGCGGACCCCTGAGAGCGGTCGCGTTCAGCGTTCAGCTCTCAGCTTTCAGCTTTCAGCCTTCAGCGATCAGCCTTGATCATCTGCTTGGCAATCGTCTCGAGCTGCAGGTTCGAGGTGCCTTCGTAGATCTGGCCGATCTTGACGTCGCGAAAGAGTTTCTCGACCGGGTAATCCTTGACGTAGCCGTAGCCGCCGAAGAGGTTGACGGCCAGCGACGTCACGCGCTCGGCGACCTCCGACGAGAAGATCTTGCACATGGCCGCCTCGGTCAGAAACGGCCGGCCGGCGTCGCGCAGCCGCGCAGCCTCGTACACCATCAGGCGCGCGGCATGCAGGTCCGTTGCCGCCCGTGCGAGTTGATGCTGGACGGCCTGGAACTCCGCGATCCGCTTCCCAAACTGCTTGCGTTCCTTCGTATAGGCCAGTGTGTGGTCCAAGGCACCCTGGGCTGCGCCGATCATCTGCGCGCCAATGCCGATCCGTCCTTCGTTGAGCGTCTCGATGGCCGTCTTGTAGCCCATGCCCACCTCACCGAGGACCTGACCGCGTGGCACGGGACATTGATCGAAGAGAAGCTCACAGGTACTGCTGGCTCGAATACCGAGCTTGTCTTCCTTGCGCCCGACGGTGAACCCCGGAGACGCCCGCTCGACGAGGAATGCCGTGACCCCCCGATAGCCCGCCTCCGGATTGGCGTTGGCAAACACAAGGAAGACGTCGGCTTCATTCGCGTTCGTGATCCAGAGCTTCCGACCCGTAATCAGCCAGTCGTCTCCACGCGGGACCGCCCGAGTAGCCATGGCGAATGCGTCGCTGCCCGAACCCGCCTCGGACAGCGCATATGCACCGACAGCCGTGGTCGCCAGCCGCGGCAGAAAACGACGTTTGACCTCGTCGTTGCCCCATCTGAGCAGCGCGTTCGCCACCAGCGTGTTCTGCACATCGACAAGGACCCCAACCGAAGGATCCACCCGCGACAACGCTTCGACGGCCAGCACTGCGTGAAACAGGCTTGCTCCACCGCCGCCGTGCTGCTCAGGTATCTCGACACCCATGACCCCGAGGGCGAATAACTTGGCAATGAGTTCCCGTGGAATGGCGCCCTGGTCCTCCATGCTGCGAACGAGCGGCCGGACCTCTCGATCGGCGAACTCGGACACGCTCGTTGCGAGGAGCCGTTCATCCTCAGCCAGTTGGGTCAGGGGGGGGTGTGCGGAACGGGCGGTTTCGGTGGTCACAGGCCGTGATGTTATCAGGCGATAGGTCTAAGATAGCAGCATGAGGAACCTTTTTCGCGTTGCCCTTGGCTGCGCTTTGATCGCAGCGTGCGTCGCAGGCACGGCCGGTCACGCTCAACAACGGGATGGGGGGCAGCCGCCTTCGCCGCAGTCCGGCACGCCGACCGGAGCGACGCAGGGAGGCCAGCAAGCCGGAGCGCCACAGACCGGAGCGCCGCAGACCGGAGCGCCGCAGCCTGGAACACCTCAGACCGGGGCACCTCAGCAGGGAGCGCCACAGAACCAGCCGCCTGTGTTTCGCGCCGGGATCAACTTCGTCCGCGTCGACGCGATCGTGACGGACAAGAACGGCGCGCCTATCGGGGACCTGAAAGCCGAGGATTTCGAGGTCATCGAGGAAGGCAAGCCGCAGAAAATCGAGACGTTCAAACTGATCTCGCTCGACGACCCTCAACGCCCTGCCCCTGGAGGGCCGCCCCGCCAGATCCGGACCGACCTCGACGAGGAGCTCGAGGCTGCCAAAGACGACGTCAGACTGTACGGGGTGTTCCTGGACGACTACCACGTCACGCAGGAAGGCAGCATGAGCGCCCGCGAGCAGATTGCCCGGTTCCTCGAAACCCAGCTGGCGGAATCCGACATGGTCGGGGTGATGTACCCACTGCAGTCGATCTCGCTCGTTCGCATGACGCGGAACCACGAGGCCGTCGTCAAAGCCGTCCGGCAGTTTCTCGGTCGCAAATACGACTACACGCCGCGCAATGAAATCGAAGAGCGCTATGCCCATTACCCGGCTGAGACCGTTGAACGCATCCGGACCCAGGTCTCGCTGACCGCCATTCGGGGTCTGATCACGCACATGGGAGTGTTGAAGGAAGGGCGGAAGGCGCTGATTCTGGTGAGCGAAGGCTTCACGAACATGCTCCCGCCGCAGATGCGGGACCCGGTCGCGTCGTTGCCGGGCTTCGGGAACAACGCGCGGAACGACCCGAACGCCGGCGCGAACAATCCGCTGGAAGATCGGGCGGCGTTTTCGGCCAGCATGGATCTCGAAGAGGATCTGCGCGAGGTCTACGCGACCGCCAACCGGAACAACACGGCAATCTACGCGGTTGATCCGCGCGGGTTGACCACGGGCGAGTTTGGGGCCGATCGAAACATCGGTTCTCAGCTGAGCCGCCAGTATCTCAACCAGACGATGGATACGTTGCGCACGCTGGCGCTTCAGACCGACGGCCGCGCCATTATCAACCGGAACGATCTCATCGCGGGGATGAAGCAGATCGTCCGTGACTCGAGCGCGTACTACCTGATCGGCTACAGCTCGACTCAGGCGCCGACCGACGGCAAGTTCCACGAGATCAAAGTGCGCGTCAAGAGGCCGGGTGTGCAGGTGCGCGCGCGTCGCGGCTATTGGGCGATGACCGCCGACGATGCCACTCGAGCCGTGACGCCCAGGCCCGAACAGCCCAAGGCGGTGACGGCTGCGCTCTCGAGCATCGCGCCCGCTTCGCGGTCGCGGGTTGTGCGAACCTGGATTGGCACTGAGCGGGGTGCCAACGGCAAGACCCGCGTGATCTTCGTCTGGGAGCCGGCGCCGAAGATGGCTGGGGACTCGGCGAGGAGCTCTGCGGCTCCTGCCCGGGTGTCCGTGACGGCTGTGGCACCAGACGGCTCGCCCTACTTCCGCGGTCGTGTACCGGGAACTCCGTCCCCAACGATGTCGACGCCGGCGCGCGTGGTGTTCGAGGTGCAGCCGGGCAAGATGCAGCTACGCTTGTCGGTTGAGGGCGAGTCCTCCGAAGTGATCGATTCGGAGGTTCGAGAGCTCGATATCCCGGACTTGAGCGCGGCCCAGATCGCGCTCGGCACGCCCGAGGTCTTTCGCGCCCGCACGGTTCGAGAAATCCAGCAGCTCAAGGCCGATGCACAGGCGGTTCCGACGACGGGACGCGAATTCAGCCGCACCGATCGTTTGTTCATCCGGGTTGGCGCCTATGCGCGCGACGGAAGCACGCCCAAGGTTGCCGGAAAACTGCTCAATCGCGGGGGACAGCAGATGGTCGAGCTGGCTGTGGCCCCCTCCACGAAGGCCGACGTCATGGAATTCGACCTTCCGCTGGCATCACTTCCGCCGGGGGACTATCTCGTCGAGATCACGGCGACCGGCACCGGCGGCGCCGCCAAGGACTTGATCGGGCTCCGAATCGTGAGCTGAGGCCGATGTCTGCCGCACTGGTGTTGGCTCTTGCCCTGGCAGCCGGGCAGGGCGCAGCTTCTCTTCCTATCACTCTTGATGTCGTCGTGACCGACGCCCAAGGGCGGACGGTCACGACGTTGCAGACCGTGGACTTTGCTGTCGACGAGCACGGGACGCCGCAGCGCGTGGTTTCAGCACGCTTCGTCAAGGCGTTGCCCCCCGTCGTGGGCGCCGGCGACGTCGCCTTCGCGGTGCAATCGGCCGACGACGAGCGCCGGGAGGCCGCCCAACCGGGGGTTCGATTGTTCGCCGTGTTCCTCGACGAGTTCCACGTGGCCCCGGGGCCTGGTGCAGATCGCACCCGGGACGCAATATCGCGGTTCGTCCGTGAGAAGCTGTCGCCCCGCGACCTCCTGGTGGTGCTCAAGCCCCTCGACTCGTTGCTGGCCATCAGGCTCACCCGAGACCGCGATGCAGCCCTTCACGCCATCGAGTCGTTTCAGCCGCGCAAGGGTGACTACACGGCGCGGACGCCCTTCGAGCAGAAGTACCTGGCGGCCACTCCGGGGCGCCTCGATGTCGCACGGGCGCAGATTGCCAGCTCGGCGCTGCTTGCCCTGGCGTCGCACCTTGGCGGGCTCGGCTCGATGCGAAAGACGCTCATCGTCGTCAGCGAAGGGTTCGAGTGCGCGGCGCGCCATCGCGGCGAGGACGTCTTGCCCACACTCGACTCGGCCATTGGCGTGGCCAATCGCGCGCAGGTCGCCATTTATCCCTTCGATCCGGTCGGGCATCCGCCCGGCGCCATACTGCAGGGCCAACGAAGAGACGAGCGCGATCCCAGCCCGTGCGACGCCTTTTCCGCGCTGGCGAGCGAAACAACCGGTCGCGCGGTCTCCACGCTGTCACAGCTTTCGCCGGGACTGGAGCAGGTGCTGTCGGACTCGGGCGGATACTACGAGCTGACGCTGGCTCCACCCGCCCCGGTGACCGACGGGCGCTTCCACCCGGTCAGCGTGCGGATCGCCAAGCCGGGTCTGGCTGTCAGGGCGAGAAAAGGCTATTGGGCGTCGGTTCCGGACCGCGTGCGAGTCGGTGACGGCGGCGGAGCCGGCAGCCGTGGTGCCGGCGAGGCTCTGCCGCCCGCCCTACCCCGGCGAGTCAGTCCGATGATCCGACCCTGGTTCGGGACGGCGCCGGCCGCGAATGGCGCGACACGCGTCAGTTTTGTCTGGGAGCCAGTACCCCGGGTGCCCGGTGAACGCGGTCCTGCGGTCCGTCCTGCCCGAATCGTCCTCAAAGCGTCGAAGCCTGACGGGACGCTGGTGTTCGAGGGGGCGGTGTTGCCTGCAGGAAGCGACCGGGGCGATTCAGCGGCCAATGCCACACGCGCGGTGTTCGACCTCCCGCCCGGCAAGCTGCAGGTCCAGATGTCGATTGAGGATCTGGCGTCGAAGGTCCTCGATACCGACGTCCGCGAGGTGGTCGTCCGACCATTTGCCTCGGCGCTGGCGTTCAGCACGCCGGAAATCTTGCGCGCGCGAAATGCCCGTGAGTATCGGGAGCTCGCCGGCGACCCCGAGGCAGCGCCGGTGGTGGCCAGGCAGTTCAGCCGCCGCGAGCATCTGCTGGTCCGCTTCCGCGTCCACAACCCGGAGGGAGAACCCGAGGTGACGGCGCGACTGACGAGCATGATGGGCAGCCTGATGCGCGAGCTGACGATCGGCGACCTGGCGGGGGGGGCGATACGCCAGCTCGACCTGCCGCTCGCGGGTCTCGCGGCGGGCGGGTACACGATCGAGCTGAATGCGGTGAGCGCTCAGGGTCGAACGAAAGAGCTGGTGGCGTTTTCGGTGACGCCGTGACGCGACCGACACAATTGTAGGCGCTGCCTGGGACGTGTCACGGGAATGTAGGTTCCTCAGACGCTCGTCTTCCCCCCACCTCCGCCGAAACCGAAGGCATCTCTGCCGGTTGGCGCCCAGCCTCACCGTCGCGCTCTGGATCTTCGTTTGCTTCCGTTGAGGCTGCAGGGGACTGGGACAGGGGCCCGTACAAGCCACAGGTCATGTTGTCGCGCGCGGTTGTCAAGGTGGCGGACGCTGGCGGCGCCCAGGCGCGGGAGATCGGGAAGCTCTCGACGCTCCTTTCGGCCAGCCAGGCGCTATCGGCCACTCTCGATTTGAAGGGTGGCCTGGAGCAGGTGCTGGAAGCGGTGTGCCGACACTACCGAGCCGTGAGGGCCACGGCGGTGTTGCTGGCCGACGACACCGGAGAGGTCGAGCTCGAGGCGTCGTCGGGCGCGGTCGCGCTTCGGGAGCAGAAGCTGACACGGCTCTCCGCGCCCATCATGCTCGACGCGCGGACGGCCGGCGTCATTGGCATCGACCTGCGGATCAAGGCGGCCCGCGACTGCCCCCGCATCGTCAAGTTCCTCGGTCAGGTCGCGACGATCGTCGCCGGCGCCCTGAAGAAGCATCGGCTGCTCAGGATCGAGCGGCAACGACTCCTCGACGAGAACGCCAGTCTGCGACAGGAGCTCACTCAGCGCTACGAGTTCTCGAATCTGATCGGAAGCAGCGCGTCGATGCGGCAGGTGTTTCGACAGCTCTCCCAGGTCGCCCAAACCTCGACACCGGTGCTGCTGCGCGGCGAGCCAGGCACGGGCAAAGAGCTGCTGGCACACACGATCCACAGTCAGTCGAACCGCGCCGAGAAGCCTTTCCTCACCATCGGCTGTGCCGGGCTTCCTGCGGGCCTCATTGAGTCGGAGCTCTTCGGGTTCGAGCGGAGCGGCGCGCATGGTGTGCGCGGAACCAAGTCGGGCCGGCTCGAGGAGGCCGAAGGGGGCACGGTCTTCCTCGACGAAATTGGCGATCTCCCGATCACGACGCAGGTCCGCCTGCTGCGTGTCGTGCGCGATCGCGAGCTCGAACGCCCCGGAGGCACGCGGACGGTGCGGATCAACGTGAGGGTGCTCGCGGCAACTTCCAAGGATCTCGAGCATGCCGTCGCGTCCGGCGCCTTCCTCGAGGACCTGTATTACCTGCTGGTGGCCGTTTCAATCGGAGTGCCGCCGCTCCGGGAACGACGGCCGGACATCCTACTGCTCGCCAACCACTTTCTGACCGCAGCCAGTCGAGATCACCGGAAGAGCGTGAACCGCATCTCAACGGCGGCCGTCGACATGCTGGTCGGCTATCACTGGCCAGGCAACGTGCGCGAGCTGGCCGACGTGATCGATCGTGGGGTGATCGCCAGCGACGGCCCGGTCGTCCACGTGCACCATCTCCCGCCGACCTTGCAGGCTTCCGAAGTGTCTCGGGCGGCGGGGCGTGGTTCCCTCAGACAGCTGCTCGAGGCGGTCGAACGCGACGCCCTGGCCGATGCCCTCAAGAGTGCCCGCGGCAACCGCGCCAAAGCGGCCCGTCTGCTCTCGACGACCGAGAGGATCTTCAACTACCGGGTGCGGAAGTACGGGATCGACTGGAAGCGCTTCAAGAGCACGGCCCGCTAGCGGCGCGCCCAGCTGAGTCACAAGGGTGCCCGCGCTTACGCGTACATCCCGCGCAGACGGGTGACGGTGGCCACCCGGCCGATCGCGACGACGTAGGCCGCTGTGCGGAAATCGAGCTTGTACCTGAGAGCAGTCTGTAGCACTGCGTTGAAGGCCTCGCACATCTTGGCCTCGAGTCGTTCGTTGACTTCCTTCTCGGTCCAGAAGTAGCCGTAGCGATCCTGCACCCACTCGAAATAGGAGGTCGTCACGCCTCCGGCGTTGGCCAGGATATCAGGGATGACGAGGACGCCGTGCTCGTGGAGATACCGGTGGGCGTCTGGCAGTGTCGGGCCGTTCGCGCCTTCCACGATCACCTTGGCCTTGATACCGGGTGCGTTGGCCATCGTGATCTGGTTCTCGAGCGCAGCGGGAATGAGCACATCGACGTCCAGGCCAAACAGCTGCTCGTTGGTCAGTTCCTCCCCTCCACCGAAACCGGCGACGCTCTTCCTCTGGCGGACATGAGCCGAGAGGGCGGCGAGGTCGAGGCTTTTGGGGTTGTAGACTCCTCCCTTCCAATCGGTGATCGCGACCACCCGTGCACCGACCTCCGCGAGCAGCTGGGCCGAGACCGAGCCGACGTTGCCGAAGCCCTGTATGGCCACCGTCGCTCCCTTGACGTCGAATCCGAGATGACGGGCAGACTCACGTGTCGCGATCATCACCCCTCGACCGGTGGCCGCCCGGCGACCGAGCGAGCCGCCGAGCTCTAGGGGCTTGCCGGTGACGACGGCGGTCGAGGTGTGACCGACGTGCATGCTGTAGGTGTCCATGACCCACGCCATCACCTGCTCGTTGGTGTTGACGTCGGGAGCCGGCACGTCCTTCTCCGGGCCGATGGCGTCGATGATTTCCGCCACGTAGCGGCGCGTCAGCGCCTCGAGCTCGCGGCGTGACATGCGCGAGGGATCGCAGATGATGCCGCCTTTGCCTCCCCCGAAGGGGATATGCGCCACCGCGCACTTCCACGTCATCCAGGCCGCCAGCGCCGTCACCTCGTCGAGGGTGACGGCGGGGTGATAGCGGATGCCGCCCTTGGCTGGACCGAGCGTGATGTTGTACTGCACGCGATAGCCGGTGAAGACTTCGATCTCGCCGTTGTCCATCTGCACCGGGCACGACACGGTGATCTGCCGCTTGGGGTGCGTGAGGATCTTCCAGATGCCGGGTTCGAGGTTCAGGATGCGTGCGGCTTCGTCGAACTCCTGCAGCATGGCGTCGAAGATCGATCCGGTGGTCGTCATAGGCTCCCTAATATAATGACAGATGGATGAAGACAGCCGCGGAGGAGACCGGGAAGCGGCGCTGGGAACGGGAAACCCTCGGGCCCGCGCTGAAGCAGGTAGGGGAGCGTCCTGGCAACCACGCGACGATTTCCGGTCGGCCGATCGCGCTTCTGTACACCGCCGAGGATGTCGCCTCGGTTGACGCCAGTCGGGATGTCGGCGAGCCGGGTCGGTTCCCGTACACACGGGGGATTCACGCCACCGGCTACCAGGGCAAGCTCTGGACAATGCGGCAGTTTGCCGGGTTCGGCACTCCCGAGGAAACCAACCAACGGTACAAGACGCTGCTCGGCGCAGGCGGCACCGGCCTGAGCGTGGCGTTCGACCTGCCCACGCTGATGGGCCGCGATCCCGATCATCCGCTCTCGCGCGGCGAAGTCGGCAAA